>Ga0126311_10000885_pt1 | contig 14032 bp, 17 predicted proteins | sample Plot61_FD_92539 | JGI IMG/M metagenome (GOLD analysis project Ga0126311, IMG submission 92539) | Serpentine soil microbial communities from UC McLaughlin Reserve, CA, USA - Plot61 | ecosystem: Environmental > Terrestrial > Soil > Grasslands | place: USA: UC McLaughlin Reserve, Lake County...
CAGCACCTGCATCACCATTCCCAGGCCGAGCCCGAGGATCAGCATGAAGAGAGCCGCGTGCCACGTCGGCGTGTCGACGAGGAGCAGCGAGAGCAGCAACATCCCGACGCTCATCAGCGCGGTGCCGACGATCGGGAACGGCCGGTAGCGCCCGAACTTCGAGATGAGGTTGCCGCTCGCGATCGACGTGACGAGGACGCCGGCCATCAGCGGCGTCAGCAGGAGCCCCGATTGCGTGGGGCTGTGCCCCTTGACGATCTGCAGGTACAGCGGCAGGTACGTCACTGAGCCGAACAGCGCGAAGCCCACGATGAATCCGATTGCGCTCGTGACCGTGAACGTGCGGTTCCGGAAGAGCTCGAGCGGCAGGATCGGCTCCGCCGCGCGCGCCTCGACGAACGGGAACGCCACGAGCAGCACGATGGCGATCACTCCCATGGCGACGATCTCGGGCGAGCGCCGCGCGTACGTCGTCCCGCCGAGGCTCGTGAACAGGACGAGCGCCGACAGCCCGGCTGCGAGCACGGCTGCGCCGAGGTAGTCGACCGCGTGGCGAACCTGCACGGCACGGACGCGGAACGTCACGCCGATGACCGCGAGCGCGAGCGCGCCGAGCGGGATGTTGATGTAGAAGATCCAGCGCCACGACAGGTTGTCGACGAAGAAGCCGCCGAGCAGCGGCCCGATCACGGTGGCGACCGCGAACACGGCGCCGAAGAACCCCTGATAACGGCCGCGCTCGCGTGGCGGGATGATGTCTCCGACGACGGCGATGGTCGTCACCATCAGACCGCCGCCGCCGATGCCCTGCACGGCGCGGAACGCGATCAGCTCTTCCATGTTCTGCGCGATCCCGCACAGCGCGGAGCCGATCAGGAAGATCACGATCGCCCCCTGCAGCAGGCGCTTGCGTCCGTAGAGATCGCCGAGCTTGCCGTAGAGCGGGCCGACGACCGTCGAGGCGAGGAGGTAGGCGGTCACGACCCACGACAGGTGTTCGATCCCGCCGAGGTCGCCGACGATCGTCGGCAGCGCCGTCGAGACGATGGTCTGGTCGAGCGCCGCGAGCAGCATGACGAGCAGCAGCGCCCCGAAGATCAGGCGGACGCGCGGGGCCTGTTGCGGCGGCGCGCTCACGCGGCTTGAGCCATCTCCTCGCGCGCCGCGAGGCGGACCGGCGCGGGTATGCGAAGGGCAACGCCGAAGGCGACCGCGAGCGCGACGGCGCACGAGGCGAACGCGATCGTGAACCCCCGCTCCGTCGGCAGTCCCGTGGACGCGACCGTCGCAGTGACGATGCCGGCGGACAGCTGGCTTCCGATCGCCCCGCCGATCGAGCGGACGATCGTGTTCATCCCGGTAGCGACGCCGGTCTGCGTCACGTCCACGGACTCCACGATCAGGTTGGCCATCGACGCGAACGCGAAGCCGATCCCGACGCCGATGACGAGCATCGCGACATAGATCTGCCAGCTATGGGTGTGCGCGAACGCGAGGATGACGAACGCAAACGACGAGACGAGCGCACCGACGAGCAGCGGCACCTTCGAGCCGACGGTGCTCGACAGGCGGCCGGAGATCGGGCCTGCCGCGAGCATGCCGAACGTCGCCGGCAGCATGAAGAGACCCGCCTCGGTGACCGACGCGCCGAAGCCGAAGCCGGTCGACGTCGGCAACTCGACGAACTCGGGCACGAGCACGAACGACGTGAACATCCCGTAGCCGAACACGAAGGCGGCGAGGTTCGTCTTCCACACCGGCGGCAGCCGCGTGCGCCACTCGAGCCGCACCCAGACGACACACAGCGCTGCCGCCGTCGCGAGCAGGCCGACCGTACGGGGCGACGTCCAGCCCCAGCGCGAGCCCTCGCTCACGGGAACGAGCAGGGCGACGAGCCAGCCCGCGAGCAGGAGCGCGCCGAGCGTGTCGACTCGGCCGGGCGTCTTGATCGGCGACTCGGGCACGAAGAACAGCGTTCCGAGCATCGCGACGACGACCGCGATGAGCGGGAACCAGAACAGCCAGTGGTACGAGAGGTGCTCGACGATCGGCCCTGCGAGGACGATGCCGAGGCCGCCGCCGATGCCCATGATCGCGGAGATCAGCGCGATCCCGTGCGGGACGCGCTCGATCGGGAACTCGTCGCGGATGATCGCGAACGCGAGGGGAAAGACCGCGCCGCCGGCGCCCTGGATCACGCGGGCGACGATCATCACGCCGATCGACGTCGCGAGGCCGGCGAGCGCGGTGCCGAGCGCGAGGATGACGAGGACGGTGACGAGCGCACGCTTCTTGCCGAACATGTCGCCGAGGCGGCCGGCGATCGGCGTTATGACGGAGGCGCTGAGCAGGTACGCGGTCAGAATCCAGGCGGCGCCCGTCGTCGTCGTGTCGAGATCGTGCTGGATCGTGAGCAGCGCCGGGGCGACGAGCGACTGGAGGAGCGCGTACGCGACAGCGGCCATCGCGAGCAGCGCGAACGTGACGTTGTAGTGCTGGCGATGCACCGCGTCGCTCACGCGGACGTCCTTCCTCGCTTCGCGCCGACGCGGCGAAGCTGCGCGTCGGTGAGCGGCGGCGCGGGGAGCGACGTCGGCGTCGCGCTCCGCAAACCATCAAGGACGAACGCGAGCTGGCGGCGCCACAGCTCGGGCGCGACGTCGCCGGCGAGCTCGATCACGCGATCGCTCCCCCAGAACAGCAGCGCGATGTCCTGGGGCGTAAAGGCGCCGCGGAGCGCACCGTGCTCCTGTGCCCGCGCGACCAGCCTTGCAACGAGCGGACGCAGCCTGCGCCGCATCGCCTGCGCGCGCGTGCGGCCGTGCTCGTTGGTCTCGACGACGTCCTTGAGCCCGCGGTTGCGGCCGTGCAGCACGAGCGCGTCCTCGACGAAGCGCGTGAAGCCGCGCCACGGATCTTCCTCGGCGAGCGAGGCCTCGGCGAGAGCGACGAGCTCCTCGAACGACTCCGCGAGCACGGCGTCGACGAGATCGGCGCGCTGCGGAAAGTGGCGGAAGAGGGTGCCTACGCCGACGCCGACGCGACGCGCCACGTCGCGCGTCGGCACGTCCACGCCGCGGGCTGCGAACAGCTCCCGCGCCGACGCGACGAGACGCACGCGATTGCGCTTCGCGTCGCTGCGCGCCGATTCGGTTGTCGGGGTCCCCACCCGTCTGAGGTAGCCAAAACGGAACTGATGTTCCGTTTTAGCCCCTTGGCTACGACGAGGAGGTCGTTGGATACACCTTGTTCAGTGCAGTTTCGACCGCACTCAAATTCTGCGCGCGGTCCGGGCCGGTCGCGACGACGACGAGCGGCCCGTGCTTCAGCGCTGAGCCGTTCGGGGTTGCGGCCTTGATCTGCGCGTAACCGGCGTCGACGGCCTCGAGGCTGTCGAACTGAAAGACGGACACCGTGTTCGCCGTCGTCTCGCTGCCCATGCAATCCTTCGCGACGAAGAAGTAACGCGTGTTCTGGACGCCCGGTCCGCTCGCAAGCGTCTGCGGGATCTGGTCGCTTGCCTCACTACACGCCTCGAGCCCGGCATCCTTGAGCGTCGTCTCCGCTGGGTCGTAGTCCGATGACGACGGATCCCCGCTGCCGCCGTCGCCGCCGCACGCCGCGAGGGTGACCGACATGACGAGCACGGCAAGTGCGCGCGATCCTCTGACGGTGAAGGAACTCACGCGCGCAGCCTACGCGCTCGACGCGCGTGCTTCCACTCCCATCGGCGCTCCCGCCGCGGCATTACGGCGCGGCGGGAGCACTCCCCGCGGAACGGTCGCCACTAAGCCGGCGGGATGAGCACGCGATTGATGACGTGGATGACACCGTTCGTCGCCATGACGTCGGGCGTCGTGACCTTCGCGCCGCCGAGGAAGACGTTCATGCCCGCAACGCGGATGCGGACGCTTTCGCCGTTCAGCGTCTTCGCCGATCGCAGTACAACGACCTTGTTCGCGGTGACCCGACCCGCGACGACGTGGTAGAGCAGCACGGCCTTCAGCTTCGCGTTGTCGCGCAGGAGCGCGTTGAGCGTCTTCTTCGGCACCTTCGCGAATGCCGCGTCGGTCGGAGCGAAGACGGTGTAAGGGCCAGGCTTCTGGAGCGCGGAGACGAGGCCGGCCTTGGTCAGCAGCTTCGTGAGCGTCGTGAACTTCCCCGCCGCAGCGGCCGTCTCGACGATATCTGCCTGTGGCGCGGTGCCGACTGACGCCGTCGACGACGCGGTTCCCGCCGCCACGGCGACGAGGACGACGGACAGTGCGGCGATGATTCGGATCTTCGCCATTTGTGATTCTCCTCTCTGAACGGTTGGTTGCCGAGGCGGCGTCAGCGAGACGCCGAGGCGGTTCCCGGACGGGCGACGGTCGTTCGGCGCCGCGCCCCGGCCAGCGATGCGATGCCGTACACGGCGGCGAGGCCGACGAGCCCGTAGATCAGGCGCGTTGCCGCATTGGTCTCGCCGAAGTCGAGGCCGAAGATCGCCGCGACGAGATCGAACTCCGCGATCGCGACGAGGCCCCAGTTCAGGCCGCCGACGATCAGGAGTGCCACGGCCAGCCAGTCGAGCCTTTTCATCTTTGTCTACCTCCTGTAAAATAGTTGTTCAGGAGGCGGCAGAATAGCCGCGATGGCAACGAATGTCAAATGATTGTCTAGATGCTGTATAGTACTCGGCATGAGTGCGAATCTCCGTATCGGCGAACTCAGCAAGCGCTCGGGCGTCAGCCCGCACGTGCTTCGCGCCTGGGAGCGGCGATACGGGCTGCTGCGGCCCGCACGCTCGTCGGGCGGGCTGCGGCTCTACTCGGCCGAGGACCTCGATCGCGTCCGTCGGATGCGCGAGCACCTGGGGCAAGGCATCGCGGCCGCAGAAGCGGCGGCGCTCGTCTCCGGCTCCGCTGCCGCCGCTGCGCCGGCCGGACCGGCCGTCGAGCCGGAGGCGGCACGGCACGACCTCGGCGCCGCGCTCGAGAGCTTCGACGAGGCGCGGGCAAACGCACTCATCGACGGCCTGCTCACGGTCGCATCGATCGACGTCTTCCTCAGGGACGTCCTTCTCCCCTACCTCCACGAGCTCGGGGAACGCTGGGAGCGCGGCGAGGCGTCGATCGCGCAGGAGCACTTCGCGTCGAACGTGCTCCGCGGGCGCCTGCTCGGCCTGGGCCGCGACTGGGGCCGCGGCATCGGGCCGCGCGCGCTCCTGGCGTGCCTCCCCGGGGAGGAGCACGAGCTCGGGCTGATCGCGTTCGGGCTCGCGTTGCGCTCGCGCGGCTGGCGCATCGCCTATCTCGGCGCGGACACGCCGCTCGAGACGCTCGAGAACGCGGCCGGCGCGCTCGAGCCGGATGTCATTGCGGTCAGTGCGGTTGCCACGGATCGGGTCGAGATGCTCGACGAAGGGCTTCGCCGCCTCGCCCGGACGCACACCGTCGTCGTCGGCGGTGTCGGCGCGAACGGCGCCGCGGCCGATTGGGGCGTCGTCGTCCTGAGCGGCGATCCGGTGACCGCGGCGGAGCACGTCAGCGCGCTCCTCACGCAATGAGCAGAGCCGTCGTCCTCTTCACGCGCGACCTGCGCGTGCACGATCAGCCGGCGCTGGCCGAGGCTGTACGGACGCACGCGCGCGTCGTGCCGCTGTTCGTCTTCGACGACGCCATCCTGCGCGGCCTCGACGCGCCCAACCGCGTCTCGTTCCTGCTCGAAGCGCTGGACGACGTCCGTCTCTCACTCCGCGAGCGAGGCGGCGATCTCGTCGTCCGGCGCGGCGATCCCGTCGCGGAGACGCTGCGGCTCGCGTACACCGTCGGCGCGCAGACGATCTTCGTCGGCGGCGATGCAAGCGCTTGCGCGCAGACGCGCGAGCGCAGGCTCGAGCGTGAGTGCGCCGTGGAGAACATCGACCTGCGCATCCTCAATACGGTCGCGATCGTGCCGCCCGATGCGATTGCTCCCACCGGCCGCGACCACTACCGCGTCTTCACCCCGTACTGGCGGCGCTGGCAGGCGTTGCCGTTGCGCGACGTCCTCCCCGCGCCGGCGCGCCTCCAACTGCCACGGGGCCTCGAGCCGGGCGAGCTCCCGACGCTCCGTTCGCTGACGTCGCGCAGGCCGTCGCCGGAGCTGGAGCCCGGCGGCGAGCGTGCAGGCCCGCGACCGTCTTGCCGCGACGGGCAGCGACGCGAGCTCGCGCCTCAGCGCGCACCTGCACTTCGGCTGCGTCTCTCCTGTCGAGGTCGCGACGCGAACGAGGGATCAAGCAGGCCCGGACGCACTCCTGCGCAAGCTCTGCTGGCGCGACTTCTTCCTGCAACTTCTCGCTGCGAACCCGTCGCTGCCGCGCGAGGACTTGCGTCCACGCCGCGATCGTTGGCGCAACGACGAGGAGACGCTCGCCCGCTGGCGCGAGGGCAGCACGGGCTATCCGATCGTCGACGCCGGCATGCGGCAGCTCGCGCGCGAAGGCTGGCTCGGCAACCGCGCGCGACTCATCGTCGCGTCGTTCCTCACGAAGACGCTCGGTCAGGACTGGCGCCACGGCGCGGCGCACTTCGCGCGCCTGCTCGTCGACGCAGACGTCGCGAACAACGTCGGCAACTGGCAGTGGATGGCCGGAACGGGTGTCGACACGCGGCCGAACCGCGTTCTCAACCCGGTGAGGCAGGCGAAGCGTCACGACCCGGACGGCGCGTACGTACGGCGGCACGTTCTCGAGCTCGCGGACGTCGACGCGGCATACGTGCACGAGCCGTGGAAGGCGCCCGCAGCCGCAATTCCGCGGGGTTACCCCGCGCCGATCGACGACGCGGATGTCGCGGCTGCCTGAAGGCTGGCAGTCCCGCGAGAGCCGGCGCAACGGCGCGGTCGACAGCGAGCAGCGGGCGCTCTCGCCGCAGCCGGTCGTGACGCCGACGGTCGAGGGCGCTCACCGGCTCGGGCACGAGTACTGGCGCGCCGTGACGCGCTCTACGCTCGGCTTCGTCCGCGTCCGGGAGAGCGGAGAGGCGGTGCAGCTGAGGGTGCTCGGGCTGCGGCCGGCGCTGCTCGCGCTCGAGCCGGCACACGTGGCGGTCGCGCACGATCGTGTGGCATGCAGCTTTCGCATCGTCGGCGGGATCCTCGCGCGCCGCGGCGGCGGCACGTTGACGCTGACGCAGGTGGGTCTCGAGACGGCCGAGCTCCGCGTCGCCGTCAACGGGTTCCATCCTCGCCTCGGCTTGCTCTACGCACCGCTCGAAGGGCGCTTGCACGCGTCCGTCAGCCGCCGCTACCTCGCAGGAGGCGCGTGGTGAGAGCTGCGGTTCTCGGCGCGACCGGGTTCGTCGGCAGCGCGCTCGTCCCCGCGCTCGCGCAGCATGCCCACGTCGTCGCCGTCTCACGGCGCGGCGACGCTGACCGCAAGGGCGACGTCGAAGCGGTCGCCGCCGACGTGTCGGATGCGACGTCCGTGCGTGCAGCGCTCGACGGCGTCGACGTCGTCTACTACCTCGTTCATTCGCTCGGCTCGACCGATTACGCCTATCGCGACCGCCGCGCGGCGGAGAACGTCGCGCGCGAAGCCGAACGCGCCGGCGTCCGGCAGATCGTCTATCTCGGCGGCCTCGGCGACGACCGCAGCGACCTCTCCGAGCACCTGCGCAGCCGAGCCGACACGGCTGCAGCGCTCGGCGCCGGAAACGTGCCGTTGACGACGTTGCGCGCAGCCATCGTCGTCGGGCGCGGCAGCGCCGGATTCGAGACGATCGTCGCGCTCGTCGACAGGCTGCCCGCGATGGTCGCGCCGAAGTGGATCTCGTCGCCGACGCAGCCGATCGCGCTCGCCGACATCGTGCGCTACCTCGCCGGCGTCGCGGGCCATCCCGACGCGATCGGCGCGAGCTTCGACGTCGGCGGCCCGGAGGTTCTGACCTACAAGCAGATGATCGAGCGGATCGCGCGGCTCCGCGGCCGACGGCCGCTCATCGTCGAAGTGCCGATCCTCAGCCCGCGGCTGTCGTCGTACTGGCTCCATCTCGTGACGCCGGTGCGCGCAGGCGTGGCTCGTCCGCTCGTCGAAGGGCTGCGCAACGCGACGATCGCGCAGGACGAGCGCATTCGGGAGCTCTTCGACTTCCCGCTGACGCCGTTCGACGAGGCCGCTCGGGAGGCGCTCGGTGCAGCTCCCTAGCTGCACCCGCCATACTGCTGCTCATCTGGACCCAGGTTTCCAACTCGCCCGGCTTCGAGATGCTCGAGGGCTCTGGCGTCGCAGGCAGCCAGGCGCGTGAGCTTCCGCCGTTCGATCGCGTCGAGCTCGCGGGCAGCAACCAGGTGACCATCCGCGTCGGCGGCGAGCAGTCCGTCGTCGTGCGCGCCGACGAGAACCTCCTCGACCGCGTGACGACGCGCGTCAGCGACGGGAAGCTCGTCATCGGGAACGAGGCGGGCGGGTTCACGACGAGGAACCCGGTCCGCGTCGACGTGACCGTGCCCGCAGTGGACGAGTTGGTGCTCAGCGGCAGCGGCACGATCGACGTCGACGGCATCGATGCCGACGCACTGGCGATCGCGCTGTCCGGCAGCGGCGCGGTGAGCGCAAGCGGTCGCGCGCAACGCGTCGACGTCAAGCTCAACGGCTCCGGCGACGTGCAGCTAAACGGCCTCGTCGCGCACGACGTGCACGCCAGGATGAGCGGCACGGGGCGCATCGCCGTGCACGCCACCGACAGCCTCGACGCGACGGTTCCCGGAACAGGCTCGATCGTCTACACCGGGAATCCGCCGAGCGTGCGCAAGTCCGTCAGCGGCATCGGCTCCGTCAGCGTCCGCTAAAACACTCCGCGAGCGTCGCCGTCTGCGGCCGGGCGTATGCTCATCCGCGTGCCTTGCCTCGTTGCTCTGATCGCGGTCCTCTCGCCCCGGCTGGCGATCGTGCTCCTGTGGCTCTTCACGAACTACGTCGATCGCGCGTTCGCCGGATTCATCCTGCCGTTCCTCGGGCTGATCTTCCTACCGTGGACGACGCTTTTCTACGTTCTCGTCGACGTCGCACCCGGCCCCATCCACGTCGCCGGGTGGATCGTCATCGGGCTCGGCGTGCTGCTCGACCTCAACTCGCTGGCTCACGCCGCGTCGAGCAGACGCCGGTACGCCTGAGGTCACGCCGACGCCGATCGGCGTTTCCACCGATGCGGCCACGGCGCGCAGCCGCGAGGGGAACGCTCCTGGGTGTCGGCCGCGGACGGCTGCTCGTCCGCACGGGCGGCAGCGTCTCGCTCGTGCGGGAGGACGGCAGGGTCGTCCGGTCGTACCCCGACGCACCGCAGGCGGCGACGGACGGCGAGGTCGTCGTCGAACTGGCGAACGGGAAGCACACGAGCGGGACGCGCAGCTTCACGGTCCCAGGAACGCGCGGATCGTCGGCACGCGCCGCGGCCTCGCGGGACTCACCTTCACGCTGTCCGCGGCTCTCCGTTTCTGACTCTGACACACGCCGTGCGGCTCGCGCTCCGTGGCGCCGCGCTCTCTACGTCGCGTCAGTCTGCGTGCCGGCCTGAGACGAACCGCCGCCGCTACGGAGGAGCTTGTACGCCAGCACCGCGGCGCCGACACCGACCCCTGTCGCGAGCAAGACAGAGCGGAAGCGACCCGGCTGTTCGCCCGCCAGCCTCTGCCCGACGGTTTCCGCTGCGCTTTCCACTGCACTAGACGCCATCCCGAAGACAACGCGTCAAGCTCACGCGTGGGTGCGCGGCGAGGCTCAGGCGCCGCGGATCCACTCCGCGAAGCCGGCGTCCGGCGCATGGACGTTGAGCACCCGCGCCCGACGCGAGCCACCGTTGCGGAAGCCGTGCCTCGCCCCCGGCGGGGCGGAGAGCCACGTCCCCGGCCCGGCACGCACCACGTCCTCGCCGACGGTGAACGCGACTTCACCCTCGAGCACGAAGAACGAGTCGACGTGGTCGTCGTGCTCGTGCGGATCGACGTCGAAGCTCTCGTCGAAGGCGATGTCGAGGGCCGAGAAGTGCGGCTCGTCACCAAGGATCGTGATCGTCCGGTCGTCCCGTTCGTACCGCTCGCCGCCGTCGGGCTGGACGATGACGGCGTCGTCGGCGCTACGGCCTCCGCCCTCCGGCGGAGGGACCATGTCGAAGCTCTCGCGATCGCCGCGCATCCACGCGAGAAATCCGGTGCTCGGCGCGTGGAAGTTGAGCCAGCGCGAGGTCGCGTCGCTCTCGTTGTCGAAGCCGTGGACGAGGTTCGGCGGCACCATGACGAACGTCCCCGCGCCGCCGCGCACAACGTCGAGGTCCGGCCCGACGACGAACTGCACCTCGCCTTCGACGACGTAGAACGCGTCGACATGCTCGAGATGCACGTGCGGGCTCGCGCCGCGCTCGCCGGCGTCAGACCGTGCCCAGCTGGCGTCGAGCAACTCGTGCTCGAAGAGCACGCGCACCGCCCGGCGCGGGCGATCGACGATCGCCTCGCCGTCGTCCGCAGCGAGCAGAACCGGCTCCATGGGCGTCAGCCTAGGCCGTCGCGACGCACTCCGGCGGAAGGTGCGATTCAATCCCGCGGATGACTCTGGCCCGGGTCCGACCGACGCGCGTCTACCGCTTCTATCGCGGCGGCGCGCTGATCGACCGCCTGCGCGGTCAGCCGGAACAGGACGGTGACCGGCCGGAGGATTGGGTCGGCTCCGTCGTGGCTGCGAACAACCCGGGACGTCGCGAGCCCGAGGCGGGGCTGACGCGCCTGGAGAACGGCGCGCTGCTGCGCGACGCGATCCACGAGCGGCCGGCTCACTGGGGCACGCCGAACGTGCTGGTGAAGCTGCTCGACCCGGTCGAGCGTCTGCCGGTGCATGCGCACCCTGATCGGCACTTCGCGCGCGCCCACCTCGGCTCCGATTACGGCAAGACCGAAGCGTGGAAAATCGTCGCCACGCGCGACGAGACATCCGACGTCTGGCTCGGGCTGAGCGAGGACGTCGAGCCGGAGCGCTACCGCGCCTGGATCGAGGAGCAACACGTCGATGCGCTGCTCGGCTCGCTCCACCACCTCGTCGTGCGGCCGGGCGACCTCGTCTTCGTTCCCGCGGGTGTTCCCCACGCCATCGGCGGCGGCGCGCTGATCGTGGAACTGCAGGAGCCGACGGACTTCTCGATCCTCTGCGAGTGGAAGGGCTTTCCCGTCGATCCGCGCGACGCGCACCTCGGCCTCGGCTGGGATGTCGCGCTCGAGGCGCTGCGGCTCGACGCCTACGAGCCGCGGCTCGGGCTTCCGCAGGAAGCTGAGGCGTTCTTCTCGGTCGACGAACGTGCCGCGCCCGCCGGCCGCTTCGCGGTGCTGCTCGTGCTCGAGGGCGAAGGCTCGATCGACGACCAGCCCGTGCGCGCCGGCGACGCGTTCGCCATGCCCGCGGCCGCACAACCGTTCGACGTCCACGGCGACCTGCGGGTCCTACGCTGCATGGGAGGCAAACAGTCATGAGAACGAGTCTGGGCATCTGGGCCTTCGGGCCGATGGTCACGCGCTTCGTCCCCGGCGGCTACCAGCCGCAGTGGCGCGACGAGCCGATCCCCGAAAAGGTGCACCGTGCCGTCGACGGGCTCGGCGAGCTGATCGACGACTACGAGTTCCACTACCCCGGGGAGCTGAACCGCGACAACCTCGACGACGTCCGGGGCGCGCTCGACGGGCACGGGATCTACTGCATCGCTTCGGGGTTGCACGTCGACCCGCGCTTCGCGAAGGGCGCTTTCACGTCGCTCGACGATTCTGTCCGCTCGGAGGCGGTGCGGCTGTGCCTCGAGGCGGCCGACCTCGCCGGGGAGCTCGACGCGCAGATGATCATCTGGCCGGGCGGCGAGGGCTACAACTACCCGTTCCAGGTGCCGTACGCCGAGGTGTGGTCGCGCCTGCTCGACGGTATCGCGCAGGTGGCCGAGCGCCTCGCGCAGCACGGGCGCCTCCTCTTCCTCGAGCACAAGAACTCCGAGCCGGCGATGAAGATCCACATGTCGAACGTCGGCATGACGCTGCACGTGATCTCGAAGCTGCGCGAACGCGGCATCGACAACGTCAAGGTCAACATGGACTGGCAGCACCTCATCATGAACGGCGAGAACCTCGGCGAGTACGTGGCGCTGCTCGCGGCCGAGGGGCTGCTCGGCCACCAGCACGCGAACTCGGGCTGGGGCACGTTCGACGACGACAACATGGTCGGCGCGACGCGCTTCATGGAAACGCTGGAGCTCGCGCTCGAGCTGCGGCGCGCGAACTACGGCGCGAACGGCGAGCGGCTCGGCTTCGATCTCTATCCGTACACCGAGGATCAGGTCGCGTCGGTGCGGCGGTCGGTGCTCCAGTGGCGCTTCATCGACGACGTTGCGTCGCGCATCGACGAGTCGGCGCTGCGCGAGGCGCAGTCGCGCAAGGACGCGGTGCGCGCGTACGAGATCGTCTATGCGGCATTAGGGGCGTGATCGTCGGCATCGACGTCGGCACGACCGCGGTCAAGGCGGTCGGGATCGACGCCGACGGCAACGTGCTCGCGCGCGAGGAGGAGTCGTACGAGCTGTCGACGCCGCAGCCGGGCTGGGCGGAGCAGGATCCGGGCGACTGGACGCGCGCGGCAGAGCGTGCGCTGTCGCGGCTGGATGCGACGTCGGTCGGCTTCTCCGGGCAGATGCACGGGCTCGTCGCGCTCGGCGAGGACGACGTCCCGCTCCGGCCGTCGATTCTCTGGAACGACCAGCGCACGGGCGCGGAGTGCGGGGAGATCGAGCGGCGGATCGGCCTCGAGCGGCTGATCGAGCTGACGGGCAACCGCGCGCTCACCGGCTTCACGGCACCGAAGCTCCTCTGGATCCGCCGGCACGAGCCGGAGGTCTACGCGCGCATCCGCCACGTGCTACTCCCGAAGGACTACGTGAGGCTGCGCCTCGAAGGCAGGCACGCGATCGACGCGGCGGATGCCTCCGGAACGCTGCTCTTCGATGTCGCGAATCGCCGCTGGAGCGAGGAGGTCTGCGCAGCGCTCGACATCCCGACCGAGTGGCTCCCGCCCGTTCACGAGTCGACGGAGGTCGGCGCCGCCGGCGATCAGGCCGCGGGCGCGCTCGGTGTCGGTGTTGCCGCGCCGGGGCCGCTCTCCGTCGTCCTCGGCACCTCGGGTGTCGTCTTCGCGGCCCTGCGCGATTACCGCCCGGAGCCTCAGGCGCGCGTTCACACCTTCTGCCATGCGGTCCCCGGAACGTGGCATGCGATGGGCGTGATGCTGTCCGCCGCCGGCTCGCTCGCGTGGCTCCACGGCGCGCTCGGCTCGCCGCCGTACGACGAGCTTCTCCGCGCGGCGGCGGCCTGGCCACCGGGCACGGAAGGGCTGCTGTTCCAGCCGTACCTCGCCGGCGAGCGCACGCCTCACGCCGACCCCGATGCGCGCGGTGCGTTCGTCGGGCTGACGCTGCGACACGACCGGGGGGCGCTAGCTCGGGCGGTACTCGAGGGCGTGGCGTACGGCCTCCGCGACTGCCTCGAGCTGCTGCGCGGCGTCGGAGTCGAGGCCCGCGTCGGCCGGGTGTCCGGCGGGGGCGCGCGCGGCGAGCTGTGGCTCGAGATCGTCGCGTCGGTGCTCGGGCTCCCGCTCGAACGAACCGCCGCCGAGGAAGGAGCCGCGTACGGCGCTGCCTTGCTCGGCGGCGTCGCGGCGGGCGTTTTCGCGGACGCCCACGAAGCCGTCGCCGCCTGCGTTCGAGTCCGTGACAGCATCGAGCCGAATCCAGAGTGGCAGGGCGCGTACGACGACGGCTATGCACGCTTCCGCGCGCTTTATCCCGCGCTGCGCGCGCTGCGGTGACCGCGGCTTCTACGGTGTAGGAACCGGACTGGACTGAAGGGAGAGCACGATGAAGGGGTACGGCCTGTACATCGGCGGCAAGGAAGTCGACGCCGTCTCCGGCGAGACGTTGGAGGCGCTGAACCCGACGACGGGACAACCGTGGGCGACGGTCGCGGTCGCGGGCGCCGAAGACGTCGACCGCGC
>Ga0126311_10000886_pt1 | contig 14010 bp, 10 predicted proteins | sample Plot61_FD_92539 | JGI IMG/M metagenome (GOLD analysis project Ga0126311, IMG submission 92539) | Serpentine soil microbial communities from UC McLaughlin Reserve, CA, USA - Plot61 | ecosystem: Environmental > Terrestrial > Soil > Grasslands | place: USA: UC McLaughlin Reserve, Lake County...
CCGGGCGTTGCGGACCAACTCGAGGAGCGCGTCCTCGACGTGGGTGATGCGGGAAGGACCGCGGCGGGCCCCCTCCACGCCGGTAAGGCGGGCGAAGCCAGCGCCGAGGTCCCTGTAGGGGCCTTCCACTAGCGTCCCCGGTCTACCTGGCCACCTCGCTGACCCGGCTCTCGCGGATAACGGTCACCTTGATCTGGCCCGGGTACTCGAGGTCCGTCTCTATCTGCTTGGAGATGTCGTAGGCCAGCTTGGCAGCGATACGGTCGTCCACTTCGGAGGGCTGGACCATAACCCTTATCTCACGGCCGGCCTGGATCGCGTAGGCCTTGTCTACCCCCCTGTGGCCGAGGGCGATGTCCTCCAGGGAGCGCAGGCGCTCGATGTAGGTCTCCGTCGTCTCCCTCCTGGCGCCGGGGCGGGCGGCGGAGACGGCATCGGCGGTGGCGACGAGCACGTCTTCGACCGTCTCCATCTCGATCTCGTGGTGGTGGGCGCTTATGGCGCGCACGACGTCGTCGGACTCCCCGCTCTTCTTCGCGAAGCGCCCACCGATCAGGGCGTGGGTGCCCTCGACCTCATGGTCTATGGCCTTGCCGACGTCGTGCAAGAGTGCCGCCCTGCGGGCGACCTTGACGTTGGCGCCGAGCTCCTGGGCCATCATCCCGCAGAGGTTGGCCACCTCGACCGAGTGGGCCAGCACGTTCTGGCCGTAGGAAGTCCGGTACTTCAGCGCCCCGAGGAGGCGCAGCAGATCGTTGTGCATGCCGCCCGAGATCTTGGCGTCGTAGAGCGCCTGGCGCCCCGCTGCCTTCATCTCCTTCTCCACGTCCTTGCGGGCCTTAGCGACGATCTGCTCGATGCGCCCAGGATGGATGCGCCCGTCCTGCACGAGCCGGCCCATCGAGACCCGCGCCACCTCGCGTCTTACGGGATCGAAGCTGGAGATCACCACCGTCTCGGGCGTGTCGTCGATGATGACATCCACCCCCGTAGTGGCCTCGAAGGCCCTAATGTTCCTGCCCTCACGGCCTATGACCCTGCCCTTCATGTCGTCGGAGGGAAGAGACACGGCCTTTACCGTCGACTCCGAGGTGAGATCCGAAGCGAGGCGCTCCATGGTGGTCGAGATCAGACGCCGCGCCTCGGTGTCCGCCCGCTCCTCGGCCTCGAAGGTCCGGTCGCGCACCATCCGCCCGAGCCGGCCCTCGAGCTCCGACTCCAGCTCGGAGAACAACCTCCTCTCGGCCTCCTCGCGCGTCAGCCCGGAGATCTCCTCGAGCATCCTGAGGTGGTCGGCCTCCCTCTCCCTCAGCTCCTCTTCTTTTCTCCGGAGCGCCTCTTCGGTCTCCGTGAGCCCACGCCGGCGTTCGTCGAGCTCGCCCTCGCGCCTCTGCAGGGTGGTGTCCCTGTTATCCAGGCGCTCCTCGACGCGTGCGATCTCGGCCCGCCTGGCACGCACCTCGGCTTCGGCGTCGTTTTTGATCTTTAGCGACGACTCTTTGGCCGCGAGATCTGCCTCCCGGCGTTTGGTCTCGACCTCGCGTTCTGCGTCCCCGAGGATGGACCTTGCGTCGGCCCTCGCCTGGGCCTGGCGGGTGTCTACACGTGACTTCGAAACGAAATAGCCCAGGGCGGCGCCGACGGCGAGGCCGGCGACCAGTCCCAGGACCAGTAACAAAACATTCACAAGTTTTCCTTCCAGCGGGCCCCCCGCGAGTACGGCGGCCCGACATCAAATTCGCTCGACTACCCCTGGGCTTCCGGAGGCTCCCGGTACTCCCGGGCGACCTGGGCACATACCTCCGCCGAGTAACCCCGGCGAACCAGAAAGCCGTAGACCCTACGCGCTTCCGCATCGGACCCACGCCCATTATACCGCCGTGCGGCGGCAGCACGAGCCTCCCCCACCTCGGAGCGCCCTGCGAACTCTTCCTCAACGACCTCCCGCGCCAGAGCCTCCCCGACACCGCTCTTCTCGAGCTCGAACGAGACCCGCCGCGGTCCGTACCTGCGCGCTTTTTCGCGGGCCTTCAGACGCGCGAACTCGGCGTCGTCGAGATAGCCGAGCTCCCCAAGGCGAAGCACGACGCCTTCTATGGTCTCCTCTACGTACCCGTACCGACGCAGACGGTCGCGGACCTCGGCCTCAGAGCGGGCCCTGTACCCGAGGAGGTTGAGCGCGCGGCCCATCGCGACCGGCCTCTCCCCGGCAACCCGCGCCTCATGTAACTCCTCGGGCGAGAAGTCGGCACCCTCCACGAGGCCCTGCTCAAAGGCCACGCCGGCGTCGAGCTCGGCCCAGAACTCCCCGTCGACGAAGATCCTGGCCTTGCCCCCACGCTCGCGAACACCGCTTATCTCGGGCACGGATGGTCCCGGAGCAGAAGTTGTAGAGTGCTTTTCAAGGTTACCGACCTACCGCGTACCGCCTGTGAGCGCTCAGCCTCTAGGGGAACCAACAAGCTGAAGTGCCGACCAGCTGAAATGCTTGCAATGGGGTTGAGAACCCCATTGCAAACAGCTTTAGAGCACCTGTCCTGCGGGCTCCTCGGCCACCTCATCCGCCGTCTCGACGGGCTCGATGAGCCCGAGCTTTTCGTAGATGTCTGCGAGGATACGCTCGCGGACCTCGTAGTTCTCCTTGAGGAACTGCTTGGAGTTCTCGCGGCCCTGCCCAAGGCGCTCATCACCGTAGGCGAACCAGGCGCCGCTCTTCTGGACCACATCGTGCTCGATTCCGACGTCGAGCAGGCTTCCCTCGCGGGAGATCCCCTCCCCGTACATCACGTCGAATTCGACCATCTTGAAAGGTGGCGCCACCTTGTTCTTTACGACCTTGACCCTGGTCTGGTTGCCGACGGCGTCGTTGCCGACCTTCAGCGCCCCGATGCGCCGGATGTCCAGACGCACGCTGGAATAGAACTTCAGCGCCCGCCCCCCGGGCGTCGTCTCCGGAGAGCCGAACATGACCCCTATCTTCTCCCTGAGCTGGTTGATGAAAATGGCCGTAGTCCCGGAGCGGTTGAGGGACCCGGAGAGCTTCCTCAAAGCCTGGCTCATGAGGCGGGCCTGAAGTCCCACGTGAGAGTCGCCCATCTCTCCCTCGATCTCAGCCCTAGGCACGAGGGCCGCCACCGAGTCTATTACGAGGACGTCGAGGGCGCCGCTTCTGACGAGGGTATCCGCTATCTCCAGGGCCTGCTCGCCGTTATCCGGCTGGGAGAAGTAGAGGTTTTCGAGGTCCACGCCGATGGCCTGGGCGTAGCTCGGGTCGAGGGCGTGCTCGGCGTCTATGAAGGCGGCGAGGCCCCCTGCCTTCTGCGCCTCGGCGATGATGTGCAGGGCGAGGGTCGTCTTACCGCTCGACTCGGGGCCGAAGATCTCGACTATGCGGCCCCGGGGGACGCCGCCGACGCCTAAGGCGAGGTCGAGGGCCAGGGCGCCGGTCGAGATACAGGCGACCTTCGGGCGGTCCTCGTCGCCCATGCGCATGATCGAACCCTTCCCGAACTGTCGTTCTATCTGGGAGACGGCGGCGTCTATAGCCTTGCTCTTATCCAATGCATCCTCCAAAAAGCGAGTGTGCCAACAGCTTATGTAATCGGCATTTACTGACGGTTATTATACTGTAGGGGTATAGTGCTCCCAAGGGGTTTGTCGTCTTGCGAGGTGCTTCTCAGCTCGCGTTCTTCAGGGTGTAGTTTTTGGCGACGATCTCGCCCGCGGGCCCGAGCGCGCCAACGTCCTGGCCATTGATCTCCACGCTCACGGCCCCAGCATCGCCGCTCTTGATGTACAGTCGCCGCTCGGCCTCGAAGGTCTTCGAGAACCCCGGCTGGGCTATCTGCTCGTAGGCCGCGGTTCCGTCGGACCGGATCAGGATCCACGAGGGCCGCTCTTTTACGCTGACGAGTACCTGCAGCGTATCGGGTGGGGCGCTCTGCTCTGCGACTGCTGGTTCCTTCCGGTCGCCGGCATCTCCCTCGCTTTTGGCGGGTTCGGGGGCCTTCTCCATGTCGGCCACCTGTTGTTGCTCGTGGCGATGCGGGGCCCCCGAAGGCGGGCTGCCCTCTTTGGAGACCAGCACGCCGCGCCCGACGAAGTACAGAGTTCCGATGACGGCGGCCAGGGCGAGCAGGGCGACGAGCAGCGTAACGATCGTCGAGGTGGAGATCCTGCGCCTGCGCGTCCCCGTAAGGCCGCTCGGTGTGATCAGGGGCTTCTCGAAGTCGCTCTCGGGAGAGGTGTTGTAGTTGATCCCGCGCTCGCGCCGCGGTTTTCTGGTGCTCTTCAGCTGCTGGGAGAAGGCCTCGCCGTCGAGGCCGAGGTAGTTGGCGTAGGTCTTCAGAAAGCCGCGGGCGTAGACCGCGTCGGGCAGCATCGCGTAGTCCTCGCGCTCGAGGCCCGTCAGGTAGCGCTTGCGGATCTTGGTCGCCTGCTCGACCTCCTCGAGGGAGAGACCCCGCTCCTTACGCTTCTGCTCCAGATAGCGGCCGATCTCGCCCTCGCCGTTAGATCCGTCGCTTTGCGCCGGGTTGTGCGTATGCTGACCGTCTTCCATCGCGGTTAGAAGCCTACCATAAAAGCTACCAACCCTCGGCCAGATCGGCCTTCCCTTCTTCGCTTGAGAACATGGACTCCAGATCCATCGTGCTGGCCACCACGGCGCGGCTCTTGGAACCCTCGTAGGGCCCGACGACGCCCTTGCGCTCCAGCGCGTCGATGATCCTGCCGGCCCGCGAGTAGCCTACCCGAAAACGCCGCTGCACCGCGCTCACGGAGGCCTGCTGCGTGGAGACGACGAAGCTCGCCGCCTCGGGGAGTAGGTCGTCCTCGGGCTCGTCGTTCTCCTCCTTGACGCGCCTCGGTTGCGTTACCTCCTCCACATAGCGCGCCTCCGCACGCCCCGAGGCCGCCTCGACGGCGGCCGAGACCACCCTACCGACCTCCGCCTCGGAGATGAAAGCTCCCTGGACGCGCGACGGCCTGGCGGCCGAGACGGGCTTATAGAGCATATCCCCCATACCGAGCAGGGCCTCGGCGCCTGGGGCGTCCAGGATCACACGGCTGTCCACCTGGCTCGAGACGGCGAACGCGATGCGGCTCGGAACGTTGGCTTTGATCATGCCCGTTATGACGTCCACGCTGGGTCGCTGGGTCGCGACGACGAGGTGGATGCCTACCGCGCGCGCCTTCTGGGCGAGCCTGATGATGGCGTCCTCGACCTTGGCCCCGGCCTGCATCATGAGGTCGGCGAGCTCGTCAATTACGACGACCACGTAGGGCATCTGTGTCTCGGCCCTGTCGTTATAACCCTCGACGGACCTGACGCCGATCTTCTCGAGCACCTCGTAACGGCGCTCCATCTCGGCAACGGCCCACCCCAGCGCGTTGGCAGCCTTCTTGACGTCGGTGACGACCGGCGTGATGAGATGCGGCACCCGTACGAACTGCGAGAGCTCCACCCTCTTCGGGTCTACCAGTACCATCTTGACCTGGCGGGGGTCGGTGGTGAGCAGCAGCGAGGTCAACAACCCGTTCAGCATGACGCTCTTCCCGCTGCCCGTGGTCCCCGCCACGAGCAGGTGCGGCATCTCGGCGAGGTCGAGGAACACGGCCCGCCCCGAGATATCCTTGCCCAACCCTACGGGAAGGGTCCAGTCGTTCGCGTCGGGGTACGCCTGGAAGACGTCCCCGAGGGTCACCTTCGCCGGCCTGGTATTGGGCACTTCGACCCCAACCGCACTCTTGCCCGGGATCGGGGCGAGTATCCTGACCTCGGTCGCGGCGAGGGCATAGGCGATGTCCTGCTGCAGATTCCTGACCTTGCCGACCTTCACCCCGCTCCCGAGGCGTAGTTCGTAGCGGGTAACTCTGGGTCCTACCACGGCCCGCACCACGTGTGCCTCCACCCCGAGATCGGAGAGCGCCAGGGTGAGCCTCTGGCTGGTGCCCTCGGCGTCGTGCTCGGGATCCCCATGCCCGAGGGTCAACATGGAGAACGGCGGCGGCGTGTAATCGCCCGGCGCAAGCTCCTTCTCCGCGCTCAAAGCCTCCTGGACGGGTCCACGCTCGGGTAATACGACCTCGAACTCTCTGGTCGGGGCGCTCTCTGGCTCTCTTCCCTCGTCTTCGGCGGGAACCTCATCGTGCGTGCCTCCCCCATCCCGGTCGGCAGTCTCGCGAACCTTCGCGGTGCTCTTCCGTGTAGCGCGGCTCTCCCTGGACGGGGTGGACCGCTTCTCTCTCCTCGCCCTGAGTCCCCGGCCCAGGTCGACGACCTTCTCGCCAACGGTCTTGACCGCGGCGAGGGCCGTGGCAATGCTCACGCCGGTAAGCAGCGACAGGCCAAGGGCGAAGAGCAGCCCGATCGCAAGCGCGGCCCCGACGGCGCCTGCGGCCCATTGCACGGCTGCGTAGAATCCGCTGCCTAGTATGCCCCCGGCTTCGGGATAGTGTCCGGCGGAGAACAGCTGCCTCTGGGGCAGTGTAGCGGTGAAGGTGGCCGCACCGGCGAGCAGTAAGAGACCGGCGCCGGCGACGACCCGGCCTCTCAGGCGCCCGAGCAAGAGAAGCAACCCAGCGACCGCCGCGAACGGGGCGAGCGTAAGGCCGACCCTCCCGAGCAGTTGGGCCGTCACAAAGGATCCCGCATCCCCAAGGAAAGCCCCGCGTCCACTCACGAACGCGGCACTGAAAAACAGTCCCACGGCAAGAAGGAAGACCCCGACGGCCTCCCTCGTCACGGCCTCGGCAAGCCCACCTCGCGCCCTGGTTAGTGGCGAGGTACCCTTGCGCGTCGTCTTGCCGCTGCCCCTGCCAGAGGAGCCCTTCTTCGACGTCTTCTTTGGCGCGCGCCTGCCCGTAGCCACGCCTTAAGTCTAGCCCATAAGCCTCTAGCCTACCGTCAACCGCAAGGTGTAGTACAGGGTTAGATCTACACCTCAACTATTAGCGGCAGGATGATCGGGCGTTTGCCGGTGCGCTGGGAGAGGAAGCCCGAGAGGTCTTTGCGAATGGCGTTCTTCAGTTCGCCCCAATCTGTGACGCGCTGGCTCGCGGTTCGCTGGAGGGTCTGGCTGACCACCCCTATGGACTGGTCGACGAGGCCGTTGGCGTCCTGCGGGCTGACGAAGCCGCGGGAGATGACGTCGGGGGGGCCGAGGAGCTGGCCGTTCTGGGCGTTTATACGGGCTACCACGATAAACATACCGTCTTCGGAGAGCTGTTGACGCTCGCGCATCACGCCCGTGGAGCCCTCGGCGATCGCGCCAGCGTCGACGAGGAAGTTGCCAGTGGCGACGTTGTCGATGCGGCGGGCCTCCCCGTCGTCGAACTCGAGGCAGGCGCCGTTCTCCAGGATGAAGATATTGTCCTCGGGTATGCCGAGGCTGATCCCGGTGTTCGCGTGGTGGCGCAGGTGCCTGAACTCGCCGTGCACGGGGACGAGATAGCGTGGTCTTAGGAGCGAGAGCACTATCTTCTGCTCCTCCTTGGCGGCGTGGCCCGAGACGTGGACGGGCATAAGCGGGCTGTAGAAGACCTGGGCGCCGCGCTTCATCAGGTTGTTGATCGTGCGCGAGACGCCGCGCTCGTTTCCGGGGATAGGATGCGCAGCGATCACGACCGTGTCCTCCGGTCCGACCTCGATGGTGCGGTGGGTCCCGTTGGCGATCCGGCTGAGGGCCGCAAGGGGCTCGCCCTGCGAGCCCGTCGTCAGCACCACGATATCCGAGTCGGGGATCTTGTTGACATCCTGCTGGTCGACCATCATTTCCTCGGGCAGCTCGAGGTAGCCGAGTTCGCGCGCGATCTGGACGTTCCGGATCATCGAGCGGCCCGTAACCCCGACGAGCCGGTCGTGCTTTTTGGCCGCCTCGACCACCTGGCTGACGCGGTGGATGTGCGAGGCGAATGAAGCCACGATGATGCGGCCCTTCGACCCCTGGAAGACCTCGTTCAGCGTATCCCCGACGATCCTCTCCGAAGGCACGTAGCCGGGCCGCTCGGAGTTTGTAGAGTCGCCGAAGTAGGCGAGCACGCCCTCCTTGCCAAGCTCGGCGAGCCGGCCCAGGTCCATCGGCGAGCCCTCTATCGGGGTAAGGTCGATCTTGTAGTCGCCGGAGAACACGATGAGACCCGCATTGGTACGGATCGCTATCGCGACGGCGCCGGGTATGGAGTGGTTGACCTCTATGAACTCGAGGCCGAACCCACCAAGGTTCTGCCTATCTCCGGCCTTGATCTCCCGCAGATCTCCCCTCTTGATCCCGAACTCCTGCAGCTTGCTGCGCACGAGCCCGAGGGTGAGCTTCGTGGCATAGACCGGCACATTGAACTCGCGAAGCAGATATGGCAGCGCGCCCACGTGGTCCTCGTGACCGTGCGTCAGCACTATGCCCTTCAACTCATCCGCGTGCTCCCGTAGATAGGTAAAATCAGGGAGGACAAGGTCGATCCCCGGCATCTCCTCATCAGGGAACGACATGCCGGCGTCGACCAGGATCATGCCGCTTTTCTGGCGTACGGCCGTCATGTTCTTGCCGATCTCGCCCAACCCCCCGAGGGGGATGACCTGCAAGGTCTCGTTGTCTAACAACAGTTCGTATAACCTCCTTTTGAAGGCTTCAGGTATCAGGTTTCAGGCATCAGGAATACCTGTAGCCTGACTTTCAGTTCAAATACCTGCCCAGGTCGAGCTCCTTCGGCCCGACGGCGGAGAGGTACATCTGGTCCGTTCTGAGGTGCTGTTTGGCGAGGCGTGCGATGTCCTGCGGGGTCAGGGCCTCGATGCGTGCGGAGATCTCCTCTGGCGTCAAGAGCTCGGCGCCGGTTATGACGCTGCGGCCGACGCGGTTCATCCTCGCCGAGGTGCTCTCCAGGGCAAGGAGCGTCGAGCTCTTGAGCTGTTGCTTGGTACGCTCGAGTTCCTCTTCATCGAGCTCCTCCTCCATGACCCTACCGAGTTGCTCGACGATCACCTTGACCGCCTCCTCCACGTTGCCCGTGGTGGAGCCGACGTAGGTCTTGATCGCGCCGGCGTCCGAGTATCCCTGGTGGTATGAAAAGACGGCGTATGCGAGCCCGCGCTTCTCACGGACCTCCTGGAACAGGCGACTGCTCATGCCGCCGCCGAGAACATTGTTCAGGGCGGCCATCGCGTAGCGGTCCTCGCTCTTCGCGGGGATGCCGAGAGAGCCCAGCGAGACGTGGTACTGCTCCGTCTCCTTGAATTTGAAGAAGACGCGACTCTCGGGCGGCATCGGTTTCGCCTCCCGCACGAAAGGTTCTCCTTCGGGCAGCGCAGAGAGCTCCTCCTCGACCATCCGCTCGACGTGGTCGGGGTCGAGCTTGCCGGCCGCGACGACGAAGACGTTGGGGGCCGTGTAAGTGTGGCTGTGGAAGTCCTCGAGGGTGTCGTGGTCGACCCCGCGAACCGTCTCGGCCGACCCGATAATCGGGCGTCCGAGGGGGTCTTCGTGGAAGATCAAAGAAGAGAGGTACTCATCGGCGAGCTGGTCGGGCCTGTCCTCGTACATCTTGATCTCTTCGACGATGACCTCCCGCTCCCGCTCGAGGTCCGCGAGGGTTGGCCTGAGGACCATATCGCTCATGACGTCGAGGGCGCGCCCGAGGTGCTCGGGCAAAAAGCGGGCGTAGAGCACGGTGTACTCCTCGCCGGTCGCGGCGTTCTCCTGGGCCCCTATGCCCTCGAAGGCCTGGGCGATGCCGAGGGCGTCCATGTCCGGGGTCCCCTTGAAGAGCATGTGCTCCATCAGGTGGCTGATCCCGGCCACCTCGTCCGTCTCGTCGCGCGAGCCGGCCCGGATCCAGAGCCCCAAAGAGACACTGGTCGCCTCGGCGAGGGGCTCGGAGAAGACCCGAAGCCCCCCGGGAAGGTCCTTCCGCCTTATGTTCGGGTCGGCCATCAGCCCTCCAGCTTCTCGAGGCTGATGCGGTTCTGCTTGTCTATCTCGAGAACACGCACCTTGATGCGGTCGCCCTCGTTGACGACGTCCTCGACCCTCTCGACCCGCTGCTTGCCTGGCGCGAGGCGCGAGATGTGCACGAGCCCATCGCGCCCCGGCGTGAGCTCGACGAAGGCCCCGAAGTTGGTGGTCTTGACGACCTTGCCGGTGTAGATCTCACCGGCCTCGACGTCCTTCATCATCCCGTTTATGGCGCCGGCCGCCTCCCTGGAGATGCTCCCTTCACCGGCAACGAAGACCGTCCCGTCGTCCTCCACGGAGATGTTTACGCCGAACTGCTCCTGCAGCGCGTTGATCGTCTTTCCACCAGGCCCTATGAGCATCCCGATCTTGTCCTTCGGGATCTTTAGGACCTCGACCCTCGGGGCATAGTCGGAGACCTCGGCCCTCGGCTCGGCTATGGCGCCGCGCAGGATCTCCAGTATCTGCAGACGCCCGGCCTTCGCCTGCTCGAGCGCCTCTTGCAAGAGCCAGGCCGAAACGCCGGTGATCTTCATGTCCATCTGCAGCGCCGTTATGCCATCTGCCGTGCCCGCGACCTTGAAGTCCATGTCTCCCATGTGATCCTCGAGGCCCTGGATGTCGCTGAGGATGACGTAGTCGTCGCCCTCCTTGACCAGGCCCATGGCCACACCAGCTACAGGCGCCTTGATCGGCACGCCGCCGTCCATCAATGCCAGCGTCGAGCCACACACGCTCGCCATCGAAGAGGACCCGTTCGACTCCAGCACCTCGGATATCACGCGAAGTGCGTAGGGGAACTCGTCCTCTGAGGGGACGACGGGGACTAACGCACGCTCTGCGAGGGCACCGTGCCCGATCTCCCGCCGCCTCGGGCTCCCCAAACGGCCCGTCTCGCCCGTGGAGTAGGGCGGGAAGTTGTAGTGGTGCATGTAGCGCTTGCCCGTCTGCGGCTCTATGGTGTCGAGCCTTTGGGCGAGACCGAGGTCGGCAAGGGCGAGTGAGCTCAAGACCTGCGTCTCGCCACGGGTGAAGAGGCCGGTGCCGTGCACCCGCGGGATAACCTGGACCTCGGCCGAGGTCGGCCTTATCTCGTCGAGCCCGCGCAGGTCGGTGCGCTTGCGGTCCTCGAGGTAGAGCTCGCGAAAAGCCTCCCTTTCGACCGTCGAGAGGGCGGCCGTGATCTGGGGTATCTCCTCCTCTTCGCGGCCCTCGATCAACTCTTCCCTGATCTCACCCAGCGCGTCGCTGCGGGCCCTGCGGTCGGTCTGGACGATCCCTTCTTTCATGCGGTCGAAATAGCGCTCGCGAATGTCGGCGAGGAGGGGGTTCTCCTCTGTATCCTCTATCTGCTGCTTCTCTTTGCCGTACTCCCCGGCCCACTCCTCTATCGCCTCGGCCTGCCTCTGAACGGCCTCCTGGGCGAGCTGCAGGGCCTCGACCATGACGGTCTCGGGGACCTCATTCGCCCCCGCCTCGACCATGGTGATGGCCTCTTTGGTTCCGGCGACGACGAGATCGAGGTCGCTCTCTGCGATCTGGTCGTAGGTCGGGTTCAAGATGTACTCGCCGTCGAGCGAACGCCCGACGCGCACGGCCCCGATCGGCCCGGCAAAGGGCAGATCCGAGAGGGCGAGCGCCGCGGAGGCCCCGACCATGCTCACGGTGTCGTAAGGGGTGTCCTGGTCGGCTACGAGTACGGTGCCTATAACCTGTATCTCGTAGTGGTAGTTCTTCGGGAAGAGTGGCCTCAAGGGCCTGTCCGTGAGGCGCGAGGTGAGTATCGCACGCTCTGAGGGCCTACCCTCGCGCTTGATAAAGCCGCCGGGGATCTTGCCCGCAGAGGACATGCGTTCCTCTATGTCCACGCTCAAAGGCAAAAACGTCGCGCCCGGCCGCGGAGCCTGAGAGCGTGTCGCCGTGGAAAGTATGGTAGTGTCGCCGAGCCTCGCCGTCACCGCGCCGCCGGCTTGCTTGGCCAGCTTCCCGGTTTCGAGCACGATCGAGCGCTCGCCTACTGGTATATCTAGACGCATATGGTTTTCTCCTCTTGCTTCTCTTGTGACCCGGACTACCGGCGTAGGCCGAGCTTTGCGATGAGCGCCCGGTAGCGCTCGACATCCTTCTTTTGCAGGTACTTGAGTAACCTGCGGCGCCTGCCGACCATCTTAAGCAGCCCGCGCCGCGAATGGTAGTCGTGCTTGTGCTCGCGCAAGTGCTCGGTAAGGTGAGCTATGCGCCGCGTGAGCACCGCGACCTGCACCTCAGGGGACCCCGTGTCCCCCTCATGCGTCCGGTGCTCCTGGATGATCTCCTCTTTTTGCTCAACTACAGCCAACTTCTTCCTTCTCCTCTTTGTTCACTTCTCTAATGTTTAACCCGTTCGACCCTTTATGCTACCACATGCATCAAATAGTATCGTGCCTGGTGGCTAGCCCGGAAACGGCTCGAAAGTGGTTTGCAAAGGGGTTCATAACCCCTATGCAAGCATTTTAGCGAGCCAGCACTTCAGCATTTCGGCTTCTTGTTTTCGCTATCGGACGGATGGGCGAATCGCGGTAGGTAGATGCCCTGATGGCTAACCTTGTCCCTCGGTGATAAGCCTGGCCTCCTGAACGTCGCGCCGGATCTGCGCGGTTAGCTCATCGATGCCCGAGAATCGGCGTTCCTCCCTTATGCGCTTCGCAAAGCTGACGTCTACCACTCGCCCGTAGAGATCCCCCTCGAAGTCCAGCAGATAAGCCTCGACGCGGCTCTCGGCCCGCCGGAAGGTCGGGGCCACCCCGACGTTCGTACATGCAGCGTATTCTTTCTCGCCGACGCGGCCGAACCCGGCGTAGACGCCGCGGGCCGGTATCACGGCCTCCGCGTCGGGAACAACGTTGGCCGTTGGGAAGCCGATGGATCTGCCTCGCTTGTCACCGACCACCACCTCGCCCCTGAGCACGTAGGGACGTCCCAGGAGGCCCGCGGCCTCGGTTACTTCTCCGTTCGAGATCAGAGCCCTTATGCGGGTAGAGCTGATCCCACCCTCCATGCCGGCCCCGCGTACCCGAACCGCGACGGCCGTCCCGCCTGCCTCCCGCATGAGCCGCAGGAGGTCCTGGAAGTCGCCGACAGCCCTGTACCCGAAACGAAAGTTCTCGCCGACCACGACCACCTCGGCCCCTACTTCCCCCACCAACACGTCCCGCACAAACCGTTCGGGACTCTTCCTGGATAGTTCGAGGTCGAACGTTATCTCCACCACCTCATCGGCCCCGTAACGCAGCAAGACTTCACGTCGCAGTGCCCCAGATGTAAGTAGCTTCGGTGGATCACCAGCCCCCAAGACGGTCCGTGGATGCGGGTCGAACGTCGCAGCAACGACCTTAATGCCCCTCCGCCGCCCTTCCTCCACAGCCCGCCTCAATACCTCCTGGTGTCCGAGGTGCACGCCGTCGAAGTTCCCAAGCGCCACGACTACTCCGCGCATAGCACCACCTCGGCCCGCCCCCCATCCTCGTAGTCCCTGTACACCGCCAACAGCTCGCCCCCACACATCACCCTGTAACTCCCATCGACCCTACCTCTCCCTATGCGCCCGCCGTGGCAAACCATGCCACGCCCCACCTCCGCCGAGACATCCACCCCAGGGAGATGCGTTACCACTCCAAGCGGTGGTATTATGTGGTTATGTAGCGTTTCGCGGGAGAGGTCTTGGGGAGCAATGGCGTCTTCTAGGGTCAGGTGTCCGACGCTCGTGCGGCGCAGGGAGGTAAGGTAGGCGCCGGATGCGAGGGAGGTGGCGAGGTCGCTGATCAGGGTTCTTACGTAGGTGCCGCTGCTGCAGGAGATCTCGAACGTTGCCGTCTGTTCGGCAGGATCGAGGCCGGTAAGGTCGAAAGTATGGACCGTGACAGGACGGGCCTCTCGGTCGACCCTGATGCCGCGGCGGTGCAGGTCGTAGAGGCGGACGCCCCCCTGTTTGAGGGCCGAGGCCATCGGCGGAACCTGGAGGATGTCGCCCGTGAAAGCTGGGAGCGCTTCGCGGATGGCGTCTTCCGAAGGGAGCGGAGCC
>Ga0126311_10000887_pt1 | contig 14008 bp, 11 predicted proteins | sample Plot61_FD_92539 | JGI IMG/M metagenome (GOLD analysis project Ga0126311, IMG submission 92539) | Serpentine soil microbial communities from UC McLaughlin Reserve, CA, USA - Plot61 | ecosystem: Environmental > Terrestrial > Soil > Grasslands | place: USA: UC McLaughlin Reserve, Lake County...
ATTAATACCGGCCGGGGGTCTGAACTCCCCCTACGTGCAGTGGGGCTGGAGGATACCGTTCGTCATCGGTGCCCTGATGGCCTTCGCCCTCGTCTACTACTATGTCACCTCCGTGGCCGAGTCGGAGGTCTTCGAAGCGGCCGCCGAGTCCGAGTCCGAAGGGGGCAGCAGATCCCCCATCATAGAGTTATTCAAGGGACCGAATCTGTCGAGCTTCCTGCAGGTCTTCGTGCTGATGAGTGGCTTCTGGCTGACGCTGTACACGGCAGCGGCCATGCTACCGGGTCTACTCACATCCGAGCTCAAGCTGTCTCCAACCAACCTTACGATTACGCTGGTCATCGCCTACGTTATCCTCGCAGCAGCCTACATCGCGGCGGGCGTTATCAGCCAGAGAATCGGACGCCGACTGTTCCTGATAGCGGCATCCGTCATCATGGCGACCGTCGGCACGTTCCTCTACTACGTGCTCGTGGGCACCACCCCCCAGAACCTCTTTGCAGTGATCGTTCTCGTAACGATAGTTACGGTACTGATAACGTGGGTGTGGGCTCTGGCGACCGTCTACATCAACGAGCGTTTCCACACCGGAGTCAGGGCCTCCGGTTTCGGCATCGGCTACAGCCTGGCGGTCATTCCGCCGGCATTCTACGCCTTCTACCAGTCGGGACTGGCGAGCTTCATGCCCTTCAAGTACACGCCGCTCCCCCTGCTGGTGATTGGTGCTCTGCTGATCCTTATTGGGGCTGTCTGGGGACCCGAGACGAAGGACGTGGACTTCGCGGAGGAGCCGGAGGTAGAGGCTGCTCGGGAGCACGCCGCGAGTGAAGTGTCCGCGAATGGCGGTTCGCGAACAGCGCGCGGCGCGGACACCCGTAGCAGATCTTAAGGAGGAACGCGACGAAACACGGAATCAGCCCCGAGGAGACACCCTATTTACCGGCGCATGTCGCAGGTCACCAGAGCCGTGGATATTCTCCTCGGGGCTCTCGTCCCTTGGTTGGCAAGCCGGAGACTCGACCGGGTTCCTAGTAGACGCCGATCCCGCTGGTGTAGCGGTCTCCCATCAGGAAGTTTGCTCATCTGCGTGGCATGGACGCCTAAGATCTACAGGCCAGATCGCTCCGCAGAGAGGCCTCAAGGAGAAGGTGCGGGTCTTCGCCGTCGTCACCAGAGATAGCGGTACATCTTTTGTAGAGGGAGGATGACAATCATGGTGGTCGACGACGGGTTGCCGAAGGCGACCGACTACTTCTCGCTCGACGAGTTGCTAACCGAGGAGGAACGCGACGTCCGGGATAAGGTTCGATCTTTCTGTGATGCGGATGTCGTCCCTGTAATCAATAGCTACTGGCAAAATGAGGAGTTTCCATTCGAGCTGCTGCCCAAGATGGCGGCGCTCAACGTTGCGGGCACTACCATCGAGGGCTACGGATGTCCAGGAATGAGCCCTACGGCGGCGGGCTTGGTCAGCAGGGAGTTGGCCCGCGGGGACGGCGGCCTGACCACTTTCTTCGCCGTGCACTCCGGGGTCGCTATGACCTCGATCTCGATGTTGGGGTCCGAGGAACAGAAGGATAAGTGGCTCCCGCCGATGGCGAGGATGGAAAAGATCGGGGCCTTCGGCCTCACCGAGCCAAACCACGGCTCCGACGCGGCGCTTTTGGAAACCGCGGCGCGACGCGAGGGCGACGAGTACGTCATAGACGGCTCCAAGCGTTGGATCGGCAACGCCTCCTTCGCCGACGTCACGGTGATCTGGGCGCGTGAAGAGCACGGCAAGGTGGGCACCTTCCTGGTCGAGAGAGGCACTCCCGGGTTCGAAGTCACGATCACGACCGGCAAAACCTCTCAACGCACCGTTCTGAACACAGACGTCAGACTCGAAGGCGTGCGGGTGCCAGCGGAGAACAAGCTGGCGAACTCGAAGGGCTTCGGAGATGCCGTAAGGGTGCTGACCCCAACGCGCCACAACGTGGCTTGGGAAGCCGTTGGGCACGCGATGTCGGCCTACGAGTCAGCACTCGCGTACGCTAGGGAGCGAGTGCAGTTCGGCAGGCCCATAGCGTCTTTTCAGCTCGTCCAGAGCAAGCTCGCCAACATGCTTGCAGACCTCACGGCCATGCAGACGCTCTGTTTCCGCCTTAGTCAGCTCCGGGCGCAGGGCAGGATGACGATCGGGGCGGCCTCCCTGGCCAAGATGCACAACGCCCAGAGGGCGTACCAAGTGGTGGCGGACGCGCGGGACATACTCGGGGGTAACGGGATATTACTCGAGTACCACGTCGCCAGGCACCTGGCCGACATGCAGGCCGTCTATACCTACGACGGCACCGATACCGTCCTGTCGCTCGTCGTGGGGCGGGAGATCACCGGACAACAAGCCTTCTCCTAGTGGAGGGGATATATGATTAGGGAGGCTGGGCGATGGGCAACGGAGGCTTTTTGGATGCTGGTGGAGCGGTTCGATGCTTTCCTGTTCGATCTCGACGGCGTCGTCTACCTGGGCGAGGAGTCGCTCCCCGGCTCCGCGAGGCCTTGGTCCGGCTCAGAGAGACCGGTAAAGAGGTGCGCTTCCTGACCAACGATCCCCGCCCGACGCGCGAGCAGCTCCGCCGGCATCTCATGGGCATGGGGGTGGAGGTGAGCTGCGAGGAGTTGGTGACCTCTGGCTGGGCCACTGCGAACTACCTGGCTCAAGAGAGTCTTAGCTCCGCCTACGTGATAGGCAGCCGAGGGCTCGCGTCGGAGATCGGGGCAGTGGGGGTAGAGGTCATCGACAGGGGACCTTGCGAGGCAGTGGTGGTCGGTTCGGACGAGCATGTTTCGTACACCCACCTCCGGCAGGCCTCCCGCCACGTGTTCGCAGGCGCGCGTTTTGTGGCAACCAACGCGGACGCCTCCTTCCCTTCTCCGAAGGGCCCGTTGCCGGGCACCGGCGCAATTGTGGAGGCATTACGAGTCACCACGAGCGTGGAGCCCATGATAGTCGGCAAACCTTCCGCAGCGATGTTCGACATCGCGCTCAGAGACCTCCACGCCCGACGCGACCGCACCGCCATGGTCGGAGACTCGCTCGAGTCGGATATCGCAGGAGCACACCGTGCCGGAATCGCGGGAGTATTGATCGCACGAGAAGACAGCCAACCATCTTTCACCCAAGCCCCTCCGGCTCTAGAGGCCATCATAAGAGATCTCGGCGGTCTCTTCGATCCCTCTGCACCCTCGGTCAGGGGGAGTCGCTCTGCCGCTCGAAATGCCATCGGAGGGAAACTATGACACCAAAGCTAGGTTGTGTCGGGCTCGGCAACATAGGCGAGCCACTGGTAAGACACCTGCTCCTGGCGGGGTATGAGGTGCTGGTCCACGATAAAAGAGCGGAAGCCGTCTCCAGGCTCGACGACACCCTCGCCGAGCCGGTCGAGAACCTGAAGGGCCTTGCCTCCGCCGCCGACGCCGTTCTGCTCTCCCTCCCGAACTCGACCGTCGTGGAGGAGGTCGTCCTCGGTAGGGGTGGCCTGGTGGAGGGACTCTCCGTCGGCAAGGTCCTAATCGACACGTCGAGCTCGAGACCGTCCTCGACGCGGGCCATTGCAAAGAAGCTCACGGAGAAGGGCGCCGACATGCTCGACGCCCCGGTGAGCGGTGGCGTGCTGCGGGCCATGGAGGGAACTTTGTCGGTGATGGTCGGGGGCAGGCAGGAAGTCTTCGAGCGGTGCTCCGCGATCCTCGAGGCGTTTGGCGGCAAGATCTTCTACGTGGGCGACCATGGGGCCGGGCACCTGGTCAAGTCACTCAACAACCTGCTCTCGGCGACCACCCTCGCCAGCGCCGCAGAGGCACTGGTCCTGGCCCAAAGGGCCGGTATCTCCCCTGAGACGTTCGTGGAGGTGATAAACGCGAGCAACGGGCGCAGCTACTCGACGGAGGTGAAGCTACCCCGCTATGTCCTCGACGGGTCCTTCGACGACGGTTTCGCCCTCGGGCTCATGGTCAAAGACCTCAAGATCGCCCTCGAAACCGCCGAGGAACTCGGGCTACCGATGTTCGTGGGCTCCACGCTGGGACAGATCTGGCAGGCCGCCAACGCGCAGGGGTACGGTGCGGAGGGCCATACGGCTATCTACGCCTTCCTCGAGGAACTCGCCAGACCAAAGAAGGAGTCGTAATGGGTAGAGAGTCGTCCACCGAAGCTAGCACCAGGCCAGGTCCGGCGCTCGCCCGGGCGGTGTTTCCGGAGGGGAGCTGGTTCGAGGCTCTGGGCGAGGCGGTCGCGGCGGATGCCGAGATGGCGGTAATAGGGCGGTGGTGCACCCTCGATCTGGCCCTGGTGGCCGACGAGGAAACGGTCCTGCTGCGCCTGCGGGAGGGCCGTATCTCCGAGGTCATCCCGAACCCCGGCATAAGCTACTCCTGGAGCGTGACGCTACGCGGCAATAGAAAGGACTGGCTGACCTTCTTGCAGCCGGAGCCTCCCCCCTTCTACAATGACCTGCTCGCCATGAACAGCCGTATCCCGTCGTTCTCCATAGAGGGCGACCGTGCGGCGTTCGTGCGACACCTGCGCACCTTGAGTAAGTTGTTCCACCTCGCGCAGCTGATGGGTAGCCATGCCTGAATTTGATCCGATCACGGGCCGGTACGCGTACCTGGACGTCGCAGGCGCCCGCAACCGCGTCTACTTTGAGGAGGCTGGGGAGGGCCGGCCGCTCCTGTCCCTCCATACCGCAGGGGCCGACTCACGCCAGTGGCGGCACCTGCTCTGCGACGCAGAGGGGACCGGTAGGTGGCGGGTTCTCGCCTTCGACATGCCCTACCACGGACGATCGACGCCGCCTGTGGGCTGGTGGGAGAAGGAATACCTGCTCACGACCGAAACCTACGCGCGTACGGTAATGGCCTTTGTGCGGGCCCTAGACCTAGAGCAACCTGTGGTGCTCGGATGCTCCATGGGTGGTGTCGTCGTGCTCGAGCTAGCGAGCAGGCACTCCGCGGAGTTGAGCGCCGTGATCGGCCTTGAAGCCGCGAGCAAGATAGAAGGCCGCTTCTCGGACTGGACGGTGATACCGGACGTGGACGGCTCGGTAGTGGCTGCCTCTTGGACCTACGGCCTCATGGCTCCCCAGAGCCCGGAGGCAGCCCGCCGGGAAGTGTGGTGGACCTATGCCCAGGGCGGCCCGGGCACCTACCGCGGCGACACATTCTTCTATAGCGTCGACTGGGACCTCCGCGGACGGGAGGAGAAGATAGACACCGCCACCTGCCCGGTCCACCTCTTGACCGGGGAGTATGACTACGCCTGCACGCCGGAGGAGGGCGCTGCAACCGCGGCAGCCATACCCGACGCGAAGTTCACGAAGATGCGCGGTATCGGTCATTTCCCGATGGCGGAGAACTACCCGCGGTTCAGGGAGCACCTGCTGCCGATCCTCCGCGAGCTCGAAGGGCTGCTCGACGGCCCGTGACCTTTCCCGAATGCAGGAAGGAGCGAACACAGATGGCGACCCGGGAAGAGAAGCAGGCGTACATAGACGAGATGGTGAGGAAGCGGGGCTACGTCCTCGACTACCACAAGGTCATGGCCGCCCATGACTACGAGGTCTTGCAGGCCGCCAACGGCCTCGTGAACGCCGCCTACCTCAAGCAGCGGCGCCTCGACCGCAAGACGAAAGAGCTTATCTTCATAACGAGCCTCACGGTGATGCGGGCCAGCAAGGGGCACATCCAAAGCCACATCCAGGTAGCTCTGGACCTCGGCCTCTCCAAGGAGGAGATTCTCGAGGCTATAGAGATCGCACTTCCCGAAGCGGGTGTGGTCGCCTTCCAGGAGGGTTTCGAGGCATGGAGGGAGGCGGTGGGTGCCGAGGGCATCGAGCCAACCGTCGCGGCCCACCAGGGTGGCTCCGGCTCAGAGGATAATCAGGACTAAACTTCGTACTCCGAGTGCCGGCGCTCGGTGATAAACATGTGTCCGGGGCTGTGGGTGACCATGAGCGGGGGCCTGGCTTTCATGGCCACCGCTTGGGGCGTCACCCCACAGGCCCAGAACACGGGCATCTGGCCCCGTTCGATCCCGACCGGCTCTCCGAACTCCGGCTTCGCGAGGTCCCGAATCCCCAACGCTTCAGGATCCCCCACGTGTAGCGGGGCCCCATGCATAGAGGGGTAGCGCCCCGTCACGCTTACGACCAGCGGCAGCTCCTCCGGCTCGTAGGGTCGCATGCTCACGACCAGCGGCCCTGAGAAGGGCCCCGATGGGACGCACTGCCTGTCGGTTATGTACATGGGGACGTTGCGGCCCTGGTCTAGGTGCGCTACTCTCAGGCCCGCCCCGAGCAGCGCCGCCTCGAACGTGAAACTGCACCCGATCAAGAACCCCACGAGGTCGTCTCGCCAATGGTGTAGTATGTCCTGCGGCTCCTCCATGAGCTCGCCGTCCTCGTAGACGCGGTACCTGGGTACGTCGGTCCGCAAGTCCGCGCCGGGGGCCGTGGTCACAGGCTCCGGTGAGCCCGCCTCGGTGACCTCGAGGATCGGACACGGCTTCGGGTTCCTGACGCAGAACTTCAGGAAGTCGAAGGCGAACTCCTCTGGCAGGAGGACGAGGTTCGCATGCACAAAACCATGCGCGAGCCCGCTGGTTGGCCCCGTATGTTCACCGTCGCGTATGCGGGCGCGTACCTCTTGTACCCGGGTGCTGTCTGTCCTTAGTTTCTGCTCCATGAATCGGTACCTCCTTGATTCGCAAGATACATAAATCGTAGCGCAACGAAAAGAGCATTTTCGACGGGCAACCCTCAGGCGATGCGGGCCGCTACCTCATCAAGGCCCTTTTTAGCCGCCGGGTAACGCTGCATAACCAGAGGATCATGGCCCGGCACTACATGGGCGGGTGAATCCGCCAGGGAACGCACGACGTCGAAGGCACCGTACATCTGCGCGAGTTCGCTGACGATGCTGTAGGGACGATCTTCTTCGATGTTCGCGTAGAAGTGCGTGGCGTCCGATGCCAAAACTACGAAGCCCCGAGCGGTTTTGACCCGCACCACTTGTAGCCCCGACGAGTGTCCACCCGCCCAGTGAACCTCGATGCCCGGCACGACCTCCTCGCTTCCCGCTACGAAGCGCAAACGACCCTCAAAGTTCTCCCTTACGAGGTACACCACATCGTCTGTCTCCACAATATTGCGGAAGTGTTCCTTGCCCGCGTAGCGACCGGTCCAGAAGGCCATCTCCGCCTCCTGCACTACGAAGGTGGCCTCGGGGAACTTGTCGAGATTCCCAACGTGGTCGTAGTGGAGGTGGGTGAGGATCACATAGGGAACCCGCGCGCAGTCGATGCCAAGAGCCTCCAGTCCCTCGGTGGGGCAGCGCAGGTGCTTCCGTCCGCGGCGCGCCGCTACCTCGGCGGTGAAGCCCGCGTCCACGACGATCGTGCGCTCGGGCGAAACCACCGCCCATACGTAATAGTCCATCGGCATGGGAGCGTCGTGCGGATCGCCCCCGTAGAAGTGCTCCCCTCTGCATGCCTCGCGCGTCGCGTACTTGATGGCATAAACCTGGAATGGCGATCCGCCACTCATGTCATAACGCTCCGCAGCCGCTGCTCAAACGGATACCTTCTTAAAAGGGGAAATCTCCTTCGCCTCTGGCGAGCCTCGAAGAAGCCTAGCATACGAGCGGCGTTCGCAACAGGCGACTCCGCAAGGAGCGTTAACGTAAGGGGGGCGTGGCAACAGACCATCGCTAGGCGATGCGGGTTCGGTGAGGAGGATGAAGGACCGCAAGCATATCTTCGGAGAACGCCTCCGCCTCTTCCGGTTCTAGGGTGGCCGTGGTGACGCGCACGGCGGGTGGCGCGGTCAATCTGTGCGCTTCACCGGCGCGGACCGCCCACCCCCTTTCGAGGAGCCCGGCGACGATAGAGCTCTCCTGGGTGACCGGTATCCAGACGTTCAACCCGGAGGCGCCGAAGGCCGTGATGTTTCGCCGTCGCAGCGCCGCGATCAACGCCTGCCGCCGAGCCGAGTAGGTACGCGCAGCCTGCGTCACCAAAGCGTCGACGCCCGGATCGTTCCATAGCGCCGCCACGAGCCGTTGCAGCACACCGCTGATCCAACCGGCGCCGAGGGACATCCGGCCTTCGACACGGCTGACGGTGACCGGGTCCCCGGTGAGCAAAGCCACCCGCAAGTCGGGCCCGAGGGTCTTCGACACCGAGCGTACGAAAGCCCAGCGAGACCGCCGATCGACGAGCGTGCCGTACGGAGGGTCAGCGCTCAGACCCAGGTGGTCATCCTCGACCACGGTCACCTCCGGGGCCGAATCCAGCACGGCGCGCAGGTCCGCCGCCCTGGCCGGCGTGATGAAAGCGCCCGTGGGGTTTTGCGCGTGCGGCGTCAGCACCACCGCCGAGACCCCAAAGCGCAGAGCCTCCGCAAGCGCGTCGGGTATCATGCCCTCGTTGTCCACGCGGACCGGGTGCCGTTCGAACCCCATCGCCGCGAGCAGGTCCAGTACGCCAGAGTAGCCGGGGTCCTCGACGGCGACCCGGTCTCCCGGTCGCAGGTGCGCCTGCAGAACCCGCTCGATACCGTCCATCGCACCCCCCACCACGGTGAACTCACTGCCGTCCAGGCCTATCTCCTCCAGCCGGACACGGGCCGCAGCCGCGAACTCCGGTACGACCAGCGGTTCCCGGTACAGGCGCGTCCGCATAGCCACCAACCGGAGCGCCTCTTCGAGATCGGGCAACAGCCGGGGATCGGGGTTGCCGGTGGCAAGGTCGCGCGTGCCCACCGGAACCGGGGCCTCGGACCGGACCCTCAGCGGCGGACGGAGGCTCACGGTGGTCCGGCCGCGCGAGCGCCCCGTCACTATGCCCCGAGACCGTAGGTCTCGATAGGCTGAGGCTACCGTAGCCGGACTGACTTCGAGCTCCACCGCCAGCCGCCGAACAGAGGGCAATCTCTCCCCCGGCTCAACATTACCAGTTGTTACGGCAGCCTCGATGCCGGACGCTATCTCTCTTGCGGACCTTCCAGAGAAGTGATATTGTGCTAATATAGAATTCACATCTGTACTATATCAGATATCGAGAGGCGAACCTTGTGGGGAGGTCGCGAGAACCATGTCGTTACGGTACAGCCCATCGGTGGCGCGCCTCACTCCCTACGCTCCTGGTCTGAGTGCTCAGGACGTGGCGTCCGAGTTTGGTGTCTCGCCTTCGGAAGTCGTCAAACTGGGCTCGGGGGAGAATCCCTTCGGGCCTTCTCCTGCGGCTGCACGGGCGATCTCCGAGGATCTCGGCTCGCTCAACAGGTACCCGGAGTGGACCTCCGCCGAGCTGCGGTGCAAGGTCGCCGGTTTATTCGACGTCTCGGAAGAGGAAGTCGTCTGCGGGGCCGGGGAGACCGAGATCATCTCGTGCGTGATCAGGGCGTTCGCGCGCCCGGGCGACGAGATTTTGATGCACAAGCCCACGTTCCCCATCTACCACCTCTACGCCGAGGCCGAAGATCGGCGGCCCGTCTTTGCCGACCCGGGCGATTTACCGACTCTGAGCGCCGACGATCTCCTCGAGCAGATTAACGAGCGCACACGGGCGGTTTTCCTCACTTCCCCCCACAACCCGAGCGGGAGGGTGCTAGAGCTAGACGACGTGCGGCGGGTCTGCCGGGCTGCATCCCAGGCGCTCGTCGTCATGGACGAGGCGTACATACATTTCTCCGACCGGATCTCCGCGCTGCGCCTCCTTCCCGAATGCCCGAACCTGATGGTGTTGCGAACCTTCTCCAAGGCTTACGGATTGGCCAGTTTGCGAGTTGGCTTCGGCATTGCCGGTGAGGAGGTCGTCCGCATCCTGATGCGCGTCAAACCGACGTGGAACGTTGGCGCGTTGCAGACTGCGGGCGCGGTCGCCGCGCTCGACGATGAAGAACACGTCGAGCGCATTACCCAGATCGTTGGAAAGATGCGAGAGGTCGCGTACCGGGAGATCGACAGCTTAGGGGGATTCAGCGTGATCAAGGGCTCCCAAGCGAACTTCGTTCTGGTCCGACTGGACGACCCTTCGCTGAACTCTACGGAGGTGTTCCGTCGTCTGGCCCGGCAAGGGCTGGTCGTCAAGGACGGCACCGTTTCTTACATCGGGCTGGGGACGCGGCACCTCAGGATCGACGTGGGCGTCGAGGAGGTCATGGACCGGCTGGTGGAAGCGCTCCGCACGATTTCGGCGAGCTCGTGATGTGTCCGGATAGGTCTCCCCACGCACGCGCATGGGTCGGAATCGATATCGGGGGAACTTTCAGCGACGTCGTAACCCTCGACGACAGGGGCGAGGTGATCTCAGCCTTCAAAGTTCCCTCGACGCCGGACGATCCGGCGGAAGCGGTGTTCGCGGGGCTCGCCCGTCTCGAGGATCGACTGCCGGGTCTTGCCGACGGCCGCTTGCCCATCGCTGTGTTCCACGGGACTACCGCGGCGACCAACGCGCTGATTCAGAAGCGAGGGGCAAAGACGGCCTTGTTGACGACGGACGGCTGCCGAGACGTGCTCGAACTCCGCCGGCAAGCGCGGCCGGAACTCTACCGGCTGTTCCAGCGGATCTCGCCGCCCCTGGTCGAGCAGCGATGGCGACTCGAGATTGCCGAGCGCGTGGCCTCCGATGGCTCGGTGGTCCGGCTCCTCGAGAAGGACTCCGTGCAGGAAGCCGTCGAGGTCTTGCAAGAAGGGGAGATCGAAGCCCTCGCGATCTGCTTCCTCCACGCGTACGCGAACGACGAGCACGAGCGGAGCGTAGGGCGGATCATCGAAGAAGAGTTGCCGCACGTGGATCTGTCGCTGTCGAGCGACGTTTGCCCCGAGATCGGGGAGTTCGAGCGAACCAGCACTGTTGTGGTGAACGCCTACGTCTCTCCGGAGGTGCGCCGTTACCTACGACGGTTACGAGAGGGCATGAGCCGGTATGGCGTAGACCGGTTTCACGTCGTGAAATCCAACGGGGGCCTGACTTCGGCCGCGAATGCCGAGCGGTACCCAGTCCATCTGATCGAATCGGGCCCGGCGGCGGGGATCGTGGCCACCGCCGAGCTCGGCCGGTCGAAAGGCATGCAGGATCTAATAGCCTTCGACATGGGCGGGACGACCGCGAAGGTCGGGGTGATCCAGGACGGACGACCACGCTTGGCGCGGGAGTTCTATGCCGACCGCTACGTCGGCGGGGATGATTTGGGCGGGTATGCCATCAGAAGCCCCGTCATAGACCTCGCGGAGATCGGGGCTGGCGGAGGGAGCATCGCGTGGCTCGACCGCGCCGGCGTGCTGAAGGTCGGTCCCCAGAGCGCCGGTTCCCAGCCAGGACCAGCTTGCTACGGACGGGGCGGCGGGTCCCCGACTGTTACAGACGCCCACTGCGCGTTGGGCACGTTGCCCTCCGACTCCTCGGAGGGAGAGACTCCGAGCCTGCGGCCCGACCTCGCACGCGCTGCCATCGAAGCGCAGATCGCCCGCCCGCTTGGCTGGACCGTAGAACGATCCGCGCACGCGATCCTGGAGATTGCCACGGCCAACATGGCGGAGATGGTCAGGCTCGTCACGGTGCGGCGGGGGTTAGATCCCCGCGACTTCGCACTCGTCGCTTACGGTGGCGCCGGCCCTCTTCACGGGGGCGACATCGCCAGGGAGGTGGGCGTGGAGAAGGTGGTCGTTCCGCCCTATCCGGGCATGTTCAGCGCCATCGGAACCGTCATGTGCGAGGTTAAATACGATCTCGTCCAGAGCCTGCTCCGGAAGGTCGACGTTCTCGAACCAGAGGGCGTTCGAGAAGCCTTTCGTAGGCTGGAGCACCGGGCCCAGGGTCTCCTGGCCGACGAAGCAGTCCCGGTCGACCCGGAATCGGTGCGTTACTCTCGCCATCTTGACCTTCGTCATGAGGGACAGCTGCACGAACTGGGCATAGCTTTGCGGCGGGACGGGATTCCTTCGCGCGCAGAGATTGAAAAGGACTTCAGAAACGCTTACGAGGACAGCTACGGGTACCGGCTACCGGGAAGCGCCGTCGAGCTCGTAAACGTACGCCTGGAAGTCGTTTTCAGGCTGTGGAAGCCCGGGTTCTTTCCGAAGGATGCCCAGAGAATACGGACCCTGACCGAACGCGAGCGTGCGATAGCCGAGGCGGACGGATCAGAGGTGCGGTGGCGTGTCCTGGCACGCCACGAGCTGGTTCCGGGAGAGGAGGTCTACGGACCTACATTGATCGAAGACGAAGGATCCGTGGTCCGGGTTCTTGCGGGCCAAAGCGCCCGGCGCGGCAATGAGGGGGTGCTCATCGTTGAGGAGAGGCGGTAGCGCGAAGGGATCCATCCTCGCTTCTGAGGTCGGCTTAACGACCCTCGAGGTCGTTCGCGGAGCACTGGGCGCTACGACGGAGGAGATGAAGAGCATCGTGATGCGGGCCTCGTTCTCGCCACTTTTAACGTTATCCGGCGATCTATCCTGCGCGGTCCTGGACGGTAAGGGGCAGGTTGTCGCGCAAGGGAACGACATCCCTGTGCACCTGGGCGCCATGCCGTTCACCGCCCAGGGGATTCTGTCCAAGATTCCAGCGGAGGACATAGCTCCGGGCGACGTGCTGATCACCAACGACCCATACGTGGGCGGAACCCATCTCCCGGACGTCACCGTCATGTCTCCCGTCTTCGATGAAGAAGGGTTAGTCGGCTTCGTGGCGAGCCGAGTTCACTGGCCCGACGTAGGGGGCGCATCGGCCGGCAGCTCGAAGGCGACGGATGGGGCGATCAAGGAAGGCCTGCGGATCCCCCCGGCCAAACTCGTAGAGGAAAACGAGCTCGACGATAAGTTCGTCGAACTATTGCTCGCGAACATGCGGGTGCCTTCCGAACGGCGGGGCGATCTCGAAGCCCAGCTGGCGGGCAACCGTCGCGGGGTCTGGCGTATAGAGGAACTGGTAAGTAGGTACGGTGGTGGAACAGTTCGTGAAGTATTCGAGGAGTCTCAGCGATACTCGCAGATCCTCGTCGAACGAGCGCTTCGGGAGATCCCCGACGGCGAGCACCAGTTCGAGGAACGTCTCGACGGCGATGGCTTCGAAGAGGAAGATGCACCGCCCGAATTGACCATCCGGGTCACCGTCGCAAAAACAGGGGGCGAAATCCACTTCGACTTCGACGGGTCCTCGCCGTGCAGCCGCGGACCAGTGAACGCGCCCTTCGCCGTCACCGCATCCAGCGTGTACTACGTCGTGCTGGCGGTGCTCGGAGGCCATATCCCCCCGAATTCCGGCGCCTACCGACCCGTGCGGATCATGGCTCCGGAGGGGACGTTGGTTAACGCTGCTTATCCTGCGCCGGTCGTGGCCGGCAACACGGAGACGTCTAACCGGATCGTCGACGTGCTCCTCGGGGCGCTGGCTGGGGCCGCACCCGAGAGGGTAACGGCCGGCAGCTACGGATCCGCAGGCGTCTACACGCTAGGCGGCTGGGATCCTGCACGACGACGTTCCTTCGTCCACTACGAGACAGTCGGCGGGGGTATGGGAGCGTTTCGCGGGGGAGAAGGCCTGAGCGGTATGCGGGTACATATGGGCAACACCATGAATTTGCCGATCGAAACGGTGGAATCCAGGTTGCCCGTGCGGATACGACGCTACGAACTCATCTCCGATTCCGGCGGCCATGGACGGTGGCGCGGCGGGCGCGGGGTTCGGAAAGTGGTTCAGGCGCTCTGCGACGGGATCGACTTCTCGGTCTTGGGAGAGCGCGCCCGAACGCCCGCTCCCGGAATCTGCGGAGGCGCGACCGGGAAACCGGCGAACTTCTTCATCCGAACAGGCGAAGGTAAAGAAATTGCCCTGCGGTCGAAGGCCAGCTCGCCGAGGCTTATGCAAGGGTGGGAGCTCTGGCTGGAGACTGCAGGAGGCGGAGGATACGGCGACGACGCTGGTGAAGCTCAGGGGGTTAAGGCACGGTCCCTCCCGGGTGTGGAAAAG
>Ga0126311_10000890_pt1 | contig 14001 bp, 14 predicted proteins | sample Plot61_FD_92539 | JGI IMG/M metagenome (GOLD analysis project Ga0126311, IMG submission 92539) | Serpentine soil microbial communities from UC McLaughlin Reserve, CA, USA - Plot61 | ecosystem: Environmental > Terrestrial > Soil > Grasslands | place: USA: UC McLaughlin Reserve, Lake County...
CGCGACACAGATGGGTAGGCTCACGCCGTGAGCGCGATCTACGAGCTCATCGGCCGCATCGTTGTCCGCCTCGCCTGGTGGCGCTTCGGCACGCAGATCCGCGTCGCCGGCGCCCTCGCGCTCGTCGGGATCGGCGTCGCGGGCTACCTCGCCGCCACGCGCGAGCCCCCCGAGGGCTAGCGGCTCGTGCCTGCTCACGCAGGCTCCTAGCGCGCTCTTATGTCAACTCGACTAGCAACCGTTCGCCTTGTCCTAATGATTCGCTAGGATTCTGCGCTTCATAACCGCCGAGTTCCCCGGGGCCGCCCCGGGGAAGCGGGGGAACCGCTGGGAGCCGGGAGCAACTCTCCCCCATCTCCCAAGGGGCGAATCGCGGCCCAGGCCGCGTAGGGCCAGTCCTTCGGCCCGAGCCCGTCAGCTAACCCCGTAGGCCGCCGAAGGATGGACACCCGCCCTGACACCCCGCCCAACCGTCGCGATGCGACCGCGAGCCCCGTGCAAAGCCTGCGCTGGGCCGCCGCGGCCGCCGCCCTTGCGATCGCGGGCTTCGTCGGCCTGTCCGCGACCAGCGCCGACGCCCAGTCGGTCGGCGAGCTCCAGTCGAGGATCGACGCCGCGCAGAGCGACGCCCAGAACCTCGCCTCGCAGATCGAGCTCGGCAGCGCTCAGCTCGCCACCGCCCGCCAGCAGGCCGTGAGCGCCTCGATCCGCGAGGCGCAGCTCAGCGCCGTGCTCGCCGATGGCGAGGAGCGCGAGGCGCAGCTCCAGGCCGAGGTCGAGGAGGCCACGCAGCGGCTCGCCGAGGCGCGCGCCCGCCTTCAGCGGGCCCAGGACGCCCTCGCCGACCGCCTGGTGGCGATCTACAAGGGCAGCACGCCCGACGAGACCCAGCTTCTGCTCAACGCCCAGGGCTACGACGACCTCACCACGCGCGCCACGCTTCTGCGCCGGATTCAGGAGTCCGACACCGACCTTGCCGTCCGGGTGCGTGAGCTGCGCACCGACGTTGCCGACCGCCTGGCCGACGTCGAAGAGGCCCGCGACGCCCAGGCCGCCCACAACGACGAGGTCGCCGCCGCGCGCGACCAGATCGCCGCGGCCCGCGCGCAGGCCGAGTCCCGTGCCGCCGCTCTGACCGCGGCCCGCGACGAACAGGCCGCCGCGATGTCGAGCCTGCAGTCGCAGGTCGACGGCTGGGAGCAACAGGTCCAGGAGGTCCAGGAGGCCCAGGCCGCCGCGGCCGCCGAGGCGCAGACCGCCCCGGCAGCCGAAGCGCAGGAAACGGTCGCCGGATGGGTCGGCGACTGGGCCATCCCCAGCGCGATCGTGATGTGCGAATCGGGCGGCAACTACGGCGCGGTCAACCCTGGCTCGGGGGCCGGTGGCGCCTACCAGATCCTGCCCTCGACGTGGCAGCTTTATGGCGGCTCTGGGCTCCCGCAGAACGCCTCGCCCGCCGAGCAGAACCGCATCGCGGCGCTCATCTGGGCCGACTCAGGGGCTTCCGCGTGGGAGTGCGCGGGCTAAGCGGTCACGGCGACTCGTCCGCAGCGCCGGTTGTCGTGCTGGTCGTGGTCTCCGTAGCCGTGGTCGTCTGAGTCGTCGTCGTAGGCTCGCCCGTCGTCGTCTCCGTGACGGTGCTCTGGCTGGAGCTGGTGGTCTGGCCTGATCCGTCGTCGTTGGACGCGACCACGGCCAGCGCCACCCCAAGGCCGATCGCGATGGCAGCGAGGAGCGCCAGGAGCGCCTTGTGGGCTCCGCTCATGCCGGGCGCGGGCGGCGGCTGGTATCCGGGTGGCGGTGGCCCAGCGGCCGGATTCTGTCCTCCCATGCGCCGAGTGGGGTCCTCGTGCATGGCGCGAGTCTAGGCATGCGCCCGGCGTCAACGGGCGGATTGCCGGCCCGCGGGCCAGCTGTGACCAGCCGCTAGCCCTCCCCCTCCTTCGGCTTCGGCGGCTTTTCGGCCGGCGCCTCCGCGGTCTCGGTCTCGGTCTCGGTTTCGGTGACGGTCTCGTCGACGGTGGTGCTGGTCGTGGTGGTGACGACGGTCGTCACCAGCGTGCTCGTGGTCGTCGTCGGCTTCAAGGTCTTGGTGTCGGTGGTGGTCTTGGTGACGGTCACCTCCCGCGGGCCGCTGGCGGCGAGCACCGCGGTCGCCACCCCCAGCCCGAGGGCGATCGCGCCGAGGATGATCAGCGCCAGGCGCCCACGGCCATTGCCCTCGCCCGGTGGCGGCGAATCGGGGGCTGCGGCGCCCGACGGCGGCGGGAACTCCTCGTGCTCGCGCAGCACGCGGCGCGGGTCGGGAGACGGCGGCGGGTTTTCAGCGGAGGGCGTCACGGACGGTCTCGATGGCCCTACCCAGATCACGCTCATCGATCACAAGGGGAGGCAGGAAGCGCAGCATGCCCTCGCCTGGCACATTGATCACGAGTCCCGCCTCCAGGCAGCGCGCCGCCACGCCGGCCGCGTCCAGGCCGTGGTCCAGCGTCGCGCCCACCATCAGGCCCCGGCCGCGAACATCGGCGACGCCATCGAGCGCCTCCAGCTCGCCAACCAGCCGGCCGCCCAGCTCCCGCGCCGACCGCAGGGAGGCCGGATCGTCCACGATCTCGATCGCCGCCAGCGCCGCCGACGCGGCCACCGCGCCGCCGGCGAACGTCGAGCCGTGCTCACCGCGCTCGAGCGTCTCGCCGAGATCGAGTGAAGTCACGCACGCGCCCACCGGCAGCCCGCCTCCGAGCGCCTTCGCCGCCGTCATCAGGTCCGGCCGCACGGGCAGCTGCTCGTAGGCCCACAGCGATCCGGTCCGCCCCATTCCCGTCTGCACCTCGTCGAAGACCAGCAGCGCGCCGTTGGCGTCGCACGCCTCGCGCGCCGCGGCCAGCACCTCGTCGGGAACGCAGAAGACGCCGGCCTCCCCCTGGATCGGCTCGAGCAGCACGGCGGCGGTCGACTCCCCCACCGCCGCCGTCATGGCCTCCGGGTCGTCCCTCGCCACGGCCACGAAGCCGGCGGGCAGCGGCCCGAACAGGTCCTCGCGCGCGAGCCGTGGCGTGGCGGCCAGCGCCGCGAGCGTGCGTCCGTGGAAGGCGCCGTCGAGGACGACGATCTCGGGCCGCTCGACACCCCGGGCGTGCGCGTGCTTGCGAACGAGCTTGATCGCGCACTCGTTCGCCTCGGCGCCGGAATTGCACAGGAACACCCTGCCGCCGAGGCTGGACTGCGACAGCCGCTCGCACAGCCGCATGGCCGGCTCGCTGTAGAAGAGGTTCGACGTGCCGCCCAGGAGCTCGGCCTGGTCGCGGATCGCGGCGACGATCCGCGGGTGGCAGTGCCCGGCGTTGTGAACCGCGAGCCCGGCGAAGAAGTCGAGGTACTCGCGGCCTTCGGAGTCCCACAGCCGCGCGCCCTCGCCGCGGACGAACTCGACCGGCGCCCGCCCGTAGGTGGGCATCGCGTAGCGCTCCTCCAATGCCTTCAGCTCCTCGACGGACACGGCTCGCCCTACGGCGTGACCATCGTGCCGATGCCGGCGTCGGTGAACAGCTCCAGCAGCAGCGAGTGGGGCCGGCGTCCGTCGACGATGTGCGCCGAGCCGACGTCGGCGCGGATCGCGTCCACGCACGCCTCGAGCTTCGGGCGCATGCCTCCGCCCACGGTGTCCAGCCGTGACGAGACCTCGTCGACGGTCGCCCGCGAGATCAGCGACCCGTCGTCGCCGGGATCGGCGAGCCAGCCGGTGACGTCGGTGATGAACAGGACCTTGAAGGCGTGGAGGGCCGCCGCGACCCTGCCCGCGGCGGTATCGGCGTTGACGTTGTAGGAGTTGCCGTCGCGATCGGCGCCGGCGGAGGCGATCACCGGGATGTAGTCCTCGGCGATGTGGTTGAGCACGTCGACGTCCACGCGCTCGATCTCGCCGACGAATCCGACGTCGGCCGACTTCGCATGCGGCCGGACCTCGAACAGCGTGCCGTCCTCGCCCGAGAGCCCCACCGCGGGCTGGCCGTGGCGGTTGAGCCGGCTGACGATGTCGGAGTTGACCTTGCCGAGAAGGACCATCTTCGCGATCTCGACGGTCTCGGGGTTGGACACGCGCACGCCCTCGTGGAAACGGACCTCCATCCCCAGCCTCTCCATGTAGCTGGTGATGTCGGGGCCGCCGCCGTGGACGATCACCGGCCGCAGGCCGACGTACTTGAGCAGCACGACGTCCGTCGCGAAGTCCTCGCGCAGCTGCTCCTCGCGCATCGCGGCGCCGCCGTACTTGATGACGACGGTGCGGCCGTGGAACTCGCGGATGTATGGGAGCGCCTCGAGCAGTGTCCCGACCGCGGGCGGCTGGCCCGTGGCCGGCGAAGTGAGGTCGGGCGTGTTCACGTCGTGTACTCCGAGTTCAGCTCGACGTACTCCGGGCTGAGGTCGCTGAAGTACACGGTCGTTCCGGCGTCGCCGCGCGCGAGGCGGACGAGCAGGTCGGCCTCGGCGTCGTCGCCGGCGAGCTGGGCCGCGTCGATCGCGTCGGCGTCCAGCTGGGGGATCCGCTCGCCGGCCAGGGCCATGCCGGCGGCCTGGGCGACCCTCCCCCAGTTCGGGTCGCGGCCGTGAAGGGCGGTCTTCACCAGAGGCGAGTTCGCGATCGCCCGGGCGACGCGCTCGGCCTCGGCGTCCGTCGCGGCCTCGGCGACCTCGATGCGCCCGACGCGGGTGGCGCCCTCGCCGTCGGCGACGATCTCGAGCGCCAGCTGAAGCAGGACGGCGTCGAGCAGGCCATCGCGAAGCGGTACGCCGGCGGTCCCCGTCGCCTGGAGCAGAACGGTGTCGTTGGTGCTCATCTGGCCGTCGACGGTGATCCGCTCGAACGATCCGGCCACGGCCTCGCGTAGCGCGCCGGCGGCGTCGGCGACGACCGCGTCGGTCTGGACGAAGCACAGCATCGTCGCGAAGCCCGGCTCGATCATCCCGGCGCCCTTCGCCTGAGCCGAGAGCGTCACCCCGCCGGCGCTCACCGTGCAGCGCTTCGGGCCACGGTCCGTGGTCATGATCGCCTCGCTGAAGGCCCCGCCACCATCGGCCGTCAGCTCGCCCACGGCCTGCGCGATCCCGGCGAGGACGTCATCCACCGGCAGTGGGACGCCGATCGTTCCCGTCTGGGCGATGGCGACCGCCGGCGGGTCGAGGCCCAGCCCGGCCGCGGCCGCGTCGCGCACCGCGATCGCGTCGCGCCGGCCCCGCTCGCCGGTGGCGGCGTTCGCGTTCCCGGAGGTCACGACTGTGCCCCTGATGGCTTCTCCGTCGCATTCCTCCCGGCAGACGCGCACGGGCGCGGCGGCGGCCGCGTTGCGGGTGAGCAGGAGCGCGGAGCGAACCACCCGCGATCCGCAGGCGAGCAGCCCGACGTCCAGCCCCCCGTCGGCCTTGAGGCCGCAGGACACTGCGGCCGCGCGAAACCCCGGGGCCAGACTCGCGGAGTCCAGCTCCTGCACGCCCTCGGGGGGCCCGACCCAGCGCGACCGGAAGAAGGCCGGCGCGGCCGCCGTCAAAGCAGCCCTTCCGTCTCCGGAAGGTCGAGCACCAGGTTCAGGTTCTGGATCGCCTGGCCGGCCGCCCCCTTCCAGAGGTTGTCGATGGCGCAGAAGGCCATCAGCCGGCCCGAGCCGTCCTCCCGCGCGACGCACACGTGCGCCGCGTTGGTGTCGCGGACGTCCCGCACGCCGGGAGGCGCATCGACCAGGCCGACGAATGGCTCATCCGCGTACCTGGCCTCGTAGAGGGCCACCAGCTCGTCGTGGGAGGTCTCGCGGGTGGGCGTCACGTAGCAGCTCGTCAGCAGGCCCTGATCGATCGGAAGCAGATGCGGGACGAACGTGATCGCCCCCGCTGCGCCGAGCGCTTGCAGCTCCTGCGAGAGCTCGGGCGCGTGGCGGTGCCCCTCGACCCCGTATGCCTTGAAGTTCTCGACGACGTCCGCGAAGTCGGCGCCGCCGCGACCCGCCCCCGAGACGCCGGACTTGGCGTCGACGACGACGTCGCCGCACAGGCCGGCCTCCGCCAGCGGGGCCAGGGCCAGCAACGCCGCCGTCGGATAGCAGCCGGGGTTGGCGACCAGCTCGGCGTCGCGCACCCGCTCGCGGTTGAGCTCGGTCAGCCCGTAGACGGCATCGCCGAGGAGCTCCGGCGCGCCGTGTGGCCCATAGACCCGGTCGTAGGTCGCCTGGTCGCGCAGGCGGAAGTCGGCCGAGAGGTCCACGACCAGCGCGCCGCGGCGGCGCAGGTCGGCCACCACGGGCGCCGAGGCGCCGTGTGGGACCGCGACGATCGCCGCATCAGCCTCCCCCACCGCGTCGGGCTCGAGCGCGGTGAGCGCCATCGGCACGCCATGCTGCGGGTAGAGCTCGTCGAGGCGCCGCCCGGCGTCGCAGCGGGAGGTGGCGGCCACCAGCTCGAGGCCGGGGTGGCGCCAGACCAGCCGGGCCGCGAGAGCGCCGGTGAGTCCCGTGGCGCCGACCACGGCGACCCGCGCGCGCGGCTCGCCGTCCAGCGGCTGAGCCGCGGGATCGCTGGCTGTCGAGGCCTCACTCACGCAGCGACCCCCCGATGTCCGCGATCGCCTCGCCGATCGCCCTGCGGCGCTCGGCGACCTCCTCGTCGGTGAGGGTGCGGTCCGGAGCCTGGAAGCTCAGGCGCAGCGCCACGCTCTTGCGCCCCTCGCCAACCTGGTCGCCCGTGTAGAGGTCGAAGAGCTCGGCCGAGCGCAGCAGCTCGCCGCCACCGGCGATGACCGCCGCCCGCACCGCGGCGGCATCGACGTCGTCGGCGACGACGACCGCGACGTCCTGCTCGACGGGCGGATACGCGATCACGTCCTCGTACTGCTCGTAGCCCCGGGGCGAGGCCTCCACCAGGGGGCCGAGGTCGATCTCGAAGCCCGCCGCCCCGTCGAGGTCCCACCGGTGGCAGACCGCCGGGTGGATCTCGCCCACCCAGCCGACGTCTGCGCCGCCGACGATCACGCGGGCGCTGCGCCCGGGATGCAGGAAGGGCTCGGTGCCCGCCTGGACCCCGCCCTCGCAGCCGAGCTGCGCGAGCAGGGCCTCGAGCACGCCCTTGACCGCGAAGAAGTCGGCCGTCTCGGCCTCGTGGCGCCAGTCGGCGGACGTCACCGGCCCCGACGCCAGGCATGCGATGCGGGTGGGCTCGTGCGCGGGCGCGGGCTGGTCGCCCGCGAAGCGGCCGCCCAGCGGGCCGGCGCCGGGGGCCCCCTCGCGCAGATACGCCCGGCCCGACTCGAACAGCGCGATCCGGTCGGCTCCGTGCGCGCGGTTGTAGCGGCCGGCATCGAGGAGCGAGCCGGCAAGCGTGGTGCGGAGGGTCGAGTGATCGCCCGAGAGCGGGTTGGAGACCCGGATCGGCTCGGCTCGGATGTCGCCGTCGGCGATCCCGAGCCGCGCCGGCTGCGACGGCTCGACCAGGCTGAGGGTCACGACGCCGGCGAATCCGAGGTCTCGCATCACGTCCTCGGCGCGGCGGCGCAGGCGCTGCTCCACGGTCAGGCGGCCGGCCCGGCCGCTGGTGCCCGGCAACGTCGCGGGCAGGTTCTCGGCGTATCCATGGATGCGGCCGACCTCCTCGACGAGATCGGCCTCGCGGGTCACGTCGTAGTGGCGGTGAAACGGCACGACCGCCGTCAGGTCGTCGCCGTCGCGCTCGACCTCGAACTCCAGCCGCTCCAGATAGGCCTCGCTCTGTGAGGGCTCGATCGGCATTCCCAGCACGGCCTTCGCGCGGCCGTGGCGCAGGCCGACCCGGTGGCGCTCAGGGATCTCGGCGGCCTCGTCGATCGTCCCGGGGACCAGCTTCGCTCCGCACAGCTCCACGAACAGCCTCGACGCCACGTGTTGCGCCCACATGGTCAGCTCGGGATGAAGCTGCTTCTCAAAGCGGTTCGACGCGTCGGAGCGAAGGCCGAGCCTGCGCGAGGTGCGGAGGATGTTCACCCCGTTCCAGTTCGCGACCTCGAGCAGCAACCGCGTGGTCGAGTCCGAGACCTCGGAGACTTGGCCGCCCATGATCCCGGCGACGCCCGTGGGCCGCTCGCGGTCGCAGACGAGGACGGCATCGGAGTCGAAACGGCGCTCGACGTCGTCGAGGGTCGTCATCGTCTCCCCATCCCGCGCTGTGCGGATGATCAGCTCGCCGCCGGGAACGCGGTCGAGATCGAATGCGTGGAGTGGCTGGGCGGTCAGCAGCATCACGTAGTTGGTGATGTCGACGACGTTGTTGATCGGGCGCATGCCAGCTCCGATCAGGCGCGCCTTCAGCCACACGGGCGAGGGGCCGATCGTCACGTCGGTGAACGCGCGCGCGGTGAAGCGCGGGCACAGCTCGGGGACCTCGACGGTCACCGACGCGAGGTCGTCGGCGGTCCCCTCGCCGGTGGGCTCCGTGTCCTCGGCCCACGGCGGTGGGGCGAGCTCGGCGCCGGTCACGGCGTGGAGCTCGCGCGCGACGCCGTAGACGCCGAAGCAGTCGACGCGGTTGGAGGTCGGCTCGAGCTCCAGCACCGGCTCGGACACCGGCAGCACCTCGGCCAGGGGCGTGCCCGCGGCCGGCCCGCCGTCCTCCGCGAGAACCACGATGCCGTCCGCGTCCTCACCGATCTGGAGCTCGGCCTCGGACAGGATCATCCCGTCGGAGACGACGCCGCGCAGCTTCGCCCGGCCCAGCTCCCGCCCGCCCGGCATCACCGCGCCCGGCAGGGCAACCGGGACCGCCTGCCCCGCCGCGACGTTCGGCGCGCCGCAGACGATCGTGCGGGTGCCGTCGCCGGTCTCGACCTCGCAGACCGAGAGCCGGTCGGCGTTCGGGTGCGATTCCGCCGAAACCACCCTGCCGACGACGAAGCCCTCCGGCGAGGGAGCGCCGACATGCGAGATCCGCTCGAGCTCGATGCTGTGCATCGCGAGCGCGTCCGCGGCGTCCGCCGGGCTGAGGCCTGGATCGCAGTAGGAGGTGAGCCAGCCGTAGGGGACCTTCATCGGAACTGCTCCACCACGCGAAGGTCGTTCTCGAAGAACTTGCGCAGGTCCGGGATCCCGTGCTTGAGCATCGCGATGCGCTCGATGCCCATCCCGAACGCGAATCCCTGGACCGCGTCGGGGTCGTAGCCGCGGTTGCGGACGAAGCCGAAGACATTGGGATCGACCATCCCCGAGCCGAGGATCTCGATCCACCCGACGCCCTTGCACAGGGGATCGCGCGTGCCGTCGGGGAGCTCGCCCGTGCCGCCGCAGCGGAAGCACGAGACGTCCACCTCCACGCTGGGCTCGGTGAACGGGAAGAACCCGGGCCGGAAGCGGGTGCTGCGCTTGGGGCCGAAGACGGCACGCGCCAGCTCGTCGAGCGTGCCCTTGAGGTCCGCCAGCGTGATGTCCTCGGCCACCGCCAGCCCCTCGACCTGGTGGAAGACGGGACTATGGGTCGCGTCGAACGGGTCCGAGCGGTAGCAGCGCCCAGGCACGACGATGAATATCGGCGGCCCCTGGCTTTCCATCGCTCGCACCTGCATCGGCGACGTGTGCGTTCGCAGGACGACGTCCTCAGGCCCTGGCGGAAGGGCCTCCTCGCCGATCTTCAGATCCGATGACAGGCTCGCCGGGTCGACGTAGAACGTGTCCTGGGCCATTCGCGCGGGATGCCCGGGAGGGTGGTTGAGCGCCGTGAAGTTGTAATAGTCGAGCTCGACCTCGGGCCCCTCCATCACCCTGTACCCGAGGCCGACGAAGACGTCCTCGATCTCGCGCTGGGTCCTCATCAGGAGGTTGTGGGCGGCCACTGCCGGGCGCGGCGAGCCCGGCAGGGTGACGTCGACCGCGTCCTCGGCGAGGGCGTGGTCGAGCTCGGTGGACTCGAGCTCGTCGCGACGCGCGGAGAGCTGCTCCTCGAGCGCCGACCTGGCGGCGTTGGCCGCGGCCCCCACGGGGCCGCGCTCGTCCGTGGGAAGCTCGGCGATCCCCCGCAGGATCGTCGTCAGCTCCGACTTGCGCCCGAGATGGCGCACGCGCAGCTCCTCCAGCTCGCCTGCGTCGGCGACGCCCGCGATCGCGGCCTCTGCCTCGGCCCGCAGCTTCTCGATCCGGTCGGTCACGGTCACGGTGGAGCGCCCCCTTCGGCGGCGGCCGACGATATCCCCTGCAGGGCGATCGCCGCCGCCGCGGCGACGTTGAGCGACTCCGCAGCGTCCTCGCGGACCGGGATCGTCCAGTGGCTGTCGCAGGCGCCGATCACCTGATCCGGCAGGCCGTCGCGCTCGGCGCCGAGACACAGCGTCACGGGCGCCGCGGTTGCAGTGGGCGCCTCGCCGCCGTGGGCGATCAGCGCGATCCGCGGCTGCGGCGTCTCCCCCACCTCGGCCCGCGCCAGGCCGATGCCGAAGATCGAGCCCATGCTCGCCCGCACGGCCTTCGGCGAATGCGGGTCGGCGCAGCCGGGCCCGATCGCCACGGTCCCCTCGACGAGGGCGTGCGCGGAGCGGATCACGGCGCCCACGTTGCCGGGGTCGCCCAGCCCGTGCATGTACACGCAAACCGGCCCGCCCGCAGCCCCCCAGGCCTCGGGCCAGACGGCGATCGCGCGCGTGCCCGAACCCAGCGACGAGACCGAGTCGAGCAGGCCGGGCTCGACATCCTCCCCGCCGAGGCCCGTGCCCGGCGCATTCAACACGAATAGCGGCTCGCGCCCGGCGCGCAGGCCGGCCTCCAGCAAGTCCTCGCCCTCTGTGGCGAACAGCCCCTCGCGCTCGCGATGGCGGCGGTCGGCGAGCTTGCGCACGAGCTTGAGCTTCTGGTTGTCGGTCGAGGTGATCATGGCCATGAAAAAGGGCGCCTAGCTCGGCGCCCGGGAGATGCTCCGCTTCTCAGTGACGTTCAGGCAGCGGCAGCCTCCCGGGAGAGCTCGGCAAATCGGCGAAAGGCGTCGCGGTCGCGGACCGCGAGGTCGGCGAGCATCTTGCGGTTGACCTCGACGCCGGCGAGCTTGAGGCCGTGCATCAGCTCCGAGTAGCTCATGCCCTCCTCGCGCGCGGCGGCGTTGATGCGGATGATCCACAGGCGTCTGAAGTCGCGCTTGCGCCTGCGCCTGTCGCGGTAGGCGTAGTTGCCCGAGCGCTGCACCTGCTCCTTGGCGAAGCGGTAGCTGGAGTGCTTGCGCCCGTAGTAGCCGCGGGCCTGCTTCAGGACCTTCTTGCGGCGCCGGTGCCTGGCGACCGCGTTGGTCGAGCGGCTCATGGCTCAGCCACCCTTGCTGGTGCCCAGAAGGCCGCGCACCCGCTTGCTGTCGGAACGCTTGATCTCGACCGGCCGCGACATGCGCCGCTTGCGCTTGGGCGACTTCTTCTCGAGGATATGGCTGGAGTACGCGCGCCGCCCGCGCAGCTTGCCGTTGGAGGTCTTGCGAAAGCGCTTCTTCGCGCCGGAGTGGGTCTTCATCTTCGGCATCGGCGGGTTATTGAAGCAGAGTGACGCCTACCCGCCGATCGTCAGGGTCGCCAGCTCGCTGCCGACGAAGCCGAGGCCAGGCGACTAGGCGGCGGCCTCGCCGGCCGCCTGCTCTCCGTCGCCGTCCTCGGCGGCGGTTTCGCCGTCGGCCGACCCGTCGCCGCGCTGCTGGGCGAGGAGCTCCTTCGAGGGCGCGACCAGCATGTGCATGTTGCGCCCCTCCTGCTGGGGGTCCTGCTCGATGGTCGCGATCTCGGAGATGTCGTCGTAGAGGCGCTTGAGCAGCGCCCGGCCCCGCTCGGGGTGGGCCTGCTCGCGCCCGCGGAACATGATCGTGACCTTGACCTTGTCCTTCTGGCGCAGGAAGCGCTCGACGTGGCCCTTCTTGGTCTCGTAGTCGTGGTCGGCGATCTTCGGGCGCAGCTTGATCTCGCGGACGTTCACCTGTTGCTGGTGCTTGCGCGCCGCCTTGGCCTTCTGCTCCTGCTCGTACTTGTACTTCGAGTAGTCGAGCAGGCGCGCGACCGGGGGCCGAGCGTCCGGAGCCACCTCGACGAGGTCGAGGTCTCGCTCGCGGGCCATCTCCAGGGCCTTGTCGGTGGCGACGACCCCGACCTGCTCGCCCTCCTCGTCGATGAGACGAACCTCCTTGATGCGGATGCGCTCGTTGATCCTGGTCGGATCCCGTTCGGGCATCCGCCGGTCGAACCGTCGCGGGACGGGCACTAGGAGCGGCTCACGGGAAGCTTCAAGCTAACCGGCGATAGGGGGCGAGAGCACGAAGGACAGGGCACGGGCGCTCAGCGGCGCTGCGTGGTTTGGGTGCCCTGCATCGCGCGGCAGTATAGACGGCGCCCGGAGGCCCGACAAATCGCGCTCAGGCGCCATCCTCGGCTATGCGCGCGGCCACGTCGGACAGCGAGAACGCGCCCAGGTCGCCGTCCACGTGCGAGCGCAGCGCCACCACCCCCTCGTCCGCCTCGCGGTCGCCCACGACCAGCATGTAGGGGGCCTTCGCGAGCTCTGCGTCGCGGATCTTCTTGCCCACCGACTCCGAGCGCGCGTCGACCTCGACGCGCACGCCGTCGGCCCGCAGGCTCTCTGCGATCTCGGCGGCGTGCGCGTTGTTGCGATCGGCCACCGGGAGTACCAGCGCCTGTACCGGCGCCAGCCACGTCGGGAAGCGTCCGCCGTGGTGCTCGATCAGGATCCCGGCGAAGCGCTCGAGCGCGCCCAGCAGCGCGCGGTGGATCATCACCGGCCGGTGCTCGGCGTTGTCCTCGCCCTGGTAGGTGAGCTCGAAGCGCTCGGGCATCTGGAAGTCGACCTGGCAGGTCCCGCATTGCCACGAGCGGCCGAGGGCGTCGGCGATGTGGAAATCGATCTTCGGTCCGTAGAACGTTCCCTCCCCCGGGCTCTCCTCGTAGTCACGTCCCTGGCGCTCCAGGGCCTCGCGCAGTGCGTCGGTCGCCCGCTCCCACTGCTCGTCCGTGCCGATCGACTTCTCGGGCCTGGTCGAGAGCTCCACCCGCACGTCCCCGAACCCGAAGCGCGCGTAGAGCTCGTCGATGGCCTCGCAGATCGAGTCGACCTCGTCGGCGATCTGCTCCAGCGTGCAGTAGACGTGCGCGTCGTCCTGCGTGAACGCGCGGACGCGCAGCAGGCCGTGCAGCACGCCCTCGCGCTCGTAGCGCGAGACGTCGCCGAACTCGGCCAGACGCAGCGGCAGGTCGCGGTAGGAGTGGCGGTCCGAGCCGTAGACGAGGCACGCGCCGGGGCAGTTCATCGGCTTCAGCGCGAAGCGCCGCTGGTCGCCCTCGCGCGCCGAGGGCTCGGCGAAGAACATGTTCTCGCGGTAGTTGTCCCAGTGCCCGGAGCGGTGCCACAGCTCCTCGTCGAGCACCCGGGGCGTCTTGATCTCCTCGTAGCCGCGCTTGCGAAGCTGCTTGCGGACCTCGGCCGTGATCAGATCGAGCAGCACGGTCCCCTTCGGCAGCCAGAACGGCATGCCCGGCGCCTCGTCGCGCAGCAGGAAGAGGCCCAGCTGCGGCCCGAGGCGGCGGTGGTCGTTGGCCCGCGCCTGCTCGAGGCGCTCCAGGTGCTCGTCGAGGTCCTTCTGCGAGAAGAAAGCGGTGCCGTAGATGCGGGTCAGCATCTGCCTGGTCTCGTCGCCGCGCCAGTAGGCGCCGGCGAGCGAGTTGAGCTTGAACGCCTTGATTCGCGCGGTGGAGGGACCGTGCGGGCCCCGGCAGAGGTCCGTGAAGGGCCCGTTTCGATACAGCGACACGGTCTCGACGCCCTCGTCGCGCACCAGGTCCTCGATCAGCTCGACCTTGTACGGCTCCTCGGCCTCTCGAAAGCGCTCGAGCGCGGCGGCGACCGGGACGTCCTCGCGCTCGAAGCCCTCGTCGGCCTTCACGTGCGCGGCCATCGCCTGCTCGATCCGCACCAGGTCGTCCTCGGAGGGGCTCACGCCCTCGGGGAACTCGAAGTCGTAGTAGAA
>Ga0126311_10000891_pt1 | contig 13990 bp, 9 predicted proteins | sample Plot61_FD_92539 | JGI IMG/M metagenome (GOLD analysis project Ga0126311, IMG submission 92539) | Serpentine soil microbial communities from UC McLaughlin Reserve, CA, USA - Plot61 | ecosystem: Environmental > Terrestrial > Soil > Grasslands | place: USA: UC McLaughlin Reserve, Lake County...
GGACCCAGCGCAGACGACGACCGACGAGGGAGGTGCCGGATGGGTGTGCTCGACCGCTTCGAGAAGGGCATCGAGCGTGCGGTGAACGGCGCCTTCGCCCGGGCCTTCCGGTCCGAGGTGCAACCGGTCGAGATCGCCAGCGCGCTGCGCAGGGCGGCCGACGAGAAGGCCGCCATCCTGGGACGCGGGCGCACCCTCGTGCCCAACGCGTACGTCGTCGAGCTCGGCGGCACCGACTACGACCGGATGGCCGAGTACGCGGACGCCCTGCCCGAGGAGCTGGCGAACAACCTGCGCGAGCACGCTGAGCAGCAGGGCTACGCGTTCGTGGGGCCGGTCACGGTCGAGCTCGAGCTCGTCGAGGAGCTCGACACCGGCGTCTTCTCCGTGCGCACCGCGACGGTCAAGCAACGCCGTCCTGAGTACCGGCCCGACCAGCCGCCCCCCATCCCGCGCGACCCCGACGTCCCCACGCCGGCTCCACGCCGGTACGCCGAGCGCCGGGCCGACCCGGTGGCGTCGCAGGCCCCCAGCCGGCGCCCATACCTCGACATCGACGGTCACCCGTACCCGCTCGTGGCCGCCACCACGGTCCTCGGCCGCGGAGACGACGCCGACGTCGTCCTGGACGACCCCGGCGTCTCCCGGCGCCACGCCGAGATCCGCGTGACGACCGACGGACCGCACCTGGTCGCGACCCTGCACGACCTCGGGTCCACCAACGGCACGTTCGTCGACGGCGAGCGAGCCCGCGTCGTCCACCTGGCGGAGGGCTCCACCATCACCCTCGGCCGTACCCGCGCCATCTACCGCAGCGGGGAGCGATGAGCGAGCTCACCGTCACTGTCGTTCGTCTTGGCCTGCTCGCCGTGCTCTGGGTGTTCGTCTTCTCGGTCGTCGGCGTGCTTCGTGGGGACCTGTTCGGCACGCGAGTCACGCAGCGAGCCAACAAGCCGGCCACGCCGGCGAGGCCACAGCCGGCGGTCCGCGCCCCGGAGCCGCCGCGCCGCAACCGGCGGACGCCCTCGCACGTGCTGGTCACCGAGGGCCCGCTGCGCGGCACGACCATCAACCTCGGCCAGCAGTCGGTGCTGATCGGCCGCAGCCCGGAGGCCACCCTGGTGCTGGACGACGACTACGCGTCCGGTCGGCACGCCCGGATCTACCCCGAGGACGGCAGCTGGTACGTCGAGGACCTCGGCTCCACCAACGGCACGTTCGCCGGCCAGAAACGGATCACCGACGGGCCGATGCGCCTGGACGTCGGCACCACGCTGCGCATCGGGACCACGGTCCTCGAGCTGCGGAGGTAGCGCGCGGATGCCTGTCGCGCTGCGCTATGCGGCCCGTTCCGACGTCGGGCTGGGCCGCTACACGAACAACCAGGACTCCGGGTACGCCGGTCCGCACCTGCTCGCCGTCTGCGACGGCATGGGCGGCCACGCGGGCGGCGACGTCGCGAGCTCGGTAGCCCTCGGCCGCCTGGTCGCCCTCGACGGCGACTCCTACGGCGGCGAGGCCCTGCGCCGACTCGCCGACGCGCTGCGCGACGCCAACGCGGAGATCGCCCGACAGGCGCGCGAGGACCCGCAGCTGGCCGGCATGGGCACCACCGCCACCGTGCTGATGCGCTACGACCGCAAGCTGGCGCTGGCCCACATCGGAGACTCCCGGGGCTACCTGCTGCGCGACGGCCAGCTGAGCCGCATCACCCGCGACCACACCTTCGTGCAGTCGCTGGTCGACGAGGGGCGGATCAGCGTGGACGAGGCCGAGCAGCACCCGCAGCGCAACATCGTCACCCGGGTGCTCTCCGGCGACCCGGACGACGAACCGGACGTCTCGGCCCGCGAGGCCCGGGTCGGTGACCGGTACCTGCTCTGCTCCGACGGACTGACCGGCGTGGTCAGCGAGGAGACGATCGCCGAGACGCTCACCGCCGGGGACGACCCCGCCGCCACCGCCGAGGCGCTGATCTCGATGGCCCTGCGCGGCGGCGCCCCGGACAACGTCACGGTCGTCGTGGCGCAGGTCGTCGACTCCGGCGACCCGCGCGCCACCGTGGTCCCCGAGGTGGTGGGGTCGGCCGCGGTCCACGGCACCGTCCCGACCGCCGCCCCGGCGAGCACACCCGCGGCCAAGGCGGCCGCCTTGGCGCGCGCGCAGCACCAGCACACCGCGGAGGGCGACGACGACGGGATCGTGGTCGGGCCGCCCGCGTCCCCTCGCCGGTGGGTGGCGCGGGCGCTCGCGACCGCCGTGGCCCTGGTCGTGCTGGCCGTCGGCGCGTACGCGGCCTGGGCTTGGTCGCAGCAGCAGTACTTCGTCGGCGCGGACGGGTCCGACGTCGCCATCTACCGGGGCCTGCCGCAGGACATCGGTCCGGTGAGCATGTCGAAGGTCTACGAGCGCCAGGACCTGGCACTGGCCCAGCTGCCCGAGTACAGCCAGCAACAGGTCCGCTCGACGATCACCGCCGACGACCTCGCCGACGCGCGGGCCAAGGTGGGCGCGCTGCGCTCGCAGGCGGTGGCCTGCTCGGGCACGACGCCGCGCCCCTTGGCCACCACGGCCCGCCCCTCGGCGTCCCCCTCGGCCGGCCAACCGGCGTCCGGCACGACGTCAGTGCCGACCAACACGGCCCCGAGCCGTCCGGCCCCGAACAGCTCGACCCCGACCACCCCGGCTCCGGCCGCCCCCGACGCCGGATGCGCAGGTGCCGTCTCATGACCACCGTCACCACGCTCGCCGCACGCACTCGGCGCAACGTCGAGCTGCTGCTGCTGTTCTTCGCCGTCGGCATCGTGCTGCTGGCCTACGCCGGCGTCGGGATCGCGATGGACGGCACCCTGCCGCCGAGCCTGCTGACCTACGGCCTCGGCCTGGCCGGACTCGTCGGCGCCGTGCACATCACACTTCGGCTGCGAGCGTCGTACGCCGACCCGGTGCTGCTGCCGATCGCCACCGTGCTCAACGGCCTGGGCCTGGTGATGATCCACCGGCTGGACCTCGCGCAGGACCGGTCCGGGACGTCCTCGTTCGCCTTCCGCCAGCTGGTCTGGATGACGATCGGCGTCGTGCTGTGCCTGCTGCTGCTCTGGCTGCTGCGTGACCACCGGCGCCTGCAGCGCTACACCTACAGCGCGATGGCCGCCGGCCTGGTGCTGCTGCTGCTGCCGCTCGTGCCGGTGCTCGGCAAGAACATCAACGGCTCGCGGATCTGGATCGGCCTCGGCCCGCTGTCCTTCCAGCCCGGTGAGCTCGCCAAGATCCTGCTCGCGCTCTTCTTCGCCGGGTACCTGGTCCAGACGCGGGACGCCCTCTCGCTGGTCGGACGGCGCGTGCTCGGGTTCTCGTTCCCGCGGGCGCGCGACCTCGGACCGATCCTGGTGGCCTGGTTGGCCAGCCTCGGCGTCCTCGTGTTCGAGCGCGACCTCGGGTCCTCGCTGCTCTTCTTCGGGCTGTTCGTCGCCATGCTCTACGTCGCCACCGAACGCCGCAGCTGGATCGCCATCGGCCTGACCCTGTTCGTGGCCGGGTGCTACATCGCCTACCTGCTCTTCGGGCACGTCCAGACCCGGGTGCTGCTGTGGCTGCACCCCTTCACCCAGAAGGCGCTGGACGCGAGCGATCAGATCGTCCGCGGCCTGTACGGCATGGCCAACGGGGGGCTGGTGGGCACCGGGCTCGGCCGCGGCCGGCCGGACCTGAACTACTACGCCGAGAGCGACTTGATCGTGCCGTCCTTCGGCGAGGAGCTCGGCCTGATCGGCCTGTTCGCACTGCTGCTGCTCTACTTGGTGTTCGTCGAGCGGGGGCTGCGGACGGCGCTCGGCGTGCGCGACGGGTTCGGCAAGCTCTTCGCCACCGGCCTTTCGTTCACCGTGGCGCTGCAGTGCTTCGTCGTCGTCGGTGGCGTCACCCGGGTCATCCCGCTCACCGGGCTCACCATGCCGTTCCTGTCGTACGGCGGGTCCTCGCTGGTCGCCAACTGGGCGATCCTCGGCCTGCTGCTGCGGATCAGTGACCAGGCGCGCCGTCCCGCGCCCCAGGCGGAGCCGACGAACCTGTCGAACGACGCTCCGACCGAGGTGGTGAGGCTCGCGTGAACGCGCCGATCCGCCGTCTGGCCGCAGTCGTGCTGGTGATGTTCGGAACGCTGCTGCTCTCGTCGACCTACATCCAGTTCGTGCAGGCGTCCTCGCTCCGGGACCAGCCCGGCAACCGCCGCACCCTGCTGGCGAACTACGCCCGCGAGCGTGGGCCGATCCTGGTCGGCGGCAAGCCGATCGCGCAGTCCGTCGCCACGGACGACGAGCTGCGTTACCGGCGTCGCTACCCGTCCGCCGAGCTGTACGCGCACCTGACCGGCTACTACTCGTTCGTCTACGGCGCCGGCAGCGGCATCGAGCGCAGCGAGGACGCCCTGCTCTCCGGCTCCTCGGACCAGCTCTTCTACCGCCGGATGGTCGACCTGGTGACCGGGCGCAAGGCCCAGGGCGCGTCGGTGGAGCTCACCATCGACGCTGCGGCACAGCGGGCCGCAGAGGAGGGCCTCGGCGACCAACGCGGCGCCGTGGTGGCTCTCGACCCGAGGACGGGTGCCATCCTGGCGATGGTCAGCTCGCCGACGTACGACCCGAACCGGCTGACCGGCCACGATGTGAACCAGGTCCAGAAGGCCTACAAGCGGCTCAACGCCGACGAGGACGACCCGATGGTCAACCGCGCGATCAGCGGGGACCTGTACCCACCCGGGTCCACGTTCAAGATCGTGACCTCGGCCGCGGCCCTGTCCAGCGGAAAGTACGACGAGCATAGCCAGGTGTACGGCGGCGCCGTGCTGGACCTGCCGCAGACCACCGCGGACCTGCCCAACCACAGCCCCGAACCATGCGGTCCCGGCAACCGGGTCGATCTCACGCGCGCCCTGGAGATCTCCTGCAACACCGCATTCGGCAGCCTGGGCCTATCCCTCGGAGGGGACGCCCTGCGCGAACAGGCGGCCAAGTTCGGCTTCGGTGACCGGCTCAACGTGCCGATGCCTGTGACGCCGAGCACCGTGCCGACGGGGATGAACCCCCCGCAGACGGCGCAGGCCGCCATCGGGCAGTTCGACGTCCGGGTGACCCCGCTGCAGATGGCCATGGTGAGTGCCGGTGTCGCCAACAGAGGGGTCGTCATGTCGCCGTACGCCGTCAAGACGGTGCGCAGCCCTGACCTCGACGTCCTCGAGCAGGCCCGGCCACAGCAGCTGAGCGAGGCGGTCAGCCCGGACGTCGCCGCGCAGCTGACCCGGATGATGGAGAAGGTGGTCACGGACGGGACCGGCACGCGCGCACAGATCCCGGGCGTCAGCGTGGCCGGCAAGACCGGCACGGCGCAGCAGGGCAAGGGGGAACCGCCGCACGCCTGGTTCACCGCCTTCGCCCCCTCCGACGACGCCAAGGTCGCGGTCGCGGTGGTCGTCGAGGACGGCGGCAGCGCCGGCAGCGAGGCCGCCGGCGGCGCGGTCGCGGCCCCGATCGCGAAGTCCGTGATGGAAGCGGTGCTGGACCGATGAGCCCCCTGCACCCAAGCGCCGGCCTGCGGGTCGGCGGTCGGTACCTGCTCACCGAGCTGGTCGCCACCGGCGGCATGGGTGAGGTCTGGCGGGCTGAGGACGAGGTGCTCGGCCGGGTCGTCGCGGTCAAGCTGCTGCGCAGGGAGTATGCGGCCGACGACGCGTTCCTGGGCCGGTTCCGGGCCGAGGCGCGGCACGCGGCGTCCCTGAGCCACCCCGGCATCGCCCAGGTCTTCGACTACGGCGAGGACGAGGGCACCGCCTACCTGGTCATGGAGCTCGTCCCAGGCGAGCCGCTCTCCGCGCGGCTGCAGCGCGAAACTGCCCTCCCGGCGGCCGTGGCCGTGCCGCTGCTCCAGCAGGCGGCAGGGGCCCTCGACGCGGCCCACGCCACCGGTCTGGTGCACCGGGACGTCAAGCCCGGCAACTTGCTCATCACGCCGGACGAGCGGGTCAAGATCACCGACTTCGGCATCGCCCGCGCGGGCGACCAGGCGCCGCTGACCCGCACCGGCGAGGTCATGGGGACGGCGCAGTACCTGTCCCCCGAGCAGGCGATGGGCCGCCAAGCCACCCCCGCGAGCGACGTCTACTCGCTCGGCATCGTGGCCTACGAGACGCTCAGCGGCCGGCGTCCGTTCGAGGCCGACACCGCGGTCGCCATCGCGCTCGCCCAGGTCAACAACGCCCCGGACCCGCTGCCGGCGTCGGTGCCACCGGCCGTCGCCGCCGCCGTGCTGCAGGCGCTCGCCAAGGACCCGGCGGAGCGCCCGGCGAGTGCAGGCGCCTTCGCGGACTCGCTGGGGGCCGCGCTGCAGGGCGTCCCGCCGACGGCGCTGGGGGCCGCTGCGGCCGCCGGCGGGGCCACGACCGTGCTCCCGCCGGTGCCGCCCTCCGAGCTCCCGCCGGTGGCCCTGCCGGTCGACTCGACTACTGCCGCTGACGTCCCTCCTGGCGAGGAGGCGCCGCCGGGTCGGCCGGGCCGCCGCGCCCTGGGCCTGGCGCTGCTTCTCGTCCTGGCGGTCGGAACCGCGGTCGCGGTCGCGCTCAACCGCGGCGACGGGCAGGCGCCGGTAGACCCGGTGGTGCCGTCGACGACGGTGACCACACCGGCGTCCACCCAGCCGACGAGCGAGAGCGCCACCTCGCGCAGCCGCACGTCCTCGCGGACGTCCGAGACCACGCGCAGCACATCGTCGTCGACGTCAAGGGAACCGTCGAGCTCGAGCACGACGTCGTCCCCCACCTCGACGACGCGCAGCACGACGTCCAGCCCCGCGTCGTCGAGCACGTCGTCTCCGACGCGATCCTCGGCCACCTCGCCGACGAGCAGCACGCGGACCCGCACTCCGACGAGCTCCGTCACCAGCGAGGCAGTCGACGAGAGCTCGCCCACCGATGTGGTGGCTCCCTCGCCTGACCCCACGTCGTCGGACCGCACCACGGACCCCGCGCCGTCGTCGGGAGGCTCCGCCGAGAGCACCCCCGAGTCGCCGGGCACGGTCGCCACCGGAGACACTGGCTCTGGGGGCGGACCCGGGGACGTCGCGCGCGCGGCAGGTGACGGGAGGAGGCCGTCGTCCCGATGAGCACGCCGGCCGGACCCCACGCGCACCAGAACGAAGGACACGACGTGAACGCCACCCCCCGCCTGCTCGGCGGACGCTACGAGGTCGGCGAGGTGCTGGGCCGGGGTGGCATGGCGGAGGTTCACCGGGGTCGCGACACCCGGCTCGGCCGGACCGTGGCGGTGAAGGTGCTGCGTTCGGACCTGGCCCGCGACCCGACCTTCCAGGCGCGCTTCCGGCGGGAGGCCCAGTCGGCGGCTGCGCTCAACCACCCCTCGGTGGTGGCCGTGTACGACAGCGGCGAGGACCGGACGCCGAGTGGCGTGGCGGCGCCGTACATCGTGATGGAGCACGTCGAGGGACGCACCCTGCGCGAGCTGCTCACCGGCGGGCGGACCCTGCCCTGGCAGGAGGCGCTCCGGATCACCTCCGGCGTCCTCGCGGCCCTCGCCTACAGCCACCGGGCCGGCATCGTGCACCGGGACATCAAGCCCGCCAACGTCATGGTGACCCCGCGCGGCGACATCAAGGTGATGGACTTCGGCATCGCCCGGGCCATGGCCGACAGCGCCGCAACCATGACGCAGACCCAGGCGGTCATCGGGACGGCGCAGTACCTGTCCCCGGAGCAGGCGCGGGGCGAGACCGTCGACGCCCGCAGCGACCTGTACTCGGCCGGCTGCCTGCTCTTCGAGCTGCTCACCGGGCGTCCCCCGTTCGTGGCCGACTCACCCGTCGCCGTGGCCTACCAGCACGTCGGCGAGACCCCGCTCGCGCCGAGCACCTACGCGCCATCCGTGCCACCCGAGATCGACGCCATCGTCATGCACGCGCTGGTGAAGGACCGGGCGGGCCGCTACCAGACTGCGGACCAATTCCGCGAGGACATCGACGCGGCCCTGGCCGGACGCCCGATCAGCGCCGCGGCGCTGGGGGCGAGCCGGCCGGTGAGCGCCGGGGCCCCGACCCAGGCGCTGTCCACGGTGGGTGGCTCCGCCGCGACCCGGGCCCTGCCCGTCCTGGAGGAGCCCGCACCGCTACTGCCGGAGCAGGACCATGAGCGCCCGCAACCGCGTCGGGCCGGGCTGTGGGCCCTGCTCGGCCTGCTGCTGGCGGCGCTGGTCGCGGTGCTGCTGCTGGTGCTCCCCGGGATGCTCAACCGACCGCCCACCGTCCAGCGGGTGGCCGTTCCCGAGGTCGTGGGCCGGACCCTTCCGCAGGCCCAGGCGGCCCTGACTCAGGCCGGCCTGAGGCCGGGCACGCCCACCGAGCAGCCCAGCGACACCGTGGCCGACGGCTCGGTGATCAGCGTGGACCCCACCCAGGGAGCGCAGGTGCCGCGAGGCACCGAGGTCCGGCTCGTCGTCTCGACCGGGCCGGAGACCGTGGAGGTCCCCGAACTGGCGGGCCGCACACAAAAGGAGGCCGAGAAGGCCCTCGGGGACGCCGGGCTCGACCTTGGTGACGTCAGCAAGGTGGAGTCCACCGAGCGCTCCAAGGGCGAGGTCGTGGCCAGCGACCCGGCTCCCGGCGACGCCGTGGCGCCGGCGACCAAGGTCGACCTCGAGGTCGCGAGCGGCAAGGTGACGGTGCCCAACGTCGTGGGGCTGTCCCTCGTCGACGCGACCGCCAAGCTGACCGAGGCGAAGCTCACCGTGGACGGCACCACCTACCGGGACAGCACCCAGCCGCCGAACACCGTGATCAAGCAGAACCACCAGGGCAAGTCGGTCGAGCAGGGCACGCGCATCACGCTCGTGATCGCCCGCGAGCCGGTGCCGACGCCCACGACGACACCGACGCCCACCACACCGACCACGACGCCGTCCGCCTCGCCGACGTCGCCGACCAGCAGCGCATCGTCCCCCGCGTCGCCGTCCGGCCGGCCGAAGGGAACAACCGCCACCACCGGGCCGGGTCCGGGCTGACCCCCTGCCTCAGCCCGGCCCGGCCCGGCGGTCACGGCCGCTCGTCCACCAGCCAGCGCCGGGCGGCGCGCGCCTCGGCCAGGTTCTGCCGGCAGGACGTCAGGGTGGGGTGGTCTGACGGAAGGGCGGCCGCGAGCAGCGGGACCGCCTCCTGGTGCACTGCGGCCGCCTCGGCGTCCCGACGCAGGCTGCGCAGCGCCACCCCCATGTTGTTCAGCAGGATCCCGATCTCCGGATGCGTGCTCCCGAGGACGGCGCGCTTGATCTGCAACGCCTCGCGCAGGTGCCGGAGCGCGCCGTCGGGGTCGTCGGCCGCCACTCGGCAGGCCGCGAGTCCGTTGTGGCACACGGCCACCTCGTAGTGGCCGGGACCGAAGTGCAGCTCGTACGCCGAGAGGGCCGTGGCATAGAGCGGTTCGGCCTCGCGCTCGCGCCCCTGGCCGACCAGGACGGCGGCCAGCACCACCTGGTCGGCGAGCACGCGTGGGTCGTCCGGAGCGTGGCCGCGGAGCCGGATCTCCACGGCTCGGCGCGCCCAGGGCTCGGCCTCGGCGTACTGAGCCCGCGCGTGCGAGAGGCCGGCCAGGTTGTGGCAGGTGGCTGCGACGGCGTCGCAGGACGGCCCGTCGAGCTCGGTGAAGCCGTCGAGGACCTCCTGGTACAGCTGCTCCGCGCGCTCGAAGCTGCCGGTGTCCTTGCACACCACCGCCGAAGCGTTCAGGACGGCGAGCCGTGCCTGCGGCGAGACGGCCGGGTCGGCCGCCGCGGCGGCGGCGTCTCGGAGCACGCGGTCGGCCCACTGGTAGCGGGCCTGCAGCCGGAGCACCGTTCCCAGCGCCGTGAGGGTCTCGGTCAGCCGCTCCGGACCGTCGTCGATCGGCGCGTCCGCGCTGTCCAACAGGTCCAGGAGCTGGCGGAGCACCCCCTCCGCCGCGACGTGCTCCGCCAGCTCCATCAGGACGATGGCCTGCAGCTGCAGCGCCTGCACCTGCTCGGGCAGCGGCAGGCGGGGCAGCCGGTCGGTCGCGGCCGCCAGCAGCCGCTCCGCCCGCCGAAGGTCGCCGGTGGCCAGGGCCCGCTCGGCCCGCGACACGACCGTCGCCGTGAACGCCCAGTCCGCCGTGGTCTCGCTCATCGTGCGGGCGCGGACCGGACGGGCTCCGGCGTCCGCGGTGCCATGAGAACCGGCTCGCAGTGGTTGCCGAGGATGACGCCCTGTAGAAGCTGCCAGGTGGGCTCGGACGCGATGGCCGTCGACGGCGTGGCAGCAGACATGGGCGTCTCCCTGGGTCATCCCCGAGTCCTCGGTCGACTCGGTGGCGTGGCGCAAGGCTGCGCGCCGGGCATTAAGAGCCACTAAAACCGCGGGCCGTCGTCAAACCACCCGGCGGAAAGAGGCCAAATGGTTATCATCAGTAGAGCGTCGCGGTTTAAACCACGGCGGTCGTTCCAGAGAAAACCTCGTCCGGTCGTCACTGGGAGGTGCGCCGTAGCAGCCGACTCCGACCTCGACATCCGAGTGCTGGGTCCCTTGGAGGTTCGCGTCGGGGACCAACCGGGCAACCCGGGCGGTCCCAAGCAGCGCTCGGTGCTCAGCCTGTTGGCCCTGCGCCCGGGCAGCACGGTGGCTGTGGAGGAGCTGGCCGCAGCCGTGTGGGGCGAGGACGCCGACGTGCCGGACGTCCTGGACACCCTGCGGGTCTACCTGAGCAACTTGCGCTCGCTGCTCGACCCGGGCCGATCCCGGGGGAACGTCGGGTCCCGAGTCGTGCGCGACGGCAGCGGCTACCGGCTGCTGGTGCGTCCGGAGGAGCTCGACGTCCTGCGCTTCTCCCACGGCGTCGCGGCCGCTCGCCGGTCCGCCGCGGCGGGCGACCTGGTCGCGGCGGACAGCGGCTTTCGGGACGCCGAGGCGCTGTGGCGCGGCGCTGCCTTCCCCGACCTGGAGGACTCCTTACGGACCCAGCCCGATCTCGCGGCCCTGCGCGAGCTGCACCTGTCGGCGATCGAGGACCGCATCGACGTCGAGATGGCCCTCGGTCGGCATGCCAGCGTGGTGAGCGAGGCGCTGGCCCTCGCCCAGGCTCACCCGATGCGGGAACGGATGCGAGGCCAGCTCATGCTCGCGCTGTACCGCTGCGGCCACCAGGAGGAGGCGCTGGCCGTCTACGCCGACCTGCGCAGCACGCTGGCGGAGTCGGTGGGCGTCGACCCGACGCCGGCACTGCAGACGCTGCAGCGGGCGATCCTGCGCCAGGAGCCCGCCCTCGACCCGCCACGTCCGCGAGGACCCTCTCGTCGGCCCGTCCGCTACCACGTCCCCAGTGCACCCAATGAGATCATCGGGCGGCAGAAGGACCTCGACCGCGTCGTCGCCCGGCTGCGCAGAAGCCGCGGCCGGGTGGTGACCCTGGTGGGCGCGGGGGGCGTCGGCAAGACCCGGCTGGCGCTGGCGGCGGCCACCACACTGGCGCCCGAGTACCGCGACGGAGCCTGCTGGGTGCCCCTGGGCGCGCTGGCCGACCCGTCCCTCGTACCGCAGGCGATCGCGACTGCCCTCGCGCTGCCGGGCTCGCCGGACCAGGACCCGGCGGCCGCCGTCGCGCAGCACCTGGCAGCCCACGACGTGCTGCTCGTCCTGGACAACTTTGAGCACCTGCTCGCGGCGGCGGGCGCCGTCGCGGACCTGCTCGCCGACGTCCCCCGGATCAGCGTGCTGGTGACCAGTCGCTGCGCCCTGGGACTGTCCGCCGAGCTGGAGCAGCCGGTCGGCCCACTCCCGGTGCCGCTCGAGGGCGACACCGACGCGCAGGACGTCCGGCTGTCGCCCGCCGCGCGGCTGTTCCTGGCACGCGCCCGGGCCGTGGACCCGGATTTCCGGGTGGACGACGCGACGGCCCCAGCCGTCGCCGAGATCTGCCGGCGGCTCGAAGGCGTACCGCTCGCGATCGAGCTCGCGGCGGCCCGGATCCGGGTCCTCTCCCCGGCCGCCATCGCCGCCCGGCTGGACCGGGCGCTGGCGCTGCTCACCAGGGGTCCGTGTGACGTCCCGGACCGGCAACGAACGCTGCGCGCGACGCTGGAGTGGAGCTACCAGCTGCTGCCGCCGGCCGAGCAGCGACTGCTGAGCCGGCTCGGGATCTTCTCCGGTGGCGCACAGATGGCCGACATCGAGGCGGTCTGCGGCTTCTCCCCACTGGACGGCAGCGTCCTGGACGGCCTGGACACGCTGGTGCGGCACAGCCTGGCGCAGCTGCGTCCGGACGCCGCGGACGAGCCGCGGCCGGTACTGCTGGAGACGGTCCGGGAGTTCGGGCTGGAACGGCTCCGACTCGACGGCGAGTACGACGAGGTCGCCCGACGGCACGCGGAGCACTACGCCGCCCGCGTCGAGGACCACGGCTTGGACGGCGGCCCAGGGCAGGAGCGGGCCACCGCCTGGCTGCGCACCGAGCGCGACAACCTCCGCCTGGCCCTGCACTGGTGCAGCCAGTCGCCGTCCCGGACCGACACCGGGCTACGGCTAATCGCCGGGCTGGGCCGCTACTGGGAGATCACCTCGGCACTGGAGGAGGGACTGTCCTGGTGCCGGCTGCTGCTCCCGGAGGACGTCGACGGCTCAGCACCCGCCGTCGCTCCGGCGCTCAACACAGCAGGAACCCTGGCCTGGCTGCAGGGCGACTACGCGCAGGCCCGCGCGTGGCACCAGCGGGCCCTCGACGTCCAGGAGCGCTCCGCGGACGTGGCGGGCGCGGCGTGGTCCCTCGTCTGCCTGTCCACCCAGGACCTCTCCGAGGGCCGCTTCGCCGAGGGGGAGGCGCTGCTCCACCGGGCGCTGCGCCTGACCCAACGCACCGATGCCGACCGCGTCCACCGCACCGCGATCCAGAGTCTCGGAGTGTCCCGGCTGTGGCAGGGCGACCCCGGTGGCGCGCTCCGGCTGACCGAACAGAGCCTGGACATGGCCCGCAAGGCGGGAGACCAGCGCGACACCGCGATCCTGCTCAACAACCTCGGGAATATGACCCTTCAGCTGGGCGACCCTGCCGCCGCGCTCGAGCTGATGCAGGAGGCGGTCACCATCACGCAGGGCTTGGGCGACCTCACGACCCTCGCGAGCTGCCTGTCGAGCGTGGCTGACGTCGCCCTCCGTCTCGACGCGCCAGACCGGGCGCTGCGCCTGCTCGGAGCCGTCTGCGCGATCCAGGAGGCCACCGGGCTGCGGCGACCGGACCTGGAGGAGGAATCGGTCGGCCCGATCCGGGCAGCGGCGTCCGCCGCGATGGGGACCGCCTCGGCGGCGGCCGCCTGGGCCGAGGGGCTCACGATCGGCGTCGACCGAGCGGTGCAGGAGGCGCTGAGCCTGCATGCCGCGCTGGCCGTCGCCACGGCCCGGTCCGCGTAGGGCCGCCGACCGGCTTTCTAGGACTTGTGTGGGCGGGCTTCCCCCACGCCTAGTTGCGGACGAGCGGTGCGAGGCCCTGCGAGCGCTCGACGGCGTCGTCCACGCCGCAGCGGACCAACCAGTTGGCTAGGAGCCGGTGACCGCCCTCCGTGAGCACCGACTCGGGGTGGAACTGCACGCCCTCGAGGGGCAGGTCGCGGTGCCGCACCGCCATCACCACGCCGCTGTGCGTGCTGCCGGTGACCTCGAGCTCGTCCGGCACGGTCGACGGCTCGATGGCGAGCGAGTGGTAGCGCGTGGCCGTGAACGGCCGCGGCAGCCCGGCCAGCACGCCGACACCATCGTGCTCCACGCTGCTCGTCTTGCCGTGCAGCAGCTCCGGCGCCCGCGACACCACGCCGCCGAAGGCGACGCCGAGAGCCTGGTGTCCCAGGCAGACGCCGAGCATCGGCTGAGACCGCTCGCCGCAGGCCCGCACCATGTCGACGCACACGCCTGCGTCCTCAGGGGTCCCCGGACCGGGCGA
>Ga0126311_10000892_pt1 | contig 13982 bp, 17 predicted proteins | sample Plot61_FD_92539 | JGI IMG/M metagenome (GOLD analysis project Ga0126311, IMG submission 92539) | Serpentine soil microbial communities from UC McLaughlin Reserve, CA, USA - Plot61 | ecosystem: Environmental > Terrestrial > Soil > Grasslands | place: USA: UC McLaughlin Reserve, Lake County...
ATCCTCCAAAATGGATGGTCCTTGAAACTTTGCTAACGAATTTCCGAGAAACACAAAACTCACGAACTTCGGAGAACTCCGTTATGGCGAAGTTGGCAGAATACCTATTCCACGCACTTGGGTGAATAAGCTACTGTACCACTACGCCGACCCTTTCATTGACGCTTCATCGTTGCGTATCAATATGAGAGTGTAAGATGCTAGCTCATGCAAGATGGGAAAGTCACAAATTGAGGCTTTCCCAAGGGAGGTAGTTCCTCAGCGGTGGTAGGCAACAACAAACGCCGAGCGATCCCCCTGGTGAGTGCGACGCTTACCATTGTCGGCAGCGTCATCGCTTACCAACTCACACATGTGCTCGGCAATAAGCAGGGCTGGGTGATTGTTGGAGCGTGGATGGCAGCGGGGATCGTGGTCACTTACTTGCTTTCTCGAGTGCAGGCACGCTCGCAGGAGGAGAGTCCTGAAGCGATCAAGGATCGAGTCAGCCAGCTCGAACCAGAGTTGCGCAAGCAGGTGCAGGCACGCTCCTACGGGGCACGCCGCAACTTGATCGAAGCTCCCCTTAGGGAGCTGGACCTCGACATTACCCCTCGGTTGGGATGGGTAAGAGACCCTCGCCTTATCGAGCCTGAGCCCTTCTCCGAGAGAGTCGCAGACGACATCGTCGCCGCCTTCGAGTCCTCAAAGAGACGCATGCTAATAGTCGGTGAGCCAGGTTCGGGCAAGACCATAGCAGCCTATTCCCTCATCGAGTACCTGGATAACACTGAAGGTGACGAACGTATACCGCTTCTGGTCAACCTCTCGGCGTGGGAAGCCCAGGAGGACTTCGAAACCTTCTTGGTAGACTACCTATGCGCTTCGGTCGGCTACGAAGTTCATGAGCGTGCAGTGGCTAGCGCGTTCATTGACTCTGATCAGTACTTTCTCATCCTCGATGGGCTCGACGAGATTCCTGTCGGGCTCAGGCAGCATTTCTCCGAGCGACTCGACGAGTTTGGGCAGGGACTGCCGGGCGAGGTTGGCGTGGTCGTGACGTGCAGAACCCAGGAGTACGAGGAGATTTTGGCTGCCCAACCTACAGGACTTGGACTAGTTCAAGCGGTCGAGATACTTCCCCTGTCCAGCGAGCAGCTCGACAGCGCCTTTGTCGAGCTGGCCGAGCGCGACAAGGACTGGGAGGCATTTCTGTCGCAGCGAAACCTCACGGCCTACCAGCGGGTTCGGCACCTGCTGAGCAACCCACTGTTTCTGAACCTTACCGCTGTTGGCCACCTAAGCCCCCGCCAGCTTCTGGACTGGACTACGACGGAGGAGGAACTTCGAGACCTTGTGCTCGACAGATACATCGATCGCACACTCGCGAACCAGAGGCAATACGAACCAGCAGATGCTCGTCGCTACCTCGCCTGGGTGGCTCGCTTTCTCAATGCAGCCGAGGTCTCGCCCTTCGGTCTCAAGACGCCGGACTCCACCGTATTCGCCCTTGCCAACCTCACTCCGTCCGATCCTCCGAGGCGGTATCGGTTATTTGGGGGGCTGTTCGTGGGACTGGTCTGGGGGTTGGTCTTGGGGCTGGTCTGGGGGCTGGAGGGGCTGGTCGGGCTGGCCGAGGGGCTGTTCTCTGGGCTGCTCTTGGGGCTGCTCTTGGGGTTGATCTCTGGGCTGGTCTGGGAGAAGGGCGCGGCCCTGCTGAGTAGGTGGAGCTCTAAGCGTTCCGCGCTCAGCTCTCGTCTGACCTTCGCCTGGCCATCGAGCAGACAACAGCGCCACGACTTCCTCCGCAGGGCTGGCCGGGGGCTGTTCTTGGGGCTGTTCTTGGGGCTGTTCTTGGGGCTGTTCTTGGGGCTGTTCTCTGCGTGGATCTTGCGGGGCGAGCGGCTGGTCTTGGGGCTGTTCTCTGGGCTGGTCTTGGGGCTGGTCTTGGGGCTGGTCTTGGGGCTGGTCTTGGGGCTGGTCGAGACTCGGCCCGTGCTCATTACTTCTCAGACCCCAACAGAAGCGGAGTCACGCTCGCTGATCACTGCACTAGTCTGGGGGCTGATCACTGGGCTGATCACTGGGCTGGTCGTTGGCCTGGGCAAGCTGGTCGTTGGGCTGGGCCAGAGGTTGGTCGTTGGGCTGGAGCAGTGGCAGGTCGGCCTGGTCTTGGGGCTGGGCGAGAGCCTGTTCTCGGGGCTGGTCGATGGGCTGTTCTTGGGGCTGATCGTTGGACTGTTCGTGGGGCTTAACAATGGTGGGTGGTTCGTTTTGCTGCAGAAAGTCGCGCATCGCCGCCTCGCTCGGGCTGGCAAGCTCCCTTCACGCGCGGGCGACTTCCTGGAATGGGGAATCGAGAAGCAGGTCTTTCGCCGGGTCGGAGGGGGAGTACGCTTCCGTCACAACCTCATCCAGAAGCACCTAGCGAGCACCTCAGACTAGGTGTTTCGTAAGAGCCACACGCTCGCCGCCAGGAGCATCCCTTGATGTCCCTTTCTGGGACGGTCCTATGCGACCCCCACATCCGGGCGCAGGAAGAGTCTCCGAGGAGCCGAAGTCACCGGCGAGCAGCTAGCTGACACGCTGTCTCTGCAGGGCGCCACCATGCCCGACGGCCAGAAGTACGAAGATTGGCGTAAAGACAACGAAGGCGGTGGGAAGGACGTGGAGAACGAATAAGCCCCAGTCCGGAGGGCCTGTCCTAGTAAGGGCCATAATACAGCCGGAAGGTATTATCGGAGTCTTATGTATTCCGGGCGGGCGTGTCTATACATAAGAAACGGCGGGGCTCTCTCAGGCCGAGTTAGCAGAGAAGGCCGGGGTTGGAGCCGCTACGATAGCGCGGCTTGAGGTGGGGAATATGGATCCGCGCGTAAGCACACTCGAAAAACTAGCGCGTGCTGTTGGCGGGGGTGCGCGCACGCTCATGCCGGACGGAGAAGGGTGATCGCCGCGTCCCGGCTGCTAGCGGTACCGGGACGGCGGCGAGTGGCAAACAAACGTTTGTAACCGGTGTACGCGTACACGGGTTTTTATCTAACCCTTGCCCCCGTAGCGGGCCGGCTGAGAGCGGGAGAGCGGGATTCCAGCGGCGGCAATAGGCTGTCCAGAAGACTTGACATTTACTGAAGTGGCGGGATAATAATAAGTAGAATCAGTAAAAGAGGCTTCAGGGGGGATTTTTTTGTTCCCGGTGTATAGAAGTCTTGACACAGGAGGAATGATGGAAAAGCCAAGCGGCCGGCTACTAAAAGAACGGAGATTGGAGGCCGGCATAACACAGGAGGATCTGGCTAAGAAGTCCGGAATCGGCGTGCGGACTATCAGGAACATAGAGGGTGGAACAAAGCCGAGCAATAAGAGCATAAGACTCTTGGCGAAGGCTTTGGACATCCGGTACGCCGCGCTCGAAGGTAAGGAATTCAATGCCGGTGAAGTAGTGCAGGTAAACAGTATGCGCACGTTCAATCCGAAGAGTAAGAAAGGTATAGGAAGGCGTGTCTGATGTCGGTATTTGTAAGGAAAAAAGGAAAGTACCCTGCAGTTATAGAAAAACACAAAGATGAGGGTGAATGGAAATCGCGAACACTGTTTACCCTGGAACCCTACAGCAGCGTCGAAGAGGCGCTAGAAGGTAAGCGGGAAGCGATGAAGGGGTTTAGAGCCGAAGTCCAATATGCACAAAAGGAGGCACACAAGGTTGAAACTATAGTATGCCTACTTTGGGAGGGGCCACTAGAGCGCTACCACAATGGGAGGGTACCTAAATTGGAGGATGTGCAGGTGCGAGTGCTCGAAGAGATAGAAGAGGCGGAACAGCTGCCGTATGTTCGCTCCCCACAAAGGGCCGCAAAAGAGGTTTTAGGTGAGTATGGCTACCTGAAAGATGAACCAGGGGGTTATACAGGAGATTTCACCCTTGGTACCGTGATAGGGACCGTGGGGATGGACGATTTTATATACGCCCTTCGAGTGGTAGAGGAGTGGCGAGCAGAGGTCCGCCAGTTTCGCAAGTTGGCAGAGAAGTGTGAGAGCGAAGTGAGCGTGCTTGAGGGTTTGGTGTCAAAATAAGGGCAACCGGCAACATGTGCCTAAGGGTAGAGGGAGAAAACCAAAGGCAAGCCCCCCGCCGCAAGTGGGGGCCTTACTTAGCATACCTGAAAAAGGAGAGAACATGGAGACGCTGAAGAATAAGAGATCCGAGCTAGGGCTGTCCTACCGCGAATTAGCACAACGCACCGGGCTATCCGCACAGACCTTATGGAACATTGAGAACGGTGTGAATAGTCCAAACCTTAACTCTCTTAGGAGCATAGCGCGGGGGTTGGGGGTGACAGTAGAAGAGCTAATCCAGGAACCAAAGACCCACTAAAAGACGCGAGGCTCCGGGTGGGTTGGCGGCTCACCGGAACCTCTAAGAAATCATCCAAGCAACCTGAAAGGAGGTCGCTTTATGCGTACCATTCTAACAGAAGATGCACAGTTACTCAATTTATATGCCGCCACAGAATTGATGATGGTAAGGCTAAACCACGAAGTTAAGCGCGCCGTGGATGAGGGTTGGCAGAATAAAACTATTACCCTTACACAAGCCCAGAATTGGTTAGAGGGTGGCGGTAACATAGGCCTGCAGGCTGGTCCTAGATCCGGTTGGTTGGGTTTTGTAGATCTAGATGACCTTTGGGCTAGACTTCTCGCACCCCACTTCCTACCCCCTACCCAAACAGCGGGCAAAGAGAAAGAAGAGCACCCCTCGCATTACGTTTACATATCCGAGGGGCTGAACTACCAGAAATACAAGAATTGTGACGGCGGGGAACTCATTGCGATCAAAGCGGCGTCTAAAGGACAGGGCCATTACGTTGCTGTGGCTCCCTCTACTCACCCAACGAAGGGCAAATACCTCTGGGTTGGGGGTTTCAATCCTAGCAAGATCACACGCATATCCAATGAGGATCTAGAGCGGCGCGTCTCTCTGCTGGCGGCTGCAACACTCATAGCCAAGTACTTACCCGAGGTAGGGGGAAGGCACCACTTCTCTCTAGCCCTGTTCGGATTTCTCATTCGGAACGGACTTGATGCAGATGAGGCCACAGAGCTAGCAATACCAGCCTGGCGCGTGCATGGAGCTATCGAGGCTGATGGTGGTGGGCTGAGGAGAAATGCCCACGACACCGCCCGAAAGCTGAAGCAGAATGAGCCCGTCACAGGGGGAGGCACACTCTCTGAATACACAGAGGACTTACCCCGGCGACTTGGCGAGGCCCTAGGATGGAATAAGCGCAACATGCAGGACGGCGCTAAGTCCTATTTCCGCTCTGATTATGGCAACGGTCAGAGGTTCGTGGATCGGTATAGCAAGATGGTCCACTGGGTGCCGACTTGGAAGAAATGGCTGGTTTGGGATGGCTCACGGTGGGAGTTAGACACCGGAGAGCAAGTAACCCGCCTGGCACATTCCACGGCCCTGCACATCTACGATGAGGCTAAGAATACCGAAGACCAAGACGAACAGAAGGCAATAGCTAAGTTCGCTATCCAGTCTCAGGCACGGGTGAAAATAGAGGCGATGCTAGCGTCGGCTGCCCCTTATCTGACCGTCCAACATACTGAGTTGGATAAAGACCCGTGGTTGCTCAATGTTGAGAATGGCACCCTGGATCTCAGGACTGGAGAGCTGAAATCACCGGACCCCAAAGATCTGATTATGAAAATCGTGCCTGTTCGCTTTAACCCTGACGCCGGCGCTCCCATTTTCACGGCATTCCTAGAGCGGATACTGCCCGAAGAGTCGGTAAGGTCATTCATGGAGCGGGCCGTAGGACTTGCCCTTACTGGGATTACTACAGAGCACGTGCTGCCCTTCCTCTACGGGACGGGGGCGAACGGCAAAACGACGCTCATAAATGCCGTTCTCCAGATCACAGGGGACTATGGACAGCAGGCCGCACCCGATCTACTTCTAGCCAAGTCCGGCGCGCATCCCACAGAACTTGCTGACTTATTCGGCGCTAGGTTTGTGGCGAGCGTGGAAGTAGAGGACGGGCGTAGGTTGGCAGAGTCTTTGATCAAACAGCTCACAGGTGGAGATAGGATCAAAGCTAGACGAATGCATGAAAACTTCTGGGAATTCGACCCCACGCACAAGGTTTTTCTGGCTGCTAACCATAAGCCTGTAGTCCGTGGTACCGATCATGGTATCTGGAGAAGAGTCAAACTGATTCCCTTCGAGGTAACTATTCCCGATGATGAGCAGGATAAGGATCTGCCTGACAAGCTGAAAGCTGAGCTGTCCGGTATTCTCGCATGGGCTGTTCGGGGGTGTCTCGAATGGCAAGAGCACGGGCTAGAAGAGCCTGAAGCCGTCACAAAGGCTACCAGAGAATACCGCTCTGAAATGGACGTGCTGGCAGCTTTCCTAGAGGAAGAGTGCTACCTATCAGAAACCGCCGAAACCACATCCAAAGCGTTGTGGAATGCATGGCGCAGATGGGCAGAGGAAGCCGGCGAAAAAGCTGGAACTCAGACCGCATTTGGGCGTAGATTGGCTGAGAGGGGCTTAATAAATGTTAAGACTGGACCCCGCAAAGATCGTAAGGGATGGCGCGGAATTGGGCTCCTGACACGTGATGAATACGCAGCCGATGGAAAAGGTGAAGAAGTAGGGGAAGAGTTGTGAATTTTGTAGACAATTTACCTACAAACCCTCCGCAACCGAGAAGTTGGCTTAGGTATGCGGAATCCGTGGGTTTAGCATGGTATGTGCGGAGGGTTGAGGGGTAAATTCGACCTTTTTTATTTTCTCGGCCTCGTGAAGAAAAAAAGGTAGAAAAAGCCTCCGCAACCCTCCGCAACCCCCAAACCCTCCGCAAAGAAGTTACATAAAGAAAATCCGAAGAAAGATTAAGAGGAGACAGATGAGGCATGAACGCCTTGAACGCGATATTAGCAGCAAACGAGAGAGGAGTACTGGTAACGGTCACAGATGACGACAAACTCTATGCCAGCCCTAAAGAGAAGCTGACCCCTGAGATCCGTGCTGCATTACGAGAGAACAAAGAGGAGATAGTAACCGGCAGCAAACCTCCAAAGGAGCGTTATCAGGTGTTGGAGATGAGCCCGGCGACGAACTGGTATGTCATCATAAATGACCACAGCGCTGGGGACACTGAGCAAGAGCTGTTCCCTCTTGTGGCGTGGGCTAGAGTGTTTGACCACGAAACCGGCTATGAGTCTGTCGAAGGACTAATCACTGGCTGGGAGTATGAGGTTTACGCAGGGGTAGCTAGTGAGATCGGGCGTGATGCATCTGTGAGCCAGTACGTTTACTTGCAGCCCGATGAGGCAGAAACCAAGCGCGAAGAGATTGAATGTTCAAACATCAGCCGACAGCCCAACACCCTAGATGAAGTATACGCAAGGCTAGCGGAGTAGGAGGTGAGAATGCCAAGACGAAACGCACGCGCACAGAAGACCCGCCGAGTCAGGCGCAAGGTTAAGAAATCAAGTAGACAGCGGAAATTTGTACCGCCGAACTATCGCAAGAACTATTAGAGGAGCAAAGCAATGGCTAAGAAGCTATCAGAAGTAATCAAAGCGGGGTTGGCGAAGAAACCTGCAGCTAAGGTGAGCCCCATTCGTGACGCCGTTAAGCGCGCGAAGCCACCGGCCAAGAACTACGGGAGGAAGTAATGCCAAATTGGAAAGATGTACAGGAAGTCCAGGAACAGCGCAGGGTTGAGGCGCAGTATGAGCAACAGATGCGTGAGTTCGGAGAGGATCTAGGCCTAATCCGGGAAGAGGACTATGAGCCCGAGCCCCAGAGGTATGACCCTGAAGACCCCTCCAAACAGAACTTTGTGCTTGGATTGTTGGGCGATAAGACAGGGGGAACACAGTCGGAACTAGATGCCTTTGCAGAACAGCAGGCCTTACTACGCGAAGAGGCAATGGAGCGCGACATAGTAAGCGGTCTGTACGATGGCAGCCCACTTGCACAGATGACTGCAGAGGAGCGTCAGGCGATGTACCGTCAGCGCGCTAAGGACAGGGAACAGACACGTTGGGAGAGGGAGAAAGAGGCCAAGGAGAGGGCCAAGCGTAGGGCTGCCCGTCGCAAGGAGCTAGGACTATGACGAAGCTAGGTGAGTTCGTTAAGGTGTACCCCGAACACCCCCACCACGCCTTCATAGATGTAAAGGAGGCGGTGGCACAGGGGCTCGAAAGGATGATAGTCGCCTACATCCCCGAGAGAGACACGGTTGGATTCAACCTGATCTGGGGTCCGGGTGAACCTGGACGGAGCGGGCACAAACGACGGGCTAAGGAGAACTGACATGCCTATGCGCTGTACCGTCTGTGACCATCCTGATGCACCCGCTATCAATGAGGCCATAGTCTTGGAAGGGCGTAGTGTTCGGAATATAGCGGCACAATACGGTGTAAGTTACCAGTCGGTACAGCGCCATAAGGACCACATCCCTAAACTACTACTTCAGGCTAAGACTAATATGGATATATACGAAGCTGAATCAATCCTAGGCCGCATTGAGGACCTGGAGCGCGAGACACTGGCACAACTAGAGGCGGGTAAGGAGGATGATGATAGGCGCTTTGTACTGAATGCCATACGTGAGCAGAGGCACAACCTAGAGCTGGCCTCACGTGTAGCACAGATTATCAAGGAGGCCCCGCAGATCAACCTCATACAAGCCCCTGAGTGGGTCGAATTGAGGGCTGTGATAATCAATGCCCTAGCACCCTATGACGACGCATCTAGAGCCGTCCTGGGTGCTATAGAGGGCGTGTCTCAGCAGAGTATCGAGGGTGATAGGTGATGGTAAGCCTAGCTGAAGACCTGCATTTAGCCCTTGATCGGGTAGCCTTTGCTCGCACTTTCAAGGACCCTACAACCGGGGATAACATTGAACCGTGTGGCTGGCAAGTGGATCTGCTACGGTCTGAGTCAAAGCGTATACTACTCAACTGTAGTAGGCAGTCGGGCAAGTCCACCACCACCGCCATCATCGCGCTGCACAAGGCACTCTATAAGCCGAAATCTCTGATACTGTGCCTTGCTCCGGCGTTACGTCAGTCTCAGGAACTATCGGCTAAGATCTTCGGCTTCTATCGGGATCTAGGCCGGCCCGTGAAAGCCGAGGCGGAGAGGAAGCTAAGCCTAGAGCTGGACAATGGCAGCCGCATTGTCACATTGCCCGGCACAGAGAAGACCATTCGAGCATTCAGCGGTGTGTCCCTCTTGATTGTAGACGAAGCATCACGCGTGGATGATGGACTCTACTACGCTGTACGGCCCATGCTTGCGGTATCGGGTGGCTCCTTGATGATGCTCTCTACTCCCAACGGTAAGCGCGGCGTGTTTTATGAGGAGTGGACAGAGGGGCGCAGATGGGAGCGTTACGAAGTCAAGGCGGATGACCTACCCGAGACTTGGTTTCTGCCCTCAACTGCGGAGTACCTAGAAGAGGAGCGGAGTACCTATCCCCCGTGGGTCTACAGACAAGAGTATGAATGTTCCTTCGAGGACACGGAAGATCAATGGTTCGCCACGGATCTGGTACAGGCTGCTGTGAGTAAAGATGTCAAGCCACTATTCCCGGAAGGGGCAAGTTATGAATGAGGCAGAATACAAACAGTTTAAACAGGAGCGGATAGAGCACGCACTACCTAAGCCCGTACCTCTGGTGGGTGTGGACTTTGGACAGGCTAAGGACTACACCGCCGTGGTTGTGGTGGAGAGATACTACACACCTGCGAGCAATCTATACGTATGCGGACACGCGCAAGGAACAGTCCTGGCTGGATGTGAAGTCTCATTACGCGGTGCGGCACATTGACCGCTGCTCCCTTGGCATGAGCTCCACCCAACAGGTCGAGCGGCTGCTACATATGGTTGACCATCTGAGTGGCTTTCTGGTCCTCGCCGCCGCTGCTACCGGGGTGGGTCGGGGTGTGGTGGACATACTGCATGAAGCGATTTATGAACTAGCCGACGATGACACCCGCGGCTCTCAGATAGATACCATCCAGCCCGCCTACATCACGATCACGGGCGGGTCTGCGGTCACTAAGAGTCCTATGGGGCTGCTGAATGTCCCGAAGCGAGAACTCGTAACCACACCGCTCATACTATTTCAGGACAGGCGGCTGCATATATCAGAGGCCCTAGAGTATCAGGACCTTTTGCAAAAGGAGCTGCTGAATTTCAAGGTCAAAATCAACATAGCAACCGGCCACGATTCGTACGAGGCCTGGAGGGAAGGGGAGCACGATGACCTTGTGCTGGCCCTGTCTCTTGCGTGCTGGGTTGGTAATCGGTACTTAGAGGAAGAGAAGAGGGCAGCAGTGCCCGGCATTGTGGTTGCTGATGCTCCGGTCTTCGCTTTGTGAGGCCTTGCTATGGAAGAGATACCTAGAGATGAACAGCTCGCCAATCTGGAGCGGGCACTAGAGCATGTAATCACCGGGCTGGCAGAGGGCGAAATATCACTACAGCAGGCCGAAATGATAGTACGCAGCGGGGAGGTTTATGTGGATCTTATAAACCTCAGAGACAGTGCCCGCGCTCTTAAGAAGAAGCACCTAGCGATGAAAGGAACTTAGATGAACTAGCAAGGCAACCTTACGATAACCACGAAAAAGCACAAGACAAGGAGCAAGCAATGAGCGACCCCCGAGAGTGGGATTTCAACAGCGACAACTACATACTCGTACCGCACCCTGACGACCCACGGTCACAGTTACGGGTTCACAAGAGCCAGATGCCTGAGTGGAGGAAGAGCTATTACGAGATGTTAAAGGCCAAGGCAGCCGAGGGAGGGCAAGAGGAGGTACGCGAGCTGGCAGTATTTATGGCTGACAACCTGGATGAGCCAGACTTCGAGGCGCTTTTGGAGGAAGAGGACTAATCACTGGGGGCGCTCAAAGTCAGGCGAACGAGCAGTAGGAAGGGTTTTCGAATGTTGCTCTTTCTGCGGGCAACGTCCCCCATTTCGCCGGGCGGGGTCTTTTCTTAGCGTGTTTACTCCTCGCCCGGCCCTTTGATCTCAGAGGCTCTTGGATCGCCGTCTAAGAGCCGGCGCACTCCCTCTTAGGGGTGTAGGATGCCACTAGACGGGAGGCTAGTTGTGGGTACTAGAAGAGTCACTATCCAAGAGGCAACACGAATCCTTGGGCTTTCAGAAGGGGCAGTACGAAAGAGGGTCAAGCGTGGTACCTTAGCCCACGAACGAACAGAGGACGGGCGGATATGGGTAGAACTAGACGCGTCTAGTACAGGAGTAGACAAAGCACTAGACGATGTAACAGACCCCCACAGCGATGCACTCATATCTGAGATGCGCGAAAGGATAGCGTTCTTAGAGAAGGAATTAGAGACGCGTTCGGATGAGATACGACGCCGCGACACCATCATCATGAACATGACCGAGGGGATGAAGGCCCTCAATCTTCCGCCTGCTCAGGAGGGGTCCTCAGAGCCGCGAGAATCCCCCGTGACGGCCACGGAGCAGATGAGGGATGAGGCTGGTGGAGGCGCTCAGGAGGGCGCACAGAGACCTTGGTGGCGGAGGTGGTTCGGTGGCTGAGGGCTTTACGTGTGAAGTTGGCGAGGAGTACCGTTCCGCTTGTGAAGGGCTGGACTTCTACGGCGAGCATGAGGGCAAAAGCTACTGTGTGCTGCACTTCGCAGGCGAAGAGAAGAAAGACGATTTTAGGAAGGTCATAGAGAGCAAGCTCGCACGGCAAGACTACGATTTTCGGGGCGCTATCTTCCCCGAAGGTGCGTCGAACTTCAAGGGCCGCGAATTCGACGCGGACACGGATTTTGCCGGAGCTACCTTCATGGGAGCAGCAAACTTCTCAGAAGCCAAGTTCAGTGGTGACGAGACAGAGTTCTCTGAAGTTCAGTTCAGCGGTCAGATTACAGACTTCACGAACACCCAGTTCAACGCTAAGAACACATTCTTCAGAGAAGCCCACCTCAGCAGTGGGCGGACATTATTTCCAGACGCCGAGTTCAACGGTAAGGATACAGACTTCCGAAGTGCCGAGTTCAGCGGTGAATGGACAGACTTCAGCGACGCCACATTCAGCAGTGTCGGAGCGACAGACTTCTCATACACCAAATTCAGCGCCACGGATACAAAGTTCTCAAGAGCCAAGTTCAACAATAGCCTGACATTCTTCGCAGGAGCCAAGTTCAGCAGTGAGTCGCTGACATCCTTCAATCAAGTTCAGTTCAACGCTAAGAATACTTCATTCGAAGATGCCAAGTTCAGCGGTGGGGGGACATACTTCTCAGGAGCTAAGTTCAGCGGTGAGATTACAGACTTCTCTGAAGTTCAGTTCAACGCCGAGGTGACCTCGTTCTCAATAGAACTGTACATCAGTGGGGGGGCCCAGTTCGACGCTGAGGAGACCTCCTTCATAGATGCCAAGTTTGGCGGTAAGGGAACATACTTCTCCAGTGCCAAGTTCAACAGTGCAAGGCGGACCTCCTTCATAGATGCCAAGTTCCGCAGCGAGGAGACCTCCTTCTCAGATGCCAAGTTCAACAGTACAGAGACGCACTTCCGAGAGGCAACCTTCATGAAGGAAGTAAGCTTCGCTGGAGCCACCTTCAACGAGAAAACTTCCTTCTGGGGAAGTCGTGCAAATCTTGTATTCGGTTCCGAGGCATGGGTTCGGTTTGGCTCTCACATAGGGAAACCCGAGTTACTCACATTCAACACCGTGCTACTCCACCCCGGCTGGTTCATCAACACGGACGTGCGCAAAGTCGATTTTACCGACGTGCAGTGGTACGGGATGCCTGGCGGAACTCCAGGAGGCACGCTTGACGAGGAAATCAACAATCTCAAAAAGCGAGATGTCGAGTCGCCGCATTCCCTGCTGGCACAAGCCTGTCGCAGGCTCTCAGCTAATGCAGAGGAGAACCGCGAGTATCGGTTAGCCAACGAGTTTCATTATTGGTCGATGGACGCGCTGCGCCAGGAGAGTTGGAAGCGTTTGGGGCTAATAGGGACGTTGTACTGGGGTTTTAGCGGGTATGGAGTGAGGGCTGCCCGGGCTTTCTGGATACTGGTTGGGATGTGGGCCTTCTTCGTACTCCTGTACATGGTGGTAGGCCCCTCAGAGGCTCCCCTAGAGTTACGAGCATTTTCAGCTCCTGTGGTTCGACATTTCTTAGATTTCGGAGCCAGTTTCTTGCAATTGACTGTCCTAATCTGGTATGTGCCGGCAGCTATTGTCCTAACCTGGTATGTGCCGGCAGTATCTCCAGCTGCTCAGATTTGGCAACTTTGTATGCAAGCAGCATTTTCGGCGTCTGAGTTTTGGCAATCCATTGAGCCTGCGCATGTTGTACACGCGTTTGGGTATAGCTCAGCCTATAGCTTAGCCGCCCTGACCCGCCTCATTCCCTTCGAACTCGAGCCTCATGAACAGGGCCTGTTCCAGGTCTTGGTGACGGTCGAAGGAATACTAGGACCCTTGCAGATTGCGCTGTTAGCTTTGGCTGTTCGACGAAAGGTTATGCGATAGAAGAGGACCGGAGCCCCACTTGAGTACCGAAGGCGCTCAGGAGCCCGTACAGCGCCGCTCGTGGTGGCATAGGTTGTTCGGAGAGTAAACCTGCTATGCCCCGGCCCTAATGCTTCAGGTAGCAGGGCGGGTCGTAGAGCGTTCTCTACGGAATACAAACATTAGTTTGTAGTAGTAGAGCATCCATAATCCCGCATATCTATCCATCGATGTTACAAGCTCCACCGGGGCGGGGCTGTGCGGAGTGCCTGGAGTGGGTGATTCTAGGGGTATCGGGACGGTGCTATGCAGCATCTTGGATATGAACTTCCGAGAATTCCTATTCTCGGCACTTGGGTGAATAAGGATGCCCTCGCCAGTATAGTGAAGGCCGCGAACGGTGGGGAGGTTCATCGAGGGGTGGCGTCGCCGGTCGAGCAGCGGTCGACGGCGACGGC
>Ga0126311_10000893_pt1 | contig 13975 bp, 14 predicted proteins | sample Plot61_FD_92539 | JGI IMG/M metagenome (GOLD analysis project Ga0126311, IMG submission 92539) | Serpentine soil microbial communities from UC McLaughlin Reserve, CA, USA - Plot61 | ecosystem: Environmental > Terrestrial > Soil > Grasslands | place: USA: UC McLaughlin Reserve, Lake County...
GGCTGCGCCCGAATCGCGCTCCCTCCTCGTCGGCCCAGTCGACGAGCGTCAGCGTTCGCGGCGGCGCATCGCCGCTCTCTGCCCATGCGCGCAGGACGCCCAGACCGCCCATCACCCCGTAGGCGCCGTCGAGCCAGCCGCCCCCCGGCACCGAGTCGATGTGCGAGCCGACCGTGAGCGCAGGCCCGGCGCCGCCCTCGAGGCTCGCCCACACGTTGCCGGCGGCGTCCCGCTCGGGCTCGACCCCGATCTCGCCGAGAAGCTCGGTCAGGAACGTCCGCGCCTCGCGCCAGACGTCGCCCCAGCACACGCGCTGGGCGCCCTCGGGGCCGCCGGTGCGCCGGTCGAGCTCGCGCAGGTCGGCGATCACGCGTGCCGCGTCGATCGCCGGGCCTGCGCCGGAGCTCATCCCACGCGGTCGCGGCGCAGCGCCTGGCCGAGGCAGTGGGCGCCGCCGCCGCCCAGCGTGAACATCTCGAGATCGGGCGCCAGAAGCTCCAGGCCGCGAGCCGCCATCTGCTCGTTCAGCGCATTCGCCTTGGCCCCCGTGAGCACCCGGTCGCCTCCCAGCGAGATCGCGTTGACGCCGAGCGTCCAGGCGTCCTCGACGGGGACGTCGAGGATCTCGAATCCCTTGTCGCGCAGCCACGAGACGAGCCCGGCGGGCAGCACCTCGGTGCAGACTGCAGCGACCTTCTCGGCGACGACGGCCATGAGCACGTCGATGTGGACGAAGACGCCGGGGATCGGCTGCACGCGCGCCTCCCAGCCCTCGGCCTCGAACAGCGCCGCGAGTTGCCTCGCCGCCTTCAGCTCGGTGCGCAGCTCGCCCGTGCCGATCACGATCGCCCCGGGCTCGACGATCATCACGTCCCCGCCCTCGATCGATCCGGCGGTCGCCACGTTCCAGATGGGGATGCCGGCCTCGGTGTAGAAGCGCATCACCGCCCCATACTCGCCGCGTCGCACGGTCTGGGCCGGCGCCGTCACGAACCCGCCCCACGGAGTGCCGACGCTGGAGTCGCGGGTGAATACCTGGTACGTCAGCGCCGGGTCCGGCTCGAGGTAATGACAGCGCACGCCGGCGTCCTCGTACGCGGAGACCAGGTCGGCGTGCTGGGCCTTCGCCGCTGCCGCGTCGAAGGGACGGCCGCTCTCCAGCGTCGCACGGGAGATCGCGCTGGTCGGGCCCCAGTGGAAGTTGTCCGGGGGGCAGAGCAGGACGTCGCGGAGGACGCCGGTCTCAGAGTCGACTCCCCAGGGCTGCTCGGCCTGGGACGGGCCCCCGGAGCGCTCCGTGCTCGCGGTCAGATTGCTCACCTCGACGACAACCCTAATCGTCTTGAGGCTCCGGTCGCTGGCACCGCGCACCCAGCCCCCGTGCGCTATCGAGTCGGAGATGTAGCCGAGCGTCGGCCCGGTGAGCCGCTCGCCGGGCAGGACGTTGGGCACCCCGGGGGGATACGCGGCCAGGGATTCGGCCGCGATCCGGCCCTCGGCGTCCTCGAAGGGGACGACCTCCTGCCGGCCCAGGAACGCCTCACGGGGGGAGAGCTCGGTGGGGCCCCACGGCGGCGGCTCGGCGAACCGCCCGGACGGGTCGTCGGACTCGCCGACGCTCTCGACGGCGTGGCGCAGCGCCGCCACGAGGCGCTGCCCCGTTTCCGCGACGTGCTCTCCCATGCCGAACAGGGCGACCACGACGTTCTCGGCGAACAGCTCGACGTCAACGTCGTCGGCCTCGCGCAGCAGGTTCGCGATGCGGTGGCCGGTGGCGCCGGTGCCCCGCACGTCCACGACCAGCCGCAGCGGGTCGTAGGCGAAGACGCCGGGTCGCCCGGCGAGGCGCTCGTCCAGCACGTCAAGCCCCGGGATCGCGCTCACCTCCTCACGGATCTCGCCCAGCGACGAGACGGTCTCGGCGAGCGACTCGGCGCCGTGGGTCACGGCCTGGCGCCTGGCGGCGTCGAGCGACGCCGTGATGAGAGCGTTGGGGCTGGTCGACTCGATCAGGGTCACCGCGCGGTCGACGACGCGCTCGTCGACGCGATCGCCGGCGTCGCCCAGGTGCAGCATCGCCGACTGGGTCAGGCTGCCAACGATCTTGTGGGTCGAGGAGAGGACCAGGTCGGCACCGAGCTCCAGCGCCGAGGCCGGGACCTCGGGGGAGAACCGCAGGTGCGCGCCCCATGCCTCGTCGACCACGAGCGGCAGGCCGGCGGCGTGGGCGATCTCGGCGAGCGTCGCGACGTCGGCCACCGCGCCGAAGTAGGTGGGTGAGGTGATCATCACGGCCACGGCCTCGGGGGTCTCCGCGAGCGCCCGCTCGAGCGCCTCGGGAGTGAGGCAATGCGCGATGCCCAGCTCGGTGTCCACCTCGGGCGAGACGAAGCGCGGACGCAGGCCCCCCAGGATCAGCCCGTCGATCGTCGACGAGTGCGCGTTTCGCTGCACGACCACGCTCTCGCCCGTGTGCGCGAGGGCGAGGCAGATCGCGTGGTTTCCCCCGGAGCCTCCGTTCACGAGAAACCAGGTGCGCGTGGCGCCCCATGCCTCGGCGGCGAGTTCCTGAGCCTGCTGGAAGAAGTTGCGGCTGGGATCCGAGCCGACGTCGATCCCCTCCACGCCGGCCGGGATGTCGAGGCTGAGTGCAGCTTCGCCGATCGCCTCGCGCAGGCCCGGGTCGGCGGCGGTGCCCCCCTTGTGGCCGGGGACCATGAACAGTCCCGGGCCACGCTCTCGATAGCGAATCAGGGCGTCGAGGTAGGGAGTCCGCTCCTGGTCCCGATCGGCCGCCATCGGGGCGACGCTAACACGCGACCCTGGCCGCGCGGCTACCCCTGATCTTTTTTCAGCCGGCCCGGCGGAGGGCCCTGCGGATCGCGTGCAGGTCCACGAGGCGCTGCGGGTCGACCATCGCGAGCCAGCGAACGCGGCGGTCGCGGATGCCCGCGAAAAGCCGTCGGCGATGCTGGCGGTCGGCCTCGGCCACCCGGGTGCCGTTGAGACGGAAGCGGTGCTCGAGCCCGAGGCGGTCGTTGGCGCGCTTTCGCTTGGAGCCGCGCCCGACGCCGTTCTCGGTATGGCTGCGGCTGGTCGTGCGGATCAGGGCGGCGCCGCGGGGCAGGCCGTGGCGCGCATACGCGACCCTGAGGTTGGCGTTGCCCACAACGCACCACCGGTCGACGCGATGGCGGTGCGACTGTGGCCTGCCCAGCTGCCTGCGGACCTGTCTGCTGCTGGTGCCCAGCTTGACCTTGCCGACCTTGCGACCGCGCAGCTCGCCGCCCGGCGAGATGCAGTTGCCGAAGTCCGGGTCGTTGCGGTAGACGTCCTTTCTCTCGGCCATCTCGGCGCACTGGGGATCGGCCTCGGTCGCCTGGATGACCATCACGCCACCACCACCGCCCTGCTCGAGGAAGGGCTGGTACTCGGCGGGCGCGTAGGGCGTGAAGTCGGCCGGCTGGCCGCCGACGTCGAAGCTGCGAACGTGCATGCCACCGATCCCCTTCGCCTTGTCGAAGAAGTAGCTGCCGATCCAGTTCCAGAGCACCGGTGGCTCGCCCTGCACGACCGAACCGGTCCAGTGGTCGCGCTGGTAGTAGAAGCACTTGGGCGCCGCGGCCCCGACTCGAGCGGGCTCGTTGGCGAGGAAGTCGATCAGCCCTGCGTCCGGCGCGAGGCTCTGCGACGTCTTGTCGAACTTGACGCAGAAGGGATCGGTGTCGGGGTGGGGGACGTCGGTGCCCGTGCCGGCGTCCTGAAGCTCGCAGTTGAAGGGGTTCGTCCCATCCCAGGGGGCGATCGGGGTCTGCGCTGCGGCCGGCGACGCCGCGCCCAGCGCGATGCCCAATGCTGCGGCCACCCCCAAGCTCGCGATCCGTCCCATCGCCAGCAAGGTAGCGACGCCCGGCACCGCGTGCGACGGTCCCACCTTCGCCGCTGGTACCTTCTGCCCGGTACTTAGTGGACGACGACCTTCCTCGAAGTAGCCGCGGAGCAGGCGCGTGACGGCCCTGCTCCTGTTCTTCTTGTTCGTGCTCGTTGCCATCAACGGGCTCTTCGTCGCTGCCGAGTTCGCCTTGGTTCGCAGCCGTCGCGGGCGTCTGGAGTCGCTGGCCAAGAAGGGCGAGGCGGGCGTGGACGAGGTCCTGGAGCAACTCGAGCGCATCGACGAGGTGCTCTCGGCCTGTCAGGTCGGGATCACGATGGCGTCGATCGGCATCGGCTTCCTCGGCGAGCCGGCGATCGCCGACCTGATCGAGCCGCTGATCGACGGGCCCGCGGGCGAAGGCGCCGCCGTGGCGATATCGGTGGGGCTGGCGTTCGTGATCTCGACGTCGCTCCACATCACGATCGGCGAGCAGGTCCCGAAGATGCTGGCGATCACACGGCCCGAGCCGGCGGCCCGCTTCCTCGTTCGTCCCGTGAACTGGTTCCGCATCGCCAGCCACCCGTTCACCCTTGTGCTGACGAAGATCTCGAACGGGATCCTGCGCCTGTTCGGCGTGCGCCCAGGCGACATCGAGGTGAAGCACACCGCGGAGGACGTCAAGGAGATCATCCGCGGGTCCGCCTCGGGCGGCACGCTGGACCCCGGCGAGGCGGTGATGCTCGGTGGCGTCTTCCACCTGCACGAGCAGGAGGCACGTGAGGTGATGACTCCGATCCCGGCGGTCGTGACCGTCAACGCCAACGAGCAGGTCGAGGAGGCGCTTCGCAGCTGCGTGTCGTCGGGCCACACCCGCCTGGTCGTGGTCGAGGACGACAACCCCGACAAGGTTCGCGGCGTCGTCCACAACAACAGCCTCGTCCGCCTCTACATGAACGCCGGCTCCGACGCCTCGCTCGAGCCGGCGATCCGCGAGGTCCCGATCTTCCCCGAGACCAAGCCCCTGGACGACCTGCTCGCCGAGCTCCAGCGCCAGCGCAGCTCGATCGGCGTCGTTTCCGACGAGTACGGGCGCACGGTCGGGGTCGTGACCATCGAGGACATCCTCGAGGAGGTCGTCGGCGAGATCGAGGACGAGACCGATCCTCGGGCGACGTCGCTGCGGCGGCTCACCGACGGAGACTGGTATGTGCGCGGGCACGTGCCGATCGGCGACCTCGAGGATGCCGGCATAAGGCTCCCGGTCGACTCCGACGCCTTCAACTCGGTCGGCGGCTACGTCTTCTCCGAGCTCGGGCGCCTGCCGAAGCGCGGCGACACGATCACCGCCAACGGCTACGAGATCAGGGTCGAGTCGGTGCGCGAGAACCGCATCGTCGCGGTGCGGATCCGCACGGTCACGGGGGAGCTCCCGGCGGTGCCCGCACCGCCGCCGGAGCAGGCCTCCTAGCCGCTATTTGCGCACGCGGAGGCCTCCCGCTTCCGTCCGCGCCCGGATCTAGTTTCCGCGGCAGTCGTTTCATCCGGCGAAGGGGCAGCTATGTGGGTCGTGAGGCTGACCGAGAAGCAGCTTGAGGTGCTGAGGGCGGTGCTTCGCTCCGAGGAGCATCTGGGCCCGGCCCTTCGAGGAGCGCTGGAGGCGCTCGAGCTGGCGCGATGGGACGACCTTCCCGACGCGCAGCTCCCGTGGGAGGACGTCATCGAGTCCGCCCGCCGACAGGGGATCTCGGAGGCGGACGTCATCTGGGACCTCTCGGGCAAGCGCAAGCGCGCCGCCGCGTAGGCGCTAGTACTCGAAGAAACCGGCGCCGCTCTTGCGGCCGAGCCTGCCCTCGCTGACCATCGAGTGCAGGAGCTCCGGGGGCGAGTGGCTGCCGTCGCCGGACTCGGCTTCCAGGCTGCGGCCGATCGCGACGGCGACGTCGATGCCGACAAAGTCGAGAAGCGTCAGCGGTCCCATGGGGTGCCCGGCCCCGAGGCGCATGCAGGTGTCGAGGTCGCCCGGGTCCATCCCCGTGCGCTCGAGCACCCGCACCGCGTCGAAGAGATAGGGAAACACCAGCCGGTTGACCACGAAGCCGGCCTGATCGGGGACCTCGACGGTGGTCTTTCCGAGCGCCCGGCACCATTCGCGGACGCGGTCCGCGGCTCCGGCTCGCAGCCCCGCCGGCAGGCAGAGCTCGACGAGCTCCATGCGCTGCGGCGGGTTGAAGACGTGCAGCCCCAGGAGCCTCTCCGCGGTCCCGCTTCGCTCGCCCAGCTCGGCCACCGAGAGCGAGGAGGTCGTGGTCGCGAGGTCGGCCTCCGCGGAGATCTCGGCGAGCGTCGTCAGCAGCTCTGCCTTGGCGCCGGCATCCTCGACGATCGCCTCGATCACGAGGTCGCACTCGGAGAGGTCCGCCGGGTCGGTGGTGACCTTCACCCGCTCCGGCTGCCCGTCGTCGACTTTCCCCGCCGCCGCCTGCGCGCTCTCCTCCGCCTTCCAGGCCGAGGCGTCGCTGCGCGCGAGCAGCTTCACGTCTCCCAAGGTCGACGCGGCGGCCGCGAGCCCGCAGGCGATCAGGCCGCTCCCGGCGATCCCGGGGCGCTCGTATCCGTTGGGGCTCACGCTCGGGGGACGGGCCGGTCGCAGCTCACGACCGCGAGTGCTATCAGGGCGTCGGCGGCGCGGTCGCGCGGCGCTCGCGCACCGCCCGCGCCAGCAGCTCGTCCAGCTCCCCCAGCACGGACGCCAGCTCGGCGTCGTGGCGCCCGGCGTGGCCGGTGATCCGGCGCGACCCGCGGCGCAGCTCGAAGCGCATCCCCTCCTGAGCGCGGGGGGCCATGCCGCGCAGCAGCGAACCTCCGAGCCCGTGCCATTCGCCTTCGGGCACCTGGTCCAGTGCCGAGCGCAGGCGCTCGAGCTCGGCCGTGCTCGCCTGGGCCTCCGACCGAGAGCGCGCCTTGCGATCCTCCAGAACCACCCGCCCGTCCTCCTGGACGGTCAGGCGCTGGTCGAGCCCGGCCATGCCTCCGGTGCGGCGATAGCGCACCAGCTCTCCGCCGCCCACAGGCGGGGTCTCGGGTGTTGACTGACTAGTCAATCGAATGGGGTATCGTCTGTCGCGACTTCATTCTCCCCTCTTTCCGGCACGAAACGGAGGCACAGATGGCGAGCAACGGGAACTTCCAGGGTCGCGAGGTAGTGATCGTCGAGGCGGTCCGGACCCCGGTCGGCCGTGGCCACGAGGAGAAGGGCTACTACAAGGACACCCATCCCTCCACCCTGCTCGCCACCACCTTCAAGGAGGTCATCGACCGCGCGGGGATCGATCCCGCCGTGGTCGAGGACGTCGTCGCCGGCTGCGTGCAGCAGTTCGGCGAGCAGGCGTTCAACATCGGCCGCAACGCCTGGCTTCAGGCCGGTCTGCCTATCGTGACGCCCGCCACCACCGTCGACCGCCAGTGCGGCTCGGCCCAGCAGGCGATCAACTTCGCCGCCGCGCTCGTCGCCTCCGGCGTGCACGACGCCGCGATCGGAGGCGGGGTCGAGCACATGGGCCACATCTCCTTCGCCGACGGGCTCGCCGTCCAGCAGGAGCACGGGATGGCCTTCACCCCCGAGCTGATGGAGCGCTACAACCTCGTCCCGCAGGGAATCTCGGCCGAGCTGATCGCCGACAAGTGGGAGATCCCCCGCTCCGAGCTCGACGAGATCGGGCTGCGCTCGCACCAGCTCGCCCATCGTGCCACCGAGGAGGGTCGCTTCGAGCGCGAGATCGTGCCGATCTCGGTGAACGGCGACACCTACACGACCGACCAGGGCATTCGCCCGGACACCACCCTCGAGGCGCTGTCGCAGCTGAAGCCCGCTTTCAAGGAGGACGGCAAGGTCACCGCCGGCAACTCCTCGCAGGTCTCCGACGGCGCCGCCGCGGTGCTGGTCATGACCCGCGAGAAGGCCGACGAGCTCGGCCTCACCCCGCGCGCCAAGATCGTCGATCAGACGACCGTCGGGGTCGACCCCGTGATGATGCTCACCGGGCCGATCCCCGCGACCGAGAAGCTGCTCGAGCGCAACGGGATGAAGATGGACGACATCGACCTGATCGAGATCAACGAGGCGTTTGCCTCGGTCGTCGCCGCATGGCGCCGCGAGCTCGAGCCGGACATGGACCGCGTGAACGTCAACGGCGGCGCGATCGCTCTGGGCCATCCGCTCGGATCGACGGGCGCCCGCCTGACGACGACCCTCCTGCACGAGCTCGAGCGCTCGGACAAGGAGGTCGGCCTGGTGACGATGTGCTGCGGTGGCGGCCTCGGCACCGGCACGCTCATCCAGCGCGTCTGAGAGCCCGCGGCCTCGCCGCCGGCGCGATCGCGCTCGCCCTGGCGGGCTGCGGAGGCGACGAGCGAACGACAACCGGGTTCACCGAGCCGCCGCCCCTGACCAAGGCGGAGTTCCTGCACGAGGCCGATCGCATCTGCTTCGCGATCGAGTCGCAGATCGAGGCGTCGCTGGACGACTTCGTGAACGACGACCACCCAGATCCCGCGCAGGTCCGGCGGGTCGTCGAGCGGATCGTGGTCCCTCGGTTGCGCTCGGAGGTCCAGACGATCCGGTTGCTCGACCCGCCGCCGGACGATGCCGACGAGATCGAGCGGATACTCGCGGCCACCCAGCGCGGCACCGACCAGCTGGAGGCCGACCCCGAGTCGGCCGTCGACCGCATCCCGGCGGGACTGCGGGAGGGCGAGCGCCTTGCGCGCGCCTACGGCTCCGAGGAATGCGGCATCAGGTAGGGCGCTAGATTTGCCCGGCTCCGGCGGGACACGGGAAAGGAACGCGATGCGCCTGAGAGACGTGACCATCGTTGTGGCCGTGCTCGCGGCCCTCATCGCCGGATGCGGCGACGACGACGAGACCACCACGGCGGCCTCGACGGCCGAGCCCACGACCACCACGGCGCCAGGGCTGGAGAAATTCCAGAGCGGCGGCGGCACCCTGCCCGATGACTTCGCGGCCCGGGTCAGCGCGATCTGCGAGGAGGGGCAGGCGGCGGTCGAGCAGGTCTATCTCGAGCTGGGCAGCAGCGCCGACGTCACCGCGCTCAGCGAAGCCGTGAGCGAGCAGATCGTTCCCGTGATCCAGCGCCAGATCGACGACATCGGCGCCCTCGGCGAGCCGGACGAGGGGGCCGACGAGCTGAGCAGGTTCCTGAAGGACGCGCAGACGGCGCTCGACGACGTGGAGCAGAGCCCGAGCAGCCTGCTGACGCAGGAGCCGTTCGCGGAGGTCGGTCAGCAGGCCGCGCGCCTCGGCGTACCGGCCTGCGCGGTCTGAGCGCCGGTTAGAGGCTAGGCTGCCGCGTCGCGCTGGGGCAACCTTCTTCGAGAGGAACACCATGAAGCTGAAGATCACAACTGCCGTGCTCGTCGTCTCCGCCGGCCTGCTGGCCGCAGGTTGCGGTGACGACGACGAGACCACCACGATCACCACGACGAGCGGGGCGAGCGGGGCGAGCGGCGCCTCCGGCGCAAGCGGTGAACAGGGCGCCCAGGGGCTTCTGCCGGCCGACTTCGCCGCGGACGCGGACGCCGTCTGCAAGGCGGACGACGCGAAGCTCGACGCGGCGGGGCAGAAGTTCTTCGCCGGGGCGACCGGAAAGCCGAGCAAGGCGGACCAGGCGAAGTTTGCGGCCGAGGTGATCATCCCCAACATCCAGGGCCAGATCGACGGCATCCGGGCGCTCGGTGATCCCGAGGAGGGAGCGGAGGAGCTGCAGACGTTCCTCGACGACGCGCAGTCGGTCCTCGACGAGGCCGAGCAGGATCCGAGCATTCTCACCGACGAGAGCTCAGATCCCTTCGCCGACGTCGAGAAGCAGGCCCGGGAACTCGGCCTCACGGAGTGCGCCAACTGACCCAAGCGCTGGAGCGCATCTCCATCGCCGCCATCGGCGGCACCGCAGACGAGCTCGCCTCCGAGGCCCAAGCGGCCGAGGAGGCGGGCATCGACTGCATCTGGACGCCCGAGCTGTTCCGCAGCTCGGTCACCCAGGCGACCTACATCGGTGCCATCACCGATCGGGTCGCCGTCGGGACCGGCATCGCATGGGCGTTCACGCGCAGCCCCTTCATCCTCGCCGTCTCGGCGCTGGACGTCGACGAGTTCACCGGCGGCCGCTTTCGCCTCGGCCTCGGGGCGGGCGTCAAGCGCCTCAACGAGACCTGGCACGGCGTGGAATACGGCAGGCCGGCCCCGCATCTGAAGGAGACGATCGAGGCCGTGCGGCTGATCATGCAGCAGGCCGATCGCGGCGAGCCGATCCGCTACGAGGGCGACTACCACGACATCGACATCAAGGGCTGGGTGCGGCCGCATCCGCCGGCGCGCGACGCGGTCCCGATCTACACGGCGGCCGTGCGGGAGGGAATGGCGCGGATGGCGGGCGACGTCGCCGATGGCCTCATCGGCCATCCGATGTGCTCGCTGCGCTGGCTCGAGGAAGTGGTGATCGCGAACTTCGAGAAGGGCCTGTCACGCTCGGGAAGGAAGCGGTCGGACCTCGACTTCATCCCGACGGTGTGCTGTGCGATCAACGAGGACGAGTCCGCGGCGCGCGACGCCGCCCGCAAGACGATCTGCTTCTACGCCACCGTCCGCACCTACATGCCGCTGTGGGAGATGCACGGCTTCGGCAATGCCGCCGCCGCGGTCGGCGAGTCATTTCGCGCCGGCGACCTGGCCGCGATGCCGGGCCACGTGCCCGACGAGATGGTCGACGCCTACACGGCCGCGGGCCCGCTGGACAAGGTCCGTGAGCGCGTCGAGGCGGTGGCCGGGCGCGGCGACGGCGTCTTTCTCACCCCGCCGACCTACTTCCTTTCGCCGGACGAGCTGCGCGGATATCAGACGCGGATCGTCGAGTCGTTCGCGCCGGGCGGGTGACGGCGGGTCCGTCGCTCGACCTAGGATCGAGCGGTGACGGAGATCTCGTTCGACAACCTGCTGATCGTGGTCGTGGCGGGGTTCGCCGCCCCGTTCGCCCTCGGGCTCGTGCCGAGGCTGCGCCTGCCGGCTGTGGTGCTGGAGATCGTCCTCGGGATCGTTCTCGGCCCCGCGGTCCTCGGCTGGGTCGAGGTCGACGAGCCGGTCGAGGTCCTGTCGCTGGTCGGCCTCGCCTTCCTGCTGTTCCTGGCCGGCCTCGAGATCGACCTCCATGCGCTGAAGGGAAAGCTCCTGCGCCAGGCATCGGAGGGGTTCGCCGTCTCGCTGGCGCTGGCGCTCGCCTCAGCCTTGGTCCTCTACGCGACAGGCATCGTCGACTCTCCCCTGCTGATCGCGGTGATCCTGGCATCGACGTCGCTCGGAGTGGTGGTGCCGGTCCTCCAGGACGCCGGGGAGGCGCGGTCTCCCTTCGGGCAGCTCGTCATCGCCGCCGCCTCCATCGCCGACTTCGCCTCGGTGCTGTTGCTGACGCTCCTTTTCTCGCGCGAGGCGACGGGCACGGACACCAAGCTGATCCTGATCGGCATGTTCGTGCTGGCGCTGGTCGTGGTTGCGATGACCGTCTCACGGGCGGAGCGCTCGTCGTGGATCTCCGACACGCTGCGCCGGCTTCAGGACACGAGCGCCCAGATCCGCGTCCGCGGCGCCTTCGTGCTTTTGATCGGGATGGTTGCGCTCGCCGAGGAGCTCGGCCTCGAGCTGATTCTGGGCGCGTTCGCCGCCGGCGCGATCCTCAACCACCTGGACATGGACGACGGCATGACCCATCCGGAGTTCCGCAACAAGCTTGCCGCCGTCGGCTTCGGCGTCTTCATCCCGGTGTTCTTCGTCTCCAGCGGCATCCGCTTCGACCTCGACGCGCTGTTCGCCGATGCGGCGACGATCGCCTCGGTCCCCGCGTTCCTGGCCGCGTTGCTGATCGCCCGTGGGCTGCCGGCGCTTCTCTACCGCGCCGACTTCGGGCAGCGCCGCGCCATGGCCGCCGCGCTGCTTCAGGCCACGTCGCTGCCCTTCATCGTCGCCGCGACCCAGATCGGCCAGGACCTCGGCGTCATCGATGCCGCCGCCTCCGCCGCCTTCATCGGCGCCGGCCTGCTCTCGGTGCTCGTCTTCCCGATCACAGCTCTGGCGTTGCTCCGTGACCGGGAGACCCCGGCTGGGCGGAGGCGGGAGCAGAATTAGATTCCCGCGGTGTAGCCGCGGGCAAGGTGTTCGGGCGGAGAAGAGCACCAGCCGGGGGTTATTACCCAACCAGGCGCCCGCCCACGAACTGCACCATTCCGGCGAGGCGCTGGTGGACGCCTACGAAGCCGCGCTGCTGGAGCGCGTTGACGATCTCGTCACCCTCGAACAGGCGCATGCCGCTGGCCCGCTCGACCACCGGCCGCATCATCGAGGGCGTCACCTGCCGCCGCACCGACGTCATCAGCGCGATCCGGCCGCTGGGGCCCAGCACCCGCCGCATCTCGTCGAGCGCGTCGTAGGGTTCGGAGAAGAGGTGCAGAGCCGCGAAGCAGCAGACGGCGTCGAAGCCGCCGTCGCGGAAGGGCAGGTGCACGGCGTCGCCGCGGATCAGCGCCACGTTTCCCATCCCGGAGTCGCGCAGCTCGGCGGCCCCGCGCGCGAGCATCGTCTCCGAGGCGTCGATGCCGACCGCCAGCCCGTCGTGGCCGACGATGCCGCCGAACCGCCGGGTGAAGTTCCCCGGCCCGCAGGCGATGTCGAGCACCGTGTCGCCATGGCCGAGGCCCATCAGCAGGCGGGCGATCCGCGCCTCCTCGTCCATGCTCGGGCCGGTGAAGCCCTTGACCGCCCGCGCGAGGGCGGGGCGCCAGTAGCGCTCGTAGATGCGCGGCACGAGCGAGGTCGTCATCAGGTCCTGGGTGACGCCGGTGGAGGCGAGGTCGGTCGCCAGCAGGTCGAGATACCCATGCGCGCTCGCCGCCGGGTCGGCGGCGCGGCCGGCGTGCTCGTCGGAGAGAAGGGCCGCGGCCCGCTCGAGCGCCGTCAAGCGCCGGCGCCGCGTGGCTCGCCCGAGTGCGCCGCGAGCTCGGTGAGGCGGGCCACCTGGCGCTCGCCCTCGACCCGTGCGGGGTCGTCGGCGGCCAGCTGCTCGATCAGGCGCGTGATCCGGTTGCGGATCTGAAGCGCGAAGTGGGGCGTGGCGGGGCCGGCGAGCGCACGGATGTCCTCGACCGTGATCGTGCGGCCGGTGAGGCGGTCCTCTCGCTCGCGCTCGCTCATGTCAGGGCCTGTTCGCGCCGGCGCCGGGCTGATCGGACTGGGCCTCGGCATCCGGGGTTCCCGGTGGCGGGCCCAGCACCGAGCCGCCGCTGCCCGACTTTACCTTCGCGAGCTCGGCCAGCTCGTCAACCTGCGCCTGGAACGCGACCGAGATCGCGCTCTCGTCGCCGATCAGCCAGACGTGGTTGTAGAAGGCGCGCGTGGGGTCGTTGAGGTAACCGGGCTTCAGGTCCAGCAGGTAGCCGCGCAGGGCGGACGGCAGCTTCTCGGAGTCGTCGGTGAGAAGCAGCGGCCCCCAGGTGCCGGACCCCGAGAGGGGCGCGGCGGCGGCGGCGTCGGATGGCCGGTCGATGTCGGCGAGCACGAACCCGTGCCCCGGGTCGTTGATGTTCCAGCCGAAGGTGCCGTCGGTATATCGCGCGAACTCGATCGCGCTCTCCACCGGATCGGGAGCAGCGGCGATGCGCTTCGCCCCGGGGGCGGCCTTCTCGACCTGCTCGAAGGCCTTCTTGGAGACGACGGATTCGGGGCCGAGAACGTAGGCCGGGGTGTCCTCGTGGCGCTTCAGCGCCTCGGTCGTCGGCTTCGGCACCGAGTCGCGCTGGACGTACAGGACCGGGTCGCCGCTGCGCGCCGCCCAGGCTGCGGCCGGCATCGCAAAGGCGGGCTCGTCGGAGCTCACCAGCAGCAGGTGCGCCGGTTCGTCGCCCGTCAGCCGCCCGCGGAGCCGATCGACCCCGGCGGCGACCTCGGCCGGGCTCTCGCCCGTGACCTCCAGCGACCGCAGGCCCTCCGGCTCGGCGGCGTCGCCGATCCGGAAGACCTGGCGATCGTCGGTGGCGGCCGAC
>Ga0126311_10000894_pt1 | contig 13973 bp, 12 predicted proteins | sample Plot61_FD_92539 | JGI IMG/M metagenome (GOLD analysis project Ga0126311, IMG submission 92539) | Serpentine soil microbial communities from UC McLaughlin Reserve, CA, USA - Plot61 | ecosystem: Environmental > Terrestrial > Soil > Grasslands | place: USA: UC McLaughlin Reserve, Lake County...
AGGACGTCGCGGGCGTAGAACGCCCCGACAGTGCTCAGACCGATCATTCCGGTGAGGAACATCAGGCTGGACAGACACAGCAGCAGCAGCGGGGGGTTGTGCCGCAGGGTGCCCAGGCTCTGCCGCAAGCTGACGGCGGCGACGTCGCGCTGCACCTGCTCCCTCGCGGTCAGGAAGGTGAACAGGTACAGCACGAATCCGGCGACGACGAAGGCCGCCGTCGTGAGCGTCAAGGAGCGCTGCAGGTCGCCGGAGGCCTTGATCTGCGGAGCCACCACGAAAGCCAGCATGAGAATCGTCAGGTTGGATCCGATGACGCGAAACGTCGCCAGCTTCGCGCGTTCGGTCGGGACCTGGGTCATGGCGGCGGCCATGGAGCCGTAGGGGATGTTGACGATGCTGTAGAGCAGGCCGAGCAGGGCGTAGGTGATGTAGGCGTACACCAGCTTCGCCCCCGAGCTGAGCCCACCGGGTACCGAGAAGGTCGCCACGTTGATCAGCAGCAGCGGCAGCGAGCCGAAGAGGATGAACGGGCGGAACTTGCCCCAGCGGGTGGTGGGCGCCCGGTCGACCAGGCGGCCGGCGAACAGGTCGGCGAAGGCGTCGAAGAACCGGACGACGAGGAACATGGTCCCGACCGCTGCGGCGGCGATACCGACGACGTCGGTGTAGTACAGCAGTAGGAACAGCGAGGTCATCGAGAACGCGAGGTTGTTCGCCGCGTCGCCCGAGGCGTAGCCCAGATACTTGGTGAGCCCGAGCGGCCGGGTCCGGGAGGGTGCTGGCTTCGTTGTTGCGGTGGTCATCTGAGGTCCCTTCCGGTGGCGGTGCCCGCCGCGAATCAAGACCTGGCGCGGGTGCTCGTCAGGTGGTGTCGCCGAATTCAGTGAGCCAGCGCCGCCAGCCTGTTGGCAACCCCTTGCCATGAGTTGCCTGTGAGGTGCGGTGAAGCGGGCAGGATCCGGCGGTGAGCCTTTCCGATGCCGGCGCGAATGGCCGCTATTTCACACCGGTGTTCGCTATGGACCGGGTGAAGAACCGCTGGAGCAAGAAGATGAGCGCCGCCGGAACGACAGACAGCAGGACCGCTCCCGCGAAGTTCTGCCCGAAGTCGAAGCTGTGCTCGGAGAACGTCTTGGCCAGCGCAATGGGCGCCACCTGCATGTCGCTGCGACTGGTGACGAGCAACGGCCAGAGGTACGCGGTCCACTGCCCGAGGAAGATGAGCAGCGAGCAGTTGATCAGCGCGCTACCGCTGAGCGGCAGATAGATCCGCGTGAGGATCCGCCACTCGGAGGCACCGTCGATCACCGCAGCCTCCCGTAGGGACGAGGGGATCCCTCTGAACGCCTGCCGGAGGTTGAAGATGGCCAACCCGTTGCCGAGCCCGGGCAGGATCAGCCCGATGTAGGTGTCCGTCAGGTGCCAGTCGGAGAAGAGCTGGGACAGCGGGATGGCGATGGCCTCGAACGGCACCAGGAAGCTGACCACGATCACCGCGAAGATCAAGGACCGTCCCGGGAAGCGCAGCACCGCAAGGGGATATGCCGCGAGCGCGCTCATGGCCAGACCGCCGATGACGCTGGCCCCACAGACGATGACGGAGTTCAGCAGGGCGCCCCCGAAGCCGTTGCCGAAGAGCCCTGTGTAGTTGTCCAGGGTCACGCTGTTCGGAAAAAGGACGTGCCACGAGAGGGGGCTGAGGCTCTCGAAGATCTCGTTGCCGGGCCGGAACGAGCCGACGAGGATCCACACGGCGGGAGCGATGAACGCGAGGGCGACCACCGCCGCGACGAGCGTCAACGCCCGCGGCCGGTTGGACGTACGCACGCGTCGACGTGCTCGCAGCCCCGCCGGTACGGTCGCCGCGCTCATGAGTCGCCCCCCTCGTCGCGCAGGAGGCGGAACTGCACCGCGACGATCACGAGCATGACGACGCTCAACACCACGACCTCGGCGGCGCCGAGGTTGCGGCTGCTGAAGCCGAATGTGGTGCGGTAGGCGTCGAACATCAGGATGGTGGTGCTCGACTCGGGGCCACCGTTCGTCAGCAGCTGCACCGGCACGAACAGCACGAAGTTCGCCACCGTGTCCGCGACCAGGACGAAGAGGAGAGGACGCCGAAGCATCGGCAGGGTCACCGAGAGGAAGGTGCGGATGGGGCCCGCCCGGTCCAGGCGTGCTGCCTCGTAGAGCTCATGCGGCACCGCCTGGAGGCCGGCGATCAGGAAGAGCATCCAGTAGCCGATCCCGATCCAGCTGGCGATGAGGATGATGCAGGCCAGTGCCTGGTTGGGTGAGGTCAGGAAGGGCTGCGGGCTCAGTCCTACCGCCGCGAGCAGCGCGTTGACGGGGCCGTCCGGGCGCAGGGCCGCGCCCCAGGCGATGGACGACCCGACGATCGGAATGGTGCAGGGGATGAAGATGAGCGTGCGCCACACCCCTCGCAGGTGAAGGGTCTGTGTGAGCAGCACAGCCAGGAGCAGAGCAAGCACGATTTGCAGGGGGTTGATGATGGCGTTGAACACGATGGTGCGTACGAGCGTGGCGCGGAAACCCGGGTCGGCGAACAGGTTCGTGTAGTTGTCGAGCCCGGTGAAACGTTCGGGTCGAAGCCCACCGGGGAACCCGCGGTAGAGGCTGTCGCGAACGGCTCCCAGCGCCGGCAGCACCCGCAGCATGACGATGGCCACTATGGCGGGCAGGAGGAACAGCGCGGCCCACATGGTGTCGTGGTGGCCGACCCGCCAGGAGCGCCGGCGCCGAGGCCCCGGTGCCTTCCCGGCACGCTCGTCCCTGCGCGGGGTCGCGAGCACGCTCATGAGGGTCCTCTCAGCGGTACTTCGCCCAGGCGGTGTTGATGTCGGCCTGCGCCTTGTCGAGCGCGGTCTTCGCCGGCGTCCCGTTGCGGATGTCCGCGAAGGCACGGCCGATGATGTCCTCGAACTCGATGAACCCCACCGTAGGGACGCGGTTGACAGCGGTGTTGGCGGTCTCGTAGTCGATGATCACGGCCGCCTTCTTGCCCTCAGGCGTGGCGAAGACGGGCCGCGCGAAGTATGAGGACTTGCCCTTGACGTTGGCTGGCAGCTCAGGAGCCGGCAGGTTCGTGGTGTACCCCGACCCGCCGTCGATCGCCATCCACTTGAGGAACACGCCGGCTGCCGGCTTGTTCTTGCTGTACGGGTTCAGGGCGAGCGACCAGGAGCCCGTGGGGGTGACGGGCTTTCCTCCCTCGAACATCGGGTGGGCGGCGACGCCCCAGTCGACCTTCGCCTTCGACAGCTGGGGCAGCAGCCACGGGCCCTCCACCATGTACGCGATCTTTCCGGCGGCGAACAGCGCGTCGTTCTGCTCGGTGGGGACGCCGCGTGGCGAGGTTCCGTCAGCGAACTGCTTGCCGTACCACTCGAAGGCCTTCACCCACTGCGGGGTCGTGACCTCCGGCTTGAGCGGGTCGTTCGACGCGGCACCGTTGCCGCCGCCGAGGGACATGGGTAGCGGCTGGAGCTGGTAGTACCGGTCCCACTGCCCGAACACCAGGCCGTACTGAGCCCCGCCGTCGGCCTTCGCCTTCGCGGCGTCCGCGCTGAGCTGCTCCCACGTGATGCGAGTCTTCGGGTCCGCCGACGGCGGCTTGAGCCCGGCCTTCGCCAGCGCGGTCCTGTTGTAGAACAAGAGCTGGGTCGAGTTCGCGATGGGCAGCGCGTAGAGCTTCCCCTCAACGGTCGTCGCCTTGACGGGCGCGGGGTCGAAGGCCGAGGTGTACTGCTTGAACTGCGCGGTGATGTCGTCGAGGTAGCCTCGTGCCGCCAGCGCCGGGATGCGCGGCATGTCGGCCCACAGGACATCGGGGTTTCCCTGCTTGTTGCTGATGCGGGCCTCGGTGACGCTGTTGAGCTGGTCGAAGGGCACGTGCTCGTACTGCAGCTTGATCGTCGGGTGGGCCTTCTGGAACGCGTCGAAGACCTTCTGCGTGCCGTCGGCGACCGGGTCCAGGAAACCCAGGACCCGCACGGTTGCCGTGGGATCGGTCGACGGCAGGGACCAGGACGCCGAAGCGGCGTTGTCGTCACCGCCGCTGTCCTGCGACGAGCAACCGGCCAGGACCAATGCGACGGCGGCGAGGAGAGCGGACAGTGCTCGTACACGCATGCGAGGGCCCCCTTCGTTGGGTTCGCTAGGGCGGTGCGTCCTGGTCATAGCGCGCTGATGCGCTCGAGGAACAGGGACGTGAAGGCGTCGACGTCGACCGCGGTGGCGATCTCGCAGTTCGCGGCCGGGGGATCGTCCGTGGTCAGCAGGTCCGCGATCGTCACGCCGCGGGCGACATCACCCCGCGCCTCCACCTGGACGTAGGCCGGTCGCCACGTGACGAGGTCGGGACGGGACACCACAGCGACCGCCAGCGGGTCGTGCATGGCGCAGCTCCCGTGCTCGCGCGGGTCGCCCGGGACGTGCTTCTCCAGGTGGTCGATCCAGCCCTGCGTGTACTCCGCCGCGAAGGTGCCGAAGTCGGACCCGCCGGCCGCCAGCTGGGCGGCGTGGGCGCGCGTCAACCGCACTTGCAGGGTGACGTCCAGACCGACGAACCGCAGCGGGGCACCGCTGCGCAGAACCACAGCGGCCGCGTCGGGGTCGACCCAGATGTTGAACTCTCCCGGCATGCCCGCACGGTTGGTGTGCTCGAGGAAGACCCCGCCCATGCAGACCACCGCCTTCACGTTCTGCGCTACTCGGGGCTCCATGGCCAGGGCCAGCGCGACGTTGGTCAGCGGGCCGATCGGCACGAGGGTGATCTCACCGGGTGACGCCATGACGTGCTCCACAATGGCGGCCGCAGCCTGACCCGGCGCGGGCTCGCGGGCCGGAACCTGCTCCCGCACGTCTCGGACGCGCTGACGGGCTGGCGTGTCGTGAAGCGGGCGCAGCAGCGGCCGGGACGCGCCGCGGACAACAGGTACGTCGGTGCGGCCGAGCCTGTGCAGCAGCTCCAGGCAGAGCAGCGTCGCCGTGTCGACGTCGGTGTTGCCGTTCACCGTCGTGACCAGGTCGACGTCCAGCTCCGGGTCCGCCAAGGCCAGCGCGAGCGCGAACCCGTCGTCGATGTCCGACCCGGGAGCGCCCATGGCGAGATCCGTATCGAGAATGATCCGTCGCATACAGGCACGCTCCGATCAACTTGCTCGGGCAAGGCTGACACGGGCGGACCGCGCTCACAACTCAGGGGGCCCGTGGCCCGCGGGTCACGTTCCAAGATCACTCGGTGTCCGGTCGCGCGCTGCTGACGAGTGCCGGAGGCCGGTTGACCGGGGCCTCGCACGACCCGTACGGCGTCCCACCAGGGTGCAACTACTTCAGGGCCAGACGACGATCCGGACGGAAGCCGTGCCGTCGCTCTGGCGTGACCACGCCTCCCCCACGTCGGCCAAACGCACCACCTCGTGCTCGACCCGGATCCGCCGGGCAGCAGCATGTTCGAGCACATCGCGCAGGGCGTCCTGCCGCTGCTCGCGGGTGAGGTCGTTGTTGGTGTAGCCGAGCACTGATGCAGACCGGCTGCGTAGCACGGCGGAGTCAAAGGTTGCTGTCGCGCCTGCCGAGCTGCCGAGGTTCACCAGACGCCCCCACGAGCCGAGGGCGCGGGCGGCGGCGGACGACGGCACGCCGCACAGCGGGTCGACCACCACGTCCACCGACCCGCCGCAGGCTTCGGCGAACCGGCCGGACAGCGACTCGACGTCGTCGTCCGACCTCAGCGCCACCACGGCATCCGCGCCCGCCGCGAGCGCCCGGTCGCGAGCGCCGTCGGAACGGGCAGCCGCGACCACCCGGCCGGCGCCCAGGATCCGGGCCGCCTGCACCGCGACCTGACCCACCACTCCGCCGGCGCCGAGGACGAGCACCCGCTCTCCGGCGCGGAGCTCAGCCCGCCAGGTGAGCGCCATCCACGCCGCCACGGACGACAGCCCGAGGGCAGCGACCGTGGTGTCGTCCACGCCGTCGCGTAGGGGAACGAGCTCAGCGTCGGGAACGGCGCACAGCTCCGCGAGGCTGCCGTCCCCGGGCTGCATGCCGGCGGTGGTCGGGAACCAGACCCGCGTGCCGACCAGCACGGTGTCCGAGACCTGGACGACGCCGACCCCCTGCACGCCCGGGACGTACGGGGTGACCGGCTTGCCGAAGTAGGACCTCCCGCTCGCGCACAGGACGTCCAACGGCGTGATGGGTGCGGCTGTGACGGCCACCAGAACGTGCCCCTCCGCGCGCGGCGGCTCCGGGGAGCTGCCCACCACGGGGGGCTGCCCTGCGGCGGCGATGACGGCTGCTCGCACGGCTCAGGTGGCGATGTCGGGATAGGGCAGCGAGAACTGCGCGAGCCGCTGGGCGTACGCCTTCTGGAATCCGAGCGGCTCGGCGTAGTCCCGTTCGAACATCGCGATGAACAGCGTCAGCGTCAGGAACGGGTGGGCACCCAGCTCGAACAGCGTCCGGTAGTCGTGGCCGGCGAGGGCCTGGCGTTCCTCGTCGGTGAACGCGAGCCAGGTGCTCGCCTCGCCGCTTTGGCAGCCGAGGATCTCGTTGGCCTTGTTCGCCTCCCACCACGAGACGGTGTCCTCCGGGTCTTCGCGGTAGCGCTCGACCAGCTCCGGGTCCCGGTCGACGGTGAACAGGAACTTGTTCAGCAGGTACTTGCTCACTCGGGGACTCCGTTCGGGTACCAGGTGAAGTAGGCCTCCATGGTGTGAAACAGGTCGAGCGTGTCGACGTGGTCGGCCTTGGCGTTCTCGCCGGCCACACCCATCATCAGCATGAAATCCATGAAGCCGTGCGTGGCGTTGCCAGGCGTGTGCAGGCTGTCCAGCGTCACCTCGGCCAGGCAGGTTTCGAGGTCACCGGAGGCGATCCACTCGACGGCCTTGCGGTCGAACGCCGGGTCGGGTCCGTGCGGGCCGAACTGCCGCGGGCCACCGAGCTCAAGGGAGAGGTGCCCGGTACCGATGACCGCGACCCGCTGGCGACCAGGCATGGACTCGACCAGCTCGCGGATGGTTCGCCCGAGCTGCACGAAGCGCTTCGGCTGCGGCAGCGGTGGCGCGAAGATGTTCGTGTAGATCGGCACGATCGGCAGATCCGCCTGCGGACGCAGCGTGATGATGGGACACGTGATGCTGTGGTCGATCCGCAGCTCGTTGCTGAAGGCCAGGTCGAAGCCGGCGTCCAGGCCCCCACGCAGGATGTGCGAGGAGAACGCCTCGTCGCCCGGCAGTGTGATCCGCGGCAGCCCGAACTCTCGCTCCTCGTTGTACCAGTTCGCGTCGTACGCCGGCGCCTTCCCGACGAGGAACTGGGGCATGTTGTCTAGCCACAACTGATGGAAGTGGTCGCTGCCAACCATCACCAGGACGTCGGGGCGGGCCTTCGTCAGCGTCTCGCGAAAGGCCTCGATCTTGGCCACCCACTCGTCGGCGAACGGGGGGCGGTCCGCGCCGACGGCCGTGCTGGCCCGGTAGTAGAACGGGTGGTGGGTCGACGCGATGACCGCAACGAGCTCGGCCATTGAGACTCCTTTGTCTGAAAAGTGCGGGCTTGCGGGACCTACTCGTTCGCGGGGACGACGTACGTGGCGTTGCGGTCTACGGACCGGTAGACGTCCATGCCGATCGGGTTCACCCGCTCCTCGGCGAGCTGCCCGAGGAGGCCCGCCGCACGGGCCAGCAGCGCGAACCCACGCAGCAGCTCCACGGGCAGACCCAGGTCCGCCAGGGCGGCACCGCAGACGCCGGCGCCGTTGAGCGGCAGCGTGCGACCAAGGACCTGGGGGTGGACGCGCCCGATGGCCTCGAACAGCCTCAGGTGGGGGCCCTTGAGGCCCTCCTCCTCGGCGATGGCCACAAGCGCCGGCGTGCGGGGATCCCGTAGCTTGTGGACCGGGTGCCCCAGGCCTGGCACGAACCTTCCGGCGGCCCGCGCCTGTCCCACCGCGTCGAGCGCCAGTGCGTCCCAGGCGGCGTCGTCATCCACGCTGACGGGCAGGTCGGCGGCCCGCTCGGCGAGGGCGCGCGCCAGGAAGGCGCCGCAGTCCTCGGTCACGCCGAGGAAGCGCGACCCACCACCGAGCAGCCCGGCCGCGAGCGCGCCCTGGAGCGAGTCCGGGGCTGACAGGTAGGTGAGGCGGGCCGCGATCGCTGTCGGGGTGAAACCGTGATCCGCGAGGGCGACGAGCACGGCCTCGAAGACGCGCACCTGAGAGGGGGTCGGCCGCTTGCGGGCCACCAGCCAGAACGCCAGCTCACCGAAACCGACCTTGCCCATCAGGTCGGTGGCGACATCCTGGCCGAGCAGTGTGATGGTCTCGGCGTCCGACGTGCCGAGCGAGGTCGGGTACCGATTCGCGGATGAGTCCTGCGTGGGCGCGGCCACTAATGTCTCCTGGAAACGAATGAAGTCGGACGGGCGCGCCGGCGCATCAGCTACTGGCACCGGCGAGCCAGGCGCGCAGCTCGGTGCCGTGCTGGTCCAGTCCGGGGGGCGGCAGCTCGTATCGGGCCGGCGTGTCCGAGAATGTGATCGGGTTCCGGATCGACGGCACCGCGGCGTCGCCGTCCCCGACGGTGACCACCGGGTCAAGGCCCAGCTCGGTGGCGAAGGCCACGCCCTCGTCAACGGTGTTGATCGGGCCGCATGGCACCCCTGCAGCGAGCAGCTCCCGGAACCACTCCAGCTTCGGCCGCGTGCGCAGTCGTTCGACCAGCAGCGGCCGCAGCTCGTCCCGGTTCGCGGTGCGGTCCTGGTTGTGGGCGAACCGGGGGTCGTCGACGAGCTCAGGCACGCCGAGAACCTTGCACAGCCGCGCGAACTGGCCGTCGTTGCCTGCCGTGATGATGAGGTCGCCGTCGGCGGCGGGTAGCGGCTCGTAGGGGAACAGACTCGGGTGCGAGTTCCCCATCCGGTACGGCACGGTGCCACCCGCCACGAATGCACTTGAGTGGTTGACGAGCCCGGACAGCGCCGTGGCGAGAAGGTTGACCTCGACATGCTGGCCGGCGCCCGTCTGGCCCCGGTGCTGCAGCGCGGCCAGGATGCCGATCGTGGCCTGCATCCCCGACATGACGTCGAAGATAGAGATCCCGGCCCGGTACGGCGGCCCGTCCGGGTCTCCGGTCAGGCTCATCAGCCCCGAGATGGCCTGGACGATCAGGTCGTAGCCAGGCAGCGAGGCACCGCCACCGGATCCGAACCCGCTGATGGAGGCGTAGACCACGCCGGGGTTGGCCGCCGCGACGCTGTCGTAGTCGAGGCCGAACCGCGCCAGCCCGCCCGGCTTGAAGTTCTCGAGCACGACGTCCGCGCGGCGGGCGAGCTCACGGGCCAGGCCGGCGTCCGTCTCGTCCTTGAGGTTCAGCGCCACCGACCGCTTGCCGCGGTTCACGCCGAGGAAGTACGTCGAGACGTTGCCTCGCACGGGGGGTAGCCAGGTCCGCGTGTCGTCACCCTCAGGGCTCTCGACCTTCACCACCGTCGCGCCCATGTCGGCGAGAAGCATGCTGGCGTAGGGGCCGGCCAAGATCCGGGAGAAGTCGGCGACCAGCAGACCCGCGAGCGGACCACTCGACGGCTCCGCCGGAACGGCCTCGGCACTCATGGGGAGACCCTTCTGTCCGCTTACCGGACGACTGTCCGCCAATCCCGCTCAGAGTCTCGGTGGACGGCCTCGGGTGTCAAGCCGACCCGGGGGCACGGGCGCGCCGCCCATGGCCTCAGGAGGCGGCCGGCGCGCTGCTCGAGGGCAGGGCCGCCCGCAGGGCGAAGTCCGCGCTGATCTCACCGGCCGCGTGCAGCAGGACCGGCAGGTGCTGCTCGACCAACGTCTCGACCGACGTCTCGGCGGCATGGACGGTCACGTTCATGGCCGCCACCACTCGCCCGTCGCCGTCCCGCAGCGGCGCGGCCACCGAACGGATGCCCGGCGCCAGCTGCTCGTCGGTGAGGGCCCAGCCCTTGGCCCGGACGTCGCGCAGCGCGGCCTCCAGCTCCTCGCGCTGCGGCTCCCACCTGGACCGGACGCCGGCTCGGCTGGGTTCGGCGAGGGCGCGGTCGAGGTCCTCGGGCACCAAGCCGGCCAGCAGCACCTTGCCCAGGGACGTAGGCGCCGCCGGGAACCGGGTGCCGATCCCCACCGCGAGCGTGATGAGCTTCGGCACGGCGACGCGAGAGACGTAGACGATGTCCGACCCGTCCAGCTGGGCGATGGAGGTGGACTCACCCGTGCGGGCCACCAGCCGTTCCATGTGCGGGCGCGCGATGTCCCACAGCCCCAAGGCCTGGACGTAGGTCAGCCCCAGCTCGAGCACCCGTGGCGTGAGGGCGAACCCACCGTTGCCGGAGCGCACGTAGCCGAGGGACTCGAGCGTGAGCAGGATCCGACGGGCGGTGGGCCGAGCGAGGTCTGTGCTGGCCGCCACCTCGCTCAAGGTCATGACCGGGCGGTGCGGGTCGAAGGCCTTGATGACGTCGAAGCCGCGGGCGATGGCCTCGATGAAGTTCGGGTTCTCGTCACGGCGTGGCATCGACGGCTCCGGAATCGGGGAACTGCCCGGTGGCAACGCGGCGTTCGCTGGCGGGCTCGATGCCGTCGAGCGTAACCGGTCCTGCCGAAGTGTCCGGAGTGCGGAACGCCGAGGTACACAGCCTGCACGCCGACGCTCGCGACGTTCTTGACAGCCGGGGGACGCGGTCGCATGGTTGCGGCCAAGATCTCGATGCCCGCTGCGCGGACAGATGTCCGCACCTAGCACGCGGGGCGCTGCGATGGAGGAGCGAGATGAGCGCGACCACCGACTCGACCGGGGGTCAGATCGCGGCGGCGCGTCCCGTCGTCTTCCGCGGAGGGACCGTCCTAACGATGGACGACCGCAAGACGGTGCTCAGGGACGCCGACGTGCTCGTGGTCGGCGAGCGCATCGAGGCGGTCGGCCAGGCGCTCGACGTCCCTGACGGCACCCTTGAGGTCGACGCCACGGGCGGCATCGTCATGCCAGGCATGATCGACACTCACCGGCACATGTGGCAGACCGCGATGCGCGGCTACGGCGCCGACTGGACGCTGACCCAGTACTTCGTGTGGTACTACCTCGAGCACGGCAAGACCTTCCGTCCCGAGGACGTCTACGCCGGCAACCTGCTCTCCGCGATCGAGTCGCTCGATGCCGGTGTCACCACCACCGTCGACTGGTCGCACGGTCTGCAGACGCCGCAGCACGCCGACGCCGCCGTGGACGCACTGGAGGAGATCCCTGGTCGCTTCGTGCTCGCCTACGGCAATCTCCAGGCCGGCCCCTGGCAGTGGTCGACCACTCCGGACTTCCGGGACTTCGTCAACCGTCGCATCCATGGCAGCGACATGCTGGGGTTCCAGATGGCCTTCGACGTCACCGGCGACCCGCAGTTCCCCGAGAAGGCGGCGTTCGAGGTAGCCCGTGAGCTGGGCGTCGGCGTTACCACGCACGCCGGCGTCTGGGGCGCCACCAACGACGACGGCATCCGGTTGATGCACGACCACGGCTTCATGACGCCCGAGACGGTGTACGTGCACGCAGCCACCTTGAGCGACGACTCCTACCAGCGGATCGCCGCCACGGGCGGTTCGGTGTCGGTGTCCACCGAAAGCGAGCAGAGCTGCGGCCAGGGCTACCCGCCCACCTGGATCCTCCGCTCGCACGGCATCCCGGTCTCGCTGTCCATGGACACCAGCGTGTGGTGGAGCGGGGACCTTTTCTCAGCAATGCGGTCGACCCTCGGTGCGGACCGATCCCGGGAGCACCTGGAGGCGCATGCCAAGGGCGACACGGTGACCAACTGCCACCTGCGCGTCGATCAGGTGGTCGAGTGGGCCACCCGGGGTGGCGCCAAGGCCCTCGGCCTCGATGCCAAGATCGGCAGCCTTGAACCCGGCAAGAAGGCCGACGTCGTGCTGATCAAGAACGACAGCTCCCCGGTGATGTTCCCGCTGCTGAACCCGTACGGCCATGTTGCCTTCCAGGCACAGCGCGGAGACGTCCACACCGTCCTGGTCAATGGCCGGGTGGTCAAGCACGACCATCGCCTCGTGGGTATCGACCTCGACAAGGCTCGCCGCACGGTGGAGAACACCGTGGAGCACCTGCAGGACCTCCTCGGTCCCGAAGCCTGGGAGAAGGGCATGAACCCCGACATCCCCGAGACCAAGATCCTCGACAACCCTTACACCTACACCGAGTACCGCAGCGCCGCCACGCACAGCAGCTGACTCTCCTGGGCACGAGAGCGCACACAGAGGCGCTGGTCGCGTCCCCTAACTGGTCGTCTCGTCGGTGGCTGCGGTCCGCGCCGCGCCAGGCGCCGCTGCGCGGCACGCGCAGCACGGCCGCCGTCCGGGCCCGAGGCACCCGGTCAGCGACCGCGGCCGCGGACGATGTGCTCCGCCACCCGCCAGGCGTTGGCCATGATGGTCAGCGTGGGATTCGCGCCGGTCGCGGTCGGGAACGGGCTGCCGTCGACGACGTACAGGTTCTTGACCTCGTGCGCGCGGCAGTCGGCGTCGAGCACCGACGTCTGCGGGTCGTGCCCCATGCGCGCGGTCCCATGCTGGTGCGAGCAGTTGCCGGTGATCCGTTCGGCGTACACGCGGTCGACGCCCCTCGCGCCCGCCGCCTCCAGGATCTCGCCGCAGCGGTCGACGAGGAACCGGCCTGGGCCAGGTCGTTCTCGTGCGGGGTGAGCGTGATCCGGGCCACCGGCAGGCCCCAGGCGTCGGTCACCTCCTCGTCCAGATCCACCCGGTTGTCGTGCTGCGGCATGTCGTGCAGCACCATCGCCACCGCCATGCTGTGGCTGAAGTACTCGCGGTCGACCTGCTTGGCCTCCGCGCCCCAGGTCGGGCGCCCGGGCAGGCCCCAGTTGATCGGCAGCGGTATGCCGACGCCGGCCGCCGCGATGTGTCCACCGCTGACGTGCCCTCGGGACTCGTCGTGGCCGTAGAACTCGAAGCTGCTGGCGCTGACGTACCCGCCGCCGGCCCAGGCGTTCACCGGGTCGTCGAAGGTGCCGACCGAGGCCCGCTGCTCACGCACGACGCCGTCGGCGTCCTCGTAGACGGCGCCGCGCACACGTCCGCGCTCGTCGACGACCAGCTCCCGCACGTAGCTGTCGGGCCGTAGGTTGTAGCGCCCGGTTGCGACGGCGTCCGGGACGAACACGTTCAGCGCGCTCGACCGCGTGCCGGTGGGATCGCCGTGCTGCTGCGCGAAGGCGCTGATCACCGTCGCTGGACGCCCGTCGAACGGCCGGGACAGCGCCGCCTGCGGCGTCGGGAACGAGTTCCAGCCGAGGGCCGAGCAGCCCTCGTGGAGCTTCTGCGCGTACCGCGACATCGGCATCGGCGGGCACGGGTAGCCGCGGCTGCGCCACGACTCGTACTTGTTCGCGCTCGCCTGCCCGGAGACGCCGAACGCCCATTCAACCTTGTCGTAGTAGGGCTCCAGCTGGTCGTAGCTGATCGGCCAGTCGGCGAGCGTGGTGCCCGGCACCTCACCCGCGATGCTGCGCAGCCGGAAGTCGTCCTCGGTGAAGCGGGGCAGCCAGCCCTGCCAGTGGACCGTGCCGCCGCCGACCATCTGCGGCACCGGGCAGAACGCCTCGAGCTCGGCCGGGTCGTCCGCGCTGGTGCGGCTGGTCCGCGGCTTGAGGAGCGGGTCCGGCCACAGGTTGTAGCGGTTGACGTTCGCCAGCTCGTCGCCGCCGAACGACTCCTTCGTGCGCCAGGGACCCTTCTCGAGCGCGACGACCCGCAGCCCGCTCTCGGTGAGCACCTTGGCGGCGGCCGCGCCGGACGCGCCGGCACCGATGATGCAGACGTCGACGTGCTCGGGGTTCGTGCTACGCGTCATGGTCGTCGAAGCCGCCCTCGTACAGCGCGTCGACGACGCGGTTCC
>Ga0126311_10000895_pt1 | contig 13968 bp, 12 predicted proteins | sample Plot61_FD_92539 | JGI IMG/M metagenome (GOLD analysis project Ga0126311, IMG submission 92539) | Serpentine soil microbial communities from UC McLaughlin Reserve, CA, USA - Plot61 | ecosystem: Environmental > Terrestrial > Soil > Grasslands | place: USA: UC McLaughlin Reserve, Lake County...
CAGAGGGGGCCTGGTCTTCTGATAGGATTTCAGCAGGGGCTTATCGGACCACCTGGGAGTGAAGGAAGGATTCTGCTTGATGTCGTTAACCCTCTCGAAGACGGCCCATGCCGCGCGTGCCGCATAAGTCAACCCTTTCTCAACATACTTTACTGGCTTATGCATATCTTCTGACTCCTCGTCCTTTCGCGAAGCTTCCGAACCGTCCCACCGACTTCGCTGAGTTGTACCGAAACTCTTCGTTTACTCTTAATTCGGTATCGACCGCCGAGATGGGAAAGCGGCCTTCCTGTAAAAGCACCCGTGACTCGCTCCGGAGCGACCTGCGCGGGTGAAATCGTACCTTGCCTGTCATTTAAAATTACTTAAAGGAGCGCTCTTTCCCCGAGCCTACTCCGTCTGTTCTATCTGATAAAGAGTGTGGATCGCCTGCACGGCCTCTCTCCTCACGGCCCCCTTCATGGCGAGCGTCTGCGGGTCGCGCTTGTTGTCAAACGTGGCTACCTGATGAACGCAGGCGATCGTGCAGAATTCGGCGCAGGCCTTCTTGGTCAAGTATTCCCGTCGAATATCTTCCGTCGTGTACTCTTCGAGAGGTACCCCCGGATAGCCCCTTTGCTGCGAGCAGTAATGCACCAGGCCGTCTTCGCAAATATAGAGGTAGCGGGCGCCCGCGCGGCATCGCCAGCCGTTCGGCCTCGCGTCGGCGAGATTGTCCTGGAACCGGTTCACTCTCGTATGACCTTTTTTGCCGATCTCCTTCATCTTGGTATAGACTTCGCGCTCGATCCCCTTGAGAGGCTTGAGCGTGCCCAACTGGTCGTGGATGATGCCGAGCGAACTTGAGAACCCGAGCCCGACCGCGCGCTCCCCGACCGCGAGCGCGTCCTCCGGATTCTTGACTCCTCCGCCGATGACCGAGTTGATGTTGACCTTGAAATCCGCAAACTCCGAGAGCAGGACCAGTTTCTTGTCCAGCACCTTCAAGCTCTTTTTGGAAATCTCGTCCGGCTGAACGTTGTCTATGCTGATCTGCATGTATTCGAGGCCCGCCTCGTTGAGGCGTAAAATCCTTTCCCCCGTCAGCAGGTACCCGTTCGTTATGAGCCCGACTAGCATGCCATGATGGCGTATTCGGGCGATGATCCTATCTAAGTCCGGGTGCAGGAGCGGCTCGCCGCCGCTAATGGTTATTGCCGTCGTGCCCAGCTCCGCCAGCTTGTCCAGACGCCGGAACATAATCTCGATAGGCACCGGTTTTGAGAAATCATCGTATTCGTTGCAATAAGTGCAGGCGAGGTTACACCGCCGCATCGGTATGATGTGCGCGAGTATAGGGTGCTTCGTCGAAAGCAGACCCTTGGCCAGAAACTTGAACTCCCGTGAATAAATTTTCAGTTTAGTGGAGGTCTTCATATGATTTGACGGCGCTCAAACTACCGGAATTGACCAGACTGCTCGTATCCCTCGTCGGTGACTGTAATCCAACTGCAATTGACGTACCCCTATCGGGGAAGCGCCCCCGCTTTCCTTCTCTCTACTTAAATCAAGCAATAACAGATCTTATGCCTTGCGCGGCTTCGCCGGATTCCGGCCCTTCCTCATAGCCTCTTAATTTGACACATGCCGGCCGAAAATCTTTAAAAGGCTGCGGCTAAATGACTCGCCATAGGCCTAAACGACCACGTTCAGGTCATAATGACTCAAAGCGGGAACTAGCTCCAGCTAAATGATTGAATTCATTAGGTGAGCATCAAAGCCCATAACCTGGGGGGAAGTAGAATCCAACTTAAATTGCCTCAATCGGATAAATCCCGAGCTCGTAAGCCTTCAAACATTCCACCTGCGGTCCCGTGCCGGAAAGTGCTGAAATATATTGATTTTTTCTGCGCCTGTCAAACTATATCTCTCCAGGATGGGTGTCGCTCGCGAGAATTCGCGGCCTGCATCGTGTCAATTTGAGACTCCCTATAGCGTATTCCCCGGATCGGCCATTTCTATATGCTTTAAAATGTGAATTTGATTTCATCTCACTCTAAATCCGCCCGATCACTCCTCTTTCCTGTCATTATTGCCCCAGGTCTTAATTATTTTGTCCCTGCGCCTCTTCCCGGGCCCATCCAAATAGAAAAATAGTTGACTTGTGAACTGTTCGTATCTAAACTTCGTTCAAGAGGATGAATATGAAATTACATGAAGAGCTAAAGTTGAGGGAGCCACTTTCGGGTGCGAATCATGAGGCGTTATTGAATGTGATCCGGACGGCGGCGATGCTGCAAAAGCTTTCCGACCGGTTCTTCTCTCAATTTAAAGTGACGGACGCGCAGTTCAACATGCTGATGATACTGAAGGATGGCGGAGAAGAGGGGCTGAGCCAGCAGGAGTTGAGCGAGCGCCTTATCGTTACGAAGTCGAACGTGGTCGGGCTGGTGGACCGTCTGGAGAAAGCGGGCTATCTCAAGCGAGAAGCGAATTCGACCGACAGGCGATGCAATCGCGTTGTTCTCACTTCCGAGGGCAAGGAGCTGGTGAGCCGGGTCGAGAAGGTCTATTTCAAGGAAGTCGACGAGATGATGAATGTTTTGAGCGACGTTCAGAAAGGGGCTCTGATCTCCGCGATGGATCAGCTCCGACAATATATCAGGGAGAGGCAGTAAGGGCGGGGGATTTATGGCATCGCTCGAAAAAAATCGGCGGCGCGCAGAGCCCGACCCACGGGCCGCGCAGCGAGCCGGGGCATACGAGAGCGCCCTCTCGCTCATGCGGGTGAGGGCGGAAGTTTTTGAGAACCGCACGGCCTTCTATTCCGAGGGCGATGGCGGCGCGGCCCGGCTCACGTATTCCGAGCTTGCCGCGAGCGTGAGGAAGCTATCGGATTATTTGATCGAGAGGGGATTCGGAGCCGGAGCGAGGGTAGCGATCCTTTCCGAGTCCAGGCCGGAGTGGGCAGTTGCCTTCTTTGCGGCGGTGCGATCCGGCGTCGTTGTAGTGCCTCTGGACAGCAAGCTCTCCGTGGCGGAGCTTCTGCCCATTGTGGCGGACGCGGAGCCGCGGCTGCTCTTCGTCTCTTCGCGCCTCGCCGCCTCGGCCGGTGCGTTAAGAGCCCGGCTGAGCTCTCTCGAAGAGATCGTCGTGATGGACGGGGAAGGCGCCCACGGCCCGTACCCGTTGCTGAGCGAGCTCGAAGCCCGGCGCGCGCAGGAGGGAGCCGCGCGCTCGATGGACGAGACGGCCCTGATCGTTTACACGTCAGGCACTACGGCCGGCCCGAAGGGCGTGATGATCACGTTCAAGAATCTGGGCCATCAGATCACGAATCTCGAACATGTCATGAAGCTCTCTTCGGAAGACGTGCTACTTTCGATACTGCCGATGAATCATCTGCTGGAGCTGACCTGCGGGTTCCTGGGCGTTTTGTACTCGGGGGGCGCGATATGTTATTCCAACACGCTATTTCCGCACGAGCTCGCCCAGATAATGCGCGAGCGCAAGGTCACGGGCATGATCTGTGTGCCTCTCTTCCTCCGGATGTTGAAATCGAGCATCGAAAAGGAGATCGGCCGCCTCGATAAAGCGCCGAGGGCCGCCTTCGAGATCGCGTTCAAGGCGGCGCGGCGGATACCGTTTCGCTTCGCCAGAAAGCTTCTTTTTCGCAGAGTCCACAAGCAGCTCGGCGGCAGGTTCAGGTGCTTCATTTCAGGCGGGGCGCCGCTCGACCCGAAGGTCTTTGAGTTCTTCGACCGCCTCGGCCTCCCCGTCTACCAGGGCTACGGGCTGACGGAAACGAGCCCGGTTATCGCGGTCAACACGCCCCGAAACCACCGTTTCAATTCCGTGGGTAAACCGCTCGCAGGCGTCCGCGTTCGCATAAGCGCCGCCGGAGGCCGGGGCGGGGAAGGCGAGGTCCTGACGGCCGGTCCGCACGTGATGAAGGGCTATTACAGGCGCGATGACCTGACGCGGCAGGTGATAGACGAGAAAGGCTGGCTCCACACGGGCGACCTCGGCAGGCTCGACGAAGACGGATTTCTCTACATCACCGGGCGGCTCAAGAACCTGATCGTCCTCGGGAGCGGCAAGAAAGTGAGCCCGGAAGAGGTCGAGGCTGCGCTTTCGGGCAGTCCGCTCATCAAAGAAGTGTGCGTGATTGGCCTGACCGCGCGGGAGGGCTCGCGCGGGGGCGCGGAATCGGTATGCGCAGTCGTCGTGCCCGGCGAGCAGGTCGCGCGACGGCACGCGAGCGAGGACGAGCTCTTTGAGGAGGTAAGAGAAGAGGTCAACCGGCTCTCGCTCGGCCTCGCGCCGTTCAAGCGCCCCTCGAAGGTGATCGTGAGCCTTGATAGCCTCCCGAAGACTCCTTCTCTCAAGGTCAAACGCGCCGAGGTGCTGGAACTGCTCGCGAGGCGGGGAGCCGGGCGCGAGAGCGGCGCGTCTTTCATTTCGAGGTAGTCGAAGGTCTTATGAACAAGGCTTTGCTGGTCATATATCTTTTGAACCTCTCTCTCATAGGGATGCTGCCTGCCCTCTTTTTCCGGAGAGACGGGAGGCTCAACCTGATGTGGTGGACTACGGCCTCGCCTTTCCTGGTCTGCGCGATATCGCTGCTCGCCGCTTACTTTGGATACCTTGACCCCGCGACCGGGCGCGACAATCGGTGGGCCGTAGTTTTCGAGATCGCTTCCGCGCCTTTCGCCGTCGCTTCGATCGCCTTGATGTTCTTCACTCTCGGCACGCACAGAATTCCCCTATCGCTCTGGCACCAGGAGAATGACGCGCCGCGTTATATAGTCACCTACGGAGCTTACAGCCGCATTCGCCACCCGTTTTATTCTTCCTTCCTCATGGCCCTTCTGGGCGCGTTCATCTTCCTGCCGGCCCCGGCGACGCTGCTGGCCTTCATCTGCGGCTTCCTGATCCTGAATTTTACGGCCGCCCGGGAGGAGGAGCGTTTGCGGGCTTCCGAGTTCGGAAGTGAGTACGCGACTTATATGCGGAGGACCGGCCGGTTCTGGCCGCGCGTGCCGTCGGCCCCGCCGGATCACTACGAGTCCACGAGCTGAAGCGCGCGGGCCCGTGGGCGGCCCCTCCGGTCATTAATAGCTGCTTCTAGAGAAAATCATGAAGGACGTTTATATAGACCACCTCTCTTTTTCGCTGGGCGACGTAATACGAACCGTCGAAGATTCGGCGGAGCGGGGAATGCTCGTCTCTCCGGCCGGGGTACTGAGAGAAGCGGGCTTTCACAGCCATCACGTCTGCTCGGAAAAAACGTCGGCTTACGATCTGGCCCGGGCGGCCGTGAAAAATATCGAAGGAGACCTGGGCGGCGTCGGCGCGATCGTCTACTCCACCTGTCTCCCGTTCAACGGGAACGCCGGAGACGAAAAGCTTTTTCACGACACGCGCGACGTGAAGCACCTGATGGATTTCCCCGCGAGCCATCTGCAATCGGATTTCAAGCTCGACGCGGCGACGGTGATCGGCCTCAATCAGCAGGCCTGCACCGGCATGCTCGGCTCCCTGCGCGTGGCGAGAATGCTCCTGAATACCGAGCCGGAACTCGGGCGCGTCCTCTGCGTGACGGCGGACAGATTTCCCGGCGCGGCTTTCTACGAGCAATCATATAACCTCATCTCGGACGGCGCGGCCGCCTGTATCGCTTCGCTCGTTCCCTCCGGGTTTCGCTTGCTCGGCCATCACGCCGCGACCAACGGAGCGATGGCCGGGGCGTCCGACGACGAGACGGTGGGCAATTACTTCAGCTATACCTTCAGGGTGATTCGGGACGCCCTGATCAAAGCCGGCCTGGGAATTGACGATATCGACTGGGTAGTCCCGCAGAACACGAATGCAAAAGCGTGGCAGATACTCTCTCGCCTGCTCGGGCTCGATTTCGGGCGCGTGTATTTCCCCTCGATCGAAGACGTGGGCCACGTCATCAGCGGCGATAATATCATCAACCTCTCGCGGTTGCTCTGCGAGGGAAAGCTAAAGCCGGGCGCGCGCGTTCTCCTGTTTATGGCCGGGTATGGCTTGAACTGGCAATGCGTGATCCTGGAGAAGGTGTAGCGCTCGACAGCCGGAGGGGCAGAATGTCCGAGTTCGCAACGACTATTGAAAGGCTTTGTGAGGCGTCGAAGAGGGACTACATAAACCCATACTCTTCGCTCGAATGGCCGGAAACTCTCGACCCGGAGCAGTGGTTCACAAGCCCCGAGCTGATTTCGCTTTCCGGCTCGGAGGCGTATGACAGGCTCCCGGAGCCGGTTAGAAAGCGCCTGAGTTTTTACGAGGCCGTCAATTTCTTCAGCCTCAATATTCACGGAGAGAAGTACCTCGTCGAGGGGCTCGCCCGCAGGCTTTACGCGCGCAGGCCTGGCGGCAGCGAAAGCGACGAGCTCACCCGCTACTTTCATCACTTCCTGGATGAAGAGAACAAGCACATGGTCTACTTCGGAGGGTTCTGCATGAGGTACGCGGGAAAGATCTATCCGGATAAGAAGATGGCCTTCCCGAGAGAGTATGAAGAGGGCGAAGAAGATTTCCTCTTCTTCGCTAAAATCATGATCTTCGAAGAGATCGCCGATGCCTTCAACGTCCGGATGGCGAGAGACGGTCGCCTGGTCCCCCTGGCCCGCCGGATCAACTCGTTGCACCATCGCGACGAGGCGCGCCACCTGGCCTTCGGGCGCCGCATGGTTAAAGAGCTTTTCACGCGCTACTCCGAGAAGTGGTCGGCCGGGACCCTCGAGGGCGTCCGGGAGTACGCGGGCAACTACCTGAAGGCCACCTGGAGGGAGTACTACAATCCGGAAGTTTACAGAGACGCGGGGCTCGACTCTCCTTACGAGATTCATAGCGCCGCCCTCGCCGACCCGACCGGCTGCGAGCGCCGGAGGCGCATCTCCGAGCCGTGCGTTCGCTACCTGCTCGAAAATGAGATCCTGGTAGAGGAGCCCCTGTTATGAAGACCGAGGCGGAAATAAAGCACGCCCTGCGCGAGTGGATCGCCAGGGCGAGCGGGAAGATCGACGCCCGGAACCTCTCGGATGAGACGCCGATCGTCGAGCAGAGAATAATTTCATCGCTTCAGGTGATGGACCTGATACTTTTTCTGGAGCGGCTCTCGGCCCGGCCGGTCGAGGTAGACCGGCTGAAGCCGGGAGTCTTCAGAGACATCAACTCCATCTACTCGGGATTTTTTCATAGCGGGTCGGAAACCGAGTAGAGGCCGCATCAAGAGAGCGGAGGGTTAAATCGCTTCGACATGGAATTCGATGACCTGACCGATTACCGGTGGCTGGAGAACGGCCAGTCGGCTTTCAGCGGAAAGATCCTCGATCTTTACCGCGACCTCGACGGGATGTTCCTGGACTGGGCGGGCGCCTTTGGCGCAGTCGAGTACAGGTTTCCCGCGCTCATCTCCGCGCGCGAGCTTGCGAGGATCGATTACTTTCGCTCGTTCCCTCACCTCGTGACCTTTCCGGTCGCGCTCGATCCGAGCGACTCCAACATACAGCGGTTCATCGACAACTCGAACGCGGGCGACGGGGGCGAAGTGGAATTGACCTCGATCGCCCCCGTGCGCGACGCCCTCACTCCGGCGGCCTGCTATCACTTCTACGCGCATTTCAGGGGAGAGCGCCTCGCGGGCCCGAAGTACGTGACCACCTGCGCCACCTGTTTCCGCAGGGAGTCGCACTACCTGCCCCTTGCGCGCCAGTGGAGCTTTTCTATGCGAGAGATCGTCTGCATCGGCACGGCGGAAGAGGTCAAGGCGTTCCTGCGAGCGGCGGAGACGAAAGCCCTCAGTTTCTTCCAGAGGTCGGGGCTTCGCGTGGAGTTGAAAACGGCCACGGACCCGTTCTTCAACCCTTCGAAGAACCCGAAGTACCTGCTCCAAAAGCTCGACCCCGTGAAAAGCGAGATGGTCTTCGGCGGGCGGCTCGCGATCGGCTCGGTCAATTTTCACAGGAATTATTTCGGCGAGGCGTTCGACATACGGCGGGAAGGCCGGGAGGCTTTCTCGGGCTGCATAGCCTTCGGCCTCGAAAGATTCATGTATGCCTTCCTCGCTCAATTCGGACCCGACGAAGCGGGCTGGCCCGACCTGGATTCGGAGGGCGTGAAATGAGCGCAAGGCAGGTCTTGATAACGGGAGGCGACGGGTACATCGGGCGCCGCCTCGCGGCCAAGCACCTCGAGTCCACCGATGACGAGGTGCTCGTCTGGGTCCGCGCCTCAGACGAGCGGGAGTACCGGGAGAAGAGAGAGAAACTCGCTTCTCTCTTCGCGGGCTTCGAGGGCCGGGTCGCCTTCCATTCGGGAGACCTCGCGGGCGGCGAGCCTTTTAGTTCGGTCAACCCCGAGCGCGTGGGCCTGATCATTCATACGGCGGCCGCCACCCGCTTCAACGTGGACGAAGCGACCGCGCGCTCCGTGAACGTCGAAGGCACGGAGAAGCTGCTCCGTTTCGCGGGCCGGTGCCGGAGGCTTGAGCGCCTCGATCTGCTCGGCACTGTCTACGCATCGGGGCTGAGGCCGGGCAAAATATTCGAGGCCGCGCTCGATGATAAAGCGGGATTCGCCAACCACTACGAGTGGTCCAAGTGGGCGTCGGAGCAGTTGCTCCTCGAGCGCTTCGATCACCTGCCGTGGCGCATATTCCGGGTGGCCACGGTCATCGCGGACGACGAGTCGGGGAGGGTGACTCAGTACAACGCGTTTCACAACACCCTGAAGCTCTTTTATTACGCGCTCCTTTCTCTGCTGCCGGGCGAGCCCGAGACGCCGCTCTATTTCGTCACGGGGAAGTTCGTCATCGACTCGATATTCGGGCTGGCGAATCGGGCCTCGGATAAGGCCATCTACCACGTCGCGCATCGCGTGGAAGAATCGCTCACGCTCGGCCAGTTGATAGATACCGCCTTCGAGGCCTTCAATCGCGACCCCGGTTTTGAATCGAGGCGAATACTCAAGCCTCTCTTTTGCGACCCCGTCTCTTTCGACCTCCTGGTCGACGGCGTGAACAGTTTCGGAGGGAGCATAGTCAATCAAGCCCTGGCGAGCGTGGCGCCTTTCGGCAGGCAGCTCTTCATTCGCAAAGAGATTCAAAATGATAATCTCGTCTCGGGCCTGGAGAGCTACCGAAGCCCCGACGCTCGCCGCCTGATAGAGAGCGCCTGCGGGCATCTGGTCCGCACGAAATGGGGCCGCCTCGCCGAAGCCGATGGGGTATCGTGATGATTGATGAAAACGATCTGTGGATTCTCAGCTTTTATAGAACGTCGGAAATCAGCGGCGCGCTCTTTTTCGGGCGACTCGCCAGGTCCATGAAGCCCGGCCCTGTACAGAGCGATATGACGAAGCATTTCTCGGACGAAGCAATGCATTCCTGGTACTGGACCTCGTGCATAGAGCGCCTCGGCGCGCGGCCTTTGAAACTGGCGGAGTCTTACCAGGACCGCTACCTGGCGGCCGCGGGGATGCCCGTCAACTTGATGGAGGTGCTGGCCATCACGCAGGTATTCGAAAAGCGCGTCATCAATCAATACGCGCGCCACGCGCAGGCGCCGGCTCTTCGCGCCGAGGTTCGAGAGACCCTGGGCAAGATCATGATAGACGAGCGCTGGCACATCGAATGGATTCACCGGGCCCTCAAGCGCCTGGAGCCCGAGTACGGCAGCCAGACCGTCGAGGCAACCCTCAGGCGGTTCAGGGAGGCCGACCTGGACGTATACGGCGAGACCATGCGCGAGCACGGGCAGAGGATCGGGCATATAATCGGGCTGAAACAGGAGGGCGAAGATGATCGATAGGGAGAGCGTGAAAGAGAGGATGGCCGCTTTTTTGAAGCAGCCTTCTTCGAGGCTGAGCGACGATAAATTACTGGTCGATATCGTTGCGGAGTCCTTCGTACTCGTGGAGATGGTCATCGAGCTACAGGAAGAGTTCGGGGTCCGCTTCATTCAGGAGGACTTGAAGAATGTCAGGACAGTCGGGGACCTGACCTCGCTCTTTGAAAGCCGCGGCCGGATGTGATCGCCCCGGGAGCGGGTGTTTTTCGCTTTCTCAGCCCCGAATCTGTGGTAAAATGCGCCCACTTCACGAAAGTAGCCTCTGGAATTCGTCTTTGAATACAGCAGCTATGCACAGGCCGTTATGTTCAGAAGGAGAAAAGTCGATGCTTGCCCCCAGCCTCTCACACCGTCCTGCCTGGAGACCGAAAGCAGGCTTCATAGTCGCTCTCTGGCTAATCGCGCTTACCCTGCCCGCGCCCGCTCAATCGCTCAGCAGCTTCGACCGCGAGCGCGGCCGCTCTATGCTCAAAACAATTCAGAACGATATCAAGAAGAAGTACTACGACCCGAACTTCCGAGGCATGGATCTGGAGGCGCGCTTCAAAGAGGCCGATGATAAGATCAAGCAGGCGGCCTCGCTCGGGCAGATGTTCGGCATAATCGCGCAGGCCTTGCTCGATTTCGACGACTCTCACACATTCTTTATCCCTCCCCAACGGGCCGCCACTACCGACTACGGAGTGGATATGCTGATGATAGGAGACCGTTGCCATCTGGTCCTGGTAAAGCCGGACAGCGACGCCGAAGCGAAGGGCGTCAAGGTCGGCGACCAGCTTCTCTCGATCGACGGCATCGCGGTCACGCGGGAAAACTCGTGGAAGATGGCCTACCTCTATTATTCGCTCAGGCCGAAGCCGGGCCTTCGGATAGTCGTGCAGAGCCCGGGCGGCCAGCCGCGGCAGGTCGATGTTTTAGCCGCCACCAAGAAGCGCCAGGTGATCCAGCAAGTCGATGACGATTATTTCGGGGACTTCTTGAGGCAGAGTGAAAGAGACGCCCGCCTCAACCGCCATCGCTATCACGAGATCGGCAAAGACCTTTTCATCTGGAAGATGCCCCAGTTCGATATGAACGAGGGCGAAGTCGACTCGATGATGGACCGGGCCAGGAAGCACAAGGGGCTCATCCTCGACCTGCGGGGCAACGGCGGGGGATTGGAGACGACGTTGAAGCGGCTCGTGAGCAATTTCTTCGGGCACGAGGTGAAGATCGGCGACTGGAAGGGGCGCAAGGAGACAAAGCCCGTTATCGCCAGGCCGCGCGCCAGCAGCTACTTCGAGGGCGACCTTGTGGTGCTGATAGATAGCCTGTCCGGCTCCGCGGCGGAGGTCTTCGCGCGCGTGGTCCAGCTCGAAAAGCGCGGCGTAGTGATCGGAGACCGGTCGGCCGGCGCCGTCATGGGAAGCAAGCGGTACTCTTACGAGTCAGGCGTCGATATCGTGGCTTTTTACGGCGCCAGCATCACGGAAGCCGACCTGATAATGACGGACGGAAAGAGCCTGGAGCACGTGGGTGTCAAGCCCGACGAGCTGTTACTGCTGTCGGGCGCGGCCCTGGCCGCGAGGCGCGACCCCGTAATGTCGCGCGCCGCCGCGTTGATCGGGGTGAGCCTCGACCCGTCGGCGGCCGGCGCGCTCTTTCCAATCGAATGGAAGTGACGGTAGATTGGCCGGGAATTCGGTCCCGCACGGGAGAGGCCCGCGCCGGAGTCGAATGAGCCCGGAGAAGTGACTCTATGAGAATACAGCGAGTGTTGCCTCGGAAAAATATACGGGCCGTGGTCTTGTTCGCGGCGCTCGCCACGTCGCAGCTCGCCCTCTATTCGCCCGTGGAAGTCGCGGCCCAGGATGACCAGCGCGCCAGGCCCGCGCGACCGGCCGAACAGGTCTCGGCCTGGCCTTCCAGGGAGAAGCGCTTCGCCGTCATAATCGGCGTCCGCGACTATAGCGATTCCAGAATCAGCCCGCTCATAGCGCCCAACGAAGACGCTCACCTCCTGTACGACGCGCTCATCAAGTTCGCGGACTTTCCGAGGGACAATGTCACGCTGCTCGCCTCCGACAGGTCGAGCCAGTATCAACCGACCCGCCCCATAATCATCGAGTATTTATCCAACCTCAAGAACCTGCTGCCGCCCGACAGCCTGTTGCTGGTCGCGTTTTCAGGCCACGGCATCGAGGTTGATGGGCAGGCGTTTCTCCTGGGCGCGGACGCGCGGCTGAATGAAAACCTGAAGGTGCTCAAGGACACGGCCATTAGCTGGCCGGAGGTGATGGATTACATCTCGGACTCCGGCGCGAGGCAGGTCGTGATGCTGCTGGATGCGTGCCGAAACGACCCCAGGAGCGCCAGGTCCACGCCCAGGCCCAGCGGAATTACGCAGATATATTCGCGGGGCATAGGCCTGAATCATCAAAAGGCTAAGATCACCGTGTATGCGAAATTGCTCGCCACCAGCATCGGAGAGCAGGCGTGGGAGGATGCCGAAAAAGGGCAGGGATTTTTCATGGGCGCGGTCGTCGAGGGCATAAGCGGCGCGGCGGCGAACGACGACGGCAAGGTGACTCTGGCGGCCCTCATCAAGTACACAAAGGGCGAAGTGTCGATGCGCGCGCGCCGCAGGGGCCTCACGCAGACGCCCAGCGAAGAGATAATGAATTACGACCAGAACCATCTGGTCGTCTCCGAGGTAGAGCCCAGGCCGAAGCCCGCCCCTCCGCCCGCCCCCGCCTCCGAGCCCATGGCCGCTTACCAGCCCGACCTGGAGCTGACGTTCTGGAAATCGGCGGAGAAGAGCGACGACCCTGCGGAATACGAGGCATACCTGAAACGCTACCCGAACGGAGTTTATGTCGATCTGGCCAGGATCAGGGTGGCCAGACTCAGGAGGCCGGCGGCCTCAAGTCCGAATGTTTCCGCAACTCCCCCCGCGCCGTCTCAGCAGGTAGCTCAGCAGGTTCCGCAACAGGTCACACGGCAGGCCGTCGAACAGCCTGAAGATACCCGGCCGAAAAGGGAGCCGAAGCCCGAAGGTCAATCGCCGCGCCAAGGCTCCGGCGAGGCGGAAAAGCAGGCCGGGATCAAGAGGCAGGCGCAGCTCGATCAGGTGGAGCTGGCCTACTGGAAATCGATCGCGAATACCGGCGACCCTGAAGTCTTCAGGGAGTATTTGAGGCTCTATTCGAAAGGCAAATTCGTCACGGAGGCGACGGCCCGCCTCTCCGAGCTCCAGGAAGCCTCATATTGGAACTCGATCGCCCAGGGCAAGAGCGCCGAGCCGTTCAAAGAGTACCTGCAGAAATACCCGGGCGGAAAGTTCGTCGCAGAAGCCAGGGCCAGGCTGAACGAATTGGAGGAGTCGGCGTACTGGTCTTTGATAGTCGCGAGCCCCGACGCTGAGAAGCTGAAGGCGTACCTGCTCAAGTATCCTTCCGGCAAGTTCGTCAGGGAGGCCGGCGCCAGGATAGCCGAACTCGACGAATCGTCATTCTGGAATTCGGCGTCGGCGAGCGGAAAGCCCGAGTTGCTCAAGTCCTACCTGCAGAAGTATCCGACGGGCAAGTTCGCCGCGCAGGCCTTCGCTCGCATTCTGGAGCTCGAAGAGATAGGCTACTGGAACGGCCTGAGCAACAGCTCGGACCCTGAGGCCTTCAAGACCTACCTGCGAAAGTACCCCACCGGGAGGTTCGTCGCGTCGGCCAACGGCCGGATCAACGAACTGGCGGAAGCCGCTTACTGGAACTCGATAAGCGGCAACGGCACCCCCGAGAACCTGAAAGCTTACCTTGATAAGTATCCGAACGGCCGGTATTCGGACCAGGCCAGGAGCCGCCTGACCGGGATGGAATCGAACAGGAAGGCCGCGATCTCTGCCGAGGCCTATATCAAAAATGGCAAGAAATTCGCGGACGAAAAGCGATGGGCGGAGGCCGAGTCGGAGTACAGGCGCGCCATCAGCCTTGAGCCCAGGAACGCCGCCCTGCACGATTCTCTCGGGTGGACCCTGGCCAGTTTGAACAGGTGGGGGGAGGCCGAGGCAGAGCTTAGAGAAGCCGCGCGCCTGCAACCCGACAACAGCGACTGGCGCGGGCGGCTGGGGCGGATCCTG
>Ga0126311_10000896_pt1 | contig 13965 bp, 8 predicted proteins | sample Plot61_FD_92539 | JGI IMG/M metagenome (GOLD analysis project Ga0126311, IMG submission 92539) | Serpentine soil microbial communities from UC McLaughlin Reserve, CA, USA - Plot61 | ecosystem: Environmental > Terrestrial > Soil > Grasslands | place: USA: UC McLaughlin Reserve, Lake County...
ACTGACTGCGTGACACTCGCGCTGAACAAGATCCTTTCCGACGATCAAAAACCACACATTTGCGTCTCGGGTATCAATCACGGCGGCAACCTCGGCGATGATGCTACTTATTCGGGCACAGTCGCCGGCGCGCTTGAAGCGAGCATTTTAGGCGTGCCTGGGGTAGCGTTAAGTCTCGTCGCGCGCGATAATTTCAACTTCGAAGAGTCGGCGGCTTTCGCAGTCGTCGCAGCACGCAAAGTGTTGGAAGAAGGATTACCGGAAGGCACGCTGCTGAACATCAACCTTCCTCCAGGCGAGATCAAAGGCGTGAAAGTTACGCGCCAGGGAATCAAAAACGCGCGACCCGTGATCACTGAGCACATCGACCCTCGTGGCAAACCGTACTTCTGGATCGGCGAAGAGTATTTCAATGCGAATTCGGTTGAGGGAACTGACTATCACGCAGTCGCATCGGGTTACGTTTCCGTGACGCCGCTTCGCAGTGACATGACGGACCATAACGCGTTAACGGCGCTCGAGACCTGGAACTATCTGAAAGACTCCGAACTACTCCAAAAGAGTTAAGCAACAGAATCGCTTCCGGTGCAGCCAGCAAATAGACATCGCTCCGGTCCACTACAGGAATACTCCATTCCACGAGAGCGCATGGTCGCACGCCTGCACGATCACTACGGCATTCGCGATCCAGGAGTGCTCGAAGCGATGCGAACTGTGCCGCGTCATCTCTTCGTGCCGGAAGCGTTGCAGGGTCGCGCGTACGGCGATCATGCCTTACCAATCAGTGCCAACCAGACCATCTCTCAACCATTCATTGTCGCAAGAATGACCGAGCTACTTGAGCTCGAAGCGAATAGTCGTGTGCTGGAGATTGGCGCCGGCTCGGGATATCAAACTGCGGTGTTGTCGAAGGTCGCAGCTCAGGTTTACTCCATCGAGCGCATCGGCGATCTCGCACGCGAGGCACAGGCACGCATCCGCGAGCTCGGGATTTACAACGCGACAGTGAAATGTTTTGACGGGACGCTTGGATGGGCGGCAAACGCACCTTACGATGGGATCCTTGTTGCTGCCGGTGGTCCAACAATTCCGGAGCCGCTGATCGCGCAGCTGAAGATTGGTGGTCGTTTGGTGGTGCCGGTTGGTGAATCACGCGAGAGTCAGCGTCTGATTCGAGTAATAAAAACCGAGCAAGGTCGAAAGGAAGAAGATCATGGAGGATGTGCTTTCGTGCCGCTAATCGGCCAGCATGGCTGGTCCGATCGGTAAACTTACTTGAATATGATTGCAAAAATTATCACCATACTCTCCACGTTCATCGTCGCGACAATTGCAAAACTCGGATATTCAGGCGTCGTTCTTTTGATGGCCATCGAGTCGGCCTGCATACCGCTTCCGTCAGAGATCATCATGCCGTTCTCCGGCTATCTCGTGTCGAGGGGCGAGATGAATCTTTGGGGCGTTGCGGTGGCGGGTGCGGTTGGGTGTGTGCTGGGCTCGCTCGTGGCCTACTGGGTTGGCATGTATGGTGGTCGACCCTTTATCGAGAAGTACGGCCGCTACATTTTGCTCTCGCGACACGATCTGGATATCGCTGATCGTTGGTTTGCGAAGCACGGCGAGATCATTGTGTTCGTGAGTCGTTTGCTACCGGCGATTCGCACGTTCATCGCGTTTCCGGCTGGCGTGGCGCGAATGAACCTGCCACGTTTCGTGATCTACACGTTTGCGGGATCGCTGCCGTGGTGTTTGGGGCTAGCTTACGTCGGGCAGAAGCTTGGCGAGCAGTGGGACAAGGACGACACGCTGAAGACGTGGTTTCATCGTTTCGATTTTCTGATCGGCATCGTTGGTTTACTGTTCATCATCTGGTGGGTCTGGCGCCACATCAAACACTCCCGCCCGGCGGCGCACTCTTAAGAAATTCTGACCTGTCTGGATGAGTCGAAATTACCGGAAGTATCGCATCAATGACATGAATCCCAGGATGAACTTGTCACCCCAAACTGCAGCCATAATGCCGACACTCACCACCAACACGAGGTCTACAGGGAAGGGTATTCCACCCCATACCACCAGACCGGCTGCGAGAACGACGCCGAAGACAACTCGCAGGAATATGGTGACAGGGTTCATAAGGTCTTCACGCTAATCGATCGAGTCAGTGCTAAAATACCCACAACTTTCACCAACATACTTTGCGGGACGGGCGGAGTAAAGCAGATTATTCCTTCCAGCTAACCCTGCGAATCCTGTAATCTTGGCAAAACATGAGGACAGGATTTACAACGTTGAGCCTGCGAAGCAGGCGTAAGCATAAAGCCTGGGGCGCAAGCCCCAGGATCAGATCACAAAACATGCCCGAGCCCGTGAAACGGGTGACAGCGGGAAATTTACAGGCTTTCGCCCGCTGTCGCGGGCTCCGACCTTTTTTTATTGGTACTTGAACCTGGGGCTTGCGCCCCAGGCTGTATGCTTACGCCTGCTATCGCAGGCTAAGAAACATCATTCGAATTCGATTTTTTGTGCAAAGCCAGGTTGACACGAGATTCAGGATTGGATGGGCGAGTATGACGGCTGTTGTTCCGCGCGTGCTGGTTGTAATCGTGTTTCTAATCGCGGCGCCGGCGGCGAGAGCGTGTTTCTGTGTGATTCCGGAGGTCAAACAGGGATTTGAATGGGCGCGGGCGGTGTTTGTCGGTGAGGTGCTGGAGATTATCCCGCCACGCAGCACTGATAAAGATGCAGTCTATGCCGATCGCGTCCACTCCGTACGGTTCAAAGTGGAAACAACATGGAAGGGACCGTTCTGGACCGAGGCGAACGCGTTGGTTCCTCAGGAGAATTGTTTCAGCATTCAACCTCTGCGCAAAGGAGAGAAGTATCTGGTTTATGCCAATCCGGTGAGCTATTCGAGCAAGAGCAGCGATGTCATGATCAATGCGTGCAACAGGACCGCGCGCCTATCCACCTCTCCAGCCGAGCCCGGTTTGTTGGAACACCTGTTTGGCCGAAACACAGCGAACGACATTCGCATACTCAATAACATAATCATGATGTCGAATCCGAGACCAAGTCCGGATCCAATCCCATGGCTGAAGTTTTTAGGCCCTGAAAACTGAACCGGACCACAGCGCGACAATGCGATCTCTTTTTTTCCTCCTTCTGCTGATCGCTATTACCTTCAACCTCTGCATTGCGCAGGAGACGATTGGACCAACCAACACCGACACCGAGAAGTTTGCACTCGAACTGGCATCCTCACCACCTGCAAAACGCACTGAACTGCTTGCCGCGCACCCGGAACGGGTAACCGTCGCGTTGCGCAAGGAGCTGATCCAGCACGGCAACCTGCGCTTTGCCTCAACACGGTTCGCGCAGGCGCTCGAAATTTATCACCTTGTCGAAAAGATCTCGGAACAGATCGGCGATAAAGAAGGCGTGGCGGCGACGTGGCTGAACATGGGCAGCGTGTATTACTTCCAGGGCAACTACGAGCGCGCGCTCGATCATTATCGAAAGTCCGAAGCGGCGTTCGTCGCGCTGGATAACCGTCTTGAGGTCGGACGGTGTCGCTTTGAAATTGCACTCACCTACCAGTCGCAACGAAAGCCAACCGAAGCGCTGAAGAGGTTTGAAGATGCATTGAAAGAATTCGAAGCCGCCCACGACACAACTGAGATTGCAAACACGCTGGCCAGCATCGGTGGTCTGCAATACGAACTCGGTAACTACGATGCTGCGCGCAAGACGTTTCTCAGAGTTGCAGAATGGAGTCCCGGAGGCGAGAGTCTCTCGCGGATCGCTGAAACGTTCTATATGCAGCACGACTACACCCAGGCGTTGACCTATTACCTGCGAGCCCTCGATTACTTCAAGCCACAAAATAGCTTTGCCGGAATGATTGCGGCATATAGCGGCGCCGCGAATTGTTATTACTACCAGCGCAACTACGATCAAGCCCTGGAGTTTTACAACCGCAGTCTCGCGATTGAACGAACGCTCAGCGATCCCACCGGAGTCGCAACTCGTCTACAGAGCATCGGCAACGTGCATCGAGTGCGTGGCGACTACGCATCGGCACTTGAAGCTTACACGAAGAGTCTTGCGACCGCTCAAGAGTCCCTCACTGGCGCTACGGTCGCGACAACGCTGGGAAGCATCGGTCTAGTTCGAGCGTTGCAGAGAGACAACGTTCAGGCAATCGAGTATTTCGACAAGAGCCTCGCCAAATTTCAGACTGACGGCGATCAGGTTGGTATGGCGCGTATGTTGAGCTTCATCGGCAACGCGCGCTACATACAAGGACAATACGATCTCGCACTCGAGGCTTATGAGAAAAGCCGCGAGCTATACGAGAAACAATCTGACCACCTCAATCTCGCGCACATCCTGCTCGGTATCGGCGCTGTTCACCTGGCCCAACAAAACCACACACTCGCGTTGAAGAGTTTTCATGAAGCTCTGACTCTCTACACGACGTTGGGAAGAAAGGCCGACATGGCCGACGCGCTGAGCAGGCTCGCTGTCGCATATGGCGAGCAGGGTGACAACGCTAAGTCGCTGGAGTTTGCGCTGACTGCAGCGAGAGTGGCGAAGGAAGTTGAAGTCTTTTCAATTGCTGCGTACGCACTGACCGAAGCCGGGCGAGCGCAACGTGGTCTCGGACGTAAGACTGAAGCGTTGAATGCTTTTGCTGAAGCGATACAGGTGCAGCGATCGATTCGGCCGGAGACTGGTCCGGACGGAATCGAGACTGAGCGTAGCGGCGTGCTTCCTTATCTCGGCGCTATGGAAACACTCATCGAACTGGACCAGCCGAGAGAAGCCCTCGTTCGTGCTGATGAAGCGAAGTTGCAGTTTCTTCGCGAGGTGATTCAACGTGGCAATTTCACGATCACGAAAGGAATGACCCCCGCGGAACGAGAGGAAGAGTTGCGGCTCGTAGGCGAGGTGGCTTCGCTGAAAGCGCAGGTATACGGCTCGCAGGATTCGAGATTCGCTGCGAACAGCGCACTCAAGACGCGCTTGAGTGCTGCACGCGAAGCGTATGAAACGTTTCGCAAACGGCTTTACACGACGCGTCCGCAGTTGACCGTCAATCGCGGTGAGCTTGCGAGCTTGCATCTGGACGAGCTGCGCCCGTTTGTTAACAACAACACGGCGCTGCTCCAGTATGCAGTGACGGACGAGAAGGTGTTCTTGTTCGTTGTGACTGCAAGCACTTCGACGATGGACGTCAAAGTCTACACACTAAACACGTCGCGCAACGAGATTGCGCAAAAGATCTCGAGTTTTCGCCAGTCGATCGACAACCCGGTAGCGGCGCGTGAGCTTTACGACACGTTACTGAAACCGGCCGAGTCGCAGATTGCACAACGCTCGAAGCTAATCGTTGTTCCTGATGGGCCACTCTGGGACGTGCCATTCGAAGCTTTGCAGCCGGCCGCTGATCGATATGTGATCGATCAGGCGTCTGTCTCATACGCGCTGTCGTTCTCCGCGTTGCGAGAGATGCGAAGGCGTCGGGCGCCGGCTTCAACGAGACGCACCGCGCTTGCGCCAACACTGGCGGCGTTTGCAAATCCGACATTGGAAGTTGAAGTCGTCGAGCGCGTGCAGCGGGCGTACACTGGTGTGAAAGTCGCAGACACTGAGACGAGTGAGCTCGACAAACTCCAAACGATCTACGGTCCCGCGCGTGCGCACTCCTACACTGCGACACGCGCGAAAAAGGAACGAGTGAAAGCGGAAGCGAATGCTGCGACTGTCCTTCACCTCGCGATGTCTGCAATCCTGGATCACGCAGTTCCGATGTACTCGCTCTTTCTCATGACGCCAGATGCGGGTGACGATGGATTGCTGAAGTTGTGGGAGATTACGAGCCTGAACTCGAAAGCGCGCGTCGTTGTGTTGCCGCACGCTTTATCCGCTGGACAGGCGCAAACAGGCGACGCGCTGATGGCGCTTAGCTGGGCGTGGTTTGTGGCGGGCAGTCCCGTCGTGGTGTTGAATCGTTGGGAAGGGAATGATGAGTTTGTTGCCGCGCTACATCAACGACTGAAGACGACAGAGCCTTCTTCCGAACAACTGCGACAGGCAATGCTGCGGATGAGGCGACGCGAAAGTCCGTCGCACTGGGCGAGTTATATTTATTTAGGCTACTGAGAACAGAGAAGGGGCGGCCACGGAGGGCCGCCCCTACAATGGCGCGTCCAATGATGTTGCCCGATCGACTACAACTGTAGGGGTGGCCCTCCGTGGCCACCCCTTCCCGAATCACGCGAAGTACCCCTACAATTGCGGTGACTGGCTCTCCTTCTGCCTGTTCTCCAACTCTTTCTGTAACGCGCGGCCTTCCTTCACGGTCTCGTCCCACTGTGCAGCCTTCGCAGCTTTGTTTTGCTCACGAAGTACCGATTGATACTTCTCGAGGTTGGTCAAGTAGTTGTCCAGCTCGTTACCTTCGAGATAAGCCGTGGAGACGTGTATCTTGTCAAACACTTGAGCGTACGTCGCTTCGGCTTTTGTCTTGTCATTGTTACTGAGTTGATAGTCAGCGACTTCGCCGGCGCTTCTCACATAAGCTGACATGAACTTCGCGTAATCCTCCGTACGGTACAACAATGTGAATGCGTCGCTTCGTTTTGTCATGGTTTCGAGCTTGCGGACGCGGACGGACTGGATCTCCTGCGGCGGCTTCTGTTGCTTTTGGTAGATACTAACCAACGCTGAGTAGATCTGCTCCTCTTCATCCCACACCAGACGCGCCTCCGCGGGACTGAGAACGGTCAGCGCCTGGTTCAACAGTAGCTCGGCTTCCGCTGGTTTATTCAAATCGTCTTTATAGAGATTCGCAAGCTGCCGCAGCCCCTCTACATACTGTGACTGCGGATCGTTTGGACCAAAGAACTGACCCTTAACGTTCCTGCGGTTATCGATGAGCTTCTTGTAAAACGACTCAGCCTTTTCGTAATCGTTGTAATGATCGCGATAGAGGTTTGCCAGCTTCAAATAGCTCACCGCGCGCGAACTATTCTCGGCCACAACGCCTTCTCTTACTTCCAGCGCTTTCTCATACGAACGCCTGGCTTGCGGAACACGTCCCAGCCTGATGTAAATGTCTCCTATTTGATCCAAATCGTCGTCGAAAGTGCCGGCAGGATCGGTGGACCGGACGGGCCCTTTCTTTTTGAGTTTGAGTTGCAGATCCTGGATCGTTTTCACCAGCTCAAATGCAGCGTCGCCACGGCTTTCGTCCTTCATGGCAATATAAATCTGACCTAATTCACTGTATTTGTCCGCCAGCTCACGGACGCGCTGAGGCTCCAGGTGATAGAAGTTCTCGTTGTTTTCATAAAGGTCAATCAACTCACTATACGTACGCGCAGCATCTTCAAATCTGCTCCGATCGCGATAGAATTCGGCCAACCCCGCGAGTGCGCCTTCGACACCTTCTCCAGGGTGATATTCGACCGTTTTGTAGGCGTCGACCACGCCCTTCAAACTCTGCTCAGCGTCGTCGTACCTGCCGATATCGAGATAAAGCTGCGCAAGGTTCTTGAGACTGGCCATGCTAAGTAGCGGATTGTCTGACTTAATCTTCTGCTGATACGCCGCGGCCTTCTTGTAATACTCTTCGGCTTTCGCTAATTGCTCCGCCGGGCTGTCGGTGACACCATCAGCGCCCGGCTGTCGACCAGCGGCTAGCTCAGTAGCATTGTCGTGATAGGCATGCGCAAGACCGTGATACGTTTCGAAGAGAATTGTCGCCGGCTCGTCCTGCAATATTTTTTCGAGGGTCACGCGGCCGTTCTCATAATCCTTGATCGCTTCCTCAAAGTCGCGCAGCTTGTGATAAGTAGCGCCAAGACGCGACATGGTCCAGCCGTAGTCTCTGGTAACCTGTTTTGATTGTGCGGGCGTAAAGTTCTGTGTGCCGTTCGTACCAGGTTGAAGACCTCTCAACTTTTCTTCGAGCCTTTCAAAAGACTCACGCGCCTTATCGTACTCTTCACGACGAAACGCTTCCAGACCGCTGCGTATTAGCTCGCCACGTTCGAGCGCGCTGACGACCTGTCGCGCGCTCTCCTGTGCCTGGATGGTCGCTGCATTTGCTTCTGCGGTCGCTCGCTGTGCGGCTTGGAGATTATTTTCTGCGGTTATTTTTTGTTCATTGGCAACTTTGGCCGCTGCTTCTGCTCGTTCCTTTTCGAAGGCAGCCTCTTGCTCGGCCTGCTCTGCGTCCCATTTACTTGCATTAGCCGCATCTGCCTGTTCCCGCGCATAACTCTCAGCCTTCTTGGCGGCCGCGGCGGATAGCTCTGCGTTTCTCCTGGCGAATTCTGCTGCCTCGCGACTCTGTAGCGCTGATGAGCGTTGGGTCCACGCAAACAAGGCGGTCGCGACCGAGAGCAGTAAGATCACACACAGCGCCGCTATCAGTAGTCGCATGCGACCCGCAGCACGTTTTTGCAACTCGACGAACCGTTTGGTCTTTTCCAATTCGCGTTTGTCGCGTTCGATCTCTTCATTGCGGCGTTTCTGTTCAGTTGCGATCCTTTCCTCACGAGCAAGACGACTTTGCTCGAGGTACGACATCGCCGTTTCGAATTCCGGATGGTAACGTTCGCCCCACGCGGAAGTCGGGTGCGATTTGTCGCGCCAGTCGAGTGCGAATGAGAGCGCGGGTTCCTGCATCAATCCCTCGCTGCCTTCGCGGTGCAGCACGGCAGTGTCCGCCACACGACGATAAACCCTTACTGACTGCGCTTCTTCGTTCACCCATTCTTTTAATCGCTGCCAGTTACGAATCAAACTCTCGTGTGAGATGTCGATGACGGAGTCCGCATGCAGCGGCGTGCCAATCGGAGGCATGAGAAACGAACGGCCACCACCTCGGAAAACATCAACGACCGCGATCACTTCCGCGAGACTCGCGCCCGTGATCTTGCAGATGGTGTCGAGTCGAGTCGGCCGACGGAGCTCGCGGTTGTCTGCGCCGCGTTCGCTGAGTGCCTTGAACAGTGCTTCGGCAATTTTGCGGCTGCGATCATCCGGTAACTCATTGAACGCTTCGTCTGCGTGACGCGAAAGCGCGTCACTCATCGTGCCGATCGCTTCGTAATGTTCAAGGCCGATCGGTTCGCCATCACGTCGATTCGCCTGCCAGTGTTCCCACGTACGCATCAACGCGTGCTGAAGGATCGGCAGTTGATCGGGATTGTCGCCGACGTCGTTTAGCAGGCGATTGATCAACGGCTCACTTATCTTCCCACGTGTAACGCCAACCGGTCCCGTCACTGCGAAGCGACGCTCGTCACGTGTCATTCGCGGTATCAGGTATTGGCCGTCATTTATAGCTTCCGGCAGTCCCTGGAATTGCGCGCAGTCGCCGAGAAAGTCTGAACGCATCGTGAGCACGATGTAGATCGAGAGCTCACGCTGCTGTGCGGCTTCGAGCAGCAGTTTCACGAAAGCTGATGCTTCATCGACGCTGCTGCCCTCGTGTGTAGCGCGGAAGCGAAACAGTTCCTCAAACTGGTCCACGACGACAAGCAGTTTCTCGTGCTCGCCGAGTCGAGCCTGCCGTGCAACGTTGAGTATTCCGAGCGAACCGCTTCTCAGTGTCGCTTCGATTACTGCCACTGCTTCTTCATCGGACAAGCCCATGCCTGCTTCAGAAAGCACGTCTTTCTTCGCGAGCTCAGTTGCGAGGTTTCCGATCGGATCACCACCGGGTCTCATCACCGCAATGCGCCATCCCGAACCAGCGCCTTTCATCATTCCGCCACGCAATGCCGGCATCAAACCGGCACGGATCAATGAAGACTTGCCACTGCCTGAAGTGCCCACGACCGCGAGGAAGCGCGAGCGTTGCAGCCGCGAGATCAGCTCGTCCGATTGTCCTTCACGACCGAAGAACAGCCGGTATTCGTCCGTTTCAAATGGACGCAGCCCGGGGAAGGGATTCTTGAGAGGTCTCGATTGCATTATTCTTGCCCTCCTTCAGAGGAATGCACGGCGGTCACGAAGTCGCGCAGGTCTTCAGGATTGAATGACTCGTAATTGCGAACGACGTAAGGCACGAGGTGCGTGAGGAAGTCTTCTTTTTGATCGTTCTGAGGCGCGCCTACGTAAACTGCACTCGCGGTCCAATCATCCTCGCGCCCATAGCCATATGCTTTTTCGAGGTCTTCGAGGTTCTTTCGCACCCACGGCTCATCGCCGTTGCCGAAGTAGACGAGTGCTGCGTCGCATTCGCGCAGATTTTTGTGATGGTAGTCCATGAGTGTCGCTGCGCTGTCGCCGTCAAACCAGGTAATCACCTCGATGTTCTGTTTGAACAAATACTCCTTGATTGGTCGCACCAAACTGCGATCGCGGTTCTCGCAGATGAGGTAAACCTGTTTCAGTTTTGAGCGTCCATTTTGTTTCGCGGGCACAGCTTTCTCGGGTGGATTGAGTTTTTCGACGATGCGCGTCTTCAAGTCTTCGATGCTTGTTTGCAGCAGCTCCGCGCCGCAGCCGATTCGCTGTTGAAGGTCGGTGATGAATTTCTTTTGGCGTTCATCAGTGACTTCGAGCGCGGGTGTCATCAGACCTTGCGGCATCCACAACAGACGTGCATAAGAAGAATCTTTGCTACAACGTTGAGCAGCTAATTCTTCCTGAATTGCGATTACTGAGCGGGGATCGTCTTCCGGTGTGCCACCGTAACGTTTGCCGATCAGGTGAACAGACATAACCGAGCGTCCGAGCGCTTTGAGTATCGCCGCTTCAGTCTCTTTCAGCTCTTCGGTGGGTAGCTTTTCTTCGGGAAGCACACCGTAACCACGTTGTCGCAGCTCGTCCTTCACAAGCTCGCGTTCCTGAGCTACGTCAGAAGCTGTTTCGGCAAGATAGACAAACTTCTGTGGCCCCTCGGTAGGTAATTCTTTGGTCGCACGTTTGTCCGGATCCTTCGCTACTGCAAGCAAAGTCGAGATGTCCCACGCGAGTCGTCGCAAGACTGTCCAGTATCTTGGATCTTTAGCCGGTACGACGTCGGGACTAAACTCGACCGGCATGTCACCTTCCATTTCGTAAAACGAGTGCCCGATCAACTCGCGTAAAGCTTCCGGCTCCTTCTTCGCCAGATGAAACAGAAGGGGCGACTTAATCACTTTGAAGATACGCGAACGATGAGCGGGCGCGTTGGGGAGAGGTGGATTTTTGCAGAATGCTTCGAGCTCGCGCAGGCACCAGTCTGACTGCACATAACGTGGAGAAACGATCGGGAGGAATAACAGTGAGTGCGAGATACCTTCTTCAATCGCGGCGCGCAGGAGAGCGTCGCCGGTGAGGCTGCGTTGGTCGCGCCAAACCGTTGGTTGATAGCCGAGAGTGCTGCTGATGAGACGTGGCAGACGTTCGACGAGTAGATCGACCCAACCTTTGACGTCGCCTGCTGGATCGTCGTCGTCAAGGTGTCCATAACTGATAAAGATGTCGTATTTAGAAGGCATTTCGCTTGTCCCAGGAGACGCGGAAAGATGAAGTCAATCCGAAGGTGTGTCGCGGGAAAATGATACACGAAACAGCCACAAGAAGCACAAACGTTTCATAAAACCCTTTGGTGATTTTGTGCTTTTGTGGCTAATCAAGTTGCAGGCGAACAGATGCGGCACGGTTTGAAGCCGTGCGATACCGCTTCCGAGGCGGTTGAAAAACCGACCCGGTTTTTAGTCGAGATGTGATCAACCCAGTCGCAGCTCTCCGTATGATAGATCGCCAGTACGATGTTGCCGACGAACGGATCAGACAGCTTCGGAGTAACTGCTGTAGGCGTTGCCCCCTGAGAATTCACCTGCGGAGTAAACAACATCGAAAACTGCTGGGGCGGAGGCGCCGAGATTGCCGGCGGTTGCTGCCAAGCTGTACGAGACGACGAAATCCCTGTCGGTTGCCACGCCACACCGGCGCCTAAGCGCTTTGCGTTGCGCGATTCTTCTTCCGCTTTTATATAACCATAAGTTAGGCAGCCGAGTACCATGCAGATCAGCGCTACAAATAAGGAGACGCCGAAATCAAATCCAAATCCCCGCACCACAGTGTAACTGGCCCAGTACCACAACAGAAAATACTTCCGCATAAACTCTTTTGAAAACACGACCGCGTTGCCCATCACATCGTGCGGATCCTTAATCGCTGAGATTGGTGCGGGCAGTGGTGTACTGAAAAGTGACTGCACAAATGGTGACCCGGGCGTGGATGGCATCGATGGCCCACGACTCTTCTCCTGCCAGGACACCCAACGAACCGGCTCTCGTTCCGGACGTTCCGCCAAAACGACCTCGCGTGTTTTTGTGGTCGCATCAATGTCGGCGGGAGCCGTCATCCACGAAGGCAGTTTGGACTTCGCTTGCGCCAGCTCGAGCAGCGAGGAAACTTGATTGGGTGAACCCGTTGCGCCGTTCGCCAGTACATCCGCAAGCTTGGCATGTTCCGGTCCAATCTCCCGGATCTTTTTAAACAACTCAGACGAAGCAGGATCGGCGAAGTCGCTCTTCGTGAAAAGCAGGTTCTCATCGTGATGCTCCTGCCAGAGACTGGGCCGTTCAGCCAGCGACAACAAAGACAGGTAGATCACGAGAGAAGAGAAGTTATCGAGATTGCTGTCGAACTGTATGGCAGTCCTGCGCGGGTGCTGGTAGTGTTGATGTCCAACCTCGCTCGCCGTCCAACCCTCCATGGCGGGCACGTAAATTCCGTCGTGGTCGACGAGACGTAAGTGTCCGTGCTCGACGATGATGTTGCCGTGCTGCAGATCGCCATGCGCAATACCCGACGCTTGCAACGTCGCCAGCAGTCGCAACCACTCTTCCGAAAGATGCAGCAGGACGTCCGGCCGGTGGAGCATTTCGCCGATGTACACATCGAGCGTCGGGCCTTCGATCCACTTCATAAACAGGATCGGAAATCGATTGCCTCCGACGAGAATTCCCTCAGGCGCGTAAGTGAAATCTGACAGGTACGAAACCGGCGAATTCGTGAGATGCGCCTGGATTGCGCGGTATCGCTGGTCGCGATCTCCGAGGTATCCACGGAAGCAACGCACGGCGAAGTCGCCATTGCCGCTCATCGAATTGAGCTTGTAGACGTAGGCAAACTGGCCTGACGTCACGAGTGGCATTCCGAGACGATCGACAGCCGGCAATGTATTGCGCAGGTGTTGATGGGCAAAACAGATCGACGGGCACTGGATGGCTTCAGTGAAATATCTTGCCGAAGGCCAATTCCTCGGTAGTGCGCCTGTTTGTGAGGAAGAAAGTACCACTAATTAATTCTCCCCTTGATTTCGATTCGGACGATGGCGAGATCGTCATTTCGTATTCTGCCAGTTTGTCGCTCATCGTCAAAGAAACGGCGTAGCTCCTCATCGTCTTTTGCGGTCAGAAAGTCAGGGTCGAAATCGCCGTTCTCGAAACGCTGCAAACACCAGGACGCAGCCGCGTCTGACGCCAGTAACAGCACGTCACCGTTTTCACAACTGCCTGAATCCACTACCACTGACTGCATGGTGCTTTCGTGTAAAGCGCAATTCGACGCTACCAGCACCGGCGTTGAATTGAAACTCTCCGAACGCGAGAGTGGCAAACTCTTTAAGAGCGCACTGCCGCGACAATGCAGCAGGCACGTATCACCGAGTGCGATTGCCTTCCATGAAGGCGTGTCGGTTTGGAGATCGAACTCGACGCCGGCGAAAGCGGCAAAAGATCCGGTGCGTGCTTTTTCTTCGGAATACCACGACAGGGTTAGACCCTTCCATGATTCGTGAAGTTCCCGGCCTTCAGCCGCCACCCACTTGCGAAACTCTGCGACGGTCAGTGTCGCCTCGTTTCGCACCCAGTGTTCGGCGAGGTTCCTCGCCCACTGTTGCGCGTTGAATGCTTCAGTAGCGCCGTCGGTCACAGCGAAACGAGC
>Ga0126311_10000900_pt1 | contig 13940 bp, 13 predicted proteins | sample Plot61_FD_92539 | JGI IMG/M metagenome (GOLD analysis project Ga0126311, IMG submission 92539) | Serpentine soil microbial communities from UC McLaughlin Reserve, CA, USA - Plot61 | ecosystem: Environmental > Terrestrial > Soil > Grasslands | place: USA: UC McLaughlin Reserve, Lake County...
GGAGGAGGAAAAGGGCGCCGTGGCGGATATACTTAGGCGGGCGGCGCGGGCGAGCTACCTAGAGATAGGGGAACTTCAGCTCGAGAGCCGTCCGGGAGAGATCTCGGTGAGGGCCCGCATCTACGAGCCGGAGGAAGACTTTGAGTGACGCCACAGAAACGCCGCCAATCGCGACACAGGTCACGATCTCGCGCAAGCCGGGCGCGCGCGGCGCCAGGGCGCCCTCCGGGTCCGAGGGGACCAGGACCGCCTGCATCCGTACCTTTGGCTGCCAGATGAACGTCCACGACTCCGACCGGATGCGGCGCATGATCCTGGACGCCGGATACGCAGAGGTCCAGTCCTACGAAGAAGCCGACCTCGTCATCCTCAACACCTGCTACGTGCGCGAGAACGCCGTCGACCGCGTCCGCGGCCACCTCGGCGAGCTCAACCGCCTCCGCCGCGAAGGCCGCGTCAAAAAAGTCGCCCTCACCGGCTGCATCGGCGCCTCCGACGAATCCACCACCCTCCAGCGCCAGTACGGCATAGATCTCGTCCTGGGTACCCATAATACATACGAACTAGCGGAATTCGTTGGTTTGCCGACGATGCGGGAGACGTACACGCCGGATCTCCGGGGGACTGAAGGCGAGCACAGTGCGTTCGTCACCATCATGACTGGGTGCAATTATCAGTGCAGCTACTGCATCGTGCCGTCCGTGAGGGGGCGCATGGTGTGCCGGCCGCTGGAGAATGTAGTCGCGGAGATCGAGGGTCTGGTGGAGAGCGGTACCGGGTACGTCACGCTTCTCGGGCAGACGGTCGACGCCTGGCGGCATGAGGGAAAACGGTTCTACGATCTCCTTGAGAGGGTCGCGGACGTGGCTCCGCGGGTGTGGTTCACGACCAGCCACCCGTCCAACATGGAGGATCGGACGCTGCGTTTGATCGGTGAGAAGGACACTATAGTCAAGAGGCTGCATTTGCCCGTGCAGTCGGGCTCGGACCGGATGCTCAAAGTCATGCACCGCGGCTACAAAGCGGAGAGGTACCGGCGCAAGATCGAAGTGTTCAGGGAGGCCGTCCCAGACGGGACCCTTAGTACCGACATCATCGTCGGCCACCCGGGCGAGACCGAGGAGGATCACGAGCAGACGCTGAAGCTGGTTGAGGACTGTGCTTTTGATTCAGCCTATATCTTCAAGTTCTCCCCGAGAAAGGGCACCGAGGCCGCAGAGCTCGGGGGCGCTGTGCCGCCTGGAGTGGTGCAGCGGCGCTTTCTGGAGGTGCTCAGAGCGGTCGAGCAGAACGCCTTTACGCGCAACCAGCGCAAGGTAGGGAGCCTGGAGGAAGTGTACATCCGGCACGGTAGCACCGAGGACGGCAAGGCCATAGGCGAAACGTGGAGCGGCCACGCGGTGCACGTGAGGACGGAGAGCGAACCTGGAGAGTATGTCAGGGCCAGGATAGATTCCGCGGGGCCGCACGTTTTGTACGCCGGGGAGCCGGTAGCCTGACGCAGGAACACAAGAAAAAGGCCCTGGTAGTCTGTGGGCCGACGGCGAGCGGGAAGAGCGAGATCTCCGACGCCCTGGCCGATACGCTCACCCGGGAGCACGAGGCGTTCGTACCCACCCTCGTAGTCGACTCGATGCAGGTGTACCGCGAGATCCCCACTATAACCAACCAGGACCGGCGCCGGCCCGCCGAGCTCGTCGGCATCGTCTCCGTCACGGAAGAATGGACCGTCGCCCGCCACAAGGCGCGGGCGGAGAAGGTCATCTGCCGGGCAGAGCCGCCGTTCGTCCTGGATGCCGGGACAGGCATGTACCTGAACGCGATCCTGCTCGACGTACCCCTCGCCCCGAAGGTGGAGGCTAACACGAGAAGGACTGCCCAGAGACAAACCGCCGGCGCGCCCAACCCGCGCCGCGCGGCGCGGGCCAGGGAGTTGGAGCTTGCCGGCGCCGCGTCCCGGCAGTCGATCTGGGACGGAGAACCCCGCTTCGATACCGCCATCATCTACTTGCGACCTGTCAGGGAGACACTTGACGCCGCGATCTCCAGGCGCTCGGAGGAGATCCTGCGCGGCGGTCTCGAAGAGGCGGCGAAACTGGTGGAGATGCAGAGGGCCGGCGCCACTATAAACGCCTCCGTCGCCGACTCCATCGGGGTGCGCGAGCTCACTGAGCACATCTCAGGAAAGATCACCGCCGAAGATGCAAAATCCCTCATAAATACTCGCACCCGGCAACTCGCCCGACGCCAGATCCGCTGGTTCGATAAGCTCGTGCGCACCTTCGAAGGCCGCATGCCCATCACTGTCCTCCCGAACCCAAATCAATTGAATACTATGCATGGTAGAATATGGGCATGAGTATGAGTGAGGATCGCGCGGTGCTGGTGGGGGCGGGGGAGACCCGCCACTTGGAAGAATTGGGACGCCTTGCGACGACGCTGGGCATGGAGGTCTCTGGGGTTCTCGAGCAGAACCGGAGGGACGGCACGGGGTATCTGGGCCGTGGCAAGCGGGAGGAGCTCCGGGAGTTGGTCGGCGACCTCGAGGCCTCCTTCGTGGTCGCCGACGACGAGTTGACGGCTTCGCAGGCGCGGGTGCTCGAGAAGGCTGCAGGGGCCACGGTCGTGGACAGGACGGAGTTGATCATCCGCATCTTCGAGGCGCACGCGAGGGACGCGGCGAGTCGCCTCGAGGTGGAGCTGGCCGACCTTGAGTACAGGCTCCCCAGGGTCAAGGGTAGGAACCCCGAGTTGAGCCGCCTCGGTGGCGGGACGGTTCTTGCCAGGGGACCGGGCGAGCAGCAGCTCGAGTACGACAGGCGCGCCATCCGCCGGCGCATGGAGACCATAAACCGCAAGCTCGAAGAGGAGAGGGCCGCAAGGGCCGTACGCGGGGCGCGGCTCAAGAAGGAGGGCCCGCCGACCATCGCGCTCGTGGGCTACACCAACGCCGGCAAGACGACTATCCTCAACGCGTTGAGCGGCTCGGCGAGGTCCACAAAGGACAGGCTCTTCGAGACCCTGGAGACCACCACGCGGCTCGTGGAGGGCATGCGCACGGACGGGGAGGACGGCGCGCGCCCTGACTTCGTCGTCACCGACACGGTCGGGTTCATAAGGAAGCTGCCTACACAGCTCGTCCACTCCTTCGCCTCGACGCTGGAGGCGGCCGGCGACGCCGACGTGAGGGTTCTCTGTGCCGACGCCTCCAGTATGGACCTCGAAGACGAAGTTAGGACCGTCTGGCGGACGCTCGCCGAGACGCTCGGGGAAGATAACGGGTTGGGGCTCGGGGAGGCGATCCTCTGCCTCAACAAGATGGACCTGGTGTCGGAGGAGCGCACGTCGGAGTTGCGCAGGGAGTACCCGGAGGCTGTCATGATCAGCGCCATAGAGGGCGTTGAGGCGCTGCTGAGGGAGATCTACGTCCGCGTGGCCGCCGGGAGAGAAAGGATGGAGGTCTTTATCCCGCACGCCGAGTATGCTGCAGCGAGCCGACTCTACGGCCTTGCGGAGATCCACGCCCAGGAGAACACCACCTCGGGGCTCCGGATGGATGTGAGCCTGCCACGGGCCGCCGCTGCAAAGTACGCCCCCTACAAGGTTTGACAGAGAAGGCCACCAGGCTATACCCGCTCCCGCCGCGCGAGATCGCCGCGGAGAGCATCTACGAGGACCTCGAGCTGCCGCCCGCCGGACGCGCTGATTCCCACAGACCGTACGTCATCATCAACATGGTCAGCTCGGTAGACGGCAAGACTGCCATCGGCGGCAAGGCCGCCCGCATTGGGAGCCAGACCGACCGCCGGACCATGCAAAACCTCCGCTCTCACGCCGACGCCGTGATGATCGGGGCGAACACTCTACGCGCGGAGAAGCTCTCCCTGGCTCTCGACGACCCCTCCGACAAGCCCCAGCCACTGGCGATAATAGCTACCAGGACCGGCGACGTGCCCCTGGAGAGCAACCTTATCCTCGGCGAAGAACAGGAGGTCCTCCTGCTCTTTCCTAGAGAACTCCCTGGCTACCCCTGCGGACGTGCGCGTCGCCTGCTGGCATCCGAGGGCCCGTCGGGCCACGTGGACCTCGTGGAGGCTCTCGAAATGCTCAAGGCCGAGTACGGCGTCGACGTTCTTCTCGTAGAGGGGGGACCGACCCTGAACCACGCCCTGATCTCTCGCGGCCTGGCCGACGAGCTGTTCCTTACGCTGGCGCCGAAACTCCTCGGCTCCGGCATCTCCGAGAGCCGCACCATCCTCGACGGTGGACCGCTGCCTCAGGAGACCTCAACCCCAGTCCTCCTCTCTGTTCACCTGGTGGGCGACGAGCTCTTCCTTAGGTACAAAGTAGAAGGTCCGGGTATCATGCACAACACCACATAATACATCACCAAACGGAAGTAGACACGATGAAAAAGTGCGCATACTACGCCAAATGAGGCCACAATCCGCCACCACCGCGGATCGAGCCTGTCGGACACACCCTACCAGACGGGGGCAAAAGAGGAACGACAGACGACACGCTTCGCGTTGGGCCCCAAGTGGGGTTGCATCGGGCTGTTCTGCTCGCCGGGATGGTACCTGCGGTGTTTCTGCCGCCGTCGTTAGACGTCTGGGCTGGCCTGGCGTAGCCGGGACGGCATCCGAGTGGTCACACCCTACTCGGCCTGCTGGCGGGGCTTGTGGAAGCGCTCAGGATCCTGCTCATGCTATAGCCCTGAATCTCTCGAATGACTCTTCGAACGAACTTCCGAGAATTCCCGTTATGCGAAGTTCGCGCTCGCGGCGCAGGAGCGGAGGATTTTACGCTGGAGGGCTAGCCCTCCTCAGCGACCCTCTGCGGTTCCTCCCTCTCTGTCGGCTTCTCATCGCGCCGGCCATGGCGGCCTTTTCCCCTCCCCCGGTTTGGGGGATCCACTGCCGTTAGCTCGGAGCTCGGCCTTGAACTCTTCGACGGAGCTGCGCGCCCGGTAGGCGAACCTTCCAACGTCACGAGCCATCTGACCAACCCTCGCCGGCCCGAACACGATCAACAAGAGCAGCCCTATAATCACCAACTCCTGGCCACCGAAACCGAACACGGCGAACGCTTTCTAGGACTTTTTCTGTTTACGACTTTTTCTGTTCAGCGAAGACGGCGTCTTCGGCCTCGAGGGTGGCCTCAGGGCCCACCTTCCCCTTGTCGCCCTTTTCGGGCAGCCGCTTCTCTTTCTGCTCCGCCTCCTCGGATTGGCCGGAGGCGCCCTTGCGGAACTCCGTTATGCCAACCCCCAGCGATCTTGCCAGGCTAGGGACACGTTTGGCTCCGAAGAAGAGGAGTATTATGCAGAGAAGGACGACAGGGATCATGTCGAAAAGCCCCCCTTCTACAGCCTACAAACCGACGAAGACAGCGGTTACTACTCCGAGAAAGAGCAGTTGTCCCGCTGTCAAGACTCGTGCACGCTTATTGTTCATCACCAGCCAATACGAAACGTCGCCCTTAGATCGCATTTTGACGAGCAGTATGAACGGCGCTGCCAGACCCCGAATCGATCCGTACGCGCCGTAAACAGCGGCACCAAGAAGGGGTCTCCCGAGTAGTAGAGCTCCTACCGGCACTGCGTACCAGAGCGAGAACCCAATCCGGCTCGTGGCCCACCATCACTCTGCAGGCCGCCCTCATGAACTCGTCGCGCTCTGTTGCTACTCGCCCCCCTTTTTCCTGGTGGGGCCGATGCGGGCTATGGCGCGGCACATGGTGGAGCGGCTTACAGAGAGCCCTGTCATGGCCTCTATGTGTAGTAGCAGCGCTCCTGAAGGCTCACAAAGGGCGCTCTTTGAGGTCCTCCTCCAAAAGCTTCATGGCTTTATCGTCCAGCTTCGGCGCAGATCCGGGTCTCTTCTTAGAGGCTAGCGATTCTCCCCGGCTGGCCTTATTGACGTATCGTTTGACCGAGGAGAGGCTCACGGAGAAGGTGCGAGCTGCCTGGACCTTGGACATGGTTGACACGCCCGGCCAAAGCCACGATCTCGATCAACGGCAATAATCCGACGGTCGGCCGTACCCTGCAGGTGCTGCTCAGCAGCCTGGGCTACACCGTCAGGCTCACAGCAGGCCCCGCGGCAGATCCTCCCAGCGACGCGCAGCTGGTGCTGGTGGTGCCGGGGTTGTCGCCTGAGGCCCACGAGGCGCTAGCGAGACGCTTGGAGGATGCCTCGGCGCTAGCCGCACTACCGCTCCTGTTCCTGACCACTCCCAGCGACGCAAAAGACATGCAGGGAAATGGGACAGTCAGGCACATCCCCTGGCCGTGCCACCTGGAAACCCTGCAACGCGAGATCGAGTCCGCCACCCCATCGACGAGCGTCGGACACGCCAGGCTCTATAATGGTAGCGTATTATACTGACATGGCCATGCTGCCAACTCTTCGCCGCGTTTGATGTGGCGCATTGCGGTTTTGGGGTCTGAGCGAGCTTCCTGGCCGCCGTCGCCGGAGCATAAGTCTTTATCATAGAGAGACGTTCTGGCCCGCGAGATCACCCATCCCCCTCTACATACGAGACGAACATTCTCAGTTACGTACTACTTCGCGCGCGAGTTTCACCCGCCTACAGCAGAACAGAACTCTTGCCGATTTTTGTATTATGCATAAATTGCTGTCCACTCTCCCCGGCCCTTGCGCCTGGTCTTCCCGTCTGTTAAGAAACGCGCATCGATGCGTTATGAACACGGGAGGAATTGGCGTTGCTAACGGGCTCGCGCATCGTGCAGTTGTATGACTTCTGCAAGCTGCCAGGCTCCGTCTCCCCGAGCGCCGAAGTGGGTCGCTTGATTGATCCGACGAAGAAGGGGCGTGCGTGAGCGCCGCCGTTCGCCGGTACAGGGAGCAGGACGCCGAGGCGTGGGACAAGCTAACGGCCGAGTCGTGGAACGGCACGTTCCTCCACGAACGTCGGTTTCTGGCTTACCACGGCGATCGATTCCAAGACGTGTCTTTCGTCGTTGAGGATGACCGAGGGCGAGTCATTGGGGCGTTCCCCGCGGCTCTCCATCCCGGACGTACAGACACCGTTATCAGTCACCCGGGCCTCACCTATGGCGGCGTCGTTCACAAAGGAGAGCTCCGAGGAGCCGTGATGTTGGACGTACTGCAAGACATCTGTGAGTTGTACCGAGGGATGAATTTGCGATACCTGCGGTACAAGGCTGTCCCGTACATCTATCACGCCGTTCCCTCGGGCGAAGACCTTTACGCGCTGTTCCGTCTTGGAGCGGTGCGCTACCGGTGCGATCTGTCTGCCGCTATAGACCTCGATTGCCGCCAGAAACCCAGCAACTTGCGGATCAGGGATCTCCGTAAGGCCCAGAGGGCGGGCGTAGACATTACGTTCGGACCAGAGTATCTGGAGCCATTTTGGGCGGTACTGGAGGCAAATCTCAGAACCAAACACGGCACTCGACCGGTTCATACCCTTGAAGAGATCACACACCTGCAAAGCAGATTCCCCGAGCAGATCAGATGCGTAGTTGGTGTCGTAGGTAATCGGGTAGTAGCCGGTGTCGTCTTGTTTCAAACATACAGAGTTACGCATGTCCAATACAGCGCCTCCACCGCTGAAGGCAACTCCATTGGCGCCTCAACGGCGGTTATAGACTACGCTGTGGGCAAGAGCATGGATCTCGGAGCACGCTACTTCGATTTTGGGGTCAGCAACGAACAGGAAGGCCGGATACTCAACGAGGGGCTTTATCGGTTCAAGACGAGCTTCGGGGCCGGAGGAGTCGCGCAAGAATTCTACGAGGTGGAGCTGAACACGACGACCGGTGCAACGTGATGAGTCTGCCGAAGTCAGCAACCGCACGATTCGTCGAGGCAGGCACCGTGGCAGACTTCGCGCCGACGCTCTCACTTCTGGCTCCCGAGATTGGTTTCCTAGGGTGGTACGCATTGCCCCGCCTTTGCTATAGTCTTTGCTATGGTGCTTCCCACGGAAGGGGAAGCGGCGTGTAAGAGAAGCGGAGGCATAGGACCTCCTGCCGTAATCGGACATCCGAAGTGGGAGAGGCTAGTGGCGTGGGCAAAGTCTATTAGAGAAGCATCCCGCCCCACCCGACTGTGCCAGCCGCTCGACACCGCCGTGCTGCGAGACACATCGGAGTTCGCCTCCCTCCAAGCAGAGTGGGACGAGCTCTACGATAGCTGCCCCTCGGCCACCCCCTTCCAGTCGTGGGAGTGGCTCTACTCCTGGTGGGAGGCCTACGAGGAAGCCTACGACTTGCGGCTGATCACGCTCAGGCAGGAAGGAATCTTGGTGGGATTGCTGCCGCTGATGGTGCGCCGCTGGCCCTCCTTAGGCCGGCTCCTCCTTATCGGCGGTGACAAGATGACTCTTTATAGTGACGTAATGACTCCATACAAAGACGTCCTGATAAGGGAAGGCTGGGAGGAGCCGGTCGCACAAGCTGGGGCTCGAGCCCTAAAGGAGCTCGACGGCTGGAGCGTGGCCGACCTCCAGGAGCTGATGCCAGATGCCGCCGCCTGGGGCCTCTTCCGCAACTGGGACGGTCCCAAGACAAGCGTTCCCATAACAGACTACGTCCTGATGCGTGCCTACTCCTCCTGGGAGGAGTTGCTCTCATCGTTGAGCAGAAAGCTGCGCAAAACGGCGCGCAGGACCTTGCGGCGTATGGAGGAAGACGGGCTCAGGTGCCAGCCGGCAACTCCGGAGGATGCCGGGCGAGCCGCTCGCACGCTCGTGGACCTCCACCGCGAGCTCTGGCGGGGGCGGCGCATCGCGCCAGAACATCTCACTCCCCGGTACGAGGCTTTTATGGAAGCCGCGGCGAGGCGGATGAGCGAGCGCGGCATCGGCAGGATCTCCGAGTTTAGGCGAGACGACGGGGAGGTCCTCGTCTCCCAGTTCCTCGTCTTCGATAAAGACTTCGTCGGCGTGTACGTGACAGGCGCCAGCGACGAAGCTTCTCGGCGCTACCAGTTCGAAACACTCAGTAATTGGGACGCGCTCGAAGTCGCTCGCGGGAAGAGTAGCCAATACGTGAGCTTTATGGATGGAGCCACGCCGGACAAGCTACGGTGGGCCTCCGAGGTGGTCAGCAGCCACCGCATCACCCTCGGCCGCAAAAGGACCTCCTCCTGGCTCCCTTACGCCGCCTACTATATCCTGCGCGAGCGCTGCCGCGCTCTGCGCTCCCAGACCCAGTCCTACATGCATTCGGAGAGCGCCCCATGGTGGATCAGCAACGCCACACGCAGCTACTACACATTGCTCAGCTACGTAAACTCCGAGGACACCCCCCCGTGGATCCAGAGCGCCACGCAGAGGTACTGGGAGCTGCGCGGCAAGTACGGGTACGGGTGGCTACGGTACGAGTACGAACTCATCCGGGCGCGCCAGCAAATGAAAACAAACACTACCTCGAAAGGCGTTACGGAATGATCACCAAGCCTGTAAGCGTCGCTATCTACAGAGCCGATCCACTCGGATCCGAGTGGATCGAAAGCTCACAAAAGCGATCCAAGAGGTCGGCCAAATGCCGGCGCGAATGGATGGAGCTATCGGCATGACCTCACGGAGGCCGGTGGACGGAGAAGAGCCGATCCCCGACGAGGTAGAGGGTCGGGTTACCAGTAGACCTGCACGGAGGTCGGTAGACGGAGAAGAGTGGATCTCCCAGGAGGTGGAAGGGATACTCACCCGGGGACTGCACGACCACTTCGGTAGACAGGTGCGCATCGTCGAGCTGCACTCGAGGTTCCTAGACGACATGGTCAGCACGCATCCCATCTCCCGCCTGCACCTAACTCTCGACTCCGGTAAGCAGCTCACGGTCATCTTCAAGCGGCTGCAACCTCGACCAGATCGAGACGTTCGTCGTCGGATTCTGATACATCGCCGGCTGCTAGCAGATGAGCGCCTCGACGCGCCAACGGTGTATGCTTCGGTGTGCGACGAAGCACAGGGACGATATTGGCTGTTCCTAGAGGATGTGGGCGAGTACAATAAACTGAGCTGGTGTGGAATAGATGCTTGGTTAGCCACCTTCCGGTGGCTGGCCAGGATGCACGCCGCATACTACGGCCGGGAGGAGGAGCTGCGCGCGCTCGGCTGCCTCGGTGAGCACCGCCCGGCCTTCTACCGCTTCTTTGCCCATGCCGCGAACGACGTTCTCCAGCAGTACGCCCAACAGCACCAGCTCGCTCGCTTCGAAGGTCTTATGAGGCGATGGTTCGACATTTCGGTTGCCCACCTTGCCCGCGGATCCCGGACACTGGTACACGGCGATTCCTACGAACACAACTTCATGGTCCAGCCCGGCCTGAGGATCCGGCCCATAGACTGGGATTCCGCAGCCATCGGTGTCGCGGGCTGGGACGTGGCGCAGCTAGCCGCCGGTTGGGGACCGGACAGACCGCACTTGGTCGGGGTCTATCTGGATGAGTTCGCACAGCACGCGACCGTTCCGCTCGACCGGCGAGCGTTCGACCGTACCCTAGCCCACTGTGAGATCATGAGGGTCTTGCAGGTTCTGTACTGGTGGGAGGGGCCGTACGATGACCTGTGGTTCGTGGATCATTTGCTGGACGAGATGGAGAGCGCCTGCCACCATTTGGATAGTGAGGGAAGAGACAGCTGACCGGCTGCGGTGTTCGCCTCCAGAAGGTATTGTCGAGCAAGCCCTGGACATGGACATCCTTAATGAGCGCGCCGAGAAACCTTCCGAGCCGGACTCAGAGAAGACAGGACGTAAACTACATACGCCAACACTGGGCTCTCTCAGGGTGTCGGGCGCGCCGGTCGATCGCTTAGCCCAGGTCGACTCAGCGCTACGTGGCCGCAAGTCGAAGGAGACTACTGCTGATGGAGCGGATGGCGATCTCACTCAGGAAAATTCCCTCCACGGTAACCGGAGGGTGTTGGCGTTGCTGAGGCAGGAAGGCTTTGAGGAGGTGAGGACCATTTTCCCGCGGAGATCCTTGTGGTAGTAGGCCCCACCCATCTACGATCCGCATCCGGGTCGAGAGTCATTTCGACCGGCGCCACGGGAGATAAATGTGCCACATGGCGGTTGTGGTGGTGGCAAGCGTTATGCTAGCGTGGTAGTTGCGGGGAAGTATAAATCGTCGGGAGAGATTCATGGGCGAAGGTTTCGGGATGATCGTCGGGTGTGAGTACGTGGGGCTGGTGACGTGGGCTAGGCAAGCCCACGTCGGGCAACGGGCTGTGTGCGTGGGCCGATACGTGAGACGTCTCGCGGCGCTCGAGGACGGCCGGCTGGCCGGCTCCGAGCTTAGCCTCGAGGAGCTCGTGACACGCAGCCGTCGCCGGGGGCGTGCCTGGAAGCGGTGGCTTATCGCGATGGAGTGGATCACCCCGGTTCATGATACACATCCCACTATCCTCGCCGGAAAGGAACCATCGTGATTGAACTTGCCGTGATCGGCTGTGGCCATTGGGGACCTAACCACATCCGCGTCTTTAACAGCTTGCCCGACAGCAGGGTGGGTGCGGTAGCAGATCTGGATGAAGAGAAATTAAGGTCCGTACGCGAGATGTACCCGGAGATTCGGTGCGAGTGGGATTATCGACGGGTTCTAGAGAACCCGAGCCTCGACGCCGTGGTTGTCGCAACCTCCGTGAGCACCCACTACGAAATAGTCCGGGACGCGATCCTCGCGGGCAAACACGTACTGTGCGAGAAACCCCTATGCGAGAATTCGGAACAGGCCCAAGAGCTAGTGGGTTTGGCTTTAGCAAGAGGCCGTATTTTGATGATCGGCCACGTCTTTCTTTTCAATCCCGGCATCATGAAACTGAAAGAACTCGTGGACACGGGCGACCTCGGAGAGCTCCAGTATCTTTCGGCTTCCCGTGCCAACCTTGGGGCTTTTTGCCCCGATATCAATGTGGCTTATGATTTGGCCACCCACGACATCTCCATCTTTAACTGGTTGTTGGGCAGCGAGCCAGAAGCCGTGTCGGCGACGGGGGCTTCGTTCGTACGGTCTAACATCGAAGACGTGGCGTTCGTCTCGATGAGGTACCCTGGAAACGTGGTGAGCAACATCCACGTAAGCTGGCTAGATCCCAAGAAGGTGCGCCAAATCACGGTGGTGGGACGCCGGCAGATGGCCACGTGGGACGATCTGCAACCGACTTCGCCGATCGCGATCTACGACAAAGGAGCCATGGCGGTCCGAGATTATGGGGATTATGGGGAGTACTTGCGCCTGTCGACATGGGAGGGTGATATCCGATTGCCAAGAGTTCGACCCGATGAGCCGCTGAAATTGCAGGCCGCACAATTCCTCGAGTGGCTGCGGGATGGTCACATACAGAACGGTCACGCCGGGCACTGCGGGGGTGAGTTCACCCTTGGTATCATCAGGGTTTTGGAAGCCGTTGACGCCTCCATAAAGAGGGGCGGAACCCCGGTGGCAGTGGGGCGCAAAGAGGGTACACGTTCACCGGTACGTGCCACGTAGAGGCGGTAGATGTATCGAGAGGGAGGGGTGCGCGTGAAAGGCGGCGTTCCTTTTGTGGATCTCGCCGCCCAGCAAGCCTCGATCCAGACTGAAATCAACGCCGCCATACAGCGGGTTCTATCCGAGTGCAGCTTCGTCCTCGGCCCGCAAGTTGAGGAGTTTGAGCGAGACTTCGCGAAGTTCGCTGGCTGCGAACACGCTGTCGGCGTCAGCAGCGGCCTGGACGCGCTCCGCCTAGCCTTGATGGCCGTGGGCGTCGGTCCGGGGGACGAGGTGATCTTGCCCGCCAACACGTACATTGCCACGGCGCTGGCCGTCAGCGCCGTCGGCGGGCGCCCGGTGCTCGTGGACTGCGATCGGCGAACCTACAACATCGACGTGAACCTGGTAGAGTCGGCGGTCACCCCCCGCACGAAGGCGGTTGTCCCCGTGCACCTGACGGGCCAAGCAGCGGACATGGACCCGATCCTGGAGGTCGCGGGCCGCCATGGTCTGCGCGTCATAGAAGACGCGGCCCAGGCCCATGGGACGCTCTACAAAGGTCGGTCGTGCGGCTCTTTGGGATCGATCGGTTGCTTCAGCTTCTACCCCGGCAAGAACCTCGGGGCTTATGGCGACGGTGGGATGGTGACGACCGACGATCCAGACCTGGCCGCACGCTTGCGCCGGCTGCGCAATTACGGGCAAACGGCGAAATATCGGCACACCGAGAAAGGGCTAAATGCCCGGCTCGATACGATACAGGCGGCGATCCTGTCAGTGAAACTGCGTCACCTTCCGCGCTGGAACAAAGCCCGCGGCGCTTATGCTAATGGCTACAGGGATCTGTTATGTGGTGTGGGCGACCTGACCTTCCAACAGGAAGCACTGTACTCGACGCACGTCTACCACCTGTTCATCCTGGAAACCGAGTGGCGCGATGCCTTGCGGGAGCACTTGGAGCCACGCGGGATCCAGACGGGCATCCACTACCCAACCCCGATCCATCTCCAACCAGCCTACAAGGAGCTGGTTTATGGGGAGGGAGATTTCCCCGAGGCCGAACGCCTTGCGAAACGCATGCTGTCCCTGCCGATGTTCCCAGAGCTCCGCCGGGAGCAGATCGAGTGGGTGACAGAGGAGATCGGGAGCTCTTTTCAGGATGGACGGCGGTAAGGTAGCGTGGGAGTCGATAGATCACACCCACACCATAATCGAGGAGAACAAGCGAACGTATGAAAGCACAGGTAGGGTCCACCAGAGCAGCATCTCGTCCTATCGGACAGCAGCGGCTCCATAGCGCCGTCCTGCGAGACACCAATGACTTCGCTTCTCTCCAACAAGAGTGGGACGAGCTCTACGAGAGCTGCCCTCGAGCTACCCCTTTCTCCTCCTGGGAGTGGCTCTACTCCTGGTGGGAGGTCTACGGCGAGGGCAACTACAAGCTGCGCCTGGTCACCCTCAGGGACCCTA
>Ga0126311_10000901_pt1 | contig 13934 bp, 15 predicted proteins | sample Plot61_FD_92539 | JGI IMG/M metagenome (GOLD analysis project Ga0126311, IMG submission 92539) | Serpentine soil microbial communities from UC McLaughlin Reserve, CA, USA - Plot61 | ecosystem: Environmental > Terrestrial > Soil > Grasslands | place: USA: UC McLaughlin Reserve, Lake County...
CAAGAAACTTCAGCGCGCGCTCGAGAAGTGGTTGCCTAACTATCTCGACTGGTGGCGCGAAATGGGGCCGGATGGGTTTCAGGAAAAAGACGTGTGGCTGCGCACTGCGGTCGACGTCGGCTCCGAGGGTTGGGCCCACTTCGATTACGTGAAGATGCCTGACTATCGTTGGGGCATCTTTCTTGAACCCGCGCAGCCCGACGCAATCGTCGGTTTCGGTGACAACTACGGGCGCCCTGCTTATCAGGAGGTGCCCGGCGAGTTTCGTAATGCGCTGCGCCGGATCATCGTTACGCAGGGCGACACTGAGCCCGCGTCAGTCGAACAGCAACGTCAACTCGGCAAAACTTGCCCGTCCCTTTACGATCTGCGGAACCTGTTTCAGGTCAACGTTGAAGAAGGCCGGCACCTCTGGGCCATGGTCTACCTGCTGCACGGTTACTTCGGTCGCGATGGCCGCGACGAAGCCGACGCGCTGCTCGAACGTCGCAGCGGTAATCCCGATAAGCCACGCATTCTCGAAGCGTTCAATCAACCTTGCGACGACTGGCTCAACTTTTTCGCGTTCACAATGTTTACGGATCGCGACGGCAAGTACCAGCTTTCAGCGCTCGCGGAATCGGGTTTCGAGCCGCTCGCTCGCACGTGCCAGTTCATGCTGACTGAAGAAGCGCACCACATGTTTGTCGGCGACACCGGCCTGGGCCGCGTGGTCCGGCGCACTGCGCAACTCATGAAACAAGGTGACGTGCGTGAGCTCGGCGGCATTCCGCTGGACATCATTCAGAAGTACATCAATTTCTGGTTCAGTTACTCGCTCGATCTTTTCGGCGGCGAGATCAGTTCCAACTCCGCTGACTTCTTCGCCGCGGGTTTGAAGGGTCGTTACAAGGAGCGCGAGCAGTACTCCGATCATCTTGCGACGAATGAAAACTTCACGATGACCGTTGTTGAAGATGGTCAACTGCAGACGCGCGAAGTGCCGCTCAGGAATGCTTTGAACGAACTGTTGCGTGGCGAGTATGTGAAAGACTGTGAGAAGGGACTCGCGCGCTGGAACAAGGTGCTCGCGGATGAACGTATGAGCGAGCGCCTCCATCTGCCGCATCCGCGTTTCCACCGTCACGTCGGCGAGTTTGCGGGACACACGTTTGATATCGAAGGCAACTTGATCTCGCGCGCAGAGTTTGAGCGTCGCAAGGATCAGTGGCTGCCGACGATCGAGGATCGTGAATACGTGCGCAGCCTGATGCATCCTGTTTACGAGCCGGGCAAGATAGCAAACTGGATCGCGCCACCCGCGGCTGGAATTAAAGGCAAGCCGTTCGAGTTTGAGTATGTGAGGCTGTAACGCATGTCTCGTTACGATCAGAAGCTCGAGTTCATTCTTCGTAGCGCGGCGCGCATCTTCGCGGAGAAGAGTTATCACTCGACGTCGATGCGCGACATCTCGCGCGCGACAAACGTGAGTCTCGCGGGTCTGTATCACTACTGCAAATCCAAAGAAGAACTGCTGTTTCTGATCCAGGACAACTGTTTCGGACGTGTGCTCGAACGCCTGGAGCAGCGACTACAAGACGTCGAAGATCCGGTCGCGAAGCTCGGAATCTTCATCGAGAACCATCTTTCATTTTTCGCGGCGAACATGGCGGAGATGAAGGTGCTTTCCCACGAAGCCGAATCGCTGCGTGGCGATTTGTACACGCATGTCTCCACTCGAAAAGACAACTACACGAAGCTCGCGCGCAAGATCCTGCGTGAAGTTCAGGAGACCGGCAACAGCAAAGAACCGATCGATCTGACGGTAGCCACGTACGCGCTGTTCGGAATGATGAACTGGATCTACAACTGGTACGATCCGCAGGGTAAACTGAAGGTCTCGGATTTGGCCGACAATGTGATGAAACTGTTCCTGAATGGGTTTATGACTAACGGCATGCGACATAGTGTGCCGTCACTATCAGAGAGCCCCAGCGTTTGGAGCCACGGATAACACGGATGGAAAAACTCGATTTTGAAACGCGCGATGGGATCGCGACGATCACGCTGAATGATCCGCCGGCGAATACGTACAGCTACGAGATGATGCAGCAGCTCGATCGCGCGATTCTCGATGCGCGCATGGACGAGTCCGTCCAGGTGATCGTGATCACCGGCAGGGGCGAGAAGTTCTTTTGTGCCGGTGCTGACATTCAGATGCTCGCAAGCGTGACGCCCGCTTACAAGTATTATTTTTGTCTACACGCAAACGAGACGCTCAATCGTTTTGAACAAACGCCGAAGCTCGTGATCGCTGCTATCAACGGCCACTGTGTCGGCGGCGGTTTGGAAGTCGCGATGGCGGCTGATATTCGTGTCGCGCGCAAGGGCGCAGGCAAGTTAGGATTGCCTGAAGTCTCGCTGGGTGTGCTTCCCGGAACCGGCGGCACACAACGACTCGTACGCATAGTTGGCAAGTCGAAGGCGATCGAGTTGATGGCGACGGGACAGTTGTTTGATTTCGAAGGCGGCCTGGAGCTCGGGATTTTGAATCAGATTTTCGAAGCTGAAACGGCCGAGAGTTTTGCGGAGCAGGTACGCGCGTATGCAGGGCAGTTCACGACTCCAAACAAGGCCGCACATGCAGTCGGTCGCATTAAACGTGCGGTGCAAACAGGCGCGGAGGTTTCGTTTGAACCCGCGCTCGCGCTCGAACGCGAACTACAGCAACAACTCTTCCAATCCGAGGACGCGAAAGAAGGGCTTGACGCTTACGTCAACAAGCGCAAACCTGAGTTTAAGGGGAAATAGATCTTGGTTCTTTGTTTTAAACTAAGTACAAAGCACAAAGTACAAAACACAACGTAATGTACGAGCACATTCAAGTCGCGGAAGCTGAAGGCATCACGACGATCACGCTGTGTCGTCCGGAGCGATTGAACACATTCATCGGTCACATGCGTCGCGATCTCGCGGAAGCGCTCGAAGAAGCGGGCAGCGATCGCAATGTGCGTGTGGTTATTATCACCGGCGCGGGACGTGCGTTTTGCGCCGGCGGCGACATCACGTTCATGGCGGAGTTGATGCAGCGTCGTGATTCGGAAGAGTTCTCGCGTATCCTCGGCGCCGGGCGTCGAGTGATTCTCGCAATCAGGCAGATGACCAAACCCGTGATCGCATCGATCAATGGTCCAGCTTCGGGCGCCGGATGCAATCTCGCGCTTGCTTGTGACTTGCGTGTGGCGTCGAACACTGCCACGTTCAGCCAGTCGTTCGCGAAAGTCGGACTTCATCCCGATTGGGGCGGCACTTACTTTCTGCCGCGTCTCGTTACGCCAAACAAAGCGTGCGAACTATTCTTTCTTGCAGAAACGCTCGACGCTGCCGAAGCGATGCGATTAGGCATCGTCAATCAAGTCGTAGCGCCGGAAGATCTCGAAGCAGCGACACTGCAATTCGCTGAACGCCTGCGCGCCGCACCTCCAATTGCACTCGCCGCAGCGAAGCACGCGGTGTACATGAGCCAGGCGGCCGAACTCGAAGAGATGCTGCGCTACGAAACCGAAGCACAGTTGCGTTGCTTTGATTCTGACGACGGTCACGAAGGCATCCACGCCTTCCTGGAAAAACGCGAACCCAAATTTACAGGCCACTAATCCGTTTTTTAATCTGTGTCATCCGTGGTTAAAACAGCTCTGATCACTGGCGGCGGCCGAGGCATTGGCCGCGCGATTGCCCTTGCCTTTGCACACGAAGGCATCCGCATCGCCGTCGCCGCGCGAACCGCGGATCAAGTGAACCAAGTCGCGCGCGAAATCGGTAATGGCGCGATCGCGCTCCTCTGCGACGTCGCCGATCCGAAAAGCGTTACACGCATGTTCAGCGATCTGCGCGAACGTCTTGGCGACGCGGACATTCTCGTCAACAACGCAGGCATCGCCGAGAGCGCTACAGTCGTCAACACCACCGATGAACTCTGGCATCGTCACCTTTCCATCAATCTCTCAGGAACTTTTTACTGCACGCGCGCGGCGCTGCCGGCTATGTTAAAGAAAAGATGGGGACGAGTGATCAACGTCGCTTCGATCGCCGGTAAAACCGGTGCTCCGTACATCGCTGCATACTCCGCATCGAAACACGGCGTGATGGGTTTGACGCGTTCGATCGCACTCGAAGTCGCAGCGAACGGGATCACTGTGAACGCGATCTGCCCCGGCTACGTCGATACTGAGATGGTCTCACGCGGCGTCGAGCGCATCACCACACGCACCGGACGCAGTGCTGAAGAAGCGTTAGATACGTTGAAGAAGATGAATCCGCAGAACCGGCTCGTGACCTCCGAAGAAGTTGCGGCAGTGGCGTTATTACTCGCTTCAGAGGAAGGTGGCGCGATCAACGGTCAGGGGATCAACGTCGACGGTGGTGCAGTTTTATAACGCTGCTGCGGTTGGGTTCCGCAGCAGCAAAGCCTGGGCTACTCACCTCACGGTCGGGAGCGCGGCCGGTTTGAGGCCGCCGGTTGCGCCGTGGCGTCAGCAACTACCGGCGAAAGCGGGTGCCTGTTCCGCTTAACTGGAAACGGTACGACGTCAATTGACACCGCATCGGTACCAGCAGGCTCTGCTCGATACGTATAAATACCCTCAATATCGAGCGGGTCCACTGGCGGGGCTGTGGGAAGGACCTGATAAAACACCTCAAAAATCACGAATCCTTCGATATACGGCGGCGGTTGCTGAGTCACCGGTGGGACAGCAATGTTGAGGTGACCGTAGATGTCCCGGCAAACGACTTCCAGCGCCCAATCAGGATCCAGCTTCTCGTCTATCCTGAATTGAGGCGCAGTCGGCACTTGCCCACCCTTCAGCTGGATTACCTTCTTGCGAAAGCTGATGGTAAGTCCGGTGTTATTGTGAACGTTGATCTTGGTTGAGTAGTGGCCCGCCTGAGCATCTGGTACCGCCAAGAGTGCGGCATTTGGCTGCACCCCGCAGATGAACTTTGCCGCGTAAGTGTCGGTTACGGTTGGCGGATTTTGAGCTTGCGCAACTACGGCCGCTAGCAAGCCAACTAATGTGAGTAAAGTTATTCTTCGTACTACCTCTTTCATGTTTCTTCTCCTTGACATTCACTTTTGGTGAAAGAAAAAGCGCCACGCCGTGACCCCGTTGAACAGGGCTCAAGCGATACGCGACTAAAGCGAGATTCAGGAGATCCGTCGGCGAATCTGAGGTGAGACAGTAAGGAGGTGTCTCTGTCGTTCACCCTTGGTTGTCCGCAGTATCCGGTCGGGAATCACGCCGTGAGTGCTATTTCTGGGCGTGCACATCCGCTAAGGATGGGCGATTTCTATAGTGGATGCGGGGATGATATTCCCGGCTTTGCCGGCTGTCAACGAAGATACTTCGCGGTGTTTAAATCCCGATTGTTAGTTCATATACCAACCTGATCGGCAAGCCCATGATGTTGAAGTAGTCGCCTTCGATCTCTTCGATGAAGAGTGACGCCTTGCCTTGTATGCCGTAAGCGCCGGCTTTGCCGAACGGCTCGCGTGTTGCGATGTACCAATCGACCTCGTCGTCGCTCATCTCAGCAAAACGCACGCGCGTTGTTTCGTAAGCAACACGCGATTCGCGTCCGACTCTAACAACTGCAACCGCAGTCAAGACTTCGTGCCATTTCGCGTTTAGCAGTTCCAACATTCGTCGCGCGTCGGCATCGTCGACAGGTTGGCCCAGGATCTCATTTGCAATAACGACTGTTGTGTCTGCACCGAGCACCAATCCCTCTTGTAACCGGCTCGCAACAGCTTCTGCTTTCGAACGCGCGAGTCGCTGCACGTAAGCTGCGGGCTCTTCGTTCGCGAAAACTGTTTCATCGATGCCTGCGACGATGATCTCGTGGGGCCAACCGGCGCGTTCGAGTATCTCCGTGCGTCGCGGGCTGCTCGATGCGAGCACGAGTTTTTCTCTGAGATGATTCATAGACTTGATGCGGCAGAGTTTGCGTGTTTCAATCCACGATCGCAAGAGCACCCTTTTATGAATCAACTGATTAAATCTTTACCCGGGGTGCTGCGTGCGGCTGGAAACGCCGAAGAAGTCGCACAAGCGGCAGCCATTGCGGCGTGGAAACATGCTGCCGGGGACGGTCTGAAGGAGCACGCGGTGCCTGTAAAACTCGAGAATCGCACGCTGACAGTCGCTGTCGCCGACGTGATCTGGCAAAAGCAGTTGCATGCGATGCGTGGGCAGATGCTGTTTCGAATAAACTCGATCATGGGCCAGCCACTCGTGAGCACGATCGAATTCGTAGTTGATCCAAAGGTCGCAAAAGCGCGTGCTGAGGCGCCGAAGGCGGCGGAACATCCACTCGACAATGAAGTGCCGCTTGAATTATGGTCTGCGGCTAACGCGATTCACGACAAAGAACTGCGCAGGAGTTTTCTGAAAACTGCGATGGCCGCATTGAAGCGAAAAGATAGCGATGCCAATAACCCAAGCTGATATCGAAAAGGTCGCAGGCCTGGCCCGTCTGGAACTGGCCGACGAAGAGCTGAAGATGTTTGGCCCACAGATGGCGGAGATCGTCAGCTACGTCGAGCAGCTCAACGAGATTGATACTACCAACGTCGAACCGGCGATCGGTGGCCTAACACCCGAAGCGGAAAAGACCGACTCGTCACGTAACGATGAGCTCTGCGGCTCACTCGGCCAGAAGACAGCACTGGCCGAAGCCCCCGACCCCGCATCCGGACACTTCCGCGTACCAAACGTGTTGTAGAATGTAGTCTCAAACACAAAATAAAAACGTAATTGAAAGGGCGTCCTCACAATGAAATTTCCGCCACTTCAGCCACTTCACCATACAACTCTGCTGAATCGGACCAAGTTAAACCTCTATGCTAGACTAACAACCGCGGAGTTGTTGCAATCGCTTTTGCCTGGCCAACCGGGTTCACTAAAAGTTCGGGACGACGGCACAATCCTGGACGGTCATCATAGAATCGAGACTTTGCGACAGCGTGGCATTGACGTGGACCAACTGCCGCGCGAAGTGCTACTGAAGAATGATCAAACCTGACGTTTATTGGATCAAAGGACCAGGCCCCGGAAGGCTTGCAATTCTTGCGCGTCCCCGAGGTGCAGACTGGTTGGAAGACGAAGTTGAAGCGTGGAAAGAGGTCGGTATAGACACTGTGGTTTCGTTGCTCACACGAAGTGAAGAAGTTGAGTTGGGTCTAACCGAAGAAAGCGATCTCGTGCGACGCAGCGGGTTAACGTTCATCAACTTTCCTATTCCAGATTACAGTGTGCCGAGTTCTCAGGATGCTACGCGACAAATCGTCGACGAATTGAGAGATCAACTTTCGCGCGGAAATAATGTGGGCATCCACTGCCGTCAGGGAATTGGACGCTCGTCGCTTGTCGCTGCTTGTGTTCTGGTTGCATTAGGTGAATCTTCCGGGAACGCCTTCAAGAAGATCGAGAGTGCGCGCGGAGTATCTGTTCCGGATACAACCGAGCAAAGGAACTGGGTAGCGTCCTTCGCCCAAAACGTCTATGAGCAGGTCCTCTGAATAAGGCATGTCGCGTCAAACAGTTGAGTTTTCGATTACTGCAGCCGAGAAGCTGAATGAAAGCCTGAACGCGTTCCTCCAGATCGATCGTGAAGGCGCGCTGCAGCGTGCCTCCGAACTCGAGCAGAGCGGTCATGTTGGACCACTGTCCGGGGTGCCGATTGCCGTCAAAGACAACATCTGCGTCAAAGGACTACAAACTTCCTGCGGCTCGAAGATTCTTGGCGATTACCATCCGCCATATAACGCCACGGTTATCGAACGCCTGACGAAAGCCGGCGCAGTCGTCATCGGCAAGACAAACTGCGACGAGTTTGCAATGGGCTCGTCAAATGAAAACTCCGCTTTTGGTCCGGTTCGAAATCCATGGGACACGACGCGTGTTTCGGGTGGTTCATCCGGAGGTTCTGCTGCTTCAGTCGCGGCAGGCATAGTTCCAATCGCACTCGGCTCCGACACCGGCGGTTCGGTACGACAACCAGCTTCGTTGTGCGGTGTGATCGGTTTGAAACCGACTTACGGTCGCAACTCTCGTTATGGTCTCGTCGCGTTCGCGTCGTCGTTGGACCAGATCGGTGTGTTTGCACGTGAAGTCGAGGATGTGGCTCGCGTTCTCGGCGTGATCGCCGGACGCGACCCGCAGGATTCAACGACCGCGGACGTTCCCGTGCCTGATTACACAGCGTCACTCACAGGCGATCTGAAAGGCGCGCGACTCGGTTTTCCACGCGCGTTGTTTGGCAAAGGACTCGACGACGAAGTCAAGAACTCAGTGGAGAGCGTCGTCGATGTTTATCGTGATTCGGGCGTCGAGATTGTAGACGTCGATCTGCCTCGCGCGGATTACGCGATCGCGGTTTACTACATCATCGCCACTGCCGAAGCTTCTTCGAACCTCGCGCGTTTCGATGGCGTGCGTTATGGATTTCGCGCGGAAGACGCGCCCGAGTTGCGGCAGATGTATCGCAAGACTCGCGAGGAAGGCTTCGGGCCGGAAGTTAAACGTCGCATCATGCTGGGCACGTACGTGCTCTCCGCCGGTTATTACGACGCTTACTATCGCAAAGCTCAACAGGTGCGCACGCTGATCAAGAACGACTTTCTTGAAGCGTTCAAACGTTGCGACGCAATCATCACGCCAACTTCGCCAACACCTGCGTTCGCGATTGGTGAGAAGGTGGACGATCCGATCGCGATGTACCTGAACGACATCTACACAGTTACCGCAAATCTCGCCGGTGTTCCCGGAATCAGCGTGCCGTGTGGTCTATCGAAAGAACGCCTGCCGATCGGATTTCAGTTGATTGGTCCATACTGGTCCGAGCCGATGCTGTTGAAACTAAGCCATGGCTATGAACAAGCGCATCCCTTCACTGAGAGACCGCCGGTCAGCGCGTCTTAGCCACGGCTGTCACGACGGATTTACGCCGATCTGCTTTGTCAGGAATTAGATCGCCCGTGAACAGTTCGACGACGCCTTTGGCCGTGCCAACGACAGGCGTCACGTCGAGTCCGACGTGAACGGCGCCGGGCAGCAGACCCTTCCTCTTGATCTCGTAACCCGCCAGTCCAAAAGCAAAGATCGACCCAACGATGGGAATAGGTTTGATGAGACGTTTGGCGATTCCCCAGCCACCGGCCCTGACAATTCTGCGTTTTAGTGTGGACATCCTTGAACCTCCAAACGTGATAGCATGCCTTTGATGCGCCAAAAGCTCTGTTTGATAGTACCTGTACTTATTGTAGTCTCGCTACTACTCTCCTGCCGCTCGGGTTCCGGTAACAAAAACCGTCTACTAATCTACACGCCGCACGGCCAGGATCTTCTGAAAGATTTCGTCGCGCGCTACAACCAACAGCATCCGGATGTCGAAGTGCAGTTTCTCGACATGGGCTCGCGACAGATTCTCGAACGCGTGCGCGTCGAGCGAAACCGTCCGCAGGCGGATCTCTGGTGGGGCGCTTCGCACACAACTTTTCAAACTGCGGCTGAAGATAATTTGTTGCTCGAGTTTCGACCGACGTGGGCCGACAAGGTTCCTGACACCGCACGCGATCCGAAGGATCTCTGGTACGGCACTTACGAAACTCCGCAAGTGATCGCGTACAACAGCGAAGCTGTCAGTGCCCAGGATGCGCCGCACGATTGGGACGACGTGCTCGATCCGAAGTGGCGCGACAAAGTGTTGATTCGAAATCCGAATCCGTCCGACACGATGCGCGCGATCTTCGGTGCGATGATCCTGAGGTTTTACAAAGACACGAGTTCGCCTGATAAAGGTTACGAGTGGTTGCGGAAGCTCGATTCAAACGTTCATGAGTACACGGCCGATGGAACGCTGCTAATGCAGAAACTCGCGCGCCGCGAGGGTCTGATCACGCTCTGGGACATGCCTGACGTTCGTCTTTTCAAAGAACAGAAGAACCTTCCGGTCGGGTATACGGTGCCGAGCAGCGGCACGCCCGTGATCGTCGACGGCATCGCGATTGTTCGTGGTGGTCCAAACGTTGAAGAGGCTAAACGTTTTTATGAATTTGTGACGACGCCTGAGAGTCTGGCTTACGCAGCGGAGAAGTTTTACCGCATCCCCGTGCGCACGGATCTGGATCGCGCAAAGCTGCCGGGCTGGATGAATGAGCCGTTCACGCGCCTGCCTGTCGATTGGGACCTCTTGCGCAAGAATGGGAATGATTGGTTAAGATACTGGGACACCGAAATCCGTGATCGACATTAGATAGTGGCCTTTCTCTCGCTAAAAAATATCTCCCGTAGTTTTGGGACGACGCGCGCCGTCGCCGACGTCTCTCTCGACGTTGCTCAAGGAGAATTCTTTGGCCTGCTTGGTCCATCGGGCTGCGGCAAGACGACGACCTTGCGCATGATTGCCGGTCTCGAAAAACCCGACTCGGGTTCAATCGAATTCCAGGGCGCTGACATTACCAATCTTCCACCCGAGCGCCGCGGCTTCGGCATGGTCTTTCAAAACTACGCTCTGTTTCCGCATCTCAACGTCTACGAGAACGTTGCTTTCGGTCTGCGAGCGCGTCATAAGACCAAAGCAGAAATGGACGAGCGTGTGACCAGCGCACTCGAACTGGTCCAACTGCCGGGTTACGGCAAACGCGCTGTGGACGAACTTTCCGGCGGCCAACAACAGCGTGTCGCGATTGCGCGCGCGATCGCTATCGAACCGGCGTTACTGCTGTTTGACGAGCCACTGTCGAATCTCGACGTGTCCCTTCGTGAAGAAACACGCAGCGAGTTGCGCGAACTCGTCACGCGTCTCGGCCTGACGGCTGTTTATGTTACTCACGATCAGGAAGAAGCATTCGCACTCTGCGATCGCATCAGCGTGATGGTCGGCGGAAAACTCATGCAGACCGGGCGCCCGCGTGAACTTTACGAGCAGCCCGCGGAAATCTCGGTCGCGAGTTTTCTCGGCCGTAACAACCTGATCAAAGCGATGCGTTTGAGTTCGAGCAAGACAAGCGACGGTGAGTTCAAGACTCTCGAAGGCGAACACACGCTGCGTCTGCCGATCAGACATGATGATGTCGCGCCGTTGAACAAGCCTGTTTATCTCGCGATTCGACCCGAGCACGTACAACTCAGCACCGGCAGCAACGGCGCAACCAACACTCTTCCCGCAACCATACGCGAGATCGTTTTCTCCGGCGCCACTTCCACTGTTCGTGTTGACGCAAACGGCCTGTTACTCGAATCACTCGTCCTCCGCACTACCGGGCTCGAAGTAAATCAGCCCTGCAATGTGATCCTCTCGCCGGATCATTTGACGCTCTTAAAAAATTAATGGAGAGAATCCGTGGGAGATCCGTGGCTTTGTTTCTGATCACGGCTGTCGTTCTTCTTTACGGAGTTGTCTATCCAAATGTCTCGGTGCTGATTAGTTCGTTTCAACGCGACGGGAGTTGGACACTCGCAAACTATCGCGAGGTCCTTTCGCAAAGTTTCGTAATCGAATCGATCGTCAGCAGTCTCGGGCTCTCGATCGGCACGGTTGTGTTGTGCGCATTCGTCGGTGTGCCGCTCGCATTTCTTTTTGAACGTTTCACATTTCCGGGACGACGGATATTCGCTGCACTTGCTGCCCTCCCGCTCGTCCTGCCGCCACTCGTCGGCACTGTCGCGTTTATTTTTCTCGTTGGCGAATCAGGAATACTGGCCCACAGCATTCAGAATCTCTTAGGACTTCAAAATCCACCGTGGCGTTTGCGCGGCTGGCCCGCGCTTCTGCTTTTTCATACCTACACCATGTACCCGTTTTTTTACGTGCTCACGGGTGCGGGACTGCGGCGGATCGATGCGAGCCTGGCTGAGGCGGCGCGCGTTTTGGGAGCTTCGTCGCTGACTGTAATCAGGCGTGTTCTGCTCCCACAACTCACACCATCGTTGCTTGCAGCAGCACTGCTCACCTTTATGACTTCGATGGCTTCGTTCAGCGCGCCGTTACTGTTCGGCGGCGACGTGCGAATTTTGACGCTCGAGATCTTCCGAGCGCGACAACGCGGAGACTTCGTCATCGCGATTACTGAAACAGTCGTGCTTGCGATCATCTCACTCGCGGCGCTGATCGTTTTTCAACGTTATGAAGGAACGCGCAGGTTTGCGGCTGCGGCGATGAAGGGCGCGCCGAGGCGTCGCGCGAGTATCGGCAGCGGCGCGGCGCGCGCAGTCGCGACGGTCGTCGCCGTGTTCTTCGCGATTGTTTTGGTCTTGCCGGTGGCGACTTTGTTCCTGGTTAGTTTCGCGCAGGAAGGATCATGGACCACACAGACTTTGCCCGCTGCTTACACATTCGCGAACTACCAGCGACTGTTCGGCGATGCGCTGGCCGCGGAAGTTTTCTTCAACAGCTTCACGATGTCGGCAATCGCGGCGGCGGCCGCGCTGGTTTGGAGTTTCTGCATCGTCACGTTGTTGCGGCGACGCGCAGGCCAGTCGAGATTTTTCGGTGAGGGATGGCGGCGATTGTTGTCGTTGCTGGTTTTGATCCCGTGGGCGTTGCCGGGCACGGTCGTTGCAGTTTCGGTGGCGGAGGCTTACGGACAGCCGAGCGCGTTGCTCGGTTCTTTTGTGTTAGTGGGAACGTTCTGGATTTTGCCGGTCGTGTATTTTTTGAGATTCATGCCGCTCGTTGTGCGGGCGTTGCAGGCGAGCATGGAACAACTCGACCCAACGCTGGAAGAGGCGGCGGGCTCGCTTGGCGCACCGGTGTGGCAGAGATTTCTGCGAGTGGTTTTGCCGCTCGTGTGGCCGGGCGCCGTCGCGGGCACGCTGCTGGCATTTGTGATCGCGTTAGGCGAATATGTTGCTTCCGTACTGGTGTTTGTACCGGCAAATCGACCCATTTCGATTGCGATCGCATCTGAGTTACGGGACTTCAATCTCGGGGCGGCGGCGGCGTACGGAGTCGTGTTGATCGTGATCATTTCGATCAGCATGATGGTCGCGGGACGTCTCGAGAAATTGCGATAGAAGAATTTCACGCGAAGGCGCAAAGGAAGACGCAAAGACACAAAGAAGAACTTTGCGTAAACTTTGCGGCTTTGCGTGAAACATGCGGGAACGATTAATGAAACTTCGAAATCATCTACAAACCTATCTCTCACTGCTGCTGTGTCTTCTTCTCCTCTCTCAGCAGCCACATGCGCAGACGGAAGAGACGAGTGCGAGCGACAGACTCGATAAGGCTCAGATCCATCAGGCGCTGCTCGATCTGACGAACCCGTGGACGGTGATGTGTGTCGCCGCACACCCGGACGACGAAGACGGCAGCACGCTAACAATTCTCCGCCGCAAATACGGAGTTCACACCGTTTCCCTCTTCTCGACTTTCGGTGAAGGCGGACAGAACGCCGTCGGTCCCGAGCTTTACGAAGATCTCGGTGTGATTCGCGCGCGCGAAACGATGGCTGCGGCTGAAGTCCAGGGCTCAGAGCCACACTTTCTCGGCTTCCGTGATTTTGGTTTCTCAAAATCCGCCGAAGAAACGTTTCGTGCCTGGGGTGAGAAAGAACTCCTGCGACGCATGGTGCTTCAGATTCGCTTGCTGCGCCCCGACGTAATCATCACCAATCACGACACGACGAGCGGTCACGGCCATCACCAGGCAACCGGTCGCACAGTTTTACAAGCGTTCGATGCCGCCGCAGATCCAAAACAGTTTCCAGAACAACTTTCCCTGGCCGGAGTGTGGCAAGTGCAACGACTTTTCGTGCGCTCACGTGCGCAGGCCGACGCGTCGTCTACGGCCCAGTTTGTGACACTCGATCCAAACGAGACCGATCGCGCTCGAGGCACGACCTACGCGCAACAAGCGCTCGCAGGTTTGCATAAACACGCGACGCAGGGACC
>Ga0126311_10000902_pt1 | contig 13931 bp, 10 predicted proteins | sample Plot61_FD_92539 | JGI IMG/M metagenome (GOLD analysis project Ga0126311, IMG submission 92539) | Serpentine soil microbial communities from UC McLaughlin Reserve, CA, USA - Plot61 | ecosystem: Environmental > Terrestrial > Soil > Grasslands | place: USA: UC McLaughlin Reserve, Lake County...
ACCGACCAGCCGACGCCCCAGCAGCCGACGCCCCAGCAGCCGACGCCCCAGCAGCCGACGCCCCAGCAGCCGACGCCCCAGCAGCCGACGCCCCAGCAGCCGACGGCCCAGCAGCCGACGCCCCAGCAGCCGACGCCCCAGCAGCGGACCCCCCAGCCGACGAGCCGTTCACGGTCGGGCCGGTCAGCCCAGGCCGGCAGTGCCGCGGCAGGGAACCGGCTCCGCCCGGTGCGCGTTCCGCCGCAGCCCAAGGCCGCCGAGCTGCTATGCCGGACCTCGCACGGCCTCCTCCGAGTCCAGCTCCGAGTCCAGGGCCGCGTCCGGGTCCGCGTCCTCGTCCGCCTCCGCGGTCGCCTCGTCCTCGGGGACCGGACCCTCATCCAACAGCCGCCGGAACGCCGCCTCGTCGAGCACCGGGACCCCGAGCTGAAGTGCCTTGTCGTGCTTGGTGCCCGGGTTCTCCCCCACCACGACGTACGCGGTCTTCTTCGACACCGACCCGGACACCTTGCCGCCGCGGGCCAGCACCGCCTCCTTGGCCTGGTCGCGGCTGAACCCCTCCAGCGTGCCCGTCACGACCAGGGTCAGGCCCTCCAGGGTGCGGGCTACGGAGTCGTCCCGCTCGTCCGCCGTCCGGACGCCCGCCTCGGCCCACTTGCGGACGATGTCGGCGTGCCAGTCGACCTCGAACCACTCCCGGACCGCCTCGGCGATGACCGGGCCCACCCCCTCGACGGCCGCCAGGTCGGCCGGCTCGGCGGCGCGGATCGCCTCGATGCTGCCCAGCTCGCGGGCGAGGGCGCGGGCCGCCGTCGGGCCCACGTGCCGGATCGACAGGGCCACCAGCACCCGCCACAGCGGCCGCTCCTTCGCCTGCTCAAGGTTGGCGAGCAGCTTGGCGCCGTTCGCCGACAGGCCGCCGTCCTTGCGCCGGAACAGCGGCACGCTCTCCAGGTCGGTGGCGCTCAGCCGGAACAGGTCGCCCTCGTCGGTGACGACACCGGCGTCGAGCAGCGCCTGCGCCGCCTCCCAGCCGAGCGCCTCGATGTCCAGCGCGCTGCGGGAGGCCACGTGGAACAGCCGCTCGCGCAGCTGGGACGGGCAGGAGCGCGAGTTCGGGCAGCGGATGTCGACGTCGCCCTCACGGGCCGGCCGCAGCGGCGTGCCGCAGGACGGGCAGTGCGTGGGCATGACGAACTCGCGCGCGTCCGCGGGCCGCAGGGCCACGACGGGCCCCAGCACCTCGGGGATCACGTCCCCGGCCTTGCGGACGACCACCGTGTCGCCGATCAGCACGCCCTTGCGCCGCACCTCCTGGGCGTTGTGCAGGGTCGCCAGCTCGACCGTGGAGCCGGCCACCAGCACGGGCTCCATCACGGCGAACGGCGTGACCCGGCCGGTGCGGCCCACGTTTACCCGGATGTCCAGCAGCCTGGTGGTGACTTCCTCGGGCGGGAACTTGAACGCGATCGCCCACCGCGGCGCCCGGCTGGTGGACCCGAGCCGCCGCTGCACGGCCAGCTCGTCGACCTTGACGACGACGCCGTCGATCTCGTGCTCCACCGAGTGCCGGTTCTCGCCGCGGGCCTCGACCAGGGCCAGAACCTCGTCCACGGTGTCGACCACCTGCGTGTGCGTGCTCACCGGAAGGCCCCAGGCCGCCATCAGGGCGTACGCCTCCGACTGCCGCGTGACCTCCACGCCGTCGGTCGCCCCGAGCCCGTGCACGATGAGCCGCAACGGCCGGGTGGCCGTCACGCGCGGATCCTTCTGTCGCAGCGACCCCGCCGCCGAGTTCCGCGGGTTGGCGAACGGGGCCTTGCCGGCCTCGACGAGGTCGGCGTTGAGCTGCTCGAAGGCCTCGACCGGGAAGTACACCTCGCCGCGGACCTCCACCAGCCGCGGGACGTCGGGACCGGACAGCTCCACGGGGACGCCCCACAGCGTCCGGACGTTCAGCGTGACGTCCTCCCCCGTCCGGCCGTCGCCGCGCGTCGCCGCGCGCACCAGCCGGCCCTGCTCGTACACGAGGTCCAGGGCCACGCCGTCGACCTTCAGCTCACACAACCAGTGCAGGCCGCCCTCGGGTGCGTGCGCGTCGCGCTGCACGCGCTCGGCCCAGGCGCGCAGGTCCGCTGCGCTGAACACGTTGTCGAGGCTGAGCATCCGCTCCAGGTGGTTCACCGCGGCGAAGTCGGTGGAGTACGTGCCGCCGACCACCTGCGTCGGGCTGTCCGGCGTACGCAGGCCCGGGTGCTGGTCCTCCAAGGCCTCAAGCTCGCGCATCAGCCGGTCGAACTCGCCGTCGCTGACGGTGGGGGCGTCCAGCACGTAGTAGGCGAACCGATGGCCCTGGATCTGGTCTGCCAGCACGCTCCACCGCTGCCGCGCGTCGTCGGGGATCTCGCTCACCAGGCTGCTCACGCCCGTCATCATGCCGTCAGCCACCGACAACGGCACCGACAGCGACACCCTCAGGCCGCGGAGCGCTCCGCGAGCGCCCGCCCGGTCTCCACCGCACGGGCCAGCACCGCCCGGGCCTGCGCAGGCGCGCAGCCGGACAGGCCGCAGGCCGGCGTCACCACGACGTCGGCCAGGTCAGCCACCGGCAGCCCGAGGTCGAGCCACGATCGGGCCAGCGCCCGGCTCGCGTCGGCGGCCGAGGGCAGCGGGCCGGACGTCGGCACCGCGCCGGCCCACAGCCGCACGCCGTCCTCGACGGCGGCCGCCACCGACTCCCAGCCCTGCGGACCGAGCAGCGAGGTGTCGAGCGAGAGCGCATGCGTGCCGGTGCGGGCCAGCAGCCCGACCGGGGCCCGGGACGCGCAGCAGTGCACGACCGTCGATGCGCCTGCACCGGTGGCCGCGGCGAGCACCGTGGCCAGCCCCTGCACCACGACCGACCCCTCGACCGCTCGCAGCCGGCCGAGTCCGGACGCCGTGGGCAGCCTGCCCTCCAGCACGGCGGGCAGCGACGGCTCGTCCACCTGCGCCACGACCTGCGCCCCCGGCACCAGCCCGGCGACCTCGCGCACCAGCTCGGCCAGGGCCTCGGCGCCGGACTCCACCAGGTCGCGCGCCGCCCCGGGGTCTACGACGGCCCGCTCGCCGCGCGGCAGCCACACCGACGCCGCGAGCGTCCAGGGACCCGCGAGCTGGATCTTGAGCGGCCCCTGCCACCCGTCGAAGGTGTGCGCGAGCCGGTCCAGGTCCTCGCGCCAATAGGCGTCGGCGCGGGCCTGGTCGCGGCCCGGGCGGTCGACCAGCCGCCACCCGGCCGGCTGCAGGTCCACCGGCAGCGCGACCAGGCGCGCCGCCGCCCGGCCGACCATGTCGGCGCCGGGCCCACGCTGGGGCAGCTCTGGCAGGTGCGGCAGGTCCGGGAGCTCGCCGCGCACGACCCGAAGCGCCTCCCCGACGTCGGACCCCGGCCAGCTGCCTACTCCGGTTGCAGTGCCGGGCGGGAACGAGGGGCCGGACGGCTGCGCCATCAGGCCGGTGCCCCGGCGGCCGTCCGGGTGGCCCGCCGCCGCGATGTCGCGCTCACCGTGGCCGAGCCCAGCACCCGGGTGCCGTCGTAGAGGACGGCGGCCTGGCCAGGGGCCACGCCGCGCAGCGGCTCGCCGAGAGCCAGCCGGACCACGTCACCGGCCACGGCAGCCCGCGCCGGCACGGCCTCGCCGTGCGCGCGGACCTGCACGTCGACGTCGACCTCGCCGACCGGCGCGGAGCCGCACCACCGGGCACCGTCGGCCTCCATCGCGTCGACGTCGAGCGACTCGGCCGGCCCGACCACCACCGTGCGGCTCACCGGCTGGACGTCCAGCACGTACCGGGGCCGGCCGTCGGGAGCGGGCCGTCCGATCCGCAGCCCCTTGCGCTGTCCGACGGTGAACGCGTACGCCCCCTCGTGCGTCCCGACCACCGCACCCGACTCGTCGCGGACGTCGCCCGGCTGCTCGCCGAGCCGGTCCGCCAGCCACCGCCGGGTGTCGCCGTCGGCGATGAAGCAGATGTCGTGGCTGTCCGGCTTGTCGGCCAGCGCCAGCCCTCGGCGCGCCGCCTCCGCGCGGACATAGTCCTTGCGGCTGCCCCCCAGCGGGAAGACGGCTCGCGCCAGCTGGTCCTGGGTCAGCACGCCCAGGACGTAGGACTGGTCCTTGCGGTCGTCGACCGCCCGGTGCAGCTCGCGCTGGCCGTCGGCTCCGGTCTCCACGCGCGCGTAGTGGCCGGTGCAGACGGCGTCGAAGCCGAGCGCCAGGGCCTTGTCCAGCAGCGCCGAGAACTTGATCCGCTCGTTGCACCGCACGCACGGGTTCGGCGTCCGGCCGGCGGCGTACTCGCGCACGAAGTCCTCGACGACGTCCTGCTCGAACCGCTCCGCGAGGTCCCAGACGTAGAACGGGATGCCGAGGACGTCGGCCGCGCGGCGCGCGTCGTGGGCGTCCTCGACAGTGCAGCACCCACGCGCACCGGTGCGCAACGTCGCCGGCTGCCGCGACAGCGCCAGGTGCACCCCGACCACCTCGTGGCCGCCCTCGACGGCGCGCGCCGCCGCGACCGCGGAGTCCACTCCACCGCTCATCGCCGCCAGCACGCGCATCAGCGGGTCCGCCCGGCGACCAGGCCGGCGCCGCGCGCCCGCTCCACCGCGGCCGGCAGCGCAGCCAGGACGGCGTCGACGTCCGCGGCGTCGGTGGTCCAGCCCAGCGTCAGGCGCAACGCCCCCCGCGACATCCGCTCGGGGACGCCCATCGCCGTCAGCACATGGCTCGGCTGCGGCACGCCGGCCGAGCAGGCGGAGCCGGTCGAGACCTCGATGCCCTGGGCGTCGAGCAAGTAAAGCAGCGAGTCGCCCTCGCAGCCGCGGAAGGCCACGTTGGCGTTGCCGGGCAGCCGGCCCGCAGGGTCCGGGTCGCCGAGCAGGACGGTCTCCGGCACCTCGGTGAGCACGCCGGCCACCAGGTGGTCGCGCAGCCCGGCGACCCGCGGTGCCTCCTGTGCGAGCGTCCGGACGGCGTGCTCCGCGGCGACCGCGAAGGCCCGCACGGCCGGCGCGTCCAACGTGCCGCTGCGCACCTGCCGCTCCTGCCCGCCGCCGTGCAGCACCGGGCTGAGGCCGACGCCACGCCCGGCGAGCAGCGCCCCCACGCCGACGGGTCCACCCAGCTTGTGCCCGGTCACCGTCATCAGGTCGACGCCGGACGCCGCGAAGTCCACGGGCACGTGGCCGGCGGCCTGCACGGCGTCCGTGTGGACCGGCACGCCGTGCGCGTGCGCGAGCTCGACCACCTCGCGGACCGGCTGGATGGTGCCCACCTCGTTGTTGGCCCACATGACACTGACCAGGGCCACCGCGCCCGGGTCGCGCTCGAGCTCGGCGCGCAGCGCGGCCAGGTCGAGCCGGCCGCGGCCGTCGACCGGCAGCTCCACCGCCTCGGCGCCCTCGTGCTCGGCCAGCCAGTGGGCGGGGTCGAGCACCGCGTGGTGCTCGACGGCGCTCACCAGCACCCGCCGGCGCCTGGGGTCCTGCGCGTGGCGGGCGCGGTAGCCGCCGACGACCGCGAGGTTGTCCGCCTCGGTGCCGCCCGACGTCAGCACGACCTCGCTCGGGCGCGCGCCGAGGGCCGCGGCGAGCTGCTCGCGGGACTCCTCGACCACACGCCGCGCCCTGCGGCCGGCCGAGTGCAGGCTGGACGGGTTGCCCACCACCGACAGCTCCGCGGCCATCGCCTCGATGGCCGCAGGGAGCACCGGCGTGGTCGCCGCGTGGTCCAGGTACACGCTCATCGCGTCCCCCCGGGGTCGTGAGCCCAGCGCGGAAGTGCGTGGAGAGGGCTCACCCCTGAAGTCTAGGCGCTGGCTCCGACAAGCCCCGCCGCCCGCCCGGGGGGCCCGGGCGGCCCGGACGGCCCGGACGGCCCGAACGGGCCGAACGGGCGGAACGGGCCAGGCAACAGTCGCGGCAGGGGCGGGGGCGCGGGCGGCGGCGGCGGGACGGCGCCGGGCGGCTCAGCCTCGAGACTTCTCGATCGCCTCGGTGGCCTGGGGCAGCACCGTGAACAGGTCGCCGACGACGCCGAAGTCGACCAGCTCGAAGATCGGCGCCTCCTCGTCCTTGTTCACCGCGACGATCGTCTTGGACGTCTGCATGCCGGCCCGGTGCTGGATCGCCCCGGAGATCCCGCTGGCGACGTACAGCTGCGGCGAGACCGTCTTGCCGGTCTGCCCGACCTGGTTGGCGTGCGGGTACCACCCGGCGTCCACCGCCGCCCGCGAGGCGCCCACGGCCGCGCCGAGTGCGTCCGCGAAGGCCTCCACCGCGGCGAAGTCCCCGCCGGTGCCACGCCCGCCCGACACCACGATCGCCGCCTCGGTCAGCTCGGGACGACCGGTCTTCGCTCGCGGCCGGCGCTCGGTGACCCGCGCCCCGAGGGCGGCCTGCGACAGCACCGGCTCGAACGGCACCACCTCCGCCGCGGCCGGCGCCTCCACCGGCGTCACCGAGTTCGGCTTGACCGTGATGATCGGCGTCCCGGCCGTCACGCGGGCCCGCACGGTGTACGCCCCGGCGAACACCGACTGGGTCGTGGTGAGGTCGTCGGCCACCTCGACGGCGTCGGTGATCAGGCCCGAGCCCGTCTTGATCGCCAGCCGTGCCGCGATCTCCTTGCTCTCGCCGTTGCTCGGGAGCAGCACCGCCGCGGGGGACGTCCGCTCCACCAGCTGCGCCAGCACCTCCGCGGTCGGCGCCACCAGGTGGTCAACGACGTCCGCGGACGACACGACGTAGACCTTGGCGGCGCCGAACCGGGCCAGCGTGTCGTGTGCGGCGGACGCGTCGGCGCCGACGAGCACGGCGGACGGCTCGCCCACCCGCCGGGCGAGCGTCAGCAGCTCGGTCGTCGTTTTGCGGACGGCGCCGTCGACGTGGTCGACCAGCACCAGAACCTCGGCCATGCGGATCTCCTTGCGAGAAGAGTGGGGGTCAGACGAACTTGCCGGCGGTGAGGAACTCGGCCAGCTTCAGCCCGCCGTCGCCCTCGTCCTTGACGACCTGCCCCTGCTCGCGCGGGGGCCGCGCGCTGACCTGCTCGACCGTCGTCCACGAGGCCGCCAGCCCGACCTGCGCGGGGTCGACGCCCAGGTCGGCCAGGGTCCAGGTCGACACGGGCTTCTTCTTGGCCGCCATGATCCCCTTGAAGGAGGGGTACCGGGGCTCGTTGATCTGGTCCGTCACGCTGACCAGGGCGGGCAGCTGCGCGGTCACCAGAAGGGTCTCGGCATCGCCGTCCCGGCGGGCCTGCACGCTGCGGGCGGCGGCGTCCACGGTGAGCTCGCTGGCGTAGGTCACCTGGGGCAGCCCCAGCCGCTCGGCCAGCATCGCCGGCACCACGCTCATCACGCCGTCGGTCGAGGCCATCCCGGTGAGCACCAGGTCGACCGGGCCGGCCTCCCCCAGCTTCTGGATCGCCCGGGCCAGCACCAGCGAGGTCGCCACCGCGTCGGAACCGGCGATCGCCTCGTCGCACACGTGGACGCCCGCGTGCGCGCCCATCTGCAGCGCCTTCTTCACCGCGTCCGCCGCGCCCTGCGGACCCATCGTCAGCACGGTGACCTGGCCCTCACCGGCCTCGACGATCTTCAGCGCCTCCTCGACCGGGTACTCGTCGAGCTCGGAGAGCCGGCCGTCGACGCCGACCCGGTCGGTCGTGAGGTCGGACTCCTCGAAGCCCCGCTCGGCCTGCGCGTCAGGGACGTACTTCACACAGACGACGATGTTCATGGTCGGCTGTCGACCTCCAGTGCACTGTCGGTCCGGCGTTCGGCCGGGAGGGACGCGGGTCGTCCGCTCGTCGATGTTACCCGCTGGTAGCCCATGGGGAAGGCCCGGTTCGCAAGGAGCCCGCCGACCGGTTCAGCGACCCTCGAAGGTTGCCTTGCCGGGGCCGCGCTCGAGAAAGCTGGCCATGCCGGCGGCCCGGTCAGCCGTCGCGAACAGGGCGGCGAACTGGATCCGCTCGATCTCCAGCCCGGTGTCCAGGTCCACCTCGATCCCCCGGTCGACCGCCTCCTTGGCCGCACGCAGGGCGTACGCCGGACCCCCGACGTACCGCTCGACCCGGCGCCGGGCCGCGGCGTACACCTCGCCCGGCGGGACGACCTCGTCGACCAGCCCGATCGCCAGGCACTCGGCGGCGTCGGCGAAGCGGCCGGAGAAGATCAGGTCCTTCGCGCGGGCCGGCCCGACCAGGCGAGGCAGCCGCTGGGTGCCTCCGGCGCCGGGGATGATGCCGAGGAGGACCTCGGGCTGGCCCAGCTTGGCGTCGTCGGCGCACACCCGGAAGTCGCAGCACAGCGCGAGCTCCAGCCCGCCGCCGAGGGCGTAGCCCGTGATCGCGGCCACGGTCGGCTTGGGGATGTGGGCCACCGCGGACAGCGACGACTGCAGCGCTCCGGACCGGTCGACCATGTCGGTGTAGCTCATCGCCTGCATCTGCTTGATGTCCGCGCCGGCGGCGAACACCTTCTCGCCTCCGTAGACAATGACCGCGGCCACGTCGCGCCGCTCGGCCGCCTCGGTGGCCGCGGCGCGGATCGACTCCTGCACCGCGGCGTCCAGGGCGTTCATCGGGGGCCGGTCCAGCCGGATCGTCCCGATGCCGCCGTCCACCTCGAGCCGGACGTGCTCGCCCACCGCTGCCTCCAACGCCGTCGTCGGGGCCCGCCGCCGGCGGGCCGAGAGGCCGCGAGCCTAGCCGTGGTCGGGCGGCGTCTGGCCGGTCACCTGGCCGAGCGCCTCGTGCCAGAGGTTGACCGCGGTGAGCACCAGCTCGAGGGACGTCGTGACGACCATGCCCAGCGGGGTGCCGGGCGTGACCACGTGCTCCGCGGACGACACGAGCACGTCGCCGGAGAGCGTCGTCTTAGCGACCGAGAGCCGTCCGGTGACGGCGTTGCAGGCGCGAAGCCGGGACAGCTCGTCGGCGGAGACGGCGTCGCCTAGACGCCACTGCCCGAACACGCGCAGGATCGTGACGTCGCCCTCGACGCACCGGACGTACAGCTGCTGACCCTGCACCTTGACCGCGACGTCGCCGTCCTCGTCGATGTCCGGCCGGAACCCCTCGTCCAGCAGCGCGTCGAGCACCCGGCCGCGGAGCGGGTGCTGGTCCGGGGACGGCGGGAAGTCGGGAAGCGACGTCGGGTCGGTCATGGACGCCACGGTAGTCCGCGCTCCCGCCCCCCAAGCAACCCGGCGCCTCCACAGCAACCGGCGGCAACCAGGCCGCCGCCGCCGGCGCCGCCACGGCCACAGCCGCCGGTCAGCCCCCCGGCGCCTCGAGCGCGAACACCGGAATCTGCCGCTCGGTCCGCTTCTGGTAGTCCGCGTAGTCGGGGTACGCCGCGACGGCGCGCTCCCACCACACCTCGCGCTCGCGACCGTGCAGCTCGCGGGCCACCAGCTCCTGCACCACCGGTCCGTCCTGAAGCTCGACGTGCGGGTTCGCCAGCACGTTGTAGTACCAGACCGGGTGCTTGGGCGCCCCGCCCAACGAGGCGACGACGGCGTAGGTGCCGTCGTGCTCGACCCGCATCAGCGGGGTCTTGCGCAGCAGCCCCGAGCGCGCGCCCCGAGTGGTGAGGATGACGACCGGCATGCCGCGCATGGTCGTGCCCTTGGTGCCTCCCGAGCTCTCGTAGAGCGCGACCTGGTCGCGTACCCACTGCTCCGGGCTGGGCTCGTACTCTCCGGTCAGCGGCATGCGCACAGTGAACACCGGTTGGTGCGAACCGGCGACGCGGACCGGACCTCGTGTGCGCGGATGCCAGGGGAGGTAAACACTGTCCGCGTGATCGATTGCCACCAGCCGGAGCTGCCGCCACCACTCGGGGTGACGTTGCGCCCGGATGGCAACGGCGCCGACGTCGCCGTCTACGCCGGTAGCGCGGACGCCGTCGAGCTGTGCCTGCTCGACGGCGAGGGCCCGGACGTCCAGGAGCGCCGGGTCGAGCTGGGCCAGAAGGCCCACGGCGTCCACTTCGCCCACGTGCCCTGCCTGCACCAGGGTCAGCGCTACGGGCTGCGCGCCCACGGCGCCTGGGAGCCGAGCCGCGGGCTGCGCTACAACCCGGCCAAGCTGCTGGTCGACCCCTACGCCCGCGCCCTCGACGGCGAGGTGCAATGGCGCCCGGAGGTCTACGGCCACGCGGTGGGGCCCCTGCTGGCCGGCGACCCCGACGTCCCCGACGGTCGTGACTCCGCGCCGTTCGTGCCGCGCAGCGTCGTGGTGGCCGACGGGTTCGACTGGGGGGACGACCGGCCGCCCGCTGTGCCCTGGTCGAGGACCGTCGTCTACGAGGCCCATGTCCGAGGCCTCACCCAGCTCCACCCCGGCGTCCCGGCGCACCTGCGCGGCACGTACGCGGGACTCGCGCACCCGGCGCTGATCGAGCACCTCACCGGACTCGGCGTCACCAGCGTCGAGCTGCTGCCGGTGCACGCGTACACCTCCGAGCCCGCACTGCTGCAGCGCGGGCTGTCGAACTACTGGGGCTACAACACGCTGGCGTTCTTCGCGCCGCACCTGCCCTACGCCGCCACACCTGACCCGGTCGCCGCGGTGGCGGAGGTGAAGGGCATGGTCAAGCTGCTGCACGCGGCGGGGCTCGAGGTGCTCCTGGACGTCGTCTACAACCACACCTGCGAGCAGGGTCGCGACGGGGCCATGCTTTCGTTCCGCGGCCTGGACAACAGCGGCTACTACCGCCTGGACGGCTACGGCCGCGACGTCGACGTCACCGGGTGCGGCAACACTCTGGACTTCCGCAACCCCCGGGTCGTGCAGCTCGCACTGGACTCGCTGCGCTGCTGGGTCCAGCAGTTCCACGTCGACGGCTTCCGCTTCGACCTGGCCACCGCGCTGGCCCGCGGCCGCGACGACGGGTACGACCCCGACCACCCCTTCCTCGTCGCCCTGCGGTGCGACCCCGTCCTGTCGCGGGTCAAGCTCATCGCCGAGCCCTGGGACGTTGGCCCGCACGGCTGGCGCACCGGCCAGTTCCCGCCCCCCTTCGCGGAGTGGAACGACCGCTACCGCGACACCGTCCGCACCTTCTGGCTGGCCGACGCGGCACGCGACGCGCACGGCCACGCGACGCACGGAGTGCGCGAGCTGGCGACCCGGTTGAGCGGCTCGCAGGACCTGTTCGGCGCGGGCGACCGCGGCCCGCTGGCCTCGATGAACTACATCGCGTCCCACGACGGGTACACGCTCGCCGACACCGCCGCCTACGAGCACAAGCACAACCTCGGCAACGGTGAGAACAACCGGGACGGCCACGGCGACAACCGTTCGTGGAACCACGGCACCGAGGGCCCGAGCGACGACCCACGGGTGCTCGGGGAGCGCCGTCGCTCCATGCGGAACCTGCTCGGGACCCTGCTGATGTCCACCGGGGTGCCCATGCTGGCCGCGGGCGACGAGATGGGTCGCACGCAGCGCGGCAACAACAATGCTTACTGCCGCGACGACGAGGTGTCGTGGGTGGACTGGAAACTTGCATCGTGGCAACGGGACCTGCTGGAGACCGCGCGGGGACTGCTGCAGCTGCGCAGGGAGCAGCCGGCGCTGCGCCAGCGGCAGTTCTTCGGCGGCCGGGCACGCCACCGGGACGGCAGGCAGGACCTCGCCTGGTACGCCGCGGACGGGTCGCCGATGCACGAGGCCCTCTGGCACGACCCCCACCTGCGCACCCTGCAGGCTCTGCTGCACGGGGAGCCGGTCGGCGCGGCGTCCCTGCTCGTGGTGCTTGCCGGCTCCGCGCACGACACGGTCGTGACGCTGCCGGAGGCCCCCGGCCCGTCCTCCTGGACACTGCTGTGGGACAGCGCGGACGAGACACCGGTGCCCGGCGAGCAACCCGTGGTCGGCGGCGCCGTCACCGCTCGCGCCCGCTCGTTGCAGCTGTACGCCGGCACCCCCTGACGCCGCCGCAACAACGGCGAGAGGCCTCCTTCCCACCAGCGGGAAGGAGGCCTCTCTCCTAGGGGCTTACGGCTCAGGCGTTGGCGACCAGGCCCAGCTCGGCGGGGCTGGCCATGCCGTCGTGCCGGGGCAGCACGCGCACCGTGTAGCCGAACGCTCCGGTGCGGGCCAGCCGCAGGTCGCCCTCGAAGCGGTGCCGACCGCCCTCGTAGGTCTCCGCGTGCTTGAGCGCGACGGCCTCGGTGTCGCCGAGCTCGTCGGACGGCGTCACCCGCCCGTGCACCACCTGCACCTGGACGTCGTCCGGGGAGAGCCCGTCGAGGGAGACGAAGGCGCGAACCGAGAGGACGTCGCCCACCTGCGGTGAGTCGCTGACCCCGGAGGACTCGACGTGGTCGACCCGGACGTCGTGCCAGCCGGAGCGCACCTTGGCCTTCCACCCGGCGAGCTGGCGGGCGCCGTGGTGAGCGGTACCGGAGAGGTTGCGCCCGGCCCGGGCGGCCGGCGTGTACAGCTGCTGCACGTAGTCGCGGACCATCCGGGTCGCCAGCACCTTCGGCCCCAGCGACGCCAGCGTGTGCGTCACCATCTCGAGCCAGCGGCCCGGCAGGCCGGACTCGTCGTCACGGTCGTAGAACCGGGTGGCGACCTGCCCCTCGATCAGGTCGTACAGCGCCGCCGCCTCCAGGTCGTCCCGGTGGTCGGGGTCGTCGACGCCGTCCGCCGTGGGAATGGCCCAGCCGTTCTCGCCGTCGAACCACTCGTCCCACCACCCGTCCAGGATCGACAGGTTCAGGCCGCCGTTCAGCGCCGACTTCATGCCGGACGTCCCGCAGGCCTCGAACGGACGGAGCGGGTTGTTCAGCCAGACGTCGCATCCGGGGTAGAGGTACTGCGCCATGGCGATGTCGTAGTTGGGCAGGAAGACGATCCGGTGCCGCACCGCGGGGTCGTCCCCGAAGCGCACCATCTGCTGGATCAGGGACTTGCCCTTGTCGTCGGCGGGGTGCGACTTGCCGGCGATGACGATCTGTACGGGCCGGTCGGGGTCGAGCAGCAGCGCCCGCAGCCGTTCCGGGTCGCGCAACATCAGCGTGAGCCGCTTGTACGTGGGCACCCGCCGAGCGAACCCGATGGTCAGGACGTCGGGGTCCAGCACCTTTTCGACCCAGCCGAGCTCGGCGGTACTGGCGCCGCGCTTGAGCCAGGACGAGCGCAGTCGGCGGCGAGCCTCGACGACGAGCTGCTCGCGCATCGCCCGCCGCGCCTCCCAGAGCTCCTTCGGTGGGACGGACTGCACGCGCTCCCAGCCACGTCCCTCCTCGACCAGCTCGGGGCCGACGTGCCGCTCGGCGAGCTCGAGCAGCCGCCGGTCGACCCAGGTGGGTGCGTGCACGCCGTTGGTGATCGAGCTGATCGGGACCTCACGGTCGTCGAAGCCCGGCCACAGTCCGTCGAACATCTCCCGGCTGACCACGCCGTGCAGCTGCGAGACCCCGTTGGCGCGGCCCCCGAGGCGCAGCCCCATCACGGCCATGTTGAAGACGCCGGCCTCGCCGCCGGGGTAGTCCTCGGCGCCCAGAGCCAGGATCCGCTCGACCGGCACGCCGGGCACCGAGTTGTCCCCACCGAAGTAGGTGTGGATCTGGTCGGTGCCGAACCGGTCGATGCCCGCGGGCACCGGCGTGTGCGTGGTGAACACCGTCGCGGCCCGGACCGCCTCGAGCGCCTCGTCGAAGGTCATCTGCTCGACCTCGACCAGCTCGCGGATCCGCTCCAGGCCGAGGAAGCCGGCGTGCCCCTCGTTGGCGTGGTACACGTCCGGGGTCGGCGCCCCGGACAGCCGCGACCACAGCCGCAGCGCGCGGACGCCGCCGATGCCCAGCAGCATCTCCTGCTGCAGCCGGTGCTCGCCGGACCCGCCGTAGAGGCGGTCCGTGA
>Ga0126311_10000903_pt1 | contig 13931 bp, 15 predicted proteins | sample Plot61_FD_92539 | JGI IMG/M metagenome (GOLD analysis project Ga0126311, IMG submission 92539) | Serpentine soil microbial communities from UC McLaughlin Reserve, CA, USA - Plot61 | ecosystem: Environmental > Terrestrial > Soil > Grasslands | place: USA: UC McLaughlin Reserve, Lake County...
AGCAAAAATCTGTGGCGGCATATCCTTTACTGCATTTTCTATCACCGCATCGGTGAGATATTGTTGTAAAGCTTTAGCAGAATCGATCCAAACCGGTTGCGACAAACTGTTGGTAAACCGTTTGTCTAATCCATAGGCAGGATAATTATACCATTTGACATTTTTGATGTTTTCTTCAAAAGTTTGAAGTTCTTTGAACTTGCCGGCCTTAATAATCAGGGATAATAATTTTCCTTCGAATTTAGCATAGGTCTGGTCACGGTCTTTGGGTATGGGCTTGTATAGTTTGAACGTTCCACTATCAAACACAGCCCACCTCCAGTTATCTTCATGACGTCCCCAGTCGCCAATCAGCATGTCAAATAACCTTGTTTTTATATAAGCATGTTGATCTACCAGGTGATTGTTTTCTTCTAAAACTTTTTCCATCATTTGTTCAGAGCTTACTATATCCTGGGGATTACCAAAACTGGATTGACTTATTTGAGTAACATCAGGACGTTCTTCAAGCAAACAAAGCGTATTGGCGAAGTCTTTATTATACTCACCCAACCCCTTGCTATAGGGAACAATAAAATAATCTGGGTTGGTATGATAAATGCCCGCGGCATCGGCCATTTGGGGCACCGTTAAAGCCGCATAAGGGTGGTTGGTAGCAATTTGATCATTTGCTAAATCTTCAATAAAAGTACCTTGTACAATTTCAGGCAATGCACCCAAATACGTTTTGTTCACTGTGCGTAAAACATATTGCTTTCCATTTGGATCTTGCAACCGCAGCGATTTGGTTTGACGGCCACCACCTTCTTTGACAGGTGTTAATCCTCCAAAAGCAGAATCAAGGTTTAATACCGGGAAAGTCACCGGCATAGTCCATTCCTTACGATAATCTCTTCCCCAAAGAAACTGGTGAAAACCACTTCTTTTATATTCAGCGCCGGCAATGGCAGTTTTTTGAAATGGACTTACCGAATCAACGATGGTTGTTTTTTGTCCATTTAAGGAATAAATCCACAGCGTACTCACTAAAACAGCAATCCATTTTTTATCAGTTCCCGGGGTTATTGTTTGCGTAAAGAACTTTTTCATCTGTGCTGTCTTATACTGAACAGCCAAAAAAAATAGTGCCAATTGAATAAGAGAGGGGATTCTACATTTTTGCAGAGCCTATTTTGCTTACTTTTGCCCGCCCAAACATTATAATAGACGGGGTGGTTACTAAAACTTAAATCTTAATTCGTTTATGGCTTCTACAGCAGATATCAGCCGCGGTTTGATTATTAAACTTGACGGCAGTCTTTACAAAGTGGTGGAGTTTGGAGAAAATAAAACTGCGCGAGCAGCAGCGAAAGTGTGGGCTAAATTAACCGGGGTTGATAATAACCGAAGCATTGAAAAGACATGGAATAGTGGTGATACCATATACCCGGTTCGTGTCGAAAGAAAGGAATACCAGTTTCTTTATAAAGATGATACAGGATACAATTTCATGGATAATGAAACATTTGAGCAAGTGGGCGTTGCGGAAAATCTCATTGATGCTCCTCAATTCCTTAGGGATGGTGACGCCGTTTCTGTTTTGTTTAATACAGAAACTGAAACTCCAATGAGTGTGGAGTTGCCAGAGAAAGTGGTAGTGAGAGTAACTTATAGTGAACCAGGTTTAAGAGGTGATACAGCTACCAGGACACTAAAACCAGCCACCGTTGAAACCGGTGCTACCGTAATGGTTCCTTTGTTTGTAAATGAAGGCGAATTGATTCGTGTTAATACAAAGAGCGGTGAATATGTGGAAAGAGTGAAAGAATAATTCAAGCTATAAATTTATTTGAAATAAAGGCGTCATTTTTAGGTGACGCCATTTTTTTTAAATGACTTTACCGCTGGTTTGACTTTTAACAATGAACTATTATTATTCCCTATCTTAGCCGACCTGTATTAACCAAAATCATAATAAATTGAAACAAATGGATTTCAAGCAAATTCAGGAGTTGATCAAAATGGTCAACGATTCTAATATTGGTGAAGTAACGATTGAACAGAAAGAATTTAAAATAACAATCAGGCAAAAAGAAGAACAAATAACACAGGTAATGGCAACTTCGGCGCCCATAAACTACGCACAGTTGCCACAACAAAACCAGCCACAAGCATTACCATCTGGTGCCGCATCAACAGAAAAGCCGCAGGTTGATTCTACACAAACACCTGCCAATACAGTTACCATAAAAAGCCCCATGATCGGAACATTTTACCGCAGACCCTCGCCCGATAAACCCATTTTTGTAGAAGTAGGAGATGAGGTAAGTCCGGGAAAAGTGGTGTGTATAATAGAAGCAATGAAATTGTTTAATGAAATTGAGAGTGAAGTAAAAGGTAAAATTGTTAAGATTTTAGTGGAAGATGCTTCGCCCGTTGAATATGACCAACCGTTATTTTTAGTAGAGCCTTCTTAAACTTCCATGTAAAAATGAAGCTACAACAAATGAGCTTTTGCATTTTTACTTTTTCATTTTAATTTTTTACATCGTGTTTAAAAAAATACTAATTGCTAATCGGGGAGAAATTGCTCTTCGTGTCATACGCACGTGCCGGGAAATGGGAATAAAAACGGTTGCTGTTTATTCTACTGCAGATAGAGACAGCTTACATGTAAAGTTTGCTGATGAGGCTGTTTGTATTGGTAAGCCCCAAAGCAGTGACTCGTATTTGAACATTCCTCATATAATGGCGGCTGTAGAAATTACAAATGCAGATGCCATTCACCCTGGTTATGGATTTTTAGCAGAGAATGCAAAATTTTCACAGATATGTGCTGATCATGGAATCAAGTTTATAGGTCCCACACCTGACATGATTAACAGGATGGGCGATAAAATATCCGCCAAAGACACGATGATTAAAGCAGGCGTTCCGGTAATACCAGGCAGTGACGGATTATTAACCAGCCTGGAGGAAGCCAGGAGTATTGCCAAAGAGATGGGGTATCCTGTTATCTTAAAAGCAACGGCGGGTGGCGGTGGAAAGGGAATGCGTATTGTTTGGGAAGATAGTGAAATGGAGAGGGCGTACGATACGGCCAAAGCAGAGGCAGGAGCTGCGTTTAAGAATGATGGGATTTATATAGAGAAGTTTGTTGAAGAACCACGCCATATTGAAATACAAGTAGCAGGGGACCAGTTCGGTACAATTTGTCATTTAGGCGAAAGAGATTGTTCTATTCAACGTCGCCACCAAAAATTGGTGGAGGAGTCGCCCTCACCTTTTATGACACCTGACTTACGTTTTAAAATGGGCGAAGCCGCCAAGAAAGCAGCCGGCGCCATTAATTATGAGAGTGTAGGTACTATAGAATTCCTTGTAGATAAGCATCGTAATTTTTACTTCATGGAAATGAATACCCGTATCCAGGTGGAGCATTGTGTTACTGAGGAAGTGATCAATTACGATTTGATCAAAGAGCAAATTAAAATTGCTATGGGAGAAAAGATCTCGGGAAGAGATTATGAACCCCAACTGCACGCCATTGAATGCCGTATTAATGCTGAAGATCCCTACAATGATTTTCGTCCCTCTCCAGGTAAAATAACTGTATTACACCAGCCGGGTGGGCACGGGGTTCGGGTGGATAGCCATGTTTATGGAGGTTATGTGATTCCTCCTTATTACGATTCCATGATTGGAAAATTAATTACAGTGGCAAGAACAAGACAAGAAGCAATTGACACCATGTACCGTGCGTTAAGCGAGTATGTGATCGAAGGAATTAAAACAACCATTCCTTTTCATTTACAACTAATGAAAAATGAACAGTTCAGGGCGGGTGATTTTAACACTAATTTTCTTGAGGGTTTTAAGCTTCAATAAATAAAAAATCCCGACGATAAGCGCCGGGATTTATTTGGACATTGTTTTATCTTAATCTTTGTTCTTGTTTTTTACTTTTCCGCCATTTTTGTGAGGGTTCCCTTTCCCTTTTTCCCATCCTAAATGCTTACCGTTATTTCCTTTGTTCTTGCTTGTCTTATAATTATCGTCATTAGTATTACTATACTCACCATTAATTTGCCTGATTCTTTTTGCCCTATCGTTTTCTAACTGACGAATGGCCCTGTCTTTCTCAGCTTGTGTTAAATTGGGATTATTCCTGATAGATTGAATCTTAATGTCATACTCACGGTTTACCTGTTCAATTTGTGCCTCCCTTGATCCGCTTGGATAAGTACTAGGAGTACCAGGGTTACCTCCGCCTAAAATAACATCTCTTGGATTTTGAGAAGGTGAAGTTTGTGGTGAGTTCTTAGGTTGTCCTAAGATAACTCTTCTTGCCTCTTCTTTAGAGGTTTGGGCGTTTACGGTAATTAAACAACCCACAGCAAGCAGGAGGGTAAGAATCTTTTTCATAGTTGTGATTTTGTTACTCCAATATCCTCGAAAAAAAGTGCCAATTGAAATTTTTATAGAGAAGGAATTGTTAAAGCAAATACTAACGGCTCAGTTTTAAATGTTTCTTACTATTTGATACATACATACACGTAAAACTACTAAGGGCTTAGGGCACTTTTTTTGTGACAGCTTGCTTTTAGCGTAAACCCTTAGCCATGAAAAAGTTTGTCGGCCTCGCCAATTTTGTAACAGGTTCTCTATTTATGCTTCTGCTTCTTTCACAATTTTCTTTTAAAGGAAATAATGGGAACAATCCACAATGGCATGCACCTACGTTGCCGGATGAACTTTCTTTCGCAGGTGAAGAGGCTCCTTTACAGCGCTGGGATGTAAGAGAAAAATTTGATAAAGAATTCTTATTGAATTACTACAGCCAGGGTAATATTATTTACCTATTGAAGTTAGCTAATCGCAATTTCCCCATCATTTCTGCCAGGCTAAAAGCCAATGGTGTGCCTGATGATTTTAAATATTTGTGCATTGCAGAAAGTAATATGCAAAGTTGGGCAGTTTCAAAATCGGGTGCGGTTGGTTACTGGCAGTTCTTAGACGGCACTGCACCGGGTTATGGGCTGGAAGTATCAGCTCAGGTAGATGAACGGCAAGATCTTGAAAAAGCTACGGACGCAGCCTGCATCTATTTTAAACAGGCATACGAAAAGTTTGGAAACTGGACGGCTGCCGCTGCGTCTTATAATTGCGGACAAGGCGGTTACAATAAACCATCTGCGTTTCAAAGAACAACAAACTATTACGACCTGCAACTGCCTGAAGAAACGAATAAATATATTTTTCGCATTCTAAGCTTTAAACATTTAATGGAGAATGCTGAAGAACTGGGTTTTATAGTGAAAAAGGAAGAAACGTATCAGCCGATGCCTTTCCAGGCCGTTACCATAAATTCTACTATCGATGATTTAGCACAATATGCCACCAATAATGGAACTACTTATAAGATGATTCGTGCTATGAACCCGTGGATCAAAGGAAGGTCATTAACAGTAAGGCCAGGGAAATCCTATACTATTAAATTGCCTCAAAGCAATTGATCAGAAGCGTAAAAGTGTATTGGTTAAAATAAAATCAGGATACTCCGTCATTTCATTTGTTGTGGCAGAGCAATCTTGTTTTTTTACCTGCTTATTGACTAAACAGGTTTTCACGACGAGGTTCTTATCACAGGCATTTGTTGTGGTACCAATAAGTGTAGCCACACCAGAAATTGCTATTGCTGAAAAGATTGATTTAAAAAATACCTGTTTCATAAAAATTATTTACAGTTATTAATGATCAGGTTAAGCGTTTCCCTCATTTGCAAGAGGTCTTTTTCACTAATGTTTTTTAACGCTGTTGCCCGGTTTTGTGCTACTATTTTTGACATATCCTTTATCATGGTTATTCCTTCCTTCGTAAGAACTAAACTAAATCTCCTCCTATCTGAACTATGACTTTCTCTTGTCAAATAATTCTTCTTAATTAAAAGGTCAATAATTCTTGTTACACTGGCAGCGTCCTTAAATACCTTTTCAGCAATTTCCAGCTGGTTAGTGCCCGGCTTCTCAGCTATGGCATTTAAAACAAGCCACTGGTCAATCGTTATATCTAATCCTGCCTCTATAAACTTTCTTTGCGCAAACTGCCTGTAAGTTTTTATTGATTTATCCAGCGAATAAAAAATTACCCTGTCTATTTTTTCCATAGTCCAGGGCAAATATAATTAGATTTATCAATAGTTGATATATCAAGCAATATTTTTTTAGAACCTTACGGCCTTATAATTGTTAGTTTTAAGAATCGTTGTTTATGGAGTTACCCGATTTTACAAATCCTGCCTGGTTTTTAACCTTAACAACGGCCATTTTTGCTGTTGTGATAGGGCGTTACCTGCTTATAGCCGGGTTATTCTATACCATTTTTTATTTATGGTTTCCAAACTACTGGAAGAATAAAAAAATTAATGAGAGACAGTATAAAAGTGGCCAATTCAGAAAAGAAGTTGGATGGAGTACTATCACTGCTTTAATCTTTGCCTTGTCAGGCGCTATAACAGTATTGTTGTGGCAACGAGGTTATATCAAAGTCTACAATGAAACAACTGCACATCCTTTATGGTGGTTGCCAGTCAGCCTTTTTCTGGCTTTGGTATTACACGAGACCTATTATTATTGGCTGCACCGGTGGATGCATCATCCAAAAATTTTTAAAACAGTACATAAGGTGCATCATGATAGCAATATAACGTCACCCTGGACGGCTTTTTCTTTTCATCCTATTGAAGGATTTTTCCAGGCTTTATTTCTTCCGGTTCTGTTACTGTTGATTCCAATGCATTTGTATGTATTAATTATTCAACTAACGATTATGACATTTAGCAGTGTGATCAATCATTTAGACATTGAGATCTATCCAAAAAACTTTCACAAGCATTTTTTGGGAAGATGGCTTATAGGGGCAACGCACCATTCTCTTCATCACAAGCAATTCAGGTATAATTATGGGTTATACTTCACTTTCTGGGACAAATGGAAACACACAGAAAGTCCATTATACGAAAGACTGTTTGAAGAAAAAACTTCCCGGGTAAAGGCTCAAAAACTTGATGCAGTACAAGTGAGTGACACAAGGAACGCCTCATAGCAAGGCTACAGTTAAGTACATTTCATTCCTCAATCCTTAAGCAACCCATTCACTAAACTTTTCCACTGAAGTTTGGAGAAACCAGTGATAGCACCTGTAGCTACAGCAGTATTTCTTGCTTTATCTATAACTGTTTCAGAAGCGGTGTTTGGTTTTTCATTTCGACCATAAACACCTGCTATCACTTTATTGTCTTCTAACTTAACAATAAAAGAAGAGGTTGCCTCTTCACTAAAAAAATGGGCGACGTCTTTTCTTTCATTTAGCGGATTTGTTGCCGGGCGGACTTTTATTGCAGTAAATTCTTCGTCGCCATTTTCAAATTCTTCAATGGATTCTATTTTTACCCAATCGAACCCCTCGCCGGTAACAGGACCAGGCCCCGGTATATCAATTTTAAAGTGATCCCCTTTTTGAGCTGCACGGTTTACCTCATTACCTTTTTCGTCTGTGAGCCGAAAGCTCGCAGTTGCAACGCCAGCCAGATCATGCCATTGATTTACATTGAGCAAACGACGTTTTGCTATTTGGTAAAAAGCCGTGGCTTTCTCTTTTCCATCAAGAAGTTTCGAACTTTCTGTATTTGTTTGAGTGCCTGATTGATTTTCAGGAATAAGGTCGGGCTTTTCCATATTCATACTCACAATTGTATTTTCCCTTGTGCGCCTTCGGCTAATGTTTTACCAGTTACTACAGAAGCTGCGATCTTAAAAAACTGAACCATTTTACCGGACTCTGCATCCCAATAATAGACAGCAATCGGTTCAACTTTAAGTAGCCCGAGATTTGGATCGTTTATACCATCAGGAAACCAGGCTTTTACAATGGGAGACCACTTATCTACAATAGTTTGCTTGTCGGTTACTACGCTTGCTGTCCCCCAAACATCTAAATAACTTTCTTTTCCGGGGTGGGCATATGCAAGATGAACATTGTTTTCAGCACTTACTTCTTCGACCTTTATAGAACGGATGTCAGTATAAAACCAAAGTGTGCCGTTCTCTTCCACTTCTATTGTTGCCATAGGCCGGGTGTGGTCAGTATCTCTATTATTGGTGATGAACATACACACATTTATGTCGGTAACCAGCTTTTTAAATTTTTTTAAAGCTTCCTCGCTCTGAAGGTTTTTTTCCATGATAATATTTTTAAGGTGAATGCTACCTAAAATAATATGCCATTTATTGTTGAACTTTTGTGGGGTTATTTAATTCCTTAATGGCTTCTTTTTCTGACACAAGACCAATTTTTTGGAATGGAGAATGGCATCGGAACTATGCTTGAAAAAACAACAGGGGACACCGGCCGCCTCAATTTTATATAACACGTCCTGTACTTTTTCTTTATTATTTTCGTAAATGTCGCGTATGTACACAGCATGCACCTGCTTTGGAAAATGTTTTACTACTGCTTCATAGATGTAAGGGTCGTGTTGCGAACTGTCTCCTAATAAAATAAACCGTTGCTTAGGATAAGTTTCAAGTATCCGTACTATTCTGGTGAATTTTGTTTGATGATTATTTTGTCCTGTTTTTAATAACTGGCTTAACAGTTTTAATTGATTTAAAAGAAAAACACCTCTTGGAATTTCATTGACAACCGTGAACTCCGAGATATAATCATACAGGTTCCACTCACTGCTGGAAACGTAGAAGAAGGGATTAGGCGCATCAGGTGTGGTATTGCTGTTTGCTAGTAATTGGTAATGTTTTACCGAGCCTTCAAAGGGCTTCCTGCTTCGTGCATTTTGCGTAAATAAAACGTAAAGTCGTTTACGTAAATTGGCTGAGTGAGAAATCAAAAACGTATCGTCAATATCAGAAATAAAACCATATTGTGTTTCGTAAGGCACGTATATACTTCCCTTTGAAGTTGCAATTAGGTTTTTATTTACCATGGCCTTTACAAGTACTTCGTGCCATCCTTTTGGCAATGGAGGATTATCCTTCCAATCGAACTTGAAAAAGCCATCTTTATCAGTTTTTGTATAAAATATCTCGCCTTCCCATTCCATAGAAACATCAACGTTGGCAAATGGTTTTACCATAAATAAGCGAAGCAAAGCAAACGTGTTGCGAATAACGCTTTTCCTATATTTTTTTCTAGGTAATGGTCCAAATTTCAACACGTGGCCATGTATCATCAACTGGTCGCTCTGACCGTAGCCATGGTAGACCTTAACGGTTGGTTCATTGGTTAGTCCCAAGCGCTGAAGTAAACGGGTTCGCCAACTGACATGTTTCTGTTGGTCGGTTGTTTGCATTATAAATCCTATACAATAAGCATGCAGAATCAGGAGCCGGTAAAGTTATTGTTTGTTATAAACCCCGTTTCGGGCGGGAAAGTGAAGACTGACTGGGAAAATTCCATTCGTGAATTCTTTAAAGAAAGAGCTCATAAGCCGGAGTTTTATTTATTAACCGGTAAAGATGATAAAATCTCCGTTCAACACCATATAGAAACCATAAAACCGGATAGAGTAGTGGCGGTAGGCGGCGACGGAACGGTTAAAATGCTAACAGAATTATTAAAGGAAACCAGCACTCCACTTGGAATTATTCCAGCAGGATCTGCAAACGGAATGGCTAAAGAACTAGGAATCCCGTTGACTATTGAAGAAGCCTTACATATAATTCTTTACGGAGAATGCAAAAAAATTGATGTTATCAAGATCAATGAAGAAGAGATATGTATCCATTTAAGTGATATCGGCTTAAATGCAATGCTGGTGAAATATTTCGAAAGATCAAAAAAGCGGGGAATGTGGGGTTATGGAAAAGCCATATTCAGAGTGCTATGGGAAAAGCAAAAGATGCGTGTGGTCATCAAAACGGACGATGTAACCGTGAGGCGTAAAGCCTATATGGTAGCATTAGCCAATGCCCGTAAATATGGTACCGGGGCTAATATTAACCCGGATGGCAATGTAGCAGACGGGAAATTTGAAGTAGTTGTAGTTCGTAAATTGAATGTTTTTGAAATTATAAAGTCAATTTTTACTGACAGGTCGTTTCATCCACGCAGGATAGAAGTTTTTCCCACAAAAAACCTGGAATTAAACATTCACCGAAAAGCTTATTTCCAGGTAGATGGTGAATTTATGGGCAAAATAACAACTATTAAAGCGCGGATTCTTCCTCACATAATTAACATAATGACACCGCTTGAAAATGCAGCACAAAATTAGATTGGCATAAAATTTTTATTGATGAGGAAAACAATTATTATGGATGAACTAGAATTAAGAGGCAGATGGCACGAGCTTAAAGGCAAAGCCAAACAAGCCCATGGCGATCTTAGTGATGATGACGTAAGATGGGAGGAAGGAAAGGATGAGGAATTCTTTGGGCGTATGCAAACTAAGCTTGGCAAAACAAAAGATGAAGTAGTGGATTGGATCCGCTCATTGGGCAGATAAGGACACTATGAATTTAGAATAGGCTCTTCTTCCAAAGTATTCGTACCCTTCATTTTCTTTTTCTGTTCCATAAAGTATGGAATGAATAAAGCCATTGAGCTCTACTTGTTGTGTGTGAAATATTTTTCGTTCAAGGTTATCCTTTAAAAAGAACCCAATCTTTTTGTTCTTGGTTTGTAAAAACATCAGACTATTATTTTTTACTTTCTCAAATTTAAAATCCTTTTGAAGGTGTTGGAGCATGAGATGAGACCTGTACCAGGTACCTCCTTTCTCCGAAACAACGGGCTTGTCATTATAGAGAGCAACGCTGTCATTGTAAGCAAATACCGTTAAACAAGTATTTTTTAGTCCTAACCATTTCTTGAATTTTGGGTAATAAGAGTTGTCGTAACCATAATTGCTGTCCAAAAAGTTTATACGGCTAATGTAGGACGGTATTTCTTTTATGCCTTCTATATAGCCAAAAACAAAGCTGCCGCCCCCGCTGTGTCCGTTCAGGTAAATAAGGTTATGATTGGATCCAAATGAACTAAAAATAGTGTCCACAATATGAGGTATCATTTGTTGGTATGCTGTATGCTTTTGCTTCCATAAAGGCCATGACCTAAAGCCATTTTCCAGATAAACAACGGCTATATTTTTCTTCTTAAGCTTTTCGCGAAGGAAAGCCGTCTGTGCTTTGATGTGCTGAATATCAAAATGCCAGTCATCATTCGCCTGAAGCTTTTTACCCATTGTCTGTTCCGTAGTATTACCATTAGGCAACGCATATAGTATAATGATCGTTTGCATACTATCATTTAAGACTTTGTCTATTGTAACTTTTACATCGCCATATATTGTGAAAGAATCGATGCTGTTCTGTCCATAGCTTTTATCTATGAAAGAAACTAAAAACATAAGTAGGACAAGTCTCATGGCTCGTTTTGAAATATAAAGCTAAAGATATCTTATCCTGTGGGAGAGGAGATTTGAGGGTCGTAACTTCGCTCCATGCATTATGTGTCAGCAGAGAATCTGAGTAAATCTTACGGTGTTAAACCTTTGTTCCATGATATCTCCTTTCATATTTCAGAGGGTGACAAAATTGCCCTTGTAGCCCGGAACGGCTCAGGAAAATCAACATTATTAAAGATTATCGCGGGACAAGAAGTTGCAGATGAAGGCAAACTATGGATTAATAAAAATATGGAAGTTGCTTTTTTTGAACAGGAGCCTGTCCTCGTCGAAAATGCAACTGTATTAGATAATATTTTTCATGCTGCTCATCCTGTCATAAGTATTATCAAAGAATACGAAGCTGCGGTTGATGCACAAAACGATGAAAAAATCAGCAGTTGTCTTATTAGAATGGATGAACTAAACGCCTGGGACTTCGAATCCAAAGTGAAGCAAATTTTAGGGAAATTGAATATTCACGACCTCAGCCAGACCCTATTAACCCAAAGTGGTGGCCAACGAAAGCGGATTGCCCTTGCCAAAACGCTTATTGACATTGGCTTTGAACATAAGCATGTGTTGCTTATCATGGATGAACCTACAAACCATTTAGATGTTGGTATGGTGGAATGGTTAGAACATTATTTAAATAAAGAAAACGTTACGCTTCTCTTGGTTACCCACGACCGCTATTTTTTAGATGCAGCCTGTGAGGAGGTATGGGAATTAGCGGACGGAAGCCTTTATATACACGAGGGTGATTATGCTAATTTTCTAGAGAAGAAAGCAATACGCGAAGAAAGTGAGGCAGCCAGTATTGATAAGGCAAGAAATCTTTACCGTAAAGAGCTGGAGTGGATGCGAAAGCAGCCCAAGGCAAGAACAACAAAGTCAAAGAGCAGGATCGATAGTTTTTATGAAGTAGAGCAAAAAGCAAAGCAACAAATACAGGATCAGCAATTGCAGCTTCAAAGCAAAATGAATCGGCTTGGCGGCAAAACCGTAGAACTGAAAAAAGTTCATAAGAGGTATGGAGCAAAAATAATTTTAAAAGGATTTGACTATACTTTTAAAAAGGGAGAAAGAATAGGAATTGTAGGAAAAAATGGTACTGGAAAATCCACCTTTATTAATGTACTGCAGGGGGCAGAGCCTGCAGACAGTGGGAAAATTAATGTGGGGGATACTGTAGTTTTCGGAAATTACTCGCAGCAAGGGTTATTTATTAAAGATGACTTGAGGGTTATTGAATATGTCAAGGACATTGCTGAAAATTTCCCTCTTGCAAACGGAGCCTATCTAAGCGCATCACAATTTCTTAACTTATTTCTTTTCCCGCCGGAACAGCAATATACTTATGTCAGCAAATTGAGCGGAGGAGAAAAAAGAAGACTGCATTTGCTTACTGTTCTGTTCAGGAACCCTAACTTCCTTATTCTTGATGAGCCGACCAATGATTTAGATTTGCCCACGCTTTCAGTACTGGAAAACTTTCTTTTAGAGTTTCAGGGATGTTTAATAGTGGTAAGCCATGACCGATATTTTATGGATAGATTGGTAGATCATTTATTTGTGTTCGAAGGAGATGGAGAGATTCGTGATTTCCCGGGGAATTATTCACAGTATAGAGAATCGGAAAAACAGAAAGAATTGATTGAAACAGACACGAAAACTGTTACGCAAAAAACGGGATCTTCTACTTTAGTTAAAAAGAAACTTTCTTTTAAAGAGCAGCGGGAATTTGAGATGCTTGAAAAAGAATTGCTGCAACTTGAGGAGGAACGCAAAATTGTTTATGAACAACTCCAATCTACTGAGTTGCCCTTTGAGAACCTACAACAGCTTTCTGAACGTATAAGTTCTATTAATAAACTTATTGATGACAAAGAGTTTCGTTGGCTCGAACTAAGTGAGACCATTTAGTAATTTTACGTATTTGTAATTTAGAATAATGTTTATACTTTTATTCCACGATCCTTCCCTTTAAAAACACAGTATAATCAGCATCCAATAGTCTACGAAGCCAATTTGAATTAACACATTAAAATGCTGTGTATGAAAAAAATTTACTCCCTGTTTCATGATGAAAAAGTACAGGACACTCTTATTGTTGCAGTGGTATTAGCGATCATTGTTACGCTATCACTTGTATTTCTCTAAGAGCAACTTGAAATCAAACTTGAAAACTTAATGTCAGGCATTAAGAAACTTGTTAGTTGCTAAACTTTAAAATAAAAACCCGCTAGATGTAGCGGGTTTTTATTACTTAAGGTCTTTTATCTTAAGAAAACCAGTTCCCTATATTTTGGTAGTTCCCATTCTTTATCATCTACCAATTGCTCCAGTTTATCGACATTATACCTTAGTGTATCAAAATATTTTTCTTTTACATCAGCACAATAGGCTAAGGCTTTTTCCTTTGTATCTGTCAAATTATTTGCCTTTTTTCTTGCCTCAATCATCTCGTCTGCCAACTCGCTCACATTAT
>Ga0126311_10000904_pt1 | contig 13930 bp, 8 predicted proteins | sample Plot61_FD_92539 | JGI IMG/M metagenome (GOLD analysis project Ga0126311, IMG submission 92539) | Serpentine soil microbial communities from UC McLaughlin Reserve, CA, USA - Plot61 | ecosystem: Environmental > Terrestrial > Soil > Grasslands | place: USA: UC McLaughlin Reserve, Lake County...
AGGGGCGCGGCGTCCGCATGCTCGACGAGCGGCCGGCAAAGGCTCTGAGATTCGACCGGAAGGAGCTGGCCGGCCGGGCGGCGGCCGAGCAGTGGAAGCTGCGCAGGATGATCGATTATTGCTACTTCAAATCGTGCCTCCGCCGCTTCATCTTGAATTATTTCGGCGACCGGAAGCTCGTCGCCAACTGCGGCACCTGTTCCAACTGCGCGCCCGGCGGCTCTCAACTCGAACAGCCCGCAAGCAAAGCGAAGACGGCGGCGGGCACTCTGGTGGTCGGCCGCTCGGCCGGGCAAAGGATGCCCGAGCCGACCGTCCTGGACAGGTTCATAATCGACCAGGCGCCCTCGGGAGAAGAGCTGCGAAGCGATCTGAAGAAGAGGGCCGCGCGGGCTCTCCCGCCGGACGCGGAAGCGGGCGACGGCGCGCGCGGCCCGAGATCCCGCCGCCTGAACGAGTCGGAGGTACTGGTCGTCAAAAAGATATTGAGCTGCGTCGCCCGGCTCAAGAACAAGTTCGGCAAAGGGACGGTCGCGGCCGTGCTGCGCGGCTCGACCTCGAAACAGGTGCTCCAGAACGATCTTGATAAGCTCTCCACCTACGGGCTGCTCAAGGCCATGACCCAGGACGAGATCACCGCCTTCATAAAGGCCTTGATAGAGGCCGACTGCATCGCGGTGGAGAAGGGCGCATACCCGACGGTCGGCCTTACTGAATTCGGCAGGGAGGTGATGACCGGGCGGGCGGACGTAGCGCTTGAGCTGCCTGACTGAGCCTCCGGCCGGCGGCTGTAAGCTATCGAATTGAAGATGTGCATCGAATCTACGCGCGAGGAATGAGCAAGTAAATGAAGCCCTGAGGCTTCCATAATCTCAAGACCAGTGAACTCCCCGGCAACGGCGAATCGATGGCCCTGCGGTGAACATCACCACTTCACGACGTTCATACTTGAGCGTTCCAATTTACCAAAGGTTCTAATATTTCGGAGAGATTGATGTCAGATCAGCTAACAGTCTCAGGCGTATTGCAAATCAACGAGAAAGGCTTCGGCTTTCTCAGGCAGGCCGCGAGCAATTACCTGCCCGGCCCGAGTGATGTATTCGTCACCCGCAACTTGATTCAGAAATTCGCTCTTCGGGAGGGAGTCTTCGTCTCGGGCGAGGCCAGCCCTTCTCAAACCGGGCGCGGCAAGACCCAGTCGGACCAGATGACCTCCGTCGAGCAGATAAACGGGCTCAGCCCCGAAGAGTACCTCCGCAGGCCCGAATTCACCGATCTGGTAAGCGTCGATCCGACCGAGTGCCTTGAGCTTTCCAGGGGCAACGACAACATATCCCTGCGCGTGATCGACCTGATCGCCCCCATCGGCAAGGGGCAGAGAGGGTTGATAGTCGCGCCCCCGAAGACCGGCAAGACCACTCTCATCGAAGAGATCGCCGGCGCCGTCGCCGACAACCACCCGGAGACATACCTGGTCATGCTTCTCGTAGACGAGCGGCCCGAAGAGGTCACGCATATGAAGCGGCGCGTGCGCGGAGAGGTGATCGCCTCATCGTCCGATCAGGGCTCCACGCTCCACCTCCAGATCGCGCGCCTCCTGCTCGAACGCGTAAAGCGCATGGTCGAGTGCGGGCAGGACGTGGTGATGCTCCTCGACTCCATCACAAGGCTCGCCCGCGCCTCGAACCGCGAGACCGACCGGCGCGGAAAGACCATGAGCGGAGGCGTCGATTCGCGCGCGATGGAATTCCCGCGGCGATTCTTCGGCGCGGCCCGGAAGGCCGAGCTGGGCGGCTCGCTCACTATAATAGGCACCGCGTTGATAGACACGGGAAGCCAGATGGATGAAGTGATATTTCAGGAGTTCAAGGGGACGGGGAATCTGGAGATCGTGCTCGACCGCAGGCTCTCCGAGCGTCGCATCTTTCCCTCCATCGATATATCGAAGTCGGGCACGCGGAAAGAGGAGAAGCTCTTCGACGCGGAGACCCTTCCCAAGATCACCCTGCTCCGCAGGGCGCTTGCCAACAAAAAGCCGGTGGAAGCGATGGAGATGCTGCTCAAAGGGCTCGGAGAGACCCGCAGCAACCTGGAGTTCCTTGAGCGCATAAAGCTTGAGGAATAGTTTACAGCCTCCAGTTTTCAGTCACGCGGGAGCGCTCAACTCCGGCCGGCCACCCGGCAATCTGAAAACTGAAGGCTGACTGCGCAGAACCCTCTTTGACTTACCGGAGCTGGAGAACGATGCCGGGCTTGTTGATGTTCACGTCGATATCGGTATGCCTGGGGCCGAACATGCGGCCGAAGACGCCCGTGAAATAGAGCACCGCGAGCAGCACGAGTATGAATAGCACGGCGGCAAGCGCCGAGAATGCCCCGCCCGAACCGCCATCCGTATGAACCACGTGCTCTTCGATTATTCTGTCTGCCATTGTCGTATCCTCCAAATCGTTAATCTTGTCTTCAATACAATCAAACGTTCTTCCTTCATCACACATAAAAGCAACACGGGTGCCACCGACAGGCCCCGCCAAATTCGCGAAAATACGCAGTAAATCAGCTTTTTCCGGCCGCCCCGGTACACTTGCTCGAAACACAGTGTACGGCCTCGCTACAATCGAGATGTGACATTCAAAGAGTATAAGTCGCAGGTGAGAACAGGGAAAATCCCGCAGGTGATGGCAGCGTTAAGGAATACGGCAATCTCATTGATGAGGATGACAGGAGCGACGAACATAGCAGCGGCTTGCCGAAGGTATGCAGCGCAGCCAGGACTTGCACTGGTAGCTATCGGGCTTGATCTTCGAGAATGAATAGACCCTGTCAGTCATCTCCCGCAACTTTTTTTGTGTCGGTTGCTGTAGTAGGATTATCGGTTGAGTTTTCATCTTCGATTCGAATAAACATGGCAGGAGCGAACATGGATCAGACGTATATCAAAGACGTATCGAAGCACGTGGGCGAAGAGATCATCATCAAAGGATGGCTTTATAATCAGAGGTCGAGCGGCAAGCTGATCTTCCCGCAGATACGCGACGGCTCGGGGACCATTCAGGGCGTGGTCTTCAAGAAGAACGTGCCCGAGCGAGTCTGGACCGACTTCGAGAAGCTCACGCAGGAGTCGTCCATCGTCGTGCGCGGCAAGGCACGCGCCGATGAGCGCGCGCCCGGCGGCTTCGAGCTCGACATAACCGATGTCGAGATAGTCAGCCTCGCGGCCTCTTACCCGATCACGCCGAAAGAGCACGGCGTCGAGTTCCTGATGGATCATCGCCACCTGTGGCTCAGGTCGCGCCGCCAGCACGCGATCCTGACCGTCCGGGCCGAGATCATCCGCGCCGTGCAGGATTATCTCGACTCGAACGGCTTCCTGCGGATGGATACGCCGGTCTTCACTCCCAACGCGTGCGAAGGCACGACCACGCTCTTCGAGGTCGATTACTTCGAGGACAGCAAGGCCTATCTGACTCAATCGGGGCAGCTCTACAACGAGGCGACGGCGGCGGCCTTCGGCAAGGTCTATTGCTTCGGCCCCGCGTTCCGCGCCGAAAAATCGAAGACGCGCCGCCACCTGACCGAGTTCTGGATGGTCGAGCCGGAGGTCGCCTATGCCGACCTGGACGACATCATGGAGCTGTCGGAAAACTTCCTCACTTTCATCGTCCGCCGCGTGCTCGAAAACAGGCGAAAGGAACTTGAGGAGCTGGAGCGCGACATCTCGCAGCTTGAGAAGATCGAAGCGCCCTTCCCCCGGCTCCATTATGACGACGCGGTCCGCATGCTTCAGGAAGGATTCGAGAAAGGCGAGCTTGAGACCCGCTTCGAGTGGGGCGGAGACTTCGGGTCGCCCGACGAGACCTACCTGTCGAAGAGATTCGACAAGCCCCTGCTGGTCCACCGCTACCCGGCGGCCGTCAAGGCTTTCTACATGAAAGCTGACCCCGAGCGACCCGACCTCGCGCTTTGCGTTGACGTGCTCGCGCCCGAAGGCTATGGCGAGGTCATAGGCGGGGGCCAGCGCGCCGAAGACCTCGATTACCTGCTCAGGCAGATCAAGGAGCACAACCTGCCCGAGGACGCATTCGACTGGTACCTGGATCTGAGGAAGTACGGCACCTTCCCGCACGGAGGGTTCGGCATGGGTATCGAGCGCGCCACCGCATGGATCTGCGGACTGGAGCATATTCGCGAGACGATCCCTTTTCCACGCATGCTCTACAGGCTGAAGCCCTGAGTGGCTTTCGATCTTCAGAGCCGAGGGATCCCCATAATCGAATCCCAAATGATGCGGCATGGTGGCGGCCGTGCGGCAGGCAGCCGAGAACTATCTCCCCATCCGCTCGATCAGCTCCGCCACGCCCGGCCCGCTTTCTTTCGGCGCGGCGCGCAGGTTAGCTGCGAAGGCTGGGCCGAGCCCATTTTCGAAGTAGTCCACTATAGCGCCGGCGAGCGCGTCGGGGTCTCCCGGTGGAATCAGCAGGCCGTTCACGCGGTCGGCGACGACCTCCGCAAGCCCGCCCACCCTCGACGCGATGATAGGCAGGCTATTGGCGAGGGCGATCTGCGCGACGCCGCTCTGGGTCGCGCTCAGGTAAGGCAGCACCAGCGCGTCGGCGCGCTCGAACAGTTCCGCCACCTCCTCGTTCGGCACGTACAGGTCTTCGAGCGCGACGTGCTCGCCGAGTCCGTAATCATCTATGAGAGCCCTGTACCTCTCTACAGGGTCGTAAAACTCGCCCGCTACGATCAACCAGCAATCGACGCGCGCCCGCGCTTTCGCCGTGGCCGCCAGCAGCACGTCTAGCCCTTTGTACTTGCGAACGATTCCGAAAAACAGGAGCGTGCGGCCTCCGCGCGAGCGAGTGCCGGGCTTATGAAACTCCGAGGGCGAAGGGAGCGCGGCGACCTCGACCTTTCTGCCCGGGAGCAGGGCGAGCAGGTCTTTGCGGTCGCCGTCAGAGTGGGTGATGAACCGGTCGGCGGGGCCGAGCGCGAAGGCGGCGAGCGGGCGGTCGACAGGCGTTCGCTCGTGCGGAAAGATGTTATGACATTCGACGACGAGACGCGCAGGGGTCTTCTTCAGGAGCCTGCCCAGAATGCCGACGAGAGGCGCAAAGAAGGGGTGCCACCACTCGACGACCACCACGTCGGGCGCGAATGCCTTTATGGCTTTGAAGGCTCGAAGCCAGGTGACGGGGCTGGCCGAATCGAGCAGGGGCAGCGCGCCCGCGTCGAGCTTGAGGCGGCTGGAATCGACCGGCGTCTTGCCGGGAAAGAGGAATCGCGGATAGAGCCTGTTGAAGGAGACGACCTGTACCGAGTGGCCGCGCTCGACCAGCGCGCGACGGAGCGAGTAGACGTGGTGAGCGATGCCGCCTCTGAGGGGGTAAGCAGGCCCGACTATCGTGATCCTCACCGCCCCGAGTTCTCCTGGAGCGACTGCTGCGCGCGCGCGTCAGCGCCGACCCCGCGCCCCGTTTCCGCCCTCGCCTCCTCATCCTCGCTCGTCTCGACGATCGAGTAATCATTTTCGCGGCGGTATGAGAAAGCGATCATCTCCGCGAGCAGGCCGAACAAGACGAGTTGCAATCCGACTATGACCAGCAGGGTCCCGATTATCAAGAGAGGCCGGTTGCTCAGCCACTCCCGGAAGAAGACCCGCATGAAGATCAGGTAAGAATCTATCAAGGTGCCGACCCCGGCAAGGCTCATGCCCATCACTCCGAAAAAGTGGAGGGGCTTGTTGGTATACCGGGTCAGGAGGATGACCGTGAGGAGGCTGAAGACGCCCCCCGACACCCTTCCGAACCCGTAGCGCGAGCTGCCGTAGGCCCTCGGCGCGTGGTCGATCTTCACTTCGCCGAGCCTGAATCCGCGATAGCTGGCGAGCACGGGAATATACCGGTGGCGCTCGCCGTAGATCATCACCTCGTCGAGCACCTCTTTCTTGTAGCACTTGAATCCGCAGTTGATGTCGTGGAGGCGAACGCCGGTCAGGATCGAAGTCACCTTGTTGTACAACCTGGAGGCCATGCGCTTCGTGAGCCTGTCCTTCCGGTAGAAGCGCCAGCCCGAGACCAGATCGTTCCCCTCTTCGAGCTTTCCGAGCAGGAGGGGCAGCTGGTCCGGCAGGTCCTGGAGGTCCGCGTCCATCGTGACGATTATATCGTAGCGCGCGGCGCTGAAGCCGGCGGCCAGGGCCGCGGACTTGCCGAAGTTCCTCCTGAACCGGATGTACTTCACCGCCTTATCCCGCGCCCTCAACTCCTTGAGCACCTCGATGGAGTCGTCCGTGCTTCCGTCATCAATGAATATGAGCTCGTACCGGGTCGCCAGATTCGCCAGCACGGACGACAGGCGGGCGTGCAGCTCTTCGAGCGAATCGCTCTCGTCCAGCAGAGGGATGACCACCGAAATCGGTCTGGCTGGCCCGCTTTTCTTTATCTGATTATCGGCCATTTTTTCGGGGAGTCGCAGCTATTGTGCGTTCGAAAACGCTTGTATAAGATATAGCGTCACCGGCGGTGAATACAAATCCAATATGCCGGGATTGCGTTACCGGCGTTTAACATAATTCCCACGTGGAGAGATTGTGTCCACGCTATCGAGGCAACGGACATTTGAGGTTTAGACCTAAGACCGGCGTATGAGAGTTAAAGTTGCTGGCTCTGTCCCGACAAGCAAGAGCAGGAAGGGTTCCCGCCCGGGCCGCAGAGTAAGGATCGACGCGAGCACCGGGGGCAGGTCCCTCGCGATCGCGATCGCTACTCTGGCTGCGATAGTCTTCGTATGCTACGCCAACAGCCTCGCGAATGATTTCGTCTTCGACGACCACCGGCTGGTGCTCGTCGAGGGCAGGCCGCGCGGCCTCGCCCATTTGTTTCAGTCGCTGCTCTATTCCTACAGGCCCGTGCGGAACCTCTCTTACGCCATCGACTTCATGATCTGGGGCGATAACCCGGTCGGGTTTCACCTCTCGAACCTGCTGCTCCACGCGGCGAACACGGGGCTCGTCTATTTTCTGGCCCGGCGCATAATGGGCGGGACGGCCTCAGCCTTCCTGGCCGCCGCGGTCTTCGCGGTCCACCCGATTCAGACCGACGCGGTCACATACGTATCGGGCCGCCGCGACCTGCTCTTCGCCTTCTTTTACATAGCCTCGTTCCTCGCCTACCTGAAATACCGCGAAAAGCGCTCGCTCGCGGGCTTCGCCATGTTTTTGGGCCTGTGGGCGCTCGGCCTCCTGTCGAAAGAGATGGCGGTCACGCTCCCCGCCTTCATCTTCGTGTGGACCTTCTGCGAGCGATGGGGCGAGAAGGAAGGCGGCCGGCTCGAAAAGGCAGTAGGGGCCGCGCGGAAGGCCCTGGCCGAAGACAGGTGGCTCTACGCGCTCCTGGCCGCGTCGGCTGTAGCCTATGGCTGGTACATGATCTTCGAGCGACACGCGAGCGGGCGCATCGACCGGACGGGGGTGCAGTACTGGGGCGGGAGCTTTTACGCGAGCATGCTCACCGTCGCTCGCGTGCACGCGTGGTACCTGAAGCAGCTCGTCTTTCCGACTCCAGCCGCGCAGTATTACGGGGCGTTCGAGGTGTCGGCGTCGATCCTGGAGCCGCGCGTTTTATTCTCGCTTGCCGTCGTCGGCTCCGTGCTGGCGTGGGGGCTGCGGCTGCTGAAGAGAGACCGCGTAATGTCTTTCGCCATACTCTCGTACTTCGTTCTACTGCTACCGGTCAGCCAGATCATCCCGCATCACGAGCTCGTCGCCGACCACTACCTCTACCTTCCGATGGTCTGTTTCGGCCTGTTCGCCGCCAGGCTCGCCGCCAGGGTGGCGTCGAAGGATGCCGAGGCGCGCAGGCTGGTCTACGCGGGAGCGGCGGCGGCATGCGCCGCCTTCGCGGTGCTGACTGTAATGCGCAACAGGGATTGGAAGGACGAGCTGAGCGTCTGGCAGGCCAACTACGAATCGGTCCCGAACTCTCCGCGCGCCGCGCATAACCTCGGAGGCATGCTGATGAGGAGGGATCCGAAGCGCGCCGAGGAGCTATTCAAAGAGGCGATCAGGAGCGACCCCGAGTTCGAGCCCGCTTACCTCTCTCTCGGGCAGCTCTACGTCGTTTCGAAGAGGCCGGACGAGGCGGACGAGATCATCGAGCGGGGCCTGAAACTGCCCGAATCGAAGGCGGGCTCGTTCATACTGCGAAACCCGGCCCTCCTGCGCTCGCAGTTGAAGACGGTACAGGCCGCGGCGAAGTGGGACAAGGGAGATCACGAGGCGACCGAACGGCTCCTGAACGAAGCCATCGCCATCTACCCGCCCAACACGGACTCATATCTGGCTCTCGCCAACCTCTACCACGCCAGGGACGCGGCCAGAGAGCAACTGGTACTGGAGCAGGGGCTGGAAGCCTCTCCCAATTCCTACGAGATCAACGCGCGGCTTGCGGCGGCGCTCGCCTCCGACAAGAAATTCGACCGCGCGCTGGCGAGACTGCAAAAGCTGCTCACGTTGAGTCCGTCGGGCGTCGATTGCGAAAGGTCCGCCCCGCATATCGCGGCGGCGAGGGCCGCGGCCACGGGGCAGCCCGGAGCTTTCGAAGTCCTGGGCGCGATAGGAAACGTCGAGCAGCAGTGCCGCAGGAAGTAACGGTTGCCGGAGCCCCGCTCTCCCGTCACCCTTGCGCGGGATGGCGATTAATAGTTGAATAGACCGGATCGAACAGGAACAACATTCTTGATGGAAGCTGTTACAAGAACGGAAGGCGACGGGCTGGCCGGGCCCGGGCGCGGTTCGGAGCAGGCGCTTTATCACCTGCCCGAAAAGCCCCTGGTCGTCATAGAGCCGCACAAGTCGTGGGTGGCGCTCAACCTTCGCGACCTGTGGCTCTACAGAGAGACTTTCTACTTTCTGGTGTGGCGAGACATAAAGGTGCGGTACAAGCAGACGGTCTTCGGCGTCGCGTGGGCCATCATACAGCCGCTATTTCTGATGCTCGCCTTCGCCTTCTTCTTCGGGCAGCTCGTGAGGGTCTCCTCCGACGGCGCGCCTTATCCGATCTGGGTCTACGTGGGCATTCTGCCCTGGACCTTCTTCTCGAACGCCCTGGCCAACAGCGGCAACAGCCTCATCGGCAACTCGAACCTGATAACGAAGGTATATTTCCCGCGCTTGATAATCCCCTCGGCGGCGATAGCGGCGGGGCTGCTCGATTTCGCCATAGCCTTCGCGCTCCTGCTGGGCTTCATCCCCTTCTACGGGCTCGGCCTCTCGCGGAGCGTGCTGATGCTGCCTCCGCTCGTGCTGCTCGTGACGTTTCTGGCGCTTGCGGTCGGCATATGGACCTCGGCCCTGAACGCGAGGTACAGGGACGTGCGCCACGCCCTGCCGTTCGTGATCCAGCTCTGGATGTTCGCGACGCCGATCATCTATCCCCTGAGCATTGTCCCCCCGGAGTATCGATGGGTGATCGCGCTGAACCCTCTGACGGGCATCGTCGAAGGGTTTCGCTCGGCCCTGTTCGGCTGGCCGTTCAACTGGGGCGCGCTCGCCTTCTCCGCCGCGATCACGCTCTTCCTCTTCGTCTTCTTCATCTACGTTTTCCGGCGCATGGAGAGCAGCTTCGCCGACGTGATTTGAGCGCCTTCGCGCGAGACCAGATGAGACCGATCATTAAAGTCGAGAACCTGAGCAAGCGATACCGTATCGGCACGGGCGCGGCCCACCGCGGGGCCCTGCGCTACACGACCCTGCGCGAATCCCTCTCCCGCATGGCCTCCGCGCCATTCAAAAAGCTGTCGCGGGGAGGCCGCGCCCCCGAAGAGACCATCTGGGCGCTCAGAGACGTGACCTTCGACATCATGCCCTCGGAAGTCGTGGGGATCATCGGCGCTAACGGTTCGGGAAAATCGACCCTGCTCAAAGTCCTCTCTCGCATAACGGAGCCGACGACCGGCCGCGTCGAGCTTTACGGCCGCGTCGCGAGCCTGCTCGAAGTGGGTACGGGATTTCACCCCGACCTCACAGGCAAAGAGAATATATACCTGAACGGCGCCGTGCTCGGGATGAAGAGGCGCGAGATCGCGCGCAAGTTCGACGAGATCGTCGCCTTCGCCGAGATCGACAAGTTTCTGGATACCTCCGTGAAGTATTATTCGAGCGGCATGTACGTGCGCCTCGCCTTCGCCGTGGCCGCGCACCTCGACCCGGACATCCTGATAGTCGACGAGGTGCTGGCCGTCGGCGACGCCAGCTTCCAGAAGAAGTGCCTCGGCAAGATGGACGACGTGACAAAGAGCGGCCGAACCGTCCTGTTCGTGAGCCACGCGATGGAGATGATCGCTCAATTATGCGAGCGGACCATACTCATGAAGGACGGTCGCATAAATAAAGCCGGGCCATCGAGGGAGGTAATAGACTATTACATCGGGTTATACAATCGCGGATAACGGCGAATTTTCCGCCCCCGTCTTCCGGACTCCCGCGCCAGGCTCCCGCCTCTCGAAATAAATTACAGGAAAGTCCATAAATACGATTGATTAAGGCCGGGTATTATGCTTAAATCTCCAGCCATCGAAGCTCTATTAGCCCCTGAGCAGTATTTCAGGCAATAGCCAGGCAACATTGAATTCCAAGCCCCATCATCTTTGCGACCTCATGCTACCGGATGATATGAAGGGTCGTTACGCCTGGCGCCCATGCCCCCTCGGAGAGCGACGACCCTTACTAGAGATCAAGCATCGACTGCATGAGACGAGAAGCGATGACAGAGAGCGGGCCGATTGAGAGCAATAACTACCTGATTGAAGCCCCCCGGTCCGTGGGAACGCGTCGAAGTGCTCTTGCAGGATTCCAGCTTGTATCAATTTAGAAGATGAAGCGATCGCGGCTTCATTCGCGGGAGGCAAGTTATGCAACGCGTTCTAAAGCACCGTGGGCTAAAATCACTCTTCTTATTCATAGCTCTTATCTCGCTTGCCCGAACGGGCACGGCATCTACCGTAATCACTCCCTCCGACGACGACTTGATAGTAGGAGCAAGAGCCATCGTGAGAGGCAAAGTCCTTTCAATGTCCTCCACCTTCGACCCGGAACAGAATCGAGTCTACACATACGTAAAGCTTAAAGTGCAGGAGGTGCTCAAGGGCCAGCTTTCTGAGCGCAAGATCGTCATCAAGCTGCTCGGAGGGCAGGCCGGCGAAAACTCGACCACGGTCTTCGGCAATCCCGAATTCAAGGTGGGAGAGAAGACGGTCGTCTACCTGGACACGTGGCCGGACGGAAGCCTCAAAGTCCATCACATGTTCCTCGGCAAATACACGATCATGAGGGATGAGAGCACGGGGCGCGAGATCGCGGCACGGGCCGCGGCCGACGCTAACGTCATCAAGCTTCAGATACGGGGCAAGGGTAATGAGCCGTCGAAAACGATCACCGAGCGCATGGAGCTTTCAAGCTTCATTGCCCTGATCAGGAGCCGCCTATCCGTAAACCGGGAGCGCTCGATCACCTTCGAGCAGGACTACTACAGAGACCTTCCCATGCACGCGGTGCCTGAAGAGTACGACGCGAAAGTCAGCGACGGGCGGATCACTCCGCAGTACACGTTCCTCGTCAACCCCCCGAGGCGCTGGTTCGAGCCGGACACGGGGCTGCCGGTGATCGCCAAGGTGAAGCTCGACAACGCGCCGGGCGCTTCCACGCTTCAAGACATAGAAGCCGCCATGGGAGCCTGGACCGGCATTCCCGGCTGCTCTCTTCAGGTTCAAAGCGGCGGAGCGATGACGAATTGCTACACGGGGCTCGCGGGAATCGGAGTCGTCTTCGACAACTGCGACGGGTACAACTCCGCGAGCCCGACCTGCTCGGGACTGCTCGCCTGGGGAGGCTTCAGCCAGGTCGGCTCCGGCACTCGCGTCGTCAACGGCGTGACCTTCGGGCGGGCCACGCAAGGGTTCGTCTCGTTCAACCCCTGGGCCAGCTGCTTTTTCACGAACCCCTGCAACGTGCGCGAGGTCGCCACGCATGAGATTGGCCACGCGCTCGGGCTGGGACACTCGCAGTTCGGCGCCGCCACCATGTCGGCGAGCGCCCACTTCGACGGGCGCTGCGCTTCGGTCCGCACGGATGACGAGGACGGCATACGTTTCATCTACCCGGGTACGGGCGGCGCTCTGACTATCACGACCCCGACCCTCGCGATCGGGACGAGCGGGGTGGCGTACTCGGCGCAAGTCACGGCGATCGGCGGCACGTCGCCCTACACGTGGCTCGTCACGGCGGGCAGCCTGCCTCCCGGCTTGAGCATTGCGAGCACCGGCGCGACCACCGCCGCAATAACCGGCACGCCCACGACGGACGGGAATTACAACTTCACCGTTCAGGCCACGGATAGCGCGGGAACAACGGCCTCCAAGGCATTCACCGTGTCGATAGGCCAGGCTTCGTCGCTGTACAACTCGCAGCTCGTAAGCCAGACGGTGCCCGCGACGGTCCTGCCGGGCCAGACTTTCAACTCGAACTTCAAATGGCTCAACAGCGGAACCCAGCCGTGGAACGGACTGGGCGGATTCAAGCTCGTTTCGCAGAATCCCGCGAACAACCTGACCTGGGGAGGAGATCAGGTGGTGCCGACCACTTTCTTCATAAACCCCGGCGAGACCATGGACATTACCTTCACGGCCGCCGCGCCTGCGGCCGCGGCCACGTACAACTTCCAATGGCAGACGTATCAGGTCGGGGTCGGCTTCTTCGGGCAGGCCTCGAACAATGTCGCCATTCAGGTGGGCGGCGGGAGCCCCGCCAACAGCGCCGAGTTCGTGTCGCAGAGCGTGCCGACGGCGATGACGGCGGGCCAGAGCGTCAGCGTCTCCGTGACGATGAGAAACAACGGCTCGACCAACTGGGAATCGGGCACTTACAAGCTGGTCTCACAGAATCCCGAGAACAATACGACGTGGGGTCTCAGCCAGGTGGCCCTAACGTCGACCGTGGCTCCGGGCGCGCAGAAGACGTTCACCTTCAACGTGATCGTGCCGGGGTCTCCGGGCACGTATAACTTCCAGTGGCGAATGCTTCAGGATTCGACCGGATGGTTCGGCGCGGCGAGCACCAACGTGGCCGTGGGCGTAACGGGCGGGCCCGGGGGGACGGAAGACGCCGCCTTCGTCTCTCAGTCGGTGCCTTTATCTATGAACTCGGGCGGCTCCGCCCGCGTCAGCGTGAGGATGAGGAACTCTGGAACTACGTCCTGGGGCGCGGGCTCTTACAAGCTCGGCTCGCAGAATCCCGGCGATAACATGACCTGGGGAATGAATCGCGTCACCTTGACGAGCACCGTCGCGCCGGGCGGAAGCGCTATATTCACATTCGATATAACCGCTCCATCCACCGGCGGCACGTTCAACTTCCAGTGGAGGATGTATAAAGAGACCATGGGCTTCTTCGGAGGCATGTCCACGAACATCCTGGTCACCGTGAACGGCCCTGTTGCCGCGCACCGGCCGACGACGACGGGCGTGTTCCGCCCGTCGAACGGGTCGCTCTACCTCAAGAACGCCAACACCACGGGCTTCGCCGACCTGCTGCTCACCTACGGCATTCCGAACGATTACCCCGTCTCGGGAGACTGGAACGGCGACGGCATCGACACCATAGGCGTTTACCGCGACGGCAACTTCTTCCTGAGAAATACCAACACCAACGGGATCGCCGATATGGTGATCGCCTTCGGCTCGCCCGGCGACCAGCCCATAGTGGGAGACTGGAACGGCGACGGCATAGATACCATAGGCGTTTACCGCAACGGCACTTTCTTCCTGAGAAACTCCAACACGACCGGCGCGCCCGACCTCACCTTCGAGCTTGGGATACCGGGAGACATCGCCATAGCCGGCGACTGGAACGGCGACGGTATCGTAACCACGGGAG
>Ga0126311_10000905_pt1 | contig 13926 bp, 14 predicted proteins | sample Plot61_FD_92539 | JGI IMG/M metagenome (GOLD analysis project Ga0126311, IMG submission 92539) | Serpentine soil microbial communities from UC McLaughlin Reserve, CA, USA - Plot61 | ecosystem: Environmental > Terrestrial > Soil > Grasslands | place: USA: UC McLaughlin Reserve, Lake County...
AAGTCAAAACAATACTCGAAGCCGATCAATTCCCGATCATACTCGGCGGCGATCACGCCATCGCCATGGGCTCGTTTGCCGGCGTCGCTTCGCATTTCAAAAAACAGGACCAGACGCTCGGTTTGATCTGGTTCGACGCGCACGCCGACATGAACACGCCTGAAACAACTCCGTCAGGCAACATCCACGGCATGCCACTGGCGGTGTTGCTCGGATACGGTGCGCCGGAGTTAACCAATATCGCCGGGTTTGGTCCGAAGCTCGATCCGCGTTTGTGCGCTCACGTCGGCGCACGCGACATCGATGCCGGTGAAAGGGAACTGATCAGACAACTCGGCATGCGTTTTTTCACCATGCGAGAGATCGACGAACGCGGCATGAGCGCGTGCATGGACGAGGCGATTGCAATCGCTTCACGTGGTACAGCCGGCTATGCAGTGACATTCGACGTCGATGCACTCGATCCCGGTGATGCTCCCGGCTCCGGAACACTCGTGCGCGGAGGACTTACTTACCGCGAAGCGCATCTCGGAATGGAGAAGATCGCCGAGGCAGGCGGCATGCGCTTGCTGGAAATGGTTGAGATCAATACGGCGTTGGATGTTAATAATAAGACGGCGGAGTTGGGCGTGGAGTTGATTCTTTCGGCATTAGGCAAAACGATTCTGTAAAGGTGGACCAGAAAGAGTGGCGAAAAAGCTGCGCGTCGGTGTGATCTTCGGTGGGCGATCAGGTGAACACGAAGTTTCGATCCGATCGGCGCGAGCGATCGTCGAAGCAATCGATCGAAAGAAGTTTGAAGTAATACCGATCGGTATTACGAAAGAGGGGAAGTGGCTGGCCCCGGCACAGTCGGCGCAACTCCTTCCCGCCGCCGTTCAACCACTCTTACCATCAAAGACGCACACGGCGACCGGCGATGTTGCGCTTCTCGGCGATCCTTCACGCAAAGGTTTAATCTCACTCGACGGCGAAACACTTAACGGCGAAAAACTCGACGTCGTGTTTCCCGCACTGCACGGCACTTACGGTGAAGACGGCACTCTTCAAGGATTACTTGAGATGGCCGATGTGCCGTACGTCGGTTGCGGCGTGCTTGCTTCATCGTGCGGCATGGACAAGGTGACGATGAAGTCGTTGTTTGTTCAGGCTGGTTTGCCGATCTGCAAGTACCTGTGGTTTCTGAGATCTCAGTGGCGCAACGATCCGGCTAAAGTAATACGTAAGGTGACGAGTGACATCGGTCTGCCGTGCTTTGTTAAGCCGGCGAATCTCGGTTCGTCGGTTGGAGTGTCACGTGCGGCGGATAAGAGGTCGTTGAGTGATGCGATCGATCTCGCGGCTGAATACGATCGAAAGATAATTATCGAGGAAGAACTGGTCGCGCGCGAGATCGAATGTGCGGTGCTTGGGAACGACGAACCGCAGGCGAGTTTGCCGGGTGAGTACGTGGTCTATGACGAAGCGGCGAGGTTTCTCGACTATACGGAGAAGTATACGAACACCGGGCGCGTGAGCTTCGTCGTGCCCGCGCCGTTGACGAAATCCGTAACGACGAAGATTCAACGCATGGCTATAGCGGCGTTTCAGTCTGTTGATGGAGCAGGACTCGCACGGGTTGATTTCTTTTTACCACGAAACGGCGGCGAGCTGGTCGTGAATGAGTTGAACACGATGCCGGGTCTGACCGAGGTGTCGGGTTATCCGAAGATGTGGGCGGCGTCGGGATTACCGTTCCAGCAATTGCTCGAGAAGTTGATTGACCTCGCGTTCGAGCGACACAAAGAGAAGTCACTCACTAAAACATCGAGGTGAGATCTTTGTATTTGGTACTTTGTACTTTGATATTCAGGTGCAAAGTACAAAGCACGAAATACAAAGCACTCATTTCGGCGCACGATATCCTTTGCGCGTACGAATCGTCAGATCATCGCGCGCCACCTTCACATCAACGGTGCGCCACTTCCCATCACGTTTCTTATTCAAGGGCCGGTAGGCAATCGTGTATTGATGTCCAAGCTCGTCCGCGATCTGGGTAAATGCATCGCGCATGGCTGGTCCACCTGGAGTCGCGATAAATCTCCCGCCAGTCTTCTCAGCAAATCCTTTCAACTGGGCTGCGCTCTGTTGTCGCGTCGATCCGGCGATCTCCAAACTCGACATATCAACCGCATAGATAGTTGCACCGACAGCGAGTGCGCTCTCGAGTGTTTTTTCACTTGAAGCTTTACTGTAGGTGTCCATTCCATCCGACAAAACCACGATTGCCTTGCGTTGCTCAGGCCGTTCGGCAAGTGTCTTCGCTGCCTCCACGATCGCGTCGTTAAGAGTTGTCATACCCTTCGCACGAATCGCGTAGGCCATGGGCGCGAGATCCCTGCCACCTGAGAATTCCTGCACGCGTTCAACCTTCGAATCGAACCGGTAAACCGCAGCCACGTCTTCCGGCCGCAGTCCATCGAGAAACCTGATCGCCGCCGACCGTGCAAGTGAGAAACGCGCCTCCATACTTCCCGAACTATCCAACAGCACTACGGCCGCATAAGGCGACTCGTGCACCGAGAAGCTCGAGATCATCTCCGGCGTCACTTCAACTCCATCTTCATAGATCTTGAAGTCAGTCTTCTTCAACGCTTTCACATATTGGCCCGCTTTGTCTGTGACAGTGAGATTGAGCACGACGAGATCCGTATTGACGCGAACGACGTCGTCGTCATCCTGAGCACAGACGACCAGCACGTTCAAAAAAAGAATTACGAGCAGGAAGGGAATTGTCTTACGCATGTTTAAGGACGAGCGAAGCTTCGCACCATCTTTATGAGCTCAAGTAGAACATTAGCCTTGCCGATCACTGATGCCGATACCACTTGCCGCGGAGTGTCGATAACGTTTTTGGACAACGAGTCACTTGCCTCTGCAATCTGTGCCAACGTTGACGGAAGATCCGCAGGACGATTTGGCATCTCTACTTCCTCATCTTCACCACCAGCTTCACTGCGAACTTTCTTCGTGAGCTTCTCAAGCCGCTCGACTTTCTTCAGCGAGTCGCGATCAAGAACAGGTTTATCTTTAAGACTATCGTGGAGTTCTTTGCCGAGCTGCGCGATATCACGAGCGCGCTTCAGGTTTTCTTCATGGTCCTTCTCAGCCATTTTGATCGCGCGTTTCGCTCTCAACTCTTCTTCGAAAGTCGTGAGCGGAGTCTCGTCGTCAGATCCCTTTATCGTTCCGTCGATGGATCGTATTGGTGGAGTAGGAGATGGTCGTGGAGCAGGGGATATTTGAGCCGCCGTAAGACTGGACCAAAACAGAATGGCGAAGATCGAAAGCGCCGGCACGTGGACTATGACTAAAACTTTCTTCACGCGACCTAGAGAGTTCACTTTAACAATCGGCACGCCGACCCCTCAACAAAAACCTAAGGAATGCGACCGGGATTGTCAGGCGAGTTGATGAACTCTCCCGGCTTGCCGGAGCGCTTCACCACAACCGTCTTCGGCTCGAGCCTTTCAGGCGTTCGCTTCTTTCCCTGCGAAGAGCTGTAGGCAATCAGAGTTGATTGCGGATCCGCCTTCACACCGACGAGGCGAATCGACGCGAAGTTCTGAGCAGGCAAAGCCACCGAATAAGATCCCTCTTGTTCAGGTTGCAGTTGAGATGGCGTAACGGGGAGTATGCTTTCCTGAAGACCACCGTCTTTCCGCCGGCGCAGTTCAAGCACGACGGAAAGATTCGATAAGTCCTGCTTCGAAATGTTCTTCACCACGCCGCCGACCGTCGTCATGCCCTTCGCGATTGATGGCTCGTCGAGAACGACGTGCGCTAACGCTGGTCCCTTTGGACCATTGTCCGCGACTGGTGGAGGCGTATTCTCAGCTAGAACTTTTTGAGCGTGATATTTGCGGATCAAACCGTAGCCAGCAACCAGTATCGCGGTCACGGCGACAGCGCAAACTACGGCGAGCAGTTTTCGTTTATTCGAATCCCGCTCACGAGCAATGGCTTCTTCAGGGTGAAATGGATCGTTAATCATTAATGCTTTGCTTCAGCGTGCTACCTCAACTTCAGGGCTGCTGCGGTGGCACAGTCCGCCCTGCGGGAGGCGCGCCCGTTACCGCATTTATCAAACTGTCAAGAAACTGATCTTCAGCAAGACCACTGCTTCGCAACGTGGTCCACTCAGCGCCGGTCGCTCCGTCTGTACGTCCTTCAACCTTTGCATTAACTGCGACGTTCGCAGTTGAACCGTCAATCGGCTGAATCTCAACTGTCAAAGTGTAACGACCGCGCGTCCAACCTCGCGCACTTGATGCGGGCACGTCTGCGTATCGACTCAGATCCGCCTCCGCAACCACGGCGCCTTTAGTGAATGTGTACGGCTGGCTGACGATGATTCCATCAGCGAGCCTGGATGCGGATTCGTCAACTACGAGTTTGCGATCGCGCATCAGATCCTGGACCGCGGTGATGATCACATCACGTCGTCCACTCAACCGGTATGGGTTTGCAAGTGGAGGCGTTTCCGCGGTCTTGCCGCGACCAAAATCCATTCCCCGACCAGCGCCGACGTCGGTCTTGTTGCCGTTGTTCGCGGGTGTTCGCTCGGAACCACCATCGCGAACGCGTTCGGTCTGCTTGTCAACACCCTTTGCGGCCTGTGCAAATGCCGGAACCGAAACAGCAATCAGTATCAGTAGACCAGTGATTATGCGCAACATGGCGACACCCTTTTGTTTTAACTGACAATGAACTTCACGGGGACTCGTAAACTGAGAATAGATTAACGGTCAGTCAAAGACAAGCTAGACTTTGAAGTCGAAAACGCAAGTATCTGTTGCCTTGAGAGAGGATCTTTTACCGTCCAGGCGTAGAATTTCTCGCGTCGCGTTCGCGTTCCCACTTGCGTAACGCCTGAACACCCGTCTCGAATTCAGCGCCGTTGCTGTAGAAGTTGTGCGCACCGTCGTTACGATCGGGGTTGCGAACATAGTAAAGATAATCCGAAGTCACCGGATTCAACGCAGCCTTGAGCGAACTCTCTCCGGGTGAGGCGACTGGTCCCGGCGGCAAACCGGCGTAAAGACGAGTGTTGTAAGGAGAGCGTCTCTCGATGTCGCTGCGATAGACCTTCCCGTCGTAACGCCACTTTCCTTCCAGTTTCGACGCATAGATCACACTCGAATCAACCGCGAGTGGAATGTCTTTTTGCAGCCGGTTGTAGATCACCGACGCAACGATAGGACGCTCTTCGTCAAGCTTCGCCTCAGTCTCGATAATCGAAGCAGTGGTCACGATCTGGCGTGTGGTAAAGGTGCGACTTCGGGCACGCTCAGTCCAGTCAGGTTTCCAAACGTTGCGAAATCGCTTGACCATCATCTCGATCAACTCCGGAGCCGTGGTTTCCGGAGAGAACTCATACGTGTCCGGAAACAGATAGCCTTCGAGGTTCTTCGCCTCAGGATCAAGATCGCTGATTAGGTTCACGTTATTCATTAACTCTAACGCCTGAGCCTCGCTCTCGAGTCTGAATTCCGGCACCTGCGCCATCGCACGGGCAATGTCCCAACGAGTCCAACCTTCGATTATGGTCAGACGGTTCAGTCGGCGCTGTCCCTGTTGCAGTTTGGCGAGCACGCCAAATGGCGAGATGGGCGAGGGAAAGTCGTATTCACCGGCTTTCAGCGTCGCGCCTTTGCCGGTGCTCTTCAAGTATAACTTTAACGGCCACTCATGTTTGATCACGCCCTCAGACACGAGTTTACTCACGATCCCGCTGGGCGACGTGCCCTTGGGAATCTCGATGTACTGCCCGGTTTTCGTGTGCGTTATTGGCCTCTGGAGGTCTCGGTGGGTCCAGGCTCCAAAAGCAGCTGCGGCGAGCAAACCCACCACGATTATCAGAATTATTAGCCGCTTCATGCGTATGTTGTGTCCGAATCTCCTGTATTAGTTGGATCGACGCGCAGTCTTTCGCGGTCGGATACGAGAAAGTCTCGCAGGATTAGCGCTGCCGCTGCGCCATCGATTGCTGCCGGGATATCTTCAGGTTTTACACCCTCAGCCTTTAAATTCTCCGCCGCCTCGACGGAAGTCAAGCGCTCATCCTGAAGATAGACCGGCTGCGAGACTGATCTCGCGAGGTTAAAGGCCAATTGACGCACTTTTCGAGCGGCGTCGCCTTCAGTTCCATCCATGTTCAGCGGCAAACCAACTACTATCGTTTGGGCGTCAAAGCCTTCGACCAGGTCCCGCACGTCCTGAAGTAGTTTTTTCCAGCTCGAACGTTTGAGTGGCGGCAGGCGTTTAGTTGTAATCAATCGTTCGTCTGATATCGCGGCTCCGACGAGTTTTTCGCCGAGATCGAGGGCGAGAACGGGCCCGGCGATTCGAGTTTGATGTTCCGTGGTTTTCACTTGAAGCTGCGGAAAGCCGCCTGTATCATACGTTTCGATTCGCAACGGCGCGATTTTTTAAGTTGGTCCGGGCTCTAACGTAATCTATGAGGTAGGTAAATGTCATTTCGCACTAAGTTCATTCTGACTCTGCTGTCAGCAACGCTCACTCTCTATACGGCTGTCGGTGGCTGGATTTCCACGCGCGCGCAACAGCCGGCAAACGATCCTAATGCTCAGTTGCGTATCTTTGAGAGTGTGCTACAGCACATTCAGAACGATTATGTAGATGAACCAAACATGGAGAAGGTTCGGGCGGGCGCGTTACGCGGTCTCGCTTACGGTCTGGATCCATATTCGACCTACCTGACATCCGAGCAGGTGAAAGAATACAACGCCGGCAACAAAGAAAACGCAGGCATCGGCGCCGAGCTTTCACAGGTCGCTTCTTACCTTTACGTGATCGCTCCGATGAAAGGCTCAGCGGCTGATCAGGCTGGAATCAAAGCGGGCGACATCATCGAGTACATCGATAACAAAGCCACGCGCGACATTTCACTGTACGACGCGAAACAACTTTTGAATGGTCCGGCGGGCACGGAAGTTAAACTGCGCGTCCTGCGAGCGAACTCCAGCCCGTTGACAGTGACTGTGAAACGCGGCTCGGCACGCGCTGCGGCCGCGGAAGGTCGCATGGAAGCCGGACGCGTCGGCGTTCTCCGCATCAACAGTCTTACAGATGGTGAGTCGAACGAAATTCGCGGACGCCTCCAGGATCTGATGAAGCAAGGCGCACAGAAGATTGTGATCGACATTCGCGATACCGCAGGTGGCTCGTTGACCGAAGCCGTAGCGGTGGCGAACATGTTCATCAAAGACGGCGTGCTTGCGCAGACGGTTGGTCGCGAAGGCAAGGCTTTGAAGACGTTCACGGCGGATCCGAAGGCGGCGATATTTTCAGGACCCGTGGTCGCGCTGATCGATACTGGGACGGCCGGAGCCGCTGAAGTAATTGCATCAGCGTTATCGGAACGGAACCGCGGCCAGGTGGTTGGCGAGAAGAGCTTTGGGGCCGGAACCGAGCAGCAACTGTTTACACTTCGCGGTGGCGATGGTCTATTGCTCACCACGGTGAAGTGGGCGACCTCCAATGGCAAGACATTTCTCGGTGAAGATCGTGCTCATTCAGGCGTGACTCCGAATGTAGAAGTCAAAGGACAGGAAGTCACCGAGTCAGTTGATCCCGATGATTTAACCGGCAACGACGACGACGCGATCAAACAACCCGAGCAGGGAAATGAGAAGCACGACGCCACGCCGGCGACGAAACCAGCCGGTGAGGACATACAACTCAAGAAGGCGCTCGAACTGTTAAAGGACAAACCGGCGCAACGCGCTGCCGCTTAGTTTTAAGTACACAGATGCACGCGGATGGAAGCGGATTAGATCCGTATTCCATCCGCGTTTTTCTGTGTTCCATATCGGGTAGCCAACATTGGATTTCGCTTGTGAATCTGTTGCAACTCACCGTTCTCGCGCGTTGATTGTTAGAATCACAGCACTTTAAAATCAATCTTCTTCAACACCCGACGTTGAGGAATACGGCTTGCAGCATTGTCGACTGTACTTGGAGCAGTAGTTTGATATTTTGCGAGGAGAAGCAGAGCGATGATTTTAACAAACAAGTTACTCCCGGTGGCCTTAATCGCCGCCCTCGTCGGTGGTTCGGTAGGCGCGCTGGTTATGTCCAGGAGTCAACCCGCAACGGCTGAGACTACAACCGCAGCACCGCTGGCACAGACTCAACCTGCAACTGCTGAACAGGCTTCTTACAACGAAGCAGTCCCGGCTGAGTTCAATACAGCCGGCGAGCAGACGGCTTACAAAACGGGTTTTGCTGACGGCTATGCCGCAGCGAGTCAGACAGAACAGAGAACAGTGACGAGCACACGTCGTGCTCCGGCGCGAGTCGTTTATCGCAACTCGTCGAGCGGTCGCGTTTCGTCTAATCGCGTTTACTACAACTACGAACCGCGGAAACGAAGTTTCTGGGACAAGCACCGCGATAAGCTGACCGTGGCGATGGGTACCGGCGCCGGCGCCGCTATCGGTGGTCTGATCGGCGGCAAGAAGGGCGCAGCGATTGGCGCACTGTCGGGTGGTGGCGGTTCAGCATTGTGGACATACAAGCTGCGCAACCGAAACCGGAACTACTAATTTAGCTTAGAGGTCCGGAGTAGTGAGCAAAGCTAAATTCGCTATCGCTCTAACTATTCTAAGTGTTGCAACAATTGGGTGGGCGGTTCCGATTCAAGGGACCGCCCCTCAACGTGTTCAGCGGCTGAGACCCGCCGACGTGGTGGCGCCGATTCGTCTGCGCGACGAACGCGAGCGCGGCCTATTGGCGCAAGGTTGGATTAACGGCGCTGGTCCGTTTGTCTTCGCGATCGATACGGGCGCAGGTGTTTCGCTTGTCAGTCGCAATGTCGTTGAGCGAGCAAGATTAGGGACGAGTAAGTCGCGTAGGCCGCTGGTCGGTGGATTCAGTAACTCGCCGATCGCGTCGAATCAGGAAACTCAAATCTCAGGAATTGCTTTAGGTTTACGCGACAATCGTGTGCCGGGTGGTTTTACGGCAGCGGTTGTGAATACTTTGCCGGGCTCGATTGATGGAGTTCTGGATCCAACAGAAGTATTCAAACCGTTTGGATATTCAGTTGACATCCCGAATAAAGAACTACAGGTTTTTGATACTGCGTCGTATCGTCTGCGACTGACTGACGTGCCGCGCGATGGCGCGGTGGTGCGGTGGGTGCGTGAAGCTGGCAGTAATCGTCCGTTTGTGAAACTCGGTGACGGACGCCTGGCGCTGCTCGATACCGGATCACGACTCGGATTGGCGTTAAGCGAGGGCAGTCGAGCGGCGACGGGTGAAGACGCCATTCACGATCTCGGTGGCGGAACAATCCAAGCGCGCCGGATTGCACCTCAAACGGTAAATATCGGAGCGCTTGTTCTTAATAAGGTGCCGACAGATCTGTTGACGGGAGTAGCTCCGGGAACGCCCATCATCATCGGACGCGGCGCACTCTTCCCATTCAAGATCACCTTCGATCCCGCCTCTCGGCTCATCGCATTCGAACCAACAGAATAGGTTTCACGCAAAGGCGCAAAGGAAGACGCAAAGAAAACTTAGCGCCTTTGCGCCTTTGCGTGAAATATTTAAAGCGGAATGTTCCCGTGCTTTTTCGGTGGGTTTGTGTCGCGTTTGTTTTCGAGCAGCGCGAGCGCGCGGATAAGTTTGGGTCGGGTCTGCGCGGGCTCAATCACTTCGTCGACGAATCCTCTCTCCGCCGCGACATACGGACTGGCAAACTTGTCCTCGAGCTCCGCAATCTTCGTGTTACGTACTGACTCTTTATCCTGCGCGTCGCTGAGCTCGCGTCGATAAAGAATCCCCACGGCTCCTTCAGCACCCATCACCGCGATCTCCGCTGTCGGCCACGCGAAGTTAACGTCGGTACGAATGTGCTTCGACGCCATCACGCAATACGCGCCCCCGTAAGCTTTGCGCGTGATCACAGTAACCTTCGGCACGGTCGCCTCTGCAAACGCATAGAGCAGCTTGGCGCCCTGCGTGATGATGCCGCCGTGTTCCTGCGACACACCCGGCAGAAAGCCCGGCACATCTTCAAACGTTATCAACGGAATGTTGAAGCAATCACAGAAGCGCACGAAACGCGCGCCCTTAACCGACGCATCGATGTCCAGCACACCCGCGAGAAATGCAGGCTGGTTGGCAACAATCCCCACCGAACGTCCACCCAATCGCGCGAACCCGACGCAAATGTTCGGGGCAAACATCTGCTGCACTTCGAAGAAGTAACCATCATCAACGACCCCGTTGATTACGTCGCGAATGTCATACGGTTGATTCGAAGCCTCGGGAACCAGGTCGTTCAGCTTAGGCTCGACACGATCGGGACTGTCGCCCGGTTCAACACGCGGCGGATCTTCGAGATTGTTCGCGGGAATAAACGAGAAGAGCTCACGTACGATGCGCAGTGCATGCTCGTCTGAGTCGGCAGCGAAATGCGCGACGCCAGAAATACTGTTATGCGTAACAGCGCCGCCAAGTTCTTCCTTAGTGACTTCCTCATGCGTCACCGTCTTAATCACGTCAGGTCCGGTAATGAACATGTACGACGTGTCTTTGACCATGATGTTGAAGTCCGTGATCGCAGGACTGTAAACGGCGCCGCCGGCACACGGCCCCATGATGCAACTGATCTGCGGGACCACGCCGCTCGCGAGCGTGTTGCGCAGAAAAATATCCGCGTAACCACCAAGACTAACGACACCTTCCTGAATGCGCGCGCCGCCGGAATCATTCAGACCGATAATCGGAGCACCGACCTTCATCGCGAGGTCCATCACCTTGCAAATTTTTTCTGCGTGCGTCTCGGAAAGGGAACCGCCAAAGACAGTGAAATCCTGCGCGAACACAAACACGTTACGGCCGTCGATGAAACCGTGACCGGTGATGACACCGTCGCCGGGGTAGATCTGCTTGTCGAGTCCGAAGTCTCTCGAGCGATGGACCACCAGCTTGTCAAACTCTTCGAAGGAACCTTCATCCAGCAGGAACTCGATGCGTTCGCGAGCAGTCATCTTTCCTGCGTCGTGTTGCTTTTGCACACGAGCACTACCGCCGCCTGCCTCCGCCAGCACGCTGCGCTCGCGGAGGATCTCCAGCTTCGTTTTTGATTGTTTCGGTTGTTGTTTTGAGGCCATATCCTATTCGTTGAAGGGAAATCCTCGCGCTTCGATCAGTTCAGTCAGCTCCTTGAGCGCGCCGTGCGCGTTTGCCTGAACGTCTTCAGGGTAAGCATACGCTGTGGCGTTTGCTTCGAAATCGTCGAGGTCCAGAATCTTGTAAGTGAGGTCGGGAGCAACCAACACGTCAATGTCGAGATCGATGTAGCTCAGCACGTGCCCATCGAAACTCGGCGGCTGATTTACGTTGCAATAGAAGTTCTTCAGCTTGCCGCTTTTATCACTGAACCGAAAGACGTTGTACCAGCGGTCGAGCCAGTAGTATTCGGTGCTGACGGTCCCGAGGGCAATCGTGCCCAGCAGATCGTGTTTGATCTCTTCTTCGAAAACTGCGTCCAGTATCAGCAGCGAGCCTTCATGCTTAACGACGCGAGCATGCCAGCGACGATGTTCACGTCCATCGTATTTACGCACGCTGACGAGGACCTTACTTCCTTCCACCTACTTTCTTCCGGTTTTGGCCCAATCAGCGAGGAACTGCGCCTGCCCTTTATCAGTCAACGGATGATTGAACAGTTGATCGATAACCTTGAACGGTATCGTCGCAATGTCTGCGCCCATACGCGCCGCTTCGATGACGTGAATTGGATGGCGCATGCTCGCAGCCAGCACTTCAGTCTTCCACGAATAGTTCTGATAAATCTCGATGATGTTTTGCAGCAACAGCAAACCGTTCTCACCGATATCGTCGAGACGGCCAATGAAGGGGCTGATGAACGCCGCGCCCGCCTTTGCGGCGAGTATCGCCTGCGCCGCCGAGAAACAGAGCGTGACGTTTACTTTAATGCCCTCGTCCGTCAACTGGCGTGTAGCCTTCAGGCCATCACGCGTTAACGGGCATTTGATAACGACGTTGGGCGCGATCTTCGAATACTCACGTCCTTCGCGGACCATGCCATCTTTGTCCTGCGCCGTTACTTCGGCCGAGACCGGTCCCTGAACGATCTCGCAGATGGCGCCAATGTGTTGTTTGAAATCGACGCCGCTTTCCTTCGCGATCAAAGAAGGATTGGTAGTCACACCATCGGCGAAACCTAATTCTGCTGCTTCGCGAATCTCGTTTAGATTCGCGGTATCAAGAAAAAATTTCATAACGGAACTCCTATCATCTACCTGGATTCGACAACTCGATTCACGAGCTTGCCAATCCCACTTACTTCAACTTCAACCGTATCGCCGGGCTTCATGCGCGAGACGCCCGCGGGCGTCCCGGTCGCAATCAGGTCGCCGGGATACAGTGTCATGATGTCAGAGATGTACCTTATAAGAAAGGCGACTGGAAATGCCATGTCAGCCGTGTTGCCTTTTTGTTTTAGTTCGCCATTCAAACGCGTCTCGACCGTCACATTCTGCGGATCGATGTCCGTTTCAATCCAGGGTCCAACGGGACAGAACGTGTCGAAGGATTTGCCGCGAGTGAATTGCACGTCTTTGCGCTGGAGATCGCGGGCGGTGACGTCGTTCACACACGTGTACCCAAGAACATAACTCAGCGGATCTTCGTCGCTCGCGATGTTGCGCGCGACGCGGCCGATCACGACGCCGAGTTCACCTTCGTGTTCGACTTGCTGTGACGCGCCCGGCAAGACGATCTCATCACCCGAATAGATGATTGCTGACGGCGCTTTCAGGAAGAGCAGCGGCTCGTCCGGCATCTTGTTGCCTAACTCAGCAGCGTGTTCGCGATAATTTCGCCCAACGCAGACGATCTTTGAAGGACGGAGAGGTTCCAGTAGTTTCATCTTAAGGCGCCTTCTCCGATCCGACCTCAGACGGCGGACTAACGTTGCCGGCCTTGTCGACCGCAATCACGTAGTAGTAATACGTCTTGCCGGGTTCAACCTTGTCATCCGTGAAAGTCGTACGCGTCAGCAGCGTCTGATTCAGCTTCGTCCAATTCTGCTTGGGTAGATCGGGATCGGTTGAACGATAGATGTGGTAGCCTGCGATATCGGTCTCTTTGTTCGCCGCGAAGAAGATCGCCAGTCTCGCTGATGATGGTTCAGGTGCGGCGACGCTTGGGCGCTCGGGCGCCGCCGGCGGAAACACGTCCTTAGGCGCAACGGAAACAGCGTTCGAGTTGAGACTTTCCACCTGTGCGCCGCCGGTGCCGAGTGAAACTGCGCGGACGATGTAACGATAGTTGCTGCCGAATTGAAAGTTCTTGTCAGCGTATTCAGTGCCCGAGATCAACGTAGTATTGAGTGGCTGGTTACCGGGTGCAGTTTGCGATTCGTCTGTGCGATAGACGTTGTAGCCCAGCAGATTTACGGGCGTTGAGTTATCGATATTTGCTGCCGGTGGTTGCCACGAAAGCCTGATCGCGTCTTCTGCGATTTTGACTTCTGACGAGAGCGCCGGAGCCTGTGCGATGCGTGCGGCTGGTTCGATGCTCAGGAAGTTTGAGAACGCCGCGCGCTGGCCGGACGCGTTCACGTAACGAATCGCATAGCGCAGGCGAGTCGGTTGTCCGCCGAGTTCAAGAGTATCTCTGTACGTCAGTGTATCGCCCGCAGTTTGTATTTGTTCGGACGTAACTGAGCCAACGAGCGTCGCGCGGGCAGAGAACTCGTCTTCGGTGAGAGCGAGTGGCGCGCCCGGCTTTTCTGCGAGGCGATAGATGTCAATGCGCCTGATGCTCTGCACGCTGCTGTCCGGCGCATTTCGCGCGGGCGCAGGCCAACTGAGGATCACTTCA
>Ga0126311_10000906_pt1 | contig 13922 bp, 15 predicted proteins | sample Plot61_FD_92539 | JGI IMG/M metagenome (GOLD analysis project Ga0126311, IMG submission 92539) | Serpentine soil microbial communities from UC McLaughlin Reserve, CA, USA - Plot61 | ecosystem: Environmental > Terrestrial > Soil > Grasslands | place: USA: UC McLaughlin Reserve, Lake County...
CTGCCGCCGTTTCACCTCCGGAATGACCTGGACGAACAACACCACGACGACACCGGTCCAGAGTGCAAAACCCAGCGCATACAGCAGGTCGGCCACCAGTCCAAGCGGCTCCGTCGTCACCCACGCCTTGAGCAGGTACCCGCCGACATGAGCGGCCAGGCCAACCACGAAGCCGATCCCCAGACTCCAGTGCAGGAGTCGCTGGTCATACACCGACCGCCGCACCTGCGGCAGGTGCTCTCCTAACATGGCCCTTTCGGCGGCTGCCGGTCACCCTCCTCCAGACTCGGCCAGGACCCGTCCTATGCTGCCAGCCACAGGTCAGCACAGCGACGAGGGGAGCGCCGGGTGATCGACCACATTGGCTTGGGGGTCAGCGACCTGGAGCAGAGCAAGGCGTTCTACCAGCAGGCGCTGGGTCCGCTCGGCTACCGGCTGCTGATTGAGCGGGACGGCTCGGCAGGCTTCGGCCGCGACGGCAAGCCGGACTTCTTCATCCACGTCAACCGGCCGCTGAGCGGGCCCACCCATGTCGCCATCGCCAGCTCCGACCGGGCCACCGTGGACGCGTTCCATGCTGCCGGGCTGGCCGCCGGAGGCCACGACAACGGTCCGCCCGGCCCGCGCCCCCACTACCACCAGGACTACTACGGCGCCTTCGTCTTGGATCCAGACGGCAACAACGTCGAGGCCGTCTGCCACCGGCCGGCATAGCGCCGCGCCGAATCCACGGCACGGCTCAGGTGGCCAGCCCCAACGCCAGCGTTGTCACGGCGAGCAGGAGGAACACGGTCGCGGGGGCGAGCGAGTAGTCGCGTGCGCGCAGGTGGGTGATGAGGGCACCGACGAAGAACAGGATGACGCCGACGGCGGCGGCTGTCCCGATGGCGGCGGCGGTCGTGGAGATGGCTGCGGTGGTCGTCCCGATCAGTGGCACGCCGATGCCGACCAGCAGCCCGAGGGCGCCGGCTCCTTTGAGGGCGGCCAGGGGGGCCAGCCACGATTCCGGCACGTTCGCCTTGGCCATGGCGGTGAGGACCCGGTGATAGCGGGCGACATCGGCCGCGACCGAGAAGGAGAGGTAGGCGACGAGCAGGCCGCCGACAACGACGTACGCGGTGAGCATGGCGAGCTCCATTCGACGGGGAGCATGTCCCCCAAGTGAACAGTCCTCCATAGTTCAGAAGATATGAAAATCATATCATCTGCAGGAGACGCCAGCAAGCGGCCGGGCCTGGCTGGATGTGCGCTACCTCCCAGGAGTCACGATCGAGCGGACTCTCAGCGCGACCAGGATCAGCCAGGCCGAGATCACCATCACCAGGGCCCGCTGCAGGATCCCGATCAGCGGTCCTTCCTGCTGCACGATGATCAGCGCCAGCGAGCCCGCTGGGAAGAACACCGACAGCCGCCCGAACAACCCCCAACCGCGCTCCTTGGCGAAGGTCCGGGTGAGGATGAACATGCCCACGATGACGCTGAGGAAGCTTGCGAAGGCAACGGCGAGATGGATCGCGCCGCTCGCAGACAGCGACGACATGTCGGTAGGGCTGTCGATGCGGTCGGTCGGGAAGACGGCGGAGAGGATCGCCCCGGCACCGTAGACCGCGACCAGCAGCGAACCGACGCGGGATCCCCATGAGCCCTTGGTGAGCTGTCGGATCACCAACGCCAGCGCCAGGGTGCCGACACCGGCGATCACGAACGCCGCCGTCTGGACGAAGCCGTAGCGGCCCAGGGCGAGCTCGCTGGGGGCGTTGCACGACGGTTCCCGGGAGGGGTGTGGTGGTGGACATGGTCATGCCTCCTGGATCGGCGGTGGGACACCCCGCAGCATGCGGTTGCGGGGATGGTGAGACATCCGCCAGGTGGCTGATGTCGCCGCCCCCGCCTGCCGGCCGGCCGGCGGCCGGCCGTCCTGGAGCAGGTCGTCGCCGGTGAGCACGAACCACCGCCGGTCCCACCGGATGGTCCCGCAGAGCCAGCCGGTGTGGGGCTCGGCCCCGATGAGGACGAACAGCGCGGTCGCCGGCACGGTCTCGGTCGCCCCCGAGGTGCGGTTCTCGACGGTCAGGCCAGAAAGCCGGCCATCGCCATGGCCGGCGACGGCATGCTCCACCACCCCGCGGTCAGGGGCATTCGGCGGACGGCGTGATCGTGCCTGTGGCAGTCGGTCAGGTGGACGCCGGATGTGGCGTGCTGGTTGTGGGTGGGCTGGTCAGGGGTGGGGCTCGGTGCCGAGCCAGGACAGGCAGGAGCACGCTGGGGCGGAACAGGGACGCCGGTGGGTGCCGGAGGTTGACGACGTTGATGAAGGCGGTGTTGACCTTGGGGTTGCCGTTGGCGACCTCGAGGACCCGGTCGGCGTAGCTGTGCATGATGCGCGTGGGCAAGTCGAGCTGCGCGCCCTCGGTCCAGGGGTAGCGGAGGTCCTCGGTGGTGGCCATGGTCCAGGCGCCGGCGTTGGTCTTGGCCACGCTCCGCTGGAGCTGCCTGGTGGGACCGAACCGGTCCGCGCCGGAGCGTTGCCGGTGCTCGGTCAGGATCTGGTCGAGGGTGACGGCGGTCATGGCGGTCACGGTCATGCCCTGACCGTAGATCGGGTTGAACGTGCAGCTGGCGTCGCCGATGACCACGAACCCTTCCGGCCACCGGCGCAGCCGCTCGAAATGCCGTCGCTGGTTGTCGGCGTTGCGGTAGCTAAAGATCGCTGACACCGGCTCGGCAGCCTTGATGGTCTCGTACAGCAGGGGGCTGCGCAGGCTGCGGGCGAACTCGAGGAACCCGGCGTCGTCGGTCGGTGGATAGTCGCGTCCGGCGCCGATCAACGCGACCATCCAGCGCCCGCCTTCGATCGGGACCAGGGCACCGCTGCGGGCGTTCCCGGGCGGCCTGGCGTTGAGCACCAGCATGCGCCAGTCGGCCTGGAAGCCGGCCGGAATCCGGTACTGACGGCTGGCGTAGCCGAGCAGCGAGCTGATGCTGGTCTCGGTGGGCGGCTGGTAGCCGAGGGCGGCCAGCCACCGCGGGGCGCGGGATCCCCGGCCGCTGGCGTCCACCACGAGGTCGGCCGACACGTCGGTGCCGGGACCGGTCATCTCCGCCCGGCTGCGGCGCGAGCGCACCCGCACGCCGGTCACGGCGTCCCGGTTATGGTCGGCCAGCAGGCCGACCACCTCGCATCCTTCCAGCACCTGGACGTTGTCCAGGGCGGTGACCCTGGTTCGCGCCTGCCACTCGATGAGCTCGCGGCTGGCGCCGAGCAGCCGGATCGGTGACTGGTAGCGCCGGCACCAGCCGGCCGCGTTCAGCCAGAGGGTCTCCGACCCCTTCACCACCGGGACGCCGGCCGCGACCAGGTCTGCCTCGAACCCGGGGAACAGCTGTTCCAGGCATTCGAGGCCCCGGCCTAGGAGCACATGCAGGTGCCGGGACTGGGGAACGCCTCGCCGGAACCCCGGTCCGGCGGGGAGCCGGTCGCGGTCGACCACCGTGACCTGCTCGAAGTGGTCGGCAAGGACCCGTGCGGCCAGGAGGCCCGCCATCCCGGCACCCACCACGACGGCGTGGGCGGGCGGCCCGCCGGTGCCTCGGCGCCTGCCATGAACCAATCGGGACAGCCGACCCATCTGCTCCTCCCCCAAGAGGACAGGATAGAACCCAACCTGGGAGCAGAACGCGAGCTTCGCCCAGCACCGCGACGGTGACAGATCGCGGTCATGGCCGTTCCGACCTCGCCGGCGCGACTGGACGGGCTCCCGGCCCTGCCCGGGGTCGAGCACCGCTGGCTGGACATCCCGGGCAACGGTGGCCGGATCCGGCTCCATCTGGCCGAGACGGCGCATGGGCACCGGTGCTGCTACTGCACGGCTGGCCACAGCATTGGTGGTGCTGGCGCAGGATGATCGAGCCGCTTGGTGGCCACTACCGCCTGCTCATACCCGATCTGCGCGGCTTCGGGTGGAGCGAGGCACCTGGCGGTGGCTACAGCGCCGTCGCCTTCGCGCAGGATACGGTGCGGTTGCTGGACGCGCTGGACCCTGAACGTGCCCATGTGGTCGGCCACGACTGGGGAGGGCTCACCGGGTACCTGCTGGGGCTGCAGCATCCGTCGCGCGTCGGTCGGCGGCTGTACCGATACTACCTGCGAGCGGCGCGGGCGATTCTGCTGCGCCGCGCCTTCGCGGGCCAGCGCCTCGCCGCCCCGACCCGGCTGCTGTGGCTGACTCCTGGTCGAGGGCGGACAAGAGGCGCAGGTCGCCGGAGAGGCGGTTGCGCTGGGCCGATGGTCAGGTTCAGCATCGCAGCCATGAGCGACACCGCCATTCTGGTGGAGGGCCTGGCCAAGCGCTTCGGCGACGTCGTCGCCCTCGACGGCATCGATTTCCAGGTCCCGGCGGGCACCGTGTTCGGGCTGCTCGGCCCCAACGGCGCCGGCAAGACCACCGCCATCCGTATCCTCACCACCATCCTGGCCCCGGACGGCGGCCGCGCCGAGGTCCTCGGTCTGGACGTCGTCCGCCAGGCCGACCAGGTCCGCCAGAGCATCGGGCTTGCCGGCCAGTACGCGGCCGTCGACCCCAACCTGACCGGCCGGGAGAACCTGCGGCTGACCGGCCGCCTCGCCCAGCTGCCGACCACCGACGCCCGCGTGCGCGCCGACGAGCTGCTCGAGCGCTTCGAGCTGACCGATGCCGCCGACCGCCCCGCCCGCACGTACTCCGGGGGGATGCGCCGCCGCCTGGATGTCGCCGCGGCGCTGGTCCAGCGCCCGCCGGTGGTGTTCCTCGACGAGCCGACCACCGGGCTCGACATCCACAGCCGCAACGCGCTGTGGGAGATGATCCGCGAACTCGTCGCCGACGGCACGACCGTCCTGCTGACCACCCAGTACCTGGAGGAGGCCGACCGGCTGGCACAGCGCATCGCGGTGGTGGACGACGGGCGGGTGATCGCCAACGACACCCCCGTGGCGCTCAAGGCCCAGCTCGGCAGCACCGTGATCGAGCTCGGGATGGGTGACGCGGACCGGGCCGTGCAGGCCGGCGCCCTGCTCGGCGAGCGGCTGGCCGCCCAGCTCGAGCGGGAAGGTGCCACCATCCGGCTGGCCACCGACGACGGCTCCCGGCTGCTGATCGACGTGCTGCGCCAGCTCGACGACCACCAGCTCGCCCCGGCCACCCTGGCCGTGCGCGAACCGAGCATGGACGACGTGTTCCTGGCCCTCACCGGGCACCGGGCCGAGGAGGCCGCCGCCGCCGCGTCGGGGCCCGCCGGCCGGCGCGCTGGCCGGCGGGGTGCGGCATGACCGCCGCCACCTCCGGCGCCGTCGCGGCCGGCACCAGGCGGGTGCCGAGGACCGTGCTGGGCCCGGTCCGGGACGCGGCCGCCATCGCCGGGCGCAACCTGATCGCCTACCGCCGCGTGCCCCAGCTGCTGGTGTTCTCCACCATCCAGCCGGTGATCTTCGTGCTGCTGTTCCGCTACGTGTTCGGCGGCGCGGTGCAGTCACTGCCGGGCGTCCCGTACGTCGACTTCCTGATCCCCGGCATCTTCGTGCAGACCACCGTGTTCGGCGCCATCGGCACGGCGATCGGCCTGGCCACTGACCTCAAGAGCGGGCTGCTGGAGCGGTTCCGGTCGCTGCCCATGGCCCGCTCGGCGGTCCTGGCCGGCCGGACCCTGGCCGACCTGACCCGCAACGTGTTCGTCACAGCACTCATGGTCCTGGTCGGCTTCGCCGTCGGCTTCCGGGTGCACACCAGCGCGCTCGCGTTCCTGTTCGGCATGGCGCTGGTGCTGCTGTTCGGCTACGCCCTCTCCTGGGTGTTCGCCACCGTCGGGCTGGCCGTCGGCGACCCTGAGACGGCGCAGGCGGCCGCCTTCCCGGTGATGGCGCCGCTGGTCTTCGCCTCCTCGGCGTTCGTCCCGGTCGAGACGATGCCCGGATGGTTGCAGCCGTTCGCCGAGCACCAGCCGGTCTCGGTCACCGCCTCGGCGGTCCGGGCCCTGGTGATCGGCGGGCCCACCACCTCCTACGTGCTCCAGTCGCTCGCCTGGAGCGTGGCCATCCTCCTGGTGTTCGCCCCGATCGCGGTCCGCCGCTACCGCCGCGCGGTGTAGGTCGATCACCGCTCGCCATCCAGCACCGGCTTCACGTCCACGATGGGCGTTCCGTCGATGGCTTCGAGATTCCGCACCAGCACACGAAGGCCGTCTATCGCGGCGATCTGGACCCGATGCAGCCCGATCGGATTGGGCCGGTCCTGGGACCGGGTGCTGAACACCCCCGTCTCGGGGTTGCGGGGGTCATCGCGCGGGTGGACGGCCAGCAGGTCGCGCCGTCCCTGATGAAGCCAGGTGAGGACGAGGACCTCGGCGCCGATGGCGAGGTCCCGGATGCCTTGCGCCACCTCGGGGTTGAACACCAGCCAGGCCTCCGGTGCGCCTTCGAAGCCCTGCTTGGGCGCCGTCTTGGGGTCGACAAGGGGCGACTCGACAGAGCCGATGGGTCTGACCTCGTAGTTCACCGGGCGCAACTCCTAGTGGTCGTCGGGTTGCTGAAGTCCCGGCGGACGACGACGCGGCCTTCGCTCCGGGACGGCGTGCCGGCGACAAGCGGCCCCACCGCGGCTGCGATCGTGGGACGCATTGCAGTCGCGCACGCCGAGCGTTGCCGGAAGGCCGTCGATGACCCGGCGCAGCGCCGCTTCCGCCGCCTCGACTCCCTCGTCACTCTGATAGCTCAAGCGTGTCACCGTCGCGTGCATCGCATCACTGCCTCCTCCTGGTTCGCTCTGCATCTCCTAGACTGGATCTTCGAAGAACGCCGAGACGGAGTGGGCGACAACCTTCGGCTTCTTCTCCGGCCCGAAGTGGTTATGGATTCGTAGCGTGTGCCGGGTCGGTCAAGCCGTGCAGCGGCGAGGTGCTCGCGGATCGCGGTCGGGAGCAGGTGTTGCTTCCGCTTGCGTTCCTCGCCTCGGATCGCCAGCGGCAGGATAACCTTCAGCAGCCAGGACGGCGTCCCGCCAGCGGCCGGATTCGCGGCTCGAGGCGCAGCTTCCGGACGCGAGCGCCGCCGGCTGGCGGCTCCTGCCACGCCTCGTCACCGCCGAGCGGTATCCGGCATTGCGACCGGGACGCCGCGTTCAGGTTCGGGCTCGACCGGATCCTCGACGGGATCGAGAGTCTCGCCGCCCAGAGGACGGCTGCCCCCGCCTAGCGCATGCCTTCCCCGGCCCCCTGCCTCCAGTCAGCTTCGTGGCCTGGCGGTTCGACTGGACGCTGGAGGAGCACAACCTGTGGGGACGCCCAATGCATGCGAGGGATGCGGTGATGTCGATGGGCACCGGGGACGAGCAGGACCGGGGCCGGGAGGCCGAGGTCCCCTCCGAGATCCCCAAGGCGGGCTGGCTGGAGATCCTGCTGCGGCTCAAAGACGCCATCCGCGACGACCGCATCACCCTGATCGCGGCCGGGGTCGCCTTCTACGCCATGCTGGCGCTGTTCCCGGCCATGATCGTGGTGGTGTCGGGCTACGGGCTGGTCATGGACCCCGGGGAGATCGCCGCCCAGGTCCGCGCGCTCGGTGTCCTGCCTGACGATGTCCGCTCGATCCTCACCGGCCAGCTCGACGCGCTGGCCCGCGCCCCCAGCGGCCGGCTCAGCCTGAGCCTCGCCTTCGGGGTGCTGGCTGCCCTGTGGAGCGCCTCGGCCGGGATGCGGGCCCTGGTGACCGGGGTGAACGCCGCCTACTCCGAGGCCGAGACGCGCGGGTTCGTGCGCCTGCGGGGGCTCGCCATCGTGCTCACGGTCGGGGGGAGCCTGGTCACCGTGCTGGCCCTGGCGGTGATCGTGGCCCTGCCGGTGGCCGCCCGGCGGCTGTCCGGGCCGGCCGGGCTGCTGGTGTCGGTGCTGCGCTGGCCCCTGCTGGCCGCGGTGTTGATCGCCGGGCTGGGCGTGCTGTACCGGGTCGCCCCGAGCCGCAAGAACGCCCGCTGGCAGTGGCTGAGCTGGGGGTCGGTGACGGCCACCGGCCTGCTGCTGGTCGCCTCGATGCTGTGCTCGCTGTACGCCAGTTACGCGCCGGCCCAGAACAAGACCTACGGGGCCTTCTTCGGGGTCATCGTGCTGTTGTTCTGGCTGTTCCTGAGCGCGTTCGCGGTGCTGCTGGGGGCGGAGCTGAACGCCGCGCTGGAGCTACAGACCAAGCGGGACACCACCGTCGGCCCGCCGCGGCCGCTGGGGGAGCGCGGCGCCTATGTGGCCGACCACGTCGCCGGGACCCCGGACGACCCCGTCTGATCCTCTCGCCGCCGCGGGCGGCAGGACCGGCCTCCGGCAACGCCCTTGGTCCACGTAGCATGAGCCCCAGGCCCCTCCAGGATCACGATTCGGCAGGGAGGTGGTGAAGGACCCATGGCGACCGCGATCTCGATCTCGGGACTGGTGAAGCGGTTCGGCCCCACCCGGGTGCGGGTCCAGGTCGACAGCGCCCGGCTGGACGAGGCGGTGGCCCCCGACGGCCGGCCCGCGCCGGAGGGAGGACGGCGATGAGCACGGCGGGCGCACAGGCAGCCCCAGCGGCCACCAGGATGGCGCCAGGCGGCGGGTTCACCGGCACCGGTCAGCTGTTCCGGCTCGCGCTGCGCCGCGACCGGGTGGTGGGCACCGCTTGGGTCCTCGGCCTGTTCCTGTTCGCCTACAGCCAGGTCGCGAGCATCGTCTCGCTGTACCCCACCCAGGCGGACCTGGACCGGCTGGCCCGGACGGCCGGGGGAATCGGGGCCAACCCGGCGCTGGTGGCCCTGCAGGGACCGGCCTTCGACGCCAGCACCTACGGTGGGGCCACCGCCTGGCAGGTGGTCACCCCGGGCGTCCTGCTCATCGGCCTGATGAGCATTCTGCTGGTAACCAGGCACACCCGCCAGGAGGAGGAAACCGGCCGGGCCGAGCTGGTCAGCTCCGGTGTGGTCGGCAGGTACGCCTGGCCGGCGGCCGGCCTGCTGTACGTGATGGCGGTCAACGTCGTGCTGGCCGCGATCACCGCCCTCGGGTACATCTCCCAGGGGCTCCCCGGGGCCGGATCGATCACCCTGGCCGCCGTCTGCGGGCTCAACGGCATGGTCTTCGCCGGCGTGGCCGCCATCTGCGCCAGCTGACCGCATACGCCAGGCCGGCCAACGGCATGGCCTTGGCGGTGCTGGGGGCGGCGTTCCTGCTTCGCGCCATCGGCGACACGGCCACCGGGCTGTCCTTCGGCGTGATCGCCCAGGACATGGTGCAGTTCGCCCGGGACGACCCGGAGACGGCCAAGATGCTGACCACCCTGGGTGGGTCGGGCAGCATCACCGACATCTACTTGGCCGCGGTCCTCTCCCGGATCGGCATGCTCGCCGCCGGCTACGCCGTCCAGGCCACGCTACGGCTGCGGGCCGAGGAGGCCGAGCAGCGGGCCGAGCCGGTGCTGGCCACCACGGCGTCGCGGACCGGCTGGGCCGCCAGCCACCTGCTGGTGGCCGCCGGCGGAGCGGCGGTGGTGCTGACCACCGGCGGGGTGCTTGCCGGGCTGGCCCACGGCCTGCGCTCCGGCGACGTGGGTGGCCAGCTGGTCCGGGTCCTGGCCGGGGCGCTGGTGCAGGTCCCGGCGGTCTGGGTCATGGCCGCCGTCGGGGCAGCGCTGTTCGGGCTGGCGCCGCGGCTGGTGGTCGGGGCCACCTGGGCGATCCTGGCCGTCGTGCTGTCCATCACCCTGTTCGGGCAGCCGCTCCGGCTGGGCCGGTGGGTCCAGGACCTGTCGCCGTTCGCCCACCTGCCCAGGCTGCCCGCGGCCGCCTTCACGGCCACGCCCCTGGCCTGGCTGCTGGTCGTGGCCGCGCTGCTGGCCGCCGCCGGCCTGGCCGCCTTCCGACGCCGCGACCTCGCCAGTGGCGCCTGACCGTCCGCTCCAGGCACGTCAACGCCAACCGAACCCGTCGACTCGTCCCCTGCTGGCCAGCCACCCTACTGCGTGGAAGGCCCGCCTTCCGGGTTAGATTCCGGCGATCGCCAGGACGAGGAGGCTCGATGACCGATCCCAGCGGTGACGGCGGGGGCACGTGGCGCTTCGACGACCTTCGGGCGTTGTACGTCAACTGCACCCTCAAGCGGTCCCCGGAGCGCAGCCACACCCAGGGGCTGATCGACCGCAGCCGGTCGATCATGGAACAGCACGGGGTCGCGGTGGACGAGCTGCGGGCGATCGACCACGACATCGCCACCGGGGTGTGGCCGGACATGACCGAGCACGGCTGGCCGTCCGACGAGTGGCCGGCCATCTACCGGCGGGTGCTGGCCGCCGACATCCTGGTGCTGTGCGGGCCGATCTGGCTGGGGGACAACAGCTCGGTCACCAAGCGGGTCATCGAGCGGCTGTACGCCTGCTCTAGCCTGCTGAATGACGCCGGCCAGTACGCCTACTACGGCCGGGTGGCCGGATGCCTGGTCACCGGCAACGAGGACGGGGTCAAGCACTGTGCCATGAACATCCTCTACAGCCTCCAGCACCTCGGCTACACCATCCCCCGCAGGCCGACGCCGGCTGGATCGGCGAGGCCGGCCCGGGCCCGTCGTACCTGGATCCCGACTCGGGCGGGCCCGAGAACGACTTCACCAACCGCAACACCACCTTCGCGACCTGGAACCTCATGCACCTGGGGGCGATGCTCAAGCGGGCCGGCGGCGTCCCGGCATGTGGCAACCAGCGCTCGGAGTGGGACGCCGGCTGCCGCTTCGACTTCGAGAACCCCGAGCACCGCTGAGGCGGTCGGAGGCCGTGACATGGACCAGCGCGGCACCAGGATCCGCGAGCTGCTGCACGAGGCGGCCGAGACCCACCATCGGATCTTCCGGGGGAGGACTACTACGCCCGCGAGCTGGTGGGGCACTTCAGCCCAGGCTGATCCGGGGCCGCTTGGGGGCCGGGTTAGCATGGATGCGGCAGCCCGCTGACTTCCTACTCCAGCGGGACGCCGCGGGCCATGACGGGAGGTTCGACACTCGAGCGTGGCCGCCAGGCCTTCGAAGGGCGTGCGTGGGGGGCGGCCTACGAGCTGCTGTGCGCCGCCGACGGGGAGGCCCCGCTGGGGACCGAGGACCTGGAGCGGGCCAGCCGGGCGGCCTACCTCACCGGGCGCGACGACGAAGGCTTCTCGCTGTGCGAGCGGGCCTTCCAGGAGCGGATGCGCCAGGGCGACCCCGAGGGGGCCGCCCTGGCCGGGTTCTGGCTGGTGTTCGGGTTGATGAACCGGGGTGAGTGGGCGCGGGCCGGCGGCTGGGTCGGGCGGGCGCGGGCCGCCATCGACGACGGCCGGCGGGACTGTGTGGCCCGCGGCTTCCTGCTGGCCCCGGAGGCGCTCCAGGCGCTGATGGGCGGTGACGCCGAGCGCGCGTACGCGATCTTCAGCGAGCAGCGCGAGATCGGCCGCCGGTTCGCGGACCCCGACTTGATCACCCTGGCCGGGTTCGGGCAGGGGCAGGCCCTGATCGCCATGGGCCGGATCCCCGAGGGCATCGCCGTGTTCGACGAGGTCATGGTCGGGGTGGCCGGCGGGGAGACCTCGGCGATCGTCGCCGGGCTGGTGTACTGCGGGGTGATCGCCGCCTGCATGGAGACCTTCGACCCCGGGCGGGCCAAGGAGTGGACGGTGGCGCTCCAGCTGTGGTGCGACGCCCAGCCGGACCTGGTCCCGTTCCGGGGCCAGTGCATGGTCCACCGGGCCCAGATCATGCAGATCCAGGGCGCCTGGCTCGATGCCCTGGACGAGCTGAAGCAGGCCGCCGAGCGGTTCACCGGCGCCGGGCATCCCGCCGCCGGCGACGCCTTCTACGAGCAGGCCGAGGTCCACCGCTGGCGCGGCGACCTGGACGACGCCGAGCGGGCCTACCGCCAGGCGGCCACGTTCGGGCGCGACCCCCAGCCCGGCCTGGCCCTGCTCCGGCTGGCCCAGGGTCAGCTGGAGGCGGCGTCGGCCGGCATCCGGCGGGCGCTCGAGGAGGCCACCGCGCGGTTCCGGCGTCCCCGGCTGCTGTGCGCCGCCGTCGAGATCGCCCTCGAGGACAAGGACGCCGACGCGGCCCGGGCGGCCGCCGGCGAGCTCGCCCAGCTGGCCGGCGAGCGCGAGGTCCCGCTGCTGCAGGCCATGGCGGCCCACGCCGGCGGGCTGGTCGGGCTGGCCGAGGGCGACGCCCGCAGGGCGCTCGCCGGAGCGCGTCGGGCCTGGTCGCTGTGGCAGGAGCTCGACGCCCCCTACGAGGCGGCCAGGGCGCGGGTGGTGGTGGCGATGGCCTGCCGGGCCCTGGGCGACGAGGACGCGGCCCGCATGGAGCTGGAGGCGGCCCGGCAGGTGTTCGAGCGCCTCTCGGCCGGTCCCGCCCTCGCCCGGGTCGAGGCCCTGACCGGCCTGGCCCGGAGCCGGGCCGGGTGCGGGCTGACGGCCCGCGAGGTTGAGGTGCTCCAGCTGGTGGCGACCGGCAGGACCAACCGGGTGATCGCCGCCGAGCTGTTCCTCAGCGAGAAGACCGTGGCCCGGCATCTCAGCAACATCTTCACCAAGCTCGGGGTGTCGTCGCGGGCCGCGGCCACCGCCTACGCCTACCGCCACGAGCTCGTCTGAGGCCATGACCGCCTGCTGAGCACCGCCCCGGTGCTCCTCTGGCACCTGCGCTACACAGAATCACCCATCCTCGGGCGCCGGCCGGGATTGGGACGTTCTCCCGACGCGACGGGGTCCATCGGCGCCTAACGTCCTCACAGGAGGCCGTTAGGCCTTCATGGAGCCTTGGAGGCGAAGCATGAGCGGTGCATTCGGACCGGTGCGGGTGGAGACGGTGGTGATCGGGGCCGGGCAGGCCGGCCTGTCCGCCGGCTACCACCTGGCTCGTCGCGGCCGGGAGTTCGTGATCCTCGACGCCGGCCGGCGGGTGGGGGACAACTGGCGCAGCCACTGGGACTCGCTGCGGCTGTACAGCCCGGCCCGGGCGGCGGGCCTGCCCGGGATGCGGTTCCCCGCGCCGCCGATGGCCTATCCGACCAAGGACGAGATGGCCGACTTCCTGGAGCTGTACGCCTCGACCTTCCAGCTGCCCGTCCGGACCGGCGTCCGCGTGCGCCAGGTGTCGCACGACGACGGGGGCTACCTGGTGGCCACCGACGGACCGTCGTTCCGCTGCGACAATGTGGTGATCGCCTCGGGCACGTTCGGCCGCACCCCGTACGTCCCCGGCTTCGCCGACCAGCTCGACCCCGGCATCCGGCAGCTGCACTCCAGCGCCTACAAGAACCCGGCCCAGCTCCAGCCCGGCCGGGTGCTGGTGGTGGGCGCCTCCCACTCCGGCGGCGACATCGCCTACGAGGCGGCCATGGCCGGCCACCCGACCGTGCTCAGCGGCCGGATCCACGGCCAGGTGCCCTTCGACATCGAGGGAAAGCCGGCGCACGTGATCTTCCCGATCATGTTCTTCCTGGCCAAACATCTGCTCACGATCAGGACGCCGCTCGGTCGCAAGATCCGCCCAGAGGTCAGGGCCCATGGCGGCCCGCTGATCCGGGTCAAGCGGGCCGACCTCACCCGGGCCGGGGCGGAGCTGGTGGCGGCGCGGACGACCGGGGTGCGCGACGGCCGCCCGGTGCTCGAGGACGCCCGGGTCGTCGAGGCCGCCAACGTCGTCTGGTGCACCGGGTTCCGCCAGGACTTCTCCTGGATCGACCTGCCGGTGATCGGCGACGACGGCTGGCCGCTGAAGACCCGCGGGGTGGTGGCGTCCTCCCCGGGCCTGTACTTCGCCGGGCTGGCGTTCCAGTACGCGTTCGCGTCCATGCTGGTCGGCGGGGCCGGCCGGGACGCCGAGTACGTCGTCAGGCATCTGTGCGCCCGCCGCCC
>Ga0126311_10000907_pt1 | contig 13919 bp, 11 predicted proteins | sample Plot61_FD_92539 | JGI IMG/M metagenome (GOLD analysis project Ga0126311, IMG submission 92539) | Serpentine soil microbial communities from UC McLaughlin Reserve, CA, USA - Plot61 | ecosystem: Environmental > Terrestrial > Soil > Grasslands | place: USA: UC McLaughlin Reserve, Lake County...
CCGACGGCCGAGTCGACCCCGATCTCGCCGCCCATGACGTCCACCATGCGCTTTGCGATCGACAGGCCCAGCCCGAAGCCCTCCTGCTCGAGCGCGCCGGAGCCGCGGTAGAACCGCTCAAACACGCGGGACAGCTCGTCCGGCTCGATTCCCGTGCCTGTGTCGGTCACCTCGATCACGATCTCTCCATCCTCTCCACGGCGGGCGCGAAGGGTAACGTCGCCGGGCGGGGGAGTGTTCTTGAAGGCGTTCGTGAGCAGGCCGATCAGGACCTGCCGCAGCAGCACGCCGTCGCCCTGCGCGACGAGGTCCTGCTCGGAGCTGATCTTCATCGAGATCCCGTCCGGAGCAGTCACGGCCTGCGCCGACTCCTCGACGGCGATCCCCACGTCCAGGGTCCCCGACCCGCCCTCGCTTCCGACCGCCTCCATCCGCGCCAACGTCAGCAGCGACTCGGTCAGCCGGCTGACGCGCTCGGTGTCCTCGGCGAGCCGGGTTAGGAAATGCTCGCGGGCGTCGGGGTCGTCCTTGGCCCCGCTTCGCAGCACCTCGATCGCGCCCGAGATGCCTGCGATCGGGTTGCGCAGCTCATGCGCGGCGTTGGAGACGAACTCGCGCTCCGCGATCTCCCGGCGAAGCTCCTCGGTGCGGTCGCGGACCACGGCCAGGACCGCTCCCTCGGCGGGCAGCTTGCGTGCACCCACCGCGTAGACGCGGTCGCCCACGCGCAGCGCGTCGTTCTCGGCGGCGCCCCTGGCGTCGGCGCGGCGCAGCCACGGCAGCAGCGCGCCGGCGACCCTGCGGTCGGAGCCGATCATCGCCTCGGCCGCGGTGTTCGCAAACCGCGCCTCTCCCTCAGGGCCGACGACCATCACGGCGTCGTCGAGCGCGTCGAAGATCGCCGACAGGCGGTCGCGCTCCGACGACAGCGCGTTGAACGTCTCGCGCAGGGCGCTGCGCATCGTCTCGAGCGCCGCTCCGAGGTCGCTGATCTCGTCGCGCCCGGTCGTGCCTTCGAGCGGCTCGTCGAGGCGGCCCTCGGTGATGCGCGCCGCGCTCTGGGCCAGGCGCTTGAGACGCGAGCTGATCGCGGTCGCCACCAGGAAGCCGATCAGGATCGCGACCCCCACGGCCGCGAGCGCGGCGGCGAGGCGGTCGCGCCGTACCTCGGCAATCGCGACCTGCAGCTCCTGGGGCTGTTCCGCGCGGGCGAGCAGCGCCCCGCTCGGCCGGCCCTCGCGGAAGACGGGCGTGGCCACCGAGGTCACGTCCCCCGGAAGGTCGTCGACGGTCCGCGAGCCACGCAGCGCCAGCCGCACCGCGCGCCCGTGACTCGGGACGTCGCCGAGCGGGACGCCGCGCGAGACCTGCGGCGTGAGCAGCTGGCCCTTGCGGTCGAAGACCCAACCCGAGTACCCCGGGTCGGCGATGTCCGCCAGCAGCGTCGGCGCGGCCTTCTGGGGCCGGTCGCCGATCCGGTCGGCTAGGCGCACCGCGCGACCTACCGCGATCTCGGTGGACCGCTGGTTGGCGGTGCTCTCGCTGGAGTCGCTTACGAGCAGGACGGACAGGCCGGCGCTGATCAGGGCCACCGCGGCAAAGGCGATCGCCAGATAGAGGCGAACGCCACCGAATCGCCGGCGGGCTCCCGGCTGCGACTGACCGATCGCCATGGTCGGCCGTAGTTTCGCATTCGCTAACGCGCGGCTAACAGCGAATCGAGGCGGTACAACAAAGCCTCCAGCGCGAGCTCCTCGCTCACGTTCACCTGCAGGCGCCGTCGCGTGTCCATCACCAGCTCGGCGCCGCGACGCGCTCGCCTCGCATCCACGCCCTCGGCGTCCGCCGTCAGCTCCTCCGGCCGGTCGGCGTTGAGCACCAGGTCCGCCGCCCCGTCGGCCACCGCAGCCAGGTCGCGCAGCCAGGCGGCGATCAGCGCCAGCCCCAAGTCCAGCGCCTCGGTGCGCGCGCGTCGCCCGGCCCTCCTTGCCGCCTCGTCGCCCTCGCGTGCGCGCCGGCGGGCAGCCGGGCCCTCACTCTCCCCCGCCTCGGCGGCGGCGGCCTCCGCGGCGGCCTTCGCCTCGGCGAAGGCCTGCTCGCCGGCAACGCCTGCCGCGTCGAGCAGCGCCGTCCAGGGACGCTCCTCGAGTGCGCCGGACCTCACCGCCCGGGCGCAGGCGATCGCGGCCGATCGAAGCTCTACGCCCTCGGCGGAGCACAGGAAGGCGGCGCTGCGGGCATCGCCCGCCGCCAGCCGGGCGGCCGCCCGCCGCTGCTCGAAGCTCGCGCCCGGCGCCCGCTCGGCGAGCAGCTCAGCCGTGACGTCCGGCGAGAGCGCCGCGAAGCGAATCGGGTGGCAGCGGGAGCGAACCGTCTCCAGCAGCGCCTCGGGCTCCGCGCTGATGAGAATGAGGTGCGCGAAGGGCGCCGGCTCCTCGAGGGTCTTCAGCAGGGCGTTCTGGCTCTCCTCGGCCATCGCGTCGGCGGCGGCGATCACGAACACACGGCGCTCGCCCTCGAACGGCCGGTAGGCCGCGGCACCGATCACCCGCTCGCGGACGGCCTCGACGAGATGCTGGTTGCCGGGCGGCTCGAGCCACACGAGGTCGGGATGGGGCGAGGGATCGGCAAGCGCCCGGCGGCGCGCGTCGCCGGGATCGGAGGAGCCCGCGGCCAGCAGCTCGGCGGCGAAGGCACGGGCGGCCATCCGCTTGCCCGAGCCGGGCGGTCCGGCGAACAGGAACGCATGCGTGGGAGCGGCCAGCGCGCTCGCCAGGGCGGCGCGCGCCCCGGGCTGGTGCGGCGTCGCGTCGAGCAGGGTCGCGGGGATCTCGGCGGTCGCCGCTGTCATCGTCGCCTGCGCACCTCCCCCATGACCAGCTCGTGGACGTCGCCGGGGGCCCCGGCGGCATCGATCACGACGATCCGCTCGGGGTGGCGCTCGGCGAGGTCGTCGTAGGCGCCGGCGACCGTCCGCTGGAACTCGATTCCCTCGGCCTCGAAGCGGTCGGACCCGTCCACCTCGCCCGCGGCGATGCGCTGCTGGCCGCGGGCCTCGGCATCGGCCGGGTCGATCCGCAGAAGCAGCGTCAGATCGGGCACGCACGGCCCGATGACCGCGGCGTTGAGCTGCTCGACCAGCTCGACGCCGAGATCCCGGGCGACCCCCTGGTAGGCGACGGTGGAGTCGATGAACCGATCGCACACGACGTCGCGGCCGTCCTCTGCGGCCGGGCCGATCACCTGCTCGGCCAGCGCCGCCCTCGCCGCGCCGAACAGCAGCAGCTCCGCGCCGGCGCCGAGCTCGAGCCCGGGGTCCATCAGCATCTCCCTCACACGCTCGCCGAGTGGCGTCCCGCCCGGCTCTCGCAGCAGGACGGTCTCGGGGCCGAGCGCGTCGGCGAGCATCGCGGCCTGCGTCGTCTTGCCCGAGCGGTCGATTCCCTCGAGGGTTACGAACACGCGAGCCGGCGAGCCCTAGCTCTTCTTGGCGCGGGAGCCGGCGCGCTTGGTCCGCGCCGTCTGCGGCGACGGCTTGCGGCGGCGCCCGCCGCGCCCCCCGTTGGCGCCCGAGCGCCCGCCGGCGCGCTTGGCGCCTTCCGCGCCCGCGCCATTGTCGCCGTCGCCCTTGGCCTTCTTCGCCTCCTCGCGCGCCTTCTTGGCGCGCTCGCGCTCAGCGCGCTTCTCACGCATCTCGACCATCGTCGGGCAGTCGTCGTTGAGGCAGAGCTTCCAGGGGCGGCCGCGAAAGCCCCTCACGGTCAGGCGCGGCATCTGCCCGCAGACCGAGCACTCCTCCTCCAGGCGCCAGAGCTCGTAGCCGCGCCCGGGCAGGGGACCGCTGACCTGACAGGAATCGGGGTTCGGCGGCGCCTCGCGCGGGTCGACCCCCTCGGGCGGGCGGATCCAGCCCTCGCACCCGTACATGCGCTTGCCGCCCTTCAGCTCGATGATCCGCAGCCGGTTGGGCGAGCCGTCCTCGCGCTTGCGGCCGGCCTCGATGCAGACCTTGCAGGGCCCGAGGAACTTGTCCTCGTCCATCCCGGCCCAGATCTCCTTGGCGAACTCCTCGCTGCGGTCCTGCAGCGCCGCGGTGGTCGCGTGGAGCATCTCGCGGCTGATCTCGACGACCTCGTTCTTGGAGGTGGCGCCGGCGGCGATCTGGTCCATGTCCTGCTCCAGCTCGGCCGTCATCTCCGGCGTGGCCATCCGCGGCACGTACTCGTGGAACGCCTTGTACATCGCGATCCCCGTCTCCGAGGGCTCCGGCGGGTTCGAAAAGACATACCCGCGGTCGTAGAGCTTCTGGATGATGTCGGCGCGCGTCGCCTTCGTCCCCAGGCCGCGCTCCTCCATCATCTCGATCAGCTTTCCCTGGCTGATGCGCGACGGCGGCTGCGTCTCCTTGTCGACGATCCACGGGTCGCCGTCGAGCTCGAGCTCCTGCCCCTCCTCGAGCTTCGGGATCTCGTCGTCGGACGAGCGGGCGTAGGTGTAGATCCCCGCGTAACCCGGGTCGACGACGACCGAGCCGCGCACGAAGTAGGTCTCGGACCCGGCCTGGATGTCGGCGCGGGTGGACTCGGTGATCATCGGCTCGGAGAAGGTCGCGAGAAAGCGCCGGACCACCAGCTCGTAGACCCGGCGCTTCGGGCCCTCCAGCGCGTTCGGGTAGATCGCCTGGGCCGGGTGGATCGGCGGGTGGTCGGTCGTCTCCTTCTTGCCGCGCGTTGCGGTCAGCGGCTTGTCGAGCAGCGGCGCGGCGGCGTCGAACTCGGGGATGCGGACGAGCGAGCTGACGAGCTCCTTGGTGTTGAGCGACGACGGGTAGACCGTGTTGTCGGTGCGCGGGTAGGAGATGAAGCCGTCCATGTAGAGGTCCTCGGCGATGCGCATCGCCGAGGCGGGGGTGATCCCGAGCCGGCTCGAGGCGTCGGTGGTGAAGGCGGTGGTGTTGTAGGGAGTGGGCGGCTTGCGGGTGTTCTTGCGGGAGCTGACCTCCTTGACCGTCCCGGGGCTGCTCGTCCCCGCCAGGGCCGCGTCGGCCGCCTTGCGATCCCAGAACTTGTCGGTCTCGTGATGGGCCTCGAACGACCCGTCTGGGTGCGTGAACTTCGCGAACAGCTCCCAGAAGGGCTTGGGCACGTGGGCGCGGCGCTCCAGCTCGCGCTCGACGACCAGCGCAAGCGTCGGGCTCTGCACGCGGCCCACCGAGAGGAAGTTCGAGCCGAAGCGGCGCGTCGCGAGCGAGACCGCACGCGTCAGCGTCGCCCCCCAGATCAGGTCGATGTCCTGCCGCGCAGCGCCGGCCTCGGCCAGGTCATAGGAGAGCTCGTCGATCTCGCCGAAGGCGCGCTCGATCTCCTCCTTGGTGAGCGCCGAGTAGCGGGCGCGCTTGACGGGCGGGCGGGCGTCGAGCTCACCGCCGGCGACCTTCGGGTTCGAGTCGACCGCCTGCTCCAGCGCCTCGAGGCCGATCAGCTCGCCCTCGCGGTCGTAGTCGGTGGCGATCACCACCTGGTCGGCGTCCTTGGCGACCTTCCTCACGGCCTTGACGACGTTCTTGTCGGTGGGCTCCTTGACGAGTTGGGCGTCGATCAGCTCGTGCAGGTCGGTCTCCTGCCAGTTCGAGTAGCCGTCCGGGAAGGCGGGACTGACGACATGGCCCTTGAGCCCGATTGCCACGTGCTCGCCGTCTCCGTCGCTCCACTCGTAGTAGGGCGTCTTGTACGACGCGCCGTCCTTTACCGAGCCCTTGGAGAGGATCTCGGCGATCTTCTTGGCGGAGTTGTTCTTCTCGGTGATGATCAGTCGCATCGAAGCGGCGCGAGGGTAGCAGCAGGTTGGGACCGCCCGAAAGGGGTTCCCGGACGGCCCCGGAGGGGCCGGATGCGCCCCGCAACCCCGCTCGGCAGCCCGCTTCGGGCTCTTCACTACGCTGTCGTGGATGCCCGCTCAGGCCTTCGCCGGCAAGGAATGCGTGTGCCAGCTCCGCAGGGGGATCTGCGACCAATCGTGCGTGCGGGGCATGCTGGACACCCCTCTCTACATCGCCTGCCTGCGCCTGTCGGGGAGGCCCTGCCTCGTCGTCGGGGGCGGCGAAGTCGGGCTCGAGAAGGTCGAGGGGCTGCTGGCCTGTGACGGCGCCGTCACCGTGATCTCGCCCGACGCGGCGCCGGAGCTGGAGGTCTATGCGAACGAGGGCTCGATCAAGTGGGAGCGCCGCGAGTTCAGTGACGCCGATCTCGACGGCCGGTTCCTCGCGATCGCCGCGACCTCCAACACCGACGTCAACGTCTCGGTCTACGACGGGGCCGAGCGGCGGGCGATGCTGGTCAACGTCGTCGACGTGCCGCCGCTGTGCAACTTCATCCTGCCGGCGATCGTGCGCACCGGGCCGCTGGCCATCGCGATCTCGACGGCCGGCGCCTCACCGGCGCTCGCCAAGCGGATGAAGCGCGAGATCTCCGACCAGTTCGGCGAGCCCTGCGCCCGCCTCGCCGTGATGCTCAACGACGCGCGCGGCTGGGCGAAGGCGACGCTTCCCACCTACCAGGACCGCAAGGAGTTCTTCGAGGGCATCGTCAACGGCGAACCCGACCCGGTCGAGCTGGTGCGTGAGGGGCGCGAGGCCGAGGTGCTGGCGCTGATCGAGGCGGCGAAGGACAGCCACGCCGCCGCCCACGCCGGCTGAGCCGCTCGGCTACCGCGCGGCCGCCATCGAGGTGTCGGTCACGCGGGTGCCCTCGTCCGCCGCGGCGTCGCAGGTGCTGTTGGTGACCTTCCCGAGGACGCCGGCGAGCAGCTTGGCCTCCTCGGCGCTCACCGAGTCCAAGTGGCGCTCGAGCTCGGCGATGTAGACGCCTCGCATCTCCTCAACGATGCGCTCGCCGGCCGGAGTCAGGTTCGCGTAGAAGCTGCGCCGGTCGTCGGTGCAGGTGACGCGCTCCATGTAGCCGGCGTCCTGCAGCCGGTCGACGAGCTTGGTGATCCCGCCGCGGCTGAGGGTCAGCCACTCGGCGAGCTCGCTCATCCTCGGCATTCCGTCGGTGCGCTTGACCGCCCACAACAGCTCGAACCAGCTCAGCGGCGGAAGGTCGCCGGCCGCGAAGGCCTTCTGCACGCGATCGGTGACCGCGGCGTGGCTGGTGACGACGGCTCGCCAGGCGTCGAGATGTTGTTCGGAGAGTGCCATCAGGATAGTGAGCGGGGAAATAGTTGTTGAGGAAAGTATACCTGCTACACTAGTTGCCGTGTCAATCATTTATACGTCAACCATCTCGCCCCCGGCGAGGAAGGAGCAGATGAGATGAGCGCCGCAACGGCAACCAAGGCCGAGGCGATCCCGGCCGGCAGCTACCGGCTCGACCCCGTCCACTCCACCGTGGGCTTCGAGGTCAAGCACATGATCTCGACGTTCCGCGGCAGCTTTCGCGACTACGACGCGAGCCTGGTGAGCGAGGATTCCGGCGTCCGGCTCGAGGGCTCGGCCGGCGCCGCAAGCGTCGACGTCCGCGACGAGAACCTGTCCGTTCACCTGCAGAGCCCGGAGTTCTTCGACGCCGAGCGCCACCCGCAGATCACCTTCTCCTCCGAGCGGGTAGGCGTCGCCGGCGACGGGTCCGTCGAGCTCGACGGGGAGCTGACGATCAAGGGAATCACCCGGCCGATCCGCGCGACCGGCCGGCTCGACCAGGTCGAGGCCGACATGGCCGGCGGGCGGCGGATCGGGCTCGAGCTCGAGACGACGGCGGACCGCCGCGAGTTCGGCCTCAACTGGAACGCGCCGCTTCCCAAGGGCGGGTTCGTCCTGGGAAACGACGTGAAGCTCGTCGTCCGCCTCGAGCTGGTTCCGGAGGAGAAGTAAGGCGATGAAGGTGCTCGGCATCTCCGGCAGCCTGCGTCGGGGCTCCTACAACACCCGCCTGCTGCGGGCGGCGGCGGCGACGCTGCCGCCCGCCGTGGAGCTGGAGCTCTACGACGCCGACGACCTGTGGCAGATCCCTCCCTACTCGGAGGATGCCGAGGCCGGTGGAGAGCCGGGGCCGGTGACCCGGCTGAAGGCCGCGATCGGCGGTGCCGACGCGGTCCTGTTCTCGACGCCCGAGTACAACGGCTCGATCCCGGGGCAGCTCAAGAACGCGCTCGACTGGGTGTCGCGCCCGGCCGCCACCAGCCCGATGCGGGGCAGGCCCGCTGCGGTTGTCGGCGCCAGCACCAGCCTCTTCGGGGCCGTCTGGGCGCAGGGTGAGCTGCGGAAGGTGCTCGGCGCGCTGGGCGCGCGCGTGATCGACCGCGAGCTGCCGGTCGCCCGAGCAGCAGAGGCGTTCGATGCCGACGGGGCCCTCAACGACCCCGAGATCGAACGCGCGCTGGAGGAGATCGCCGTCGAGTTGCTGGCCGAGGTCGAGCCGGCGCTCGTCGCCGCTTAGCCGGCTAGCCCGCAGGCAACGCGTACAGGGCGACCGCGGCGAAGTGCGCCGCGGCGGCCGCGATCACGAACACGTGGAAGATCTCGTGGTAGCCGAAGACCGCGGGGTTGGGATCGGGCCGCTGCGCCGCGTAGACGATCGCCCCGGTCACATATAGGGCGCCTCCGGTGGCGATCAGGATCCCGGCCACCAGGCCGGCCTCGTTGACGATCGCCGGAAAGCCGATGGCGCCGATCATCCCCACGCAGATGTAGACGATCGTCGTCACCCACTTCGGGGCCTCGATCCAGATCAGCTCGACGACCACCCCGGCGAGCGCGCCGGCCCAGACCGCGATCAGCAGCGCCTTCGCCAGCGGCCCCTCCATCACCAGCGCGGCGAACGGCGTCACGGTGCCGGCGATGAGTACGAAGATCATCGTGTGATCCAGCCGGCGCATCCAGCGCCGGACCCCGGGCCGCTGCCAGTTGATGCGGTGATACAGCGCGCTGACGCCGAACAGCGCCGACAGGCTGCCGGCGTAGATCGCGGCCGCGGCCGTGGCCCGGCCGCCATCGGCGGCGATCACCAGCGCGGCGCCGAGCCCGAGCGAGAGGAAGAACGCCCACTCGTGGGAGACGCCGCGCAGCCTCGGCTTGACCTTGGCGATCGCTTCGGCGGCGTTCTCCTTCGCGGTCGCCATCGCCTCGGCGGCGTTGTCCTTGGCGCTGACGACCGCGTCGGCGGCGTTGCCGCGCGCCGTCGCAAACCTTTCGCGCGCCCCGTTCTGCTCGCGCTGCTCACCCATCCCGGGGAAAGGTACAGCCGCAAGGCGGGGGCTGTGCGGGTTCCGGCACACGCCTTCGCCCGCCAGATGCCGCGATCGCGCACTTTGCGCAACGAAACGCTATATCTAGCGTTTTATTCGGAAAGGATCACCACTACTGGTGTAGAATCGATACCTATGGATTGTCCCCGCTGCACCGCCGCGACGCGTGTGTTGGAGTCGCGTCCCGCCGACGACGGCGGCGCCGTCCGGCGCCGCCGCGAGTGCTCGTCCTGCGGCACCCGCTTCACCAGCTTCGAGCGAGTCGCGGTCGAGCGCCTGTACGTGCGCAAGCGCGACGACCGGCGCCAGCCCTTCGACGCCGAGAAGCTCCGCGGCGCCCTCGTTCGCGCCGCCCACAAGCGCGATGTCTCGGCGGCGGAGATCCACGGGATCGTCGCGGCGGTCGAGGGCGAGGCGACGGCATCGGGCGGCGAGATCGACGCGGCGCGCATCGGCGAGCTCTGCCTCGAGCGCCTGCGCGAGCTGGACCACGGGGCCTACCTCCAGTTCGCCGGCACCCTGCCCGACGCGAATGCGGATTTTGCGGCCGTAGGGGCGCCCGAATCGCAGGCGGGTTCCGTCCGGGGCGGGCGCGAGCATGGCTAGTCCACCTTCAAAGCAGGAAGAGGAGACGACTTCATGAGTAAAAGCGCTGCAAACGCCGCAGCAACCGCGAACGAGGGCCTGACGATCGAGCGGCGCTTCACCTCTCCCGGCGTACACCCCTTCGACGAGGTCGAGTGGGAGCTTCGCGACGCCATCATCGGCGATCCGGAGAACCCGGCGTTCGAGCAGCGCGACGTCGAGTTCCCCAAGGCGTGGTCGCAGAACGCCACCAACATCGTCGCCCAGAAGTACTTCCGCGGCCGCATCGGCGCGCCCGAGCGCGAGAGCTCGGTCAAGCAGATGATCTCCCGCGTGGCCGGCACGATCGCCGGCTGGGGCCGCGAGGGCGGCTACTTCGCGAGCGCCGAGGACGGCGACGCGTTCGAGGCGGAGCTCACCCACATCCTCCTCCACCAGAAGGCCGCCTTCAACAGCCCCGTGTGGTTCAACGTCGGCTTCGAGGAGCACCCGCAATGCTCCGCCTGCTTCATCCTCAGCGTCGAGGACACGATGGAGTCGATCCTCGACTGGAACACCAAGGAGGGCATGATCTTCCGCGGCGGCTCCGGCTCGGGCATCAACCTCTCCAACATCCGCTCCTCGAAGGAGCACCTCTCCAAGGGCGGCCTCGCCTCGGGCCCCGTGAGCTTCATGCGCGGCGCCGACGCCTGGGCCGGCACGATCAAGTCCGGCGGCAAGACCCGCCGCGCCGCGAAGATGGTCGTGCTCGACGTCGACCATCCCGACGTCGAGGACTTCATCTGGTGCAAGGCCAACGAGGAGGACAAGGCCGCCGCCCTGCGCGACGCCGGCTTCGACATGCGCCTCGACTCCGACGCGTTCGCCTCGATCCAGTACCAGAACGCAAACAACTCGGTGCGCGTCACGGACGAGTTCATGGAGGCCGTCGAGGCCGACGCCGATTGGGACCTCGTCGCCCGCACCGACGGCAGCCCGGCCAAGACGGTCAAGGCTCGCGGGCTGATGCAGCAGATCGCCGACGCCGCCTGGCGCTGCGCCGATCCGGGCGTCCAGTACGACTCGATCATCAACCGCTGGCACACCTGTCCCGAGTCGGGGCGGATCAACGCCTCGAACCCGTGCAGCGAGTACATGCACGTCGACGACTCGGCCTGCAACCTCGCTTCGCTGAACCTGATGCGGTTCCGCCGCGAGGACGGGAGCTTCGACGTGGGCGAGTTCAAGCACGCCGTGGACGTCGTGCTGCTCGCCCAAGAGATCGTCGTGACGCCGTCGAGCTATCCGACCGAGGGGATCGGGCATAACGCCCGGGCCTTCCGCCAGCTCGGGCTCGGCTACGCCAACCTCGGCGCCTACCTGATGTCGAACGGCCTGCCGTACGACTCCGACGAGGGCCGCGCGGTCGCCGCCGCGATCACCGCCCTGATGACCGGCCGCGGCTACCGCAAGTCGGCCGAGATCGCGGCCGCGGTCGGCCCCTACGACGAGTACGAGCGCAACCGCCAGCCGCACAACGCCGTGATGCGGATGCACCGCGACGCCGCCTACGAGATCGACGACGAGGCGATCGAGGACGGCGAGCTGGTGGGGGCCGCGAGAGAGACCTGGGACGAGGCCGTCCAGCTCGGCGAGCTGCACGGCTATCGCAACGCCCAGGCGACGGTGCTCGCCCCCACCGGGACCATCAGCTTCCTGATGGACTGCGACACCACCGGCATCGAGCCCGACTTCTCGCTGGTGAAGTTCAAGGAGCTCGTCGGCGGCGGGCAGATGACGATCGTCAACCACACGGTGCCGATGGCCCTGGGGACACTCGGCTACTCCGAGCCGGAGATCGAGCAGATCGAGGCCCACATCAACGAGAAGGCGACCATCATCGGCGCGCCGGCGCTCAAGGACGAGCATCTGCCGATCTTCGACGTGGCCGTCGGCGAGCGCGCGATCTCGCACATGGGCCACATCAAGATGATGTCCGCGACGCAGCCGTTCATCTCGGGGGCGATCTCGAAGACGGTGAACCTGCCCGAGACGGCGACGATCGACGACATCGCCGACGCGTACACCCAGGGCTGGAGCCTGGGGCTCAAGGCGCTCGCGATCTACCGCGACGGCTCGAAGACGGCGCAGGCGCTGAAGACCGACTCCGGCGACAAGGCCGACGAGTCGATCGCCGCGACGGCCGAGGCGGCCGAGCCGACGCCCGTGCGCCGCAAGATGCCGCGTGAGCGCGAGTCGATCACCCACAAGTTCTCGATCGCCGGCCACGAGGGGTACATCACGGCCGGCAAGTACGAGGACGGCTCGGTCGGCGAGATCTTCCTCACCGACATCGGCAAGGAGGGCTCGACGCTGCGCGGGATGATGAACGCGTTCGCGACGGCGATCTCGATCGGCCTCCAGTACGGCGTCCCGCTCGAGACCTTCGTCAAGAAGTTCTCCTACATGCGCTTCGATCCGGAGGGGATCACCGGCAACCCCGAGATCCCGTTCGCCAAGTCGATGCCCGACTACATCATGCGCTGGCTCGGCAGCCGCTTCATCGACGATCTCGATGAGCTCGAGGACCTCGGCATCCTCACCCCCGACGTGCGCGCCCGCAAGGAGGCCCAGCAGGCGCTGTTCAACGACGAGGGCAACGGCACCAACGGCCACACCGAGGGGAACGGCAACGGGCACGCCAACGGTGCCACCGAGGCGAAGGCGGTCCCGGCTGCAGAGGCGCTCACCGACACGCCGCCGGTCGTCCCGGCGAAGATGTCCGGGAGCGACCTAGGCCCCGCCTGCGAGCAGTGCGGGGGCATGATGCAGCGCACCGGCTCCTGCTACACGTGCTCTAGCTGCGGCAACAACACCGGCTGCGGCTGAGCGTTCGAGCTAGCGACAGACCGAGTAGGCCGTGATCTCGAGCCGCTTGCCGGTGGTGTTCTCGAGGTAAGCCGACCAGCCGTCGTCCGGGGTGTCGCCCGGGTCCCCGGTGTCCGCCGGATAGGTGCTGCTGATCCATGTCTTCTTGCCGTCGCCGGAGATCTCGGCGCCGCCACCGGAGACGTGATCGCCGGCAGGGCACGACTTCGCGACGCGCCTCTGGGAATTGGGGCTGATATCGCGCGTCGCGGATTCGACCGTTGACTTCTTCGGCCCGCACTCCGCGTAGACGGTCACCGCCGTGGGAGCCAGGGCGAAGTTGAAGAAGGTCGCCTCCCACCCGTCGTCGCGGTCGCGGTCGTCGTCGCCGTCGTCGAACGGGCGCGAGTTGCGTGTGTTCGAGTCCCCATAGCCGCCTCCCGAGTTGTAGCCGCCGCCGTACACGTTCTCGCTCGACGGACAACCGGCACGAACCGTTCGACTGTGGTTCGCCGGCACGTTCGCGTTGTTGAACTCGATCGTCGGCTCCGTGGTGTCACAGACCACGTAGGCCCGGTGTAGCTGCGTGCCCGAATAGACGTCGGTGTCCTCGCTCCAGATGGTGTTGCCGGCCGGAGTGGAGCTGGCGATCGCGACCGCGGCGAATGCGCCGGACGAGAATGCGCCGCCTCCCACCATGTAGGAAACGCCCGGACACTCGACGGTCGCCGTCCCCTGGTTCCCGCCGGCGGTGCTGGTGTTGGAGCCCTCCGCGTAGGTGAGCGCGGCGCTCGCCGGCGCCGCGGCGAGCAGGAAGGCGATCGCTGTGAAGCCCATCGCAGCACTCAGTGGCGCCCCTGGGGTCACCACCCGCGTCCGCCTCGAGTCCTTGAGCACGGCCTTGCCTCCCTCCACAGCTCGAACGACCCTAGCCGAAGATCCGCGTCAGCGGCTGCGCCAGGCGGCTTTCGAGCTCGGCCGCGGCGCGGTCGCCGTCGGGGTCCTCGTCAGGGGTGCCGGTCACCAGCACCACCTCGTTCGCGGCGAAGCTGCGGAGCTGGTCCTCGACCGCCCGCACGAGGTCCTCGTCGCCGACGGCCGCCGTCGAGACGACGTCGGCCTTGCCGAGCGAGGCGACGCTGACCACGAGCTTGCGCTGCGCCTCGGCGCGGGCGCGGGCGACGTCGGTCGCCAGGCGATCGAGCAGGCCGGCCTGGGCGGGGGCGACCACGCGCACCTCCGCGTCG
>Ga0126311_10000908_pt1 | contig 13914 bp, 10 predicted proteins | sample Plot61_FD_92539 | JGI IMG/M metagenome (GOLD analysis project Ga0126311, IMG submission 92539) | Serpentine soil microbial communities from UC McLaughlin Reserve, CA, USA - Plot61 | ecosystem: Environmental > Terrestrial > Soil > Grasslands | place: USA: UC McLaughlin Reserve, Lake County...
CCCCGCTCCTACTTCCGTTTCGACGCCGCGGCCGTCGCCTCCGAGCGGGAGAGCCTGGAGATGCTCGGAAAGCCGCTCCCCGAGGAGGTCAACGCATGAGTTTGCAAGGCTATTCGATACCCCGTACCAGCACAGGAAAGGCGAGCCTCGTCCCCCCGCCGCCGTGGCACTACGTCGGGGACTTCCTCGTCGTAGACTACTGGGCCGACCCGGACGCCGTTCGGGCCGTGCTGCCCGAGGGCCTGGACCCTCACCCGGACCCGGGCCGTTGCGCCGCCGTCTCCGCGGACTGGCAGTCGTGCTCCGAGGGCGGGGACGAGCTGGTCGACCCCATACGCTCCCACTACCGCGAGTTCTTTATCGTGGTCAACGCGCTTTTGGACGGGGAAGAGGTCACGACTTGCCCATTTATCTGGGTGGACCAGGACTTCGCGCTGGTGCGCGGTTGGATCCAGGGTTTCCCCAAGAAACTCGGTTCGATCTGGATGACCCGCACCTTCGGCGTCGGGGGACCCGCCGACCCGGGCCTGAACCCCGGCGGCCGCCACGGCGCGACCTGCTCGGCCCGCGGACGCGCCATCGCCGACATGACCGTCACCATCGAAGGCGAGAGCGAGGAGGGGCCGCGCCACAACGCGCCCCCCATCATAAACGTGCGCCACTTCCCGCGCCTCGCGGCCGGACGGCACGACGACCCGCAGGTGCACGAGCTCGTCCGCGCCGTCAGCCGCGACCGGACCGGCTCCAAAGTGGTCGCAGGACCGGCGACGCTCACCCTTCATTCCGCGCCAGGCGAGGAGCACGACACGCTCGCGCCGGTCGAGATCGACCGTGGTTACCGCTTCACGTTCGGCTACACGGTAGACGACCTCGAGACCGTAAAGGAGCTCGTATGACCGCCATCACGCAGCGCATCGAGGTCGCCGGCGTCGAGGTCTCGCCCGACCACTTTATCGGCGGCGACCGTGTCGCGAGCGAACGCCGCTTTACGGATATCACGCCTATCGACGGCGAGGTTATAGGTGAGATCTCGCGCGCTTCTGAAGCCGAGGTCGACCAGGCGGTCCACGCCGCCCATGACGCTTTCCCGCACTGGGCCGCTCTAGGTCCTGCGGGCCGCGCTCCTTATCTGCGCCGCCTCGCCGACCTTATAGACGAAAACGTGGACAGGCTCGCGTCCGTCGAGAACATGGACATGGCGATGCTATTTCGCTCGCTGCGTGCCCGCGTCATCTCGCGCGGGGCTCGCAACTACCGCTCTTACGCCAACCTGGCCGCGGCTTACGAGGAGCGCGACTGGCGTTCGCAGGGGACGTGGAACCGCGTGCAGCGCATGCCGGCGGGGCCCGCGGCCGTGATCACGCCGTGGAACGCTCCGTTCATGCTCTCGACCTGGAAGACCGCGCCCGCGCTCGCCGCCGGCTGCACCGTGGTCCTCAAACCGGCCGAGTGGTCGCCGCTCTCGTGCTCGCTCCTGGCCGACCTCTTCGCCGAGGCGGAATTTCCCCCCGGCGTCTTCAATGTGATCCAGGGCTTCGGCGAGGACGCGGGCGCCGCGCTCGTCGCCCATCCCCTGCTGCGGCGTGTCTCCTTCACCGGATCTCCCGCGACGGGGCGCCTGATCGGGGTATCCGCCGCGAAAAACCTCGTGCCTTTCACCGCAGAACTCGGCGGCAAAGGCCCCCTCATCGTCTTTGAAGACGCCGACCTCGACGCCGCCGCCGCAAAGGCCGCAGGCCAGTACGACGACGGCGGGCAGGTGTGCCTGGCTGGGACTAGAATCCTGGTCCAGGAGTCGATTCGCGAACCGTTCCTCGAGCGCTTCCACGCCGCGGTAGACGAGCACGTGCTGGGCGATCCGCGCGAGGACGAGACCACGGTCTCGCCCCTGATCCACCCCGATCACCTCGCCCGCGTCGAGGGCTTCGTCGAGCGTGCCCGCGAAGTCGGCCAGAAGATAGTGCGCGGCGGACGCCGCTCGGACGCCGGCCCTCTCTTCTACGAGCCGACCCTCATCGAACCCACTTCTAACGACGCCGAGGTCGTACAGAACGAGGTCTTCGGACCCGTCCTCACCTACCAGACCTTTTCAGGCGAGGACGAAGCGATAGCCCTGGCCAACTCGACGCCTTACGGCCTTTCGGGCATCGTCTACACCGGGTCTATGGGCCGGGCGGACCGTGTCGGGCGGGGGGTGCGCGCTGGCGTGGTTTGGGTCAACACCTTTCTGGTCCGCGACCTTACGGCGCCCTTTGGGGGAGCTGGTATCTCCGGGATCGGGCGCGAGGGCGGCGACTACGCCCTGGATTTCTACTCAGATCTGAAGACGCTTCAAATTCTCGAGGACAGCGTGGGATGAGGACCGGGTCCACGCCCGGCGAAATCCTCTCCGACGAGGTTGTCCTCGAAGCGGTCGCCGCCGAGGCCGGTTGGATGGAGGACCTCCTCGTCCGCCTCGTCGAAGTGCCCACGACCCTCGGCAACGAAGAGCCCGGACAGGAAATCATGGAGAATGCTTTCGGGGACTGCGGCCTGAAGCCACGCAGCGTCCACCTGAACGCCGACGCGCTCCGCAATGCGGAGGGCGCTTCGCCTTTCTCATGGGATGTCGACGGCAAGCGAAACGTCGTCGCCGGCTGGCCCGCTGGTGGGAGTAGTGGGCGCTCGCTCATCCTGAACGGCCACGTTGACGTCGTGCCGCCGGCCGCCAGGGAGTTGTGGACGAACCCGCCGTTCCGGGCGGTACGCGAAGGCGATTGGATCTACGGCCGCGGAGCCGGAGATATGAAGGCCGGCCTCGCCGCCATGACCGGCGCGGTGCGGGCGCTCATCGGCGCCGGTTACGCCCCCGCGGCGGACGTAGAACTGCAATCCGTCGTCGAGGAAGAATGCACGGGTCACGGCGCGTTGCAGTGTTTGCTCGACAGGGCGCGGACCGACGCGTGCGTCATCACCGAGCCCCACCCCGATCACCTGACCGTCGCCCAGGTCGGCGTCTTGTGGTTCCATGTGGAGCTCTCCGGCGTCCCGGCGCACGCAGCACGGGCAAGTCAGCTCGGGTTCAACGCCATCGAAGCCGCGGTTGAGGTACTCGCGGCGCTCAGGCGCCACGAGGCGCGGCTCAACGAGAACCCGCCGCCGTACGACACGTTCGAGCATCCCATCAATTTGAACCCCGGTGTGATCTCCGGCGGCGACTGGCCCTCCACCGTCGCGGCGAGCTGCACCCTGTCTTGCCGCATCGGGCTGTACCCTGGGCAGGACCCCCAGGAGGCGCGCGCCGGGGTAGAGACGGCGATCGCAGAAGCTGTGGCCGCCTCGCCACGTCTCGCCGAGAACCCACCGCGCGTGCGCTACGACGGGTTCTCGTGCGAGGGCTCGGTCGTGGGTGAGGGCGAACCGCTCGTCCAGATTTTGTCGGGTGCCTACGAAAAGCTTCACGGAGAGCGTCCTCCGGCGTTGGCGACAACGGCCACGACGGACGCGCGGCATTTCGTGCGTAGGGGGATACCCGCGGTGTGCTTCGGGCCGCGGGGGGAGCAGATCCACGGCATCGACGAGCGCGTCTCGCTGCGCTCGGTCGTCGAGTCCGCGCAGGTGCTCGGGCTCTTTATAAGGGATTGGTGCGGGCTCGTCCCGGGCCGGAAGGAGGAGAGCTGATGTCCGACGCCGACTCGACCGTCACACCGCCGGCGGGCGCCGCCGAGAGCGCCAAGCTGCACCGGCGTGCCCTCGGGGTGCCCGACCTAGTGTTCTTTATCGTCGCGGCCTCGGCGCCACTCACCGCGGTGGCGGGTGGCCAGGCCGCGACCTACCTAGTGACGGGCAACAGGGCCGTCGCGTTCATGTTCATACCGCTCGGGATCGTGCTCGCGCTGTTCACAGTCGGGTACGCGGCGATGAGCCGCTACATCGAGAACGCGGGGGCGTTCTACGCCTACGTCTCGAAAGGCCTCGGGCGAGTCTCCGGGATCGGGGCTGCGTTCATCGCGCTCATCGCTTACAACAGCATGCAGATCGGGATCTACGGCCTCTTCGGCGTCGCTATGGGCGGGTTCATGTCAGGCTACCTGGGCCTGGACCTCCCGTGGTGGTTCTGGTGCGTGGTTGCGGGGATCGTTATAGCGATGCTCGGGGTGTTGCAGATAGACCTGAACGCCCGGGTGCTGGCCGTGATGCTTACCCTCGAGGTGCTGATCGTCGCGCTCTTCGATATCGCAATCGTGGGCAACCCTGGTCCGCAAGGGCTCACGATGATCGGCTTCAGCCCGACCATAGCGTTCAGTACCGCCGTCGGTGCCACGCTCACGTTCTGCGTCGCCTCGTTCGTCGGCTTCGAGTCGGCGGCGATCTACAGCGAGGAGTGCCGCGACCCGAGGCGCACGGTCGCGCGCGCAACCTACCTGGCCGTTGCCCTGATCGCCTTGTTCTACGCCCTCTCTTCCTGGCTGCTCGGCGTCGCCGCCGGGCCCAATACCATGGTCGACCCGAACGCGCTCGTGAAAGCCGGCTTCGAGGCGGACGGTGCCCCGGACCCGACGACGGTGCTGTTCATCACGGGGGCGGAGCGCCTAGGTAAGATCTGGGGCACGGCGGCGGCGCTTCTGTTCGCCACGAGCCTGTTCGCCGCGCTCCTCTCTTTCCACAACGCGGTGGCCCGCTACGCGTTCGCCCTCGGCCGCGAGGGAGTTCTCCCTTCGGCCTTTGGCCGCGTCAACCGTCGCACCGGCTCGCCCTGGGTCGCTTCGGTGATGCAGTCCTTCCTGGCGCTAACCATCGTTCTCGTCTTCGCCATCGCCGCCGCCAACCCGGTTCTGACGCTCTTCACGTGGCTGACGAACCTTGGCGCTCTCGGCGTGTTGCTCCTTATGGCGGCCACGTCCTTCGCGGTCGTCGGGTACTTCAGGAGGAGGCCGCAGGAGGCGGTCGGTGACTGGGCGGCGACCTGGGCGCCCGCGATCGCCGGCGTCCTGCTCCTGGTCCTGCTCGTGCTTGGCGTCGCCAACTTCAACGTTCTCATCACCGGCCTCACCGATGCGCCCATCGACACGATGACCGTCGTGCTGCCCGTCATCCTCTTCGGGGGCGGGATAGTCGGCCTGATCGTCGGCGTCTTCCTGAAGCGCAACCGCCCCGAAGTCTACGAACGTATCGGCGGTGGCGCTGGCGCCGAAGAGTAAGGGAGAGCCATGAGCCCGCAGAGGGACGGGACAGGTGCCGACGCCGCGCCACAGGACCAGCAGGCCGACCTCCCCGCACTTGCCGACCGCGAGGGGGTTCTGGAAGATCTCGAACGTGTGATCTGCGAAGCCTGGGAGTCTTTCGACGCGCCACGGACCGCCGAGCCGCAGTTGGACGAAACCCTGATCGGACGCCTCGACGAGCTGCTGCCCGAAGAGGCCTGCGACGTGGAAGCCGCCCTCGCCGACGCGGCAAGGGTCCTCGACGCGAGCATCTCGCCTTCGAGGCCCCTCTACCTCGGCTACATCGGCTCTACCGGCCTCGAGATAGGCGTCCTCGCCTCGGCGCTGCTTGCGACCTACGACGCGAACCTCGCCGTCACCGCCGGTGGGGCCGACCTCGTCGAAGAGCAGACCCTGCGCTGGGTCTCCGACTTTGTCGGTTTCCCGTACGCGGAGGGCACTTTCACGAGCGGCGGCATGACCTCGAACCTGACGGCCCTTCTGGCGGCGCGCGAACGGGCGCTCCCCGGCTGCCGCGTCGACGGCCTCGGGGGCCGCAGGGCCGCTGTGTACTGCTCGGAAGAGTCGCACCACTCGGTCATCCGCTCCGTCGAGGTCTGCGGCCTCGGGAGCAAAGCCGTGAGGCCCATCCCCATCGACGGCCGACGTCGAATGCGCCCCGACGCGCTCGAAGAGGCGCTCTCAAGAGACGTCGCCGCAGGAATCGTGCCCGTGGCCGTGGTGGCTACAGCGGGTACAACCCTCACGGGCGCCGTGGACCCGCTCGACACGATCGCCGACGTTTGCGAGCGCCACGACGTGTGGCTGCACGTCGACGGCGCGTACGGGCTTCCCGGGGCGGGGGCGCCCTCCGCGGCGCCGCTCTTCGCCGGCCTGAAGCGTGCCGACTCGGCGACCATCGACGCCCACAAGTGGCTCGGCGTGCAGAAGAGCTGCAGCGTCGTGTTGCTACGCGAGATGGGCAGGCTGCAGGCCGCCTTCGGCCACGAGGAGCGCTACATGTTGCACGAGGGCGACGTCGCCAACCCCGTTGACCACACCCTCGAGTACTCGCGCCCCTTCCGTTCCTTGAGGTTATGGATGGCCTTCCGTGTCTACGGCGCCGGCCAGTACAGGGCCTGGATCGAGGCCACGCTCGCCAACGCCCGTCTCCTCACCGACGCTCTGCGCAACTCTTCAGAGTTCGAGCTCCTTCATGACCCCATGCTCTCCACCGTCTGCTTCCGCCACGTGCCGCCACAAATAGACGACGTTGACGAACACAACGTCAAGCTCGCCCGCGAGATGCAACGCGACGGCCGCGTCTTCCTCGCCCCCGCCTCCGTGGACAGCCACGCATGCCTGCGCGTCTGCTTCGTCAACTTCAGGACCACGACCGAAGAGGTTTCGTACGCGCTCGAAGTCACCGAGGAGATCGGCCGCCGCCTCACCAGGGCCAGCTAGGTAGCCGGCCAGCATTTTAGCGCCTTGTCAGTTTTTCGGGATTCTTCCGAGTCTGTCTGGGCGGACTCGCTTTCCGGCCGCGGGCGCTGAACCCTTCTCTTGGGGCATTCCCGCCCCACACCCGTCATTCCCACGAAAGCGGGAATCCACGAGTAGCAGAAAACGCAGGCCCGTGCGTAGCGGCAACATTCACCCGGCCTCCGCGTTTTTCGCCGATAGTCAACCGGCTAACTATTACGATGAGACTTCGTGCGGGGCGGGTTAGCAGGTGTCTGGTAGGGGGCGCTGCGGGTACCCTGGCTGAAAAGCCTGCGAAGCAGGCGTGCTGACAAGGCGCCGAAGGCGCCATGCTGGCCAGCTATCAGGTGTAGACTGAACGCGTAGGATGGCCTACCGTTTCGTATCGGGCTCTGTAAGGAGGAGACAGGTGAACGAACGTTTGCAGAAGATGCGGGAGCTGGGGCAGGCACCCTGGGTCGACGAACTCTCGCGCGAGGACATAAAAAACGGCGGTCTTCAAAGGATGATCGACGACGGCATCGTGGGTGTTACCTCGAACCCGTCCATCTTCCAGAAGGCCATAGCCGGCTCGGACCTCTACGACGAGCAGTTGCACAAGCTGGCGAACAAAGAAAACGACCCGAAGCAGATGTTCTGGGAAGTCGCGAAGCGAGACATCCAGGACGCCTGCGATATCTTCATGCCGGTATACGAGGAGACCGGTGGCGAGGATGGGTTCGTCTCTCTGGAGGTTCAGCCGGAGATCGCCCACGACATCCAGGCGACCATAGACGAGGCCGCCAGGCTGCATGAGATGGTGGACAGGCCCAACCTCTTCGTCAAGATACCAGCCACGCTGCAAGGGGTGGTGGCTATAGAGGAGATGATCTCCCGCGGCAAGTCCATCAACGTCACCCTGATCTTCTCTCTGGAGCGCTACCGCGAGGTGGCCCGGGCCTACATCCGGGGCATACAAAGGCTCGTGGTAAACGGGGGTGATCCCTCCGGGGTGCGCTCGGTGGCGAGCTTCTTCGTCTCCAGGATCGACGTGGAGGCGAACGAGCGGCTCGAGGATCTGGGGGCCGATGATCTCAAGGACGAGCTGGCCGTAGCCAATGCCAAGCTGGCCTACCAAGTCTACAAGCAGGTCTTCGGCGGCGCTCGGTGGCGCTCCCTCGAGGAGAAGGGCGCCAACAGGCAGCGGCTCCTCTGGGCGTCGACGTCCACGAAGGATCCCGAGCTACCCGACACCGTGTACGTGGACAACCTCGTCGGGGCGGAGACCGTGAACACCATGCCCAAAAAGACCATAGAGGCGGTTATGGACCACGGCGAGATACGGCCCACTCTGGAGGAGGGAATCGAGGACGCCAAAGAGCTTTTCGGGCGGCTACGCGAGGCCGGCATGGACTATGAAGACGTAACGGACACGCTCGAGCAGCAAGGCATAGAAAAGTTCACGCAACCATTCGACGAGATGCTCGAGGAGATACAGAACAAGAGTAGCCAACTCGTCAGCTAGTCAGCCGTTATCAAGAACGAAAGCTGACAAGCTGAAGTATTGACTAGCTGACAGCTTGCGACGACCGAAGGGAGGAGCAACGTGGACATCGGTATCTGGGGCATGGGCCGGATGGGCTTCAACATGGTACGCAGGCTCGTCGACAAGGGCGACCACCGCGTTATCGCGGGCAACCGTTCGCCCGGCAAGGTGGACGAAGCCGTCGCGCACGGGGCGCTTGGTGCCTACAGCGTCGAGGAGTTCGTGGAGATGCAGGAGGCTCCGAGGGTGCTTTGGACCATGCTGCCCGCGGGGGACGTGACTGACGAGATGGTCCATCAGTTCATGAATCTGGCGGACGAGGGCGACATCATCGTTGACGGGGCCAACTCCTACTTCAGGGATTCTGTGGCGAGGGCCAGGGAGGTCAGGAACGCTGGCCTCAGGTGGCTCGATGCCGGCGTTTCCGGGGGCGTGTGGGGCTACGACGTGGGCTACTGCACCATGATCGGGGGCGACGCCGACGCTTTCGAGCAAGCCGAGCCGGCCTTCGAGACCCTCGCGCCCGCAAACGGCTACGCCTTCCTCGGCGACGCAGGCGCCGGGCACTTCGCCAAGATGGTCCACAACGGCGTCGAGTACGGGATGCTCCAGGCCTACGCCGAGGGGTTCGAGATCCTGCAGAAATCTCGCTACGACTACGACCTGAGGGCATTGGCGAGCCTGTGGAACCAGGGCAGCGTCGTCCGAAGCTGGCTCCTCGAGCTCGCCGAGGCCGCCTTCGAGAAGGACAACAACCTCGACAGCATCAGCGGCTACGTCGAGGACTCGGGCGAGGGACGCTGGACGGTACTTGAAGCCATAGACGAGTCCGTGCCAGTCAACGCCATCGCCGGCTCCCTCTTCGCCCGCTTCGCCTCCCGCCAGGAAGACTCCTTCGCCATGAAGGTCATAGCGGCTTTACGCGGCGAGTTCGGCGGACACGCCATCAAAGAGGCCGCTACAGAGCAGGAGAAGTAGCCAGAACATGGCCGATACGCGGGTCCTACAAAACGTACTCAGGGACGAGCAAAGGCTTCCGAGCGTACCCGAGCCTGGAGTCATGGTGATCTTCGGCGCGTCCGGGGACCTTACCTCGCGCAAGCTCGTCCCTGCCCTCTACGATCTCGCGGCCCAACGGAGGCTGCCGCTGGAGTTCGCGATGGTCGGCATCTCGCGCACCGAGATGAGCCACGAGGAGTTCCGTAGCAAGCTGCGCAAGACGCTGGAGGAGCAGCGCTCCGGGGAGGTCTCGGACGACGTCTGGGAGTCCTTTTCGAACGGGATCTTCTACATGCCCGGCGATTCGAAGAAGACCGAGACTTACGACGAGCTCAAGGAGCTATTGAAGAAGCTGGACAGCGAGCGTGGGACGCAGGGAAACAGGGCCTTCTACCTCTCGTCCTCGCCTTCGCTCTTCCCCGCCATCGTGCAGCACCTTGGGGAATCAGGCATGAACGCGGAGGAAAACGGCGCCTGGTCGCGGCTGGTCGTAGAGAAGCCTTTCGGGCGGAACCTAAAGAGCGCCGAGGAGCTAAACGCGGAGCTCCAGCGGTACTTCGGCGAGACCCAGATCTACCGCATCGACCACTATCTGGGCAAGGAAACCGTTCAGAATATTCTGGCGCTCCGGTTCTCAAACGGTATCTTCGAGCCGATCTGGAACCAGCACTTCGTCGACCACGTCCAGATCACGGTCGCCGAAGACATCGGGGTCGGCACCCGCGGGGTCTTCTACGAAGAAGCTGGTGCCCTTCGCGACATCGTCCAGAACCACGTGATGCAAGTCCTCTGCCTGACAGCGATGGAGCCGCCCGTCGCCTTCGACGCCGAGTCGGTGCGCGAGGAGAAGGTGAAAGTCCTGAAGGCCGTCAGGCCCATCCCCGAGGACGACGTCGAGAGCTACGCGGTGCGCGGCCAGTACGAGAGGGGCTGGGTGTGGGGCGAAGAGGTCCCGGGCTACCGGGAGGAGGAGAACGTAGACCCCGAGTCCGTCAGAGAGACCTTCGTCGCGCTCAAGCTGTTCGTGGACAACTGGCGGTGGGCGGGGGTGCCCTTCTACATAAGGGCCGGCAAGAGGATGCCCAAGAAGGCGACGGAGGTCGCGATACAATTCCATGCCTCCCCGCACACGCCGTTCGCCCGCGACGATACCGAGGGCCTCGAACCGAACGTACTCGTCGTCCGCGTCCAACCGGAAGAGGGGCTTTCTCTGAAGATTGGGGCCAAGGTTCCCGGTTCCGGGTTCGAGGTTAGCTCGGTGAACATGGATCTGCTCTACGGGACTGCTTTTCTGGAGGAGGCCCCCGACGCTTACCAGCGGCTCCTCCTCGACCTGATGCTCGGCGACCCGACGCTTTTTATCAGGGCCGACGAGGCCGAGGGCGCCTGGAAAATACTCGACCCCGTGATGGACCGCTGGTCACGGAAGAGGCACGTGTCGTTCTATCCGGCGGGGACCTGGGGACCGGGTGAGGCGGACGATCTGCTTTCGCAGGACGGAAGGGAATGGAGGAGGCCGTGATCGGGGAGTCCCGCAGGGCCCCCGGCGGCGGGCGGATGAGCATCGGGCAGATAGAGCACGAGCTCGGCAGGCTGCGCACCAACGACGACGGTACTCTCGCCCTCCGCTCCAGCGTGCTCAATCTGATCGTGGTGACGGACGAAGAGTCGGCAAACGAGATCACGACCTCGGTCTCGAAGCTGGCCGGCCGTTACCCGGCGCGGGCCTTGGTATTTGTCGCCGACCCCGAAGGCGAGTCGAACGTGGACGTTGGGCTCTCGGCCTTCTGCCACGCCAGGGGTGGCGGCGGCGCGCAGGTCTGCGCCGAGCAGATCACCATACGCGCCGAAGGCCCCCCGGCGGCGCACCTGGAGAGCCTCGCTGGTCCGCTTCTGATCCCCGACCTTCCCGTCTTCCTCTGGTACCCCGGCTCGTTCTCCCCCCACTCGCCGGAGTTCGCCGCGATGGCGGAGCTGGCCGACCGCGTGATCCTAGACTCCGCCGCCTCGGAGGACTACGAGGTCTGCCTGCGCGAGATCGCCAAGCTTGTCGAAGACCCCGCGACGCCCGCTATCGGGGACCTGCAGTGGGTCGGGCTCTCGCCCTGGCGCTCGCTGCTCGTCGACACCTTCGGCGCCCCCGAACGCGTGGGAGAACTCGAGAAGATCGAACGGGTCGAGGTCCTCTACGCGCCCGGGGGAGAGAACAGGGCACTGCTCCTAGTCGGCTGGCTCGCCTCCATCCTGGGATGGAAGCCCGAGCGTGCGACCCGCAACGACGGAGACCGAACCGTAGAGTTCTCAGGTCCCTCCGGCGACATCTCCGTCGAGCTCTCGCCCGACTCCCCCGACGCGAGGTTGAGGCGCATCCGGCTCTACTCGGAGGAGTACAGCTTCCAGGTCTCGCGACACCGCGCCTTCTCCGACGTGAGGACCACCGTGATGCGCGGGGAATACCTCCTCGCGGAACGAACCGTCCACATCGGCTCCTTCGACCTGGGAGTGTTGGTCGGGGAGGAGATGGGTTACCGCGGTCACGATGAGGCCTATGGAGCTGCCCTGCGCATCGCCGTGGAGGTGCTCGACCTGTGAGCGTCAACGTCTACGAGAGTTCAGAAGAACTCGCCGAAGCGGCCGCCCGCGAGTTCGCCGCCAGGGCCGATGAGGCCATCGACGAGCGTGGTCGATTCGCCGTCGTGCTCGCCGGCGGCTCGACCCCGGAGGCGACGTACGAGATCCTGGCCCGCGACTACGCAGACCGGATAGACTGGAGCAACGTCCACGTATTCTTCGGCGACGAGCGTAGCGTCCCACCCGACCACGAAGACTCCAACTACAGGATGGCCCGCGAAGCGCTCCTGGATCATGTCCCCGTAGGAAGCGTCCACAGGATGCGGGGCGAACTCCCGCCGGACGAAGCGGCAGAGGCCAACGAGCAGGAGTTGCGCGGCTTCTTCGGATCGGAAGAACTCCCTCGGTTCGACCTGATCCTGCTCGGCATAGGTGGTGACGGCCACACAGCGAGCCTCTTCCCCGAGACCTCCGCGCTCGAGGTCCACGACCGCTGGGTCGTCGCGAACCCGGTCTTGAAGCTGGAGACCACCCGCCTCACCCTCACCGTTCCCGTCATAAACGCCGCACGGGCCGTGTATTTCCTCGTCGCAGGCGAGGGCAAGGCCGACGCGCTGGCCGAGATTCTCGAAGGCGACCCCGACCCCCGCGGGTATCCGGCCAGCCTCATCCAACCCCAGGGCGGACCCACGTGGATGCTCGACCGGCCCGCCGCGTCCGAACTCCCGTAACGACCCGCAAAACCGCACACCTGTAGGGGCGCTTCGCGAAGCGCCCATTCTACGCGCCGTCCTCAACCCTCCCGAGGAGTGCCGCGGGACAACGTCACGATCCCGTTCGGAAACGTGGACTTCACCCTCTCCTTATATCCAGGGCCCTGGGCCTGCTCGCAGCGCCTGATGCTCATCAGCACTTGCATGGTCATCTGGGTGGACAGGGTTTTCGGTTCCCGTCCGGTTTTCTTCAGCAGCACGACGCCCCGCTTGGAGCTAGATCTCTGGGCGGGTTCGACGTGGGCCAACTCGAAAGCGTTGCTCCTCTGCAGGATCTGGGACAGTTGCAGGATGCCGGGGAACTGGTGACTGCCTGAGATCATAAGGTAGTCGGCGTCGCTCTGGCGCATCTGCTCCAGCAGGTTGGACATGGACAGTGAGATCACGCGACATCCCCCCGGCGTTTCGATCCAGATCGCGTCTGGCGGTATGTTGGAGATAGAGGTCTCCCCAGGATCGCAGCTGTTCGGGACGTTCGGCGAGGAGGAGCATGGTGGCTGGTCGAGTTGCAGTTGCGTCGCCTCGTACCGGTCGCCGTTCAGGAAGAGCAGGTAGGTATTCCGCGCCACGCCGACCGCGGCCCCGTTGATCGGGGGTTCTGCCACGACGACCATGTGCTCCCCTTCGGGCAAGTTCTGTGCCACCCAACCGGACATCTCGATCTCCGGGTTCGGCTCCTCCTGGTTCCCTGACGGTCCACCGGCGGTGCCACCTGGCAACAGGGCCAGAACCTTATCTACCGAGCCCACCACAAGCAGGACCGCCAGCGGAACGGCGAGGACCGCCCAGAGCAGGCGCTTGCCGTAGTCGCGCTCCCGCAACGCTCCAAACGCGGCGACGCAGGCCTCTACCAGGAGCGCGGCCAGGACGCAGAGCAAGAGCGTCTGGAGGATAAGGAACTGGCGCGGGGCCCAGCGCACCACCGTTACCAGCAAGCAGACGGGCATCTGGAATAGCATCGCAAGCGCGATCAACCGCCACGGCCCGTTCCCCCGGAACGCCTTCCAGGCCGCGTACCCGACGACAGCGAGCAGTACGGGCACGACGACGACGGCCGGCTCGAGGAGGTTGGCGAGATACGGCCTCAGTAGGTCCAAGGACAGGCCGGCCAGTGCTCGGGTTGCCGCCGCCAGTAACATGCCTGACAGCAAGACGGTCCAGGCGATGGTTACAAACCATCCGGTCCAGCGGCGCCGGCGTCCGTCGGCCAGAAAGCGGTCAATCATATCGGAGGCGTACGCAAATGCCGCGAGAACCACGAAGACCGCGGCCAAAATAAGGGCGGGCACCTTGAGCTCGTCTGGCAACCGGTCCATCAGATACACCTCCCCGGTGGCGGAGAAAGCCCAGATCCACCACGGCAGGCTTACGAGGGCCAGCC
>Ga0126311_10000909_pt1 | contig 13905 bp, 14 predicted proteins | sample Plot61_FD_92539 | JGI IMG/M metagenome (GOLD analysis project Ga0126311, IMG submission 92539) | Serpentine soil microbial communities from UC McLaughlin Reserve, CA, USA - Plot61 | ecosystem: Environmental > Terrestrial > Soil > Grasslands | place: USA: UC McLaughlin Reserve, Lake County...
AGCGCGACCGCCATCGCGCCGACGGCGGTGGAAATTCGGTAGGTGAAGACCTCCAGTGCCAGCTTCGACGCGGGATCGTCCGAGCGCTCGAGCTCACGGACATCCCCGGAGAGGCCGGAGAGCCCTGCGAGCCCGGACTCGTGCTCGAGCGCATGGTCGAGCTCCTCGACCGTCAGCTTCCCCTCGCGTAACAGGTAGAGGAGCGCGCCCGGATCGACCGAGCCCGAGCGCGTCGCCATCGGGACTCCCTCGAGGGGGCTGAAGCCCATCGTCGTCTCGACCGAGCGTCCGCCCGAGACGGCTGTGACCGAGCAACCGCCGCCGAGGTGGCAGACGACGAGCCGCGGGAGCGGCACGCGTTCGGCCGACCATTGCACGGAGAGGCCGTGGAAGCCGTACCTGCGAACGCCCCACTCGTTGCGCCATTTTTCGGGCACCGCGTACGTCGTGGCCTCGTCCGGCAGCGTGGCGTGGAACGCCGTGTCGAAGACGGCGATGTGCGGTACGTCGGGAAGCGCCTGCTGAGCCGCGTCGATGGCCTCGAGCGCGGGCCCGTTGTGAAGCGGCGCGAGCACGGACAGCTCAGCGATCTCCTCCTTCACGTCGGGAGCGAGCAGGATGGGATCCCGGAAGCGCGCGCCGCCGTGGACGATGCGATGGCCGACGGCGTCGACCTGCCGGACGTCTGCGAGCGACTCGATTCGCGTACTGGTCTCGTCGGGCAATACGACGTCGAGCTTGAGGCTCGTCGAGCCGGCGTTCACGACGAGGACCCGCTCCACGCGGGCATCATCGCCGCTCGTTACTGCTAACGCGGCGCCTCCGCTGGAATACGCGCGCGCCGCCCGCTATGGAATTGAGGTAGCCACGGCGCTGCCGCCGGCGCGCAGTCGAAGCAGCGAGACGGCGGCGATCGCCGTCATGACGGCGTCGCTGGCGAGGCACCAGTCGCAGAACGCGCCGATCGGCACGGCTTGCGCGTAGAGAGATAGCCGCTGAATGCGACTCCCGCGAGCGCCAGGGCAAGCAGGGCTGCGTGTGCGACCTCACTGCGGAGGAACGCGAGCGCGAAGATCGCCAGGTACGTGACGAGTCCCAGCACAGCGACCGGGATTCCTGCGATCTTGGAATAGCTCGAGCTCTGGACGGTTTCGCAGCCTCCCGTCGTGCAGGAGATGACGCCGCGTGTGTAGCGCTCGATCACCAGGTACGTCGTGATGCCGACGCCGACCGCGGCGAGCGTTCCCGTCGTCACGCGCAGCGTGCGATCGTTCACGAAGCCAGCAGTTGGTCGAGCGCAGGACGCATCGCATTCGCGTCCAGAGGCGAGATCTGCAACGGCTGCAGTTGGCCACCCGTCGGCCCGGCGAAGAACGCGGGCGTTCCCGTGACCCCGTCCGCCTCGGCACGCGGGTTCGAAGTCTCGATCGCACGCGCAACCGCGGCCGAATACATGTCGAGATCGAATTGAGCCCCGTTCAAGTGCGCGTGAGTCGCGATCGATCCCAGCAGCCGTCGTTGATCCAGCCGCCGTTCTCCGGTCCCTGGTTCGCGTACAGGAGGTCGACGACGTGCCAGAGCTTGTCCTGCCGGCCCGCAGCGAGCGCGGCCGCGAGTCCCTTCTCGGACTCCGGTCCGAGGAATGCCATCCCGCGGAATTCGATCCGCACTCGCCCCGGCCGTACGTGGTCCTGGACGATCTTCAGGAAGCGCGCCCTGCGCCCACTGTGCGCAATACGGGCACTGCGGATCCGCGTACTCGACCAGCGTGACGCGTGCCTTCGGCGACCCGAGGACGTTCCCGTTCTGTGGGATACCGGACAGGAGCGAGCGAACCTCGGACGCGCCGACAACCGACCCCGGCGTCGGTGCCTGTGCGGCGACCTCGCTGCTACCTCCCCCGCGGGTCGCGATGCTCACCGTCACCAGGGCCGCCGCGGCGGCAGCCGCCGCGCCGAGCGCACCGAGATACAGCGTCCGCCTGCTTCGCCACCACGCCGGCTTGTGCGTGGGCGCAGGTGCGACGACGGGATGTCGCCTCGTCCGCTTCGCCATGTCATCAAGGGTCGCGCGAGAGGGCGGACCGGCATCGGCAAGATCTCGAAGAGCTGTCGCGGGAATACGGATCGTGCGGCCTGGTCAGCGCGGCCGGTCGAACACGACCAGGACGCTCAGGTGCTCGTAGCCGACGAAGCGGTGGTCGGCGCCAGCCGGAACGAAGGCCGCATCACCTTCGCGAAGCGCCGTCTGCTCGCCTTCGACCTCCAGGCTGCCTGAGCCTTCGAGGACGATGTAGACCTCATCGTCCGCGTGGGGCTGCTGGCGGTCCGCCTCCGGCGCGGCGAGCACGTAGACACCGATCTCGAGCCCCGGCGACTCGTGCACCGTCTCGTAGCCGCCGGCGGCGCTGGCGAGCCTCTCCTGAACGGCTCGGATCTCGAACGTGTGCACCGGCCTAACCTACCTCCGAGCCGGAGCGGCTTCGTCGTTCAAGCTGCATGATCTCTATGAACACCGCATCGCTCACCAGCGCGCACTCGGCCGCCACGAAACCTTCTCGTTGTATGCGCGTTTGAGCGTCTGGCTCGTCTTCGCAGCGGCATTCGGGACCGCGCTGGTGACCGGCCTCGGAGCGGTGCCGCTCATTTTCCTCCGAGCGCGCAGTGACGCCTGGCTCGGCGGTGGCGACGCGATCGCCGCGGGAATGATGACCGCGGCGTCGATCGCGCTCCTGTACGAAGGCGGCCGTGACGACGTCGCCCTGACATGCGTAGGCGTCGCCGTGGGAGCGCTGTTCATGATCGGCGCGCGGCGCGCCGCCTCGCACCGCCACACCCTCACCTTCGGCGCGCTTCGAGGCGCCGATGCCGTGGCAGCGCTCGCGATCGTCGGGGCGATGACGATCCACTCGTTCACCGAAGGCGCCGGTGTCGGAGTCTCGTTCGGCGGGGGCAAGACGCTGGGCTTCCTGATCGCGATCGCGATCGCCGTCCACAACATCCCGGAGGGCCTCGCCGTCAGCCTCGTCCTCGTCCCGCGGGGCACGAGCGTGACGCGGGCCGCGGCGTGGAGCGTCATCACGAGCCTTCCGCAGCCCCTCGTTGCGGTCCCCGCCTTTCTGTTCGTCGAGGAGTTCGGCTCGCTGCTGCCGCTCGGTCTCGGGTTCGCCGGCGGCGCGATGGTCTGGATCGCACTGACGCAGCTGATGCCCGACGCCCTCCGGTTGACCTCTACCCGCAGCGCCATCATCGCTGCCGCCACCTCGGCCGCGGCCATGCTCGCACTTCAGGCGTTCCTCCTAGGCGTGTGAAGGCTACGATCGGCCCACGTGAGGCGAGTCGCCGCCGTTTTTCTCGGAATCCTTATCTGCGCCGGCTCAGCCGGTGGAGCTTCCGCTCCCACCGTCCTCAAGAGCCGCGACCTGACGCTGAAGCCGAGCGGGACCATCATCAGGCTCGTCGCTTCGAGGACGAACCTCGACACGAGGAGAAAAGGGCGCGTCGCGCTCTGGTTGACGCTCTACCGGAAGGTGCGCCTGGGATTCCGGAAGGTCAAGCAGGCGAAGGTCGCGACGGGGTTCAAGCTCTCATCCCGGCTCGTGTCCCTCAGCGCGAAGCAGTTGTCGGGGACGCAGTACAGGAACACCGCCGAGGTACACCTGAAGTGGTCGATCAGCCGCTCGAGCGGTAAGCGAACGTACTCGTACATCGCCACGCCGACGCGCCTCGCGCCCCAGGACTAACACCAGCAGCGGGAACGGTGGCGCCCAACGCCTCACCTCACTACGATCGGAGGCGTGGGCAACGCATGACGGCGTCAGTTCGCCTCGGCCTGCTGGCTACCGCGGCCTCGGCATGGCTCGCGTTCGTGTCCTCCGCGCTCGCCGCCGCCTACTCGCCCTCACTGACGGTTGTGCAGAGCATCAACCGGCAGACGGCGCAAAGCAGCACGGACATCACCTACGGGCAGAGCGCCGGCGACGACCCGCTGGCGAAGCTGCAGATCCTTTCACCGCAGAGGATCGTGACGCTGACACACCCGCCCGGAACGAAAATCGGCTCCGTCGAAGGATCGCTCAGCGGCGGCATGTTCGGCGCGGTGCCCGTTCCAGTCACGGGAACGATCGTCGCCGCAAACAGCAATGACGTCGACCTGCAGAATGCGGCGGAAGCGTGCACGGGGGTCGCTGCCCATGACGCGACCTGGCTGCTGAACCTCACGGCGGCGGGCCAGTCAGTGTCGCGGCCGCTTCCGCTCTTCGTCGACGTGCTCCCGGTGCTGTACGGCGGCCAGGTCGTCGATAACGCGACAACCGCGTCCGTTGAGCTTTGCCTGCAGCCCCCATCCGCGGATTCGGGCAACAAGCTTCTGGAGCTGACGCTGCGCGTGTCCGGCGTCTTCTCGTTCGGCAAGTTCACCGATCCACACTGGACCGCAATCAATACGCCGTACAGCGGCGAGGGCACGGTCGACCAGCACGGCGCGATCGAGACGCAGGCAATCGACGAGGGCCCGGTGGACGGCTCGCTATCGGCGAAGCGTCTGACGAAGACGCGCAAGGTCGTGCACAAGCGCTACACGGACATCTTCTATTCGTACTTCGGCAAGCTCAGCGGTGAGCTGACCGTCGGGCCAGAATTCGCCCCTCAGGCGCACGTGGACATCAGGGTCGGCGACAAGAACGTCCGTTCGTCGATCACGACCAACCGATCGGACTACGCTGCTTCGTTCTCGGAGATGCTGAAGCTCTCGAAGACGACCACGTACCACGCCGTGTACGCGAAGGTGCCTCAGCCGCTTCTGGGAGCGACGTGCGAGCCCACGCTGCCTCTCGGCACGGGCGCGATGCCCTGCGGGACGATCATGGGCAATGGGTTCACCGTCCGGACCGAGGACGTAACGCTCACGAAGCCGAAGCTCAGCCACAAGCGCATCAAGCACAGGACGCGCAAGCACTAGCCGAGGCGGATGAAGAGGCCGCTGCTCGACCTATAGTCGGGTGTGATGTCGATTACGGTTGTCTTCGCCGAGGACAACTACCTCGTTCGGGAAGGCGTGCAACGCTTGCTCGAGCAGGAGCCCGAAATCGACCTTGTCAGCGCGTGCGCGGACCTGCCCTCGCTCTGGGAGGCAATCGAGGTAGAGAAGCCCGACGTGGTGCTGACGGACATCCGAATGCCGCCGACCAATCAAGACGAGGGCATTCAGGTTGCCGATCGTCTCCGTGAGACGAGCCCCGAGATCGGCGTGGTCGTGCTCAGCCAATTCGCCGCACCAGAGTATGCGCTCGCGCTCCTCGAGCACGGCGCGGACCGGCGTGCATATCTGCTCAAGGACCGCCTCGGAGACGGCGAGCAGCTCACCGATGCAATCCGTAGGGTCGCCGAGGGAGGATCCGTCGTCGACTCAAAGGTCGTCGAAGCTCTGGTAGCGGCTCGATCGAGATCGGATTCGCCGCTGAAAGAGTTGACGCCACGCGAGCGACAGACACTCGAGGAGATGGCGCAAGGAAAGACGAACGCTGCCATCGCCGCCTCGCTCGTAATAGCGGAGCGGTCGGTCGAGAAGGTCGTGCACTCGATCTTCCAGAAGTTGGGGCTCAGCTGGCAGCCCGACATCAACCGGCGCGTGAAGGCGGTCCTCCTCTATCTCGCGGAGCTCGAGGACTAGCTCGCGAGCGGGATCGTGCCCGCGAACGTGGTTCCGGTATGTGGGGCCGACTCGATGCGCAGGCTGCCGCCGATCGCGCCGAGCCGGTCCTGCATGTTCGTCACGCCGGCTCCGATGCTTGCGCGCGAAGGGTCGAGTCCGCAACCGTCGTCAGCGACTTCGAAGAGAAGCGCTCGCTCCTCCTCCCGTACCCGCACCGTCGCATTGGCTCCGCCGCCCGCATGCTTCGCGGCGTTCTGCAGCGCCTCGAGGCAGCAGAAGTAGACGGTCGATTCGATCGCCTGCTCGTAGCGACGAACACCTGTGACCTCAACCCGCGTCGGGATCGACGCCCGTCTCGCGGCGTATGCGAGCGCCTCCGCCAACCCGCGATCTTGGAGCAGCGGTGGGTACACGCCGTGGGCGAGGTCGCGAAACTCGTTCATCGCGTCTCGCGCGGCGCTGCCAAGTTCGGCGAGAATCGCCTTTGCGCGCTCAGGGTCGGAGTCGGTGAGCTGGTGCGCGACCCGAAGGTTCGCCGCCATGCCGACCAGGTATTGCTGCGCGCCGTCGTGGAGGTCGCGCTCGATCCGGCGCCGCTCGGCATCGGCTGTTTCGACGATGCGAGCGCGCGAGGCCCGCAGCTCATCGGCTTGACGCCGCAGCTCATCCAGCGACGCCTGGAGTTCCGAGTCGAGCCGCATATTGTGGAATACGAGACCGAGCTGCCTCGAAACCTCGGCTAGCACCGTCTCAACGTCGACGTCGAACCGCTCGGCCTCACGTGTGCCATCGACGAGGAGTAAGCCGTAGAGCTGCCGCGCATGTGTGATCGGGGCGATTCGAACGGGCGCGTCACCACGACCTTCCAGCAGCCGGGGTAGCCAGACGGCGATCCAGGCCCGGCCCGACACGCCGGCGCCCGCCACCACAGGCTCCTCTGCGGCCGTCAACCGAAGCGTGGCGGGCCCTCGGTCGGGGTCCGATACGAGGCGCTCGAGCGTTCCGGCCGAGGCCGTCCAGACCTCTACCCCCTCGACCCCGAGCGTGCCTCGCAGGGACTCGGCCAGCTGCAGCAGGAGTTCGTCGAGCGGAACCGAGCGCGACAGCCGTCTGCCGAGCCCCCGAACGAGCGCGTCCGGCGCCTCGCGCCGCCCGTAGAGAAGACGGTTCGTGAAGGCGACGAGGCCGCTGCGCGAATGGACGTAGAGCAGCGCGGTGATACCGGCCGCAACCATCGAGAGCAAGACCAGCGTCCGCTCGTCGTCGGTGGGCGCACGACCGAGGGCGAAGACGACCAGAAGGTAAACCGCCGCGACGACAGCGGTGAGACCAGCGACCGAGATCGCTCGAACGGCTAGGCCGCCGATCGAGCCTCGAAACCGTTTCGATCCCTCGAGCAGGAGCGCGAGCGGAATCGGGATCGTCGCGACTGCCGCGATGTGAAGCAGGTGCGGCGGCCACCCGATCAGGACGTGCAGGGTGAGTCCGACGAGCACCAGCTCTACGAAGGCGGCGACCGCGAGCGCGATCGAATCGACCCGCCACTCCGGCCCACGGCGGCCGAGGCGGTAGCGAGACATCACCCCGTTGACTCCAATGGCGCCTGCGACTGCGGCCTCTATCACGAGAGGCCACATGGCCGAGGACGGCCGGCCCGTCCAGACCAGCACGCCGACGCCGCCTGCGAGAACGTACGCGGCCGTCACCCGAAGCGCGAAGCCCCGCCTCACAGACGCCGTAGGCAGAGCGAGCAGGACGTGCATCGCTGCCGCCGGAAGCAGCGCCAAGCAGAGCGCCTGCACGAGCGCCAGAGCGTCGTCTCCGGAACGGTCGGCCGCGATCGCCGACGCCAAAGCCGCGGCGCCCGCCAGCGTCGAGAACCACAGGGCGAGGAACCCAAGATGCTCGTCGCCTCGCCGGCGACGCAATTCCGCGCCTGCGACAGCCCAGACAAGCGTGAGGCCGACCCAGACGAGGCTTTCGCCGAGTCCGCCGGCCCAGCCGTCGACGGCGCCGACGACCGCCGCGCCGACGCTCAGCGGCGCGAGCGAGAGACTCGTAAGGCGTGAAAGCGGCGTCAGCCGATCTGTCGCAGCTCCCGCCAAAGCGCGCTCAACCGTTGTGGCCACTTCACTCCGCCCTCAGGACGACAGCCGGTCGCGTTTTCGCTGCGATATGAGCTGGGACAGCCGCAACGACGTGGGCCAGCAACACAGCGGCTGGGAAGACCAGGAGGATCAGGAGGCCAGGTGTGACCGGCTCGGGTACGAAACCGACCTCGCCCGCGAACAGGGTCCACGCCCATCGTCCGGCGGCGAGGCCGAGCGGCGCCCCGAGAAGAAGCCCGACGGCCGCAAACGTTGTCGCTTGCCAAGCGACCGTCGCGACCACCTGGCGCCGGTCGAAGCCAAGCGTTTTCAGGATCGCCAAGTCGCGTCTGCGCCGGCGGGTTGCCACCAGGAGCACGTGTGCAAGCGCTGCCGCAGCCAGCGCGACGAGCAGCACCGTGAGAGCGAATGGAACCTCCTCGAGGCCACCCAGGTCGACGACATCGGACGGCACGGGTGGAGGCGGGTCGGCGAATCGCCGCTCGTACCGCGCGAGCGTAGCCTCCCGATCGGCGCCAGGCACAAAGCGAAGCTCGACCAACGCGCAACAGTTTTGGGGTATCTCGGGGTAGATCTCCCTCAGTGCTCGAAACGTGATCGAGCCCCCCTCTCCGAGCTTGGGCGATGTCTCTCCACCGACGACACCGCGGCCGACTACTCGCATTGGGATCCCGTCGTCCTCCGAGCGCAGTTGCCGCACCTCGACCACGTCCTCGAGCTGAACATCAAGCGCATCGAGGGTCTTCGCGCCGAGGAGGATCTCGCGCGGCCCGGCGGGAGCGCGACCCTCGATCACCGTCGGGGAGACGGTGCCCTTTAGGGATTCCACCGCGCGCACGGGAACCTCGCGGCCGTTGACGCGTACCAGGGCGCCCTCTGTGCCGAGCGCGGCGCCGCTGATCGACGGGTCGCCCTGGAAGCTCGCCGCCAGCTCTTGCCGGTCGTAGAGGCCACCGTAGTGAATCGTGTAATCCCAGTTCTGCCCGTACAGGCGCGGTGTCGTCAACAGTCGGTTGAGACTCGCCGACAACGTCAGCGCGGTCACCGCCACAGCCACCGCCAAGATCCCGCCGGTAAGGGTGGCGCCGACCGCGACCGTCGTTCCTCCTCGCTTTCGCGCTAACGCCAGCCGGACGCCCATCACGATCGTGACCGGCGCACCCCAACGTGCGAGCGTCTCCGCCGCGGTCGTCCGCGGGCGAGCTGCGTCGCTGCGGGGCTCGGCCTCCGAGGCACGCGCGACTCGCGCCGATGCCAACGCGCCGGCGAGCAGCACCGCGACGACAACGGTCCCGCCACCGAGTGCGAGGACAAGGGGGTCGATGGCGAACCCTGGCGCGGGCTCGAGCTCGCGGGCGCGCCCGATCGGCGTAAGCGGGGAAAGCGCGGTCGCAACACCGACGGCGATACCGGCGGCGAGCACGGCGATCGCCCCTCCACGAGCCACGCCGATCGCGAAGAGCTGGCGAGAGGTCATGCCGACGGCACGCAGAGTTGGGTGCATTCCCGCTGCCTCGTCGGCCATACGAGCGAGAGCCTGTGCGACCAGGACAAATGCCAAGACCGCGCCGAGCAGGATCGCGAGCCAGAGCGCCCGCACCTGCAGATGAATCGGGCGTTGAATCTTGCGGGCTTCGTCGCGTTGCACGTAGAAAGCGCCGCCCGTGAGGTCGTCGACCCTCGAGCGAAACGCGGGGACGTCGGCCGCGCCGCGGCGCAGTCGAACCAGCAGCCAGCCCGCACTGTTGCGTTGCTCGGTTTGATGGGCGCGGAAGAAGGCGGGCGTGAGCCTGACGACACCGCCCGGATAGTTCACCGTGTCGGTTGCAGCGTTGATTCCAACGACGCGTAGCTCGACCAGCGTCCCTACGCGTATCCGTTGGGGATCGCCCCGGAGGTCAAGGTCAACCGTCTCCCACGAGTGGAATACACGCACGGGAATGACGTCTCCGGTGTCGACGCCGAACGTCTCTGCCGCCCGGGAGTCCACGAGCGCCTCGAACATCCGCCGCGGATTCGGGGCGCGCCCCGCCAACAGCTTCCACCGGCGCAGCGTGACTCCGTCTCGCCCCTCGGCACTCATCTCGAGCTTCAGCGCTCGCGGGCCGACCGGGCGCAGGGGCCTGTTATTCGCGTCACGCGCAACGTATGCAAGGTTCGCGAGGTACGCGCTCGTCTCCACCGGCGGGAGCCGGGCAATCTCGCCGCGGACGCCCTCGTCGCCCTCGGTGATGATGACATCCGGAAAGCGATACGCGGCGAGGTGCCGTGCGAGCGCAGAGTCGGTGCGGCGCGCGCCGGCGGCTGCTGCGACGATTACGCCGCAGCCCAACCCGGCCGCCATCGCGACCGCGAACCAGCCCTTCCACTTATTCCGGAGCTCCGTCCGGAGACGCATCCAAACCGCCGTCATCTCAATCCTCCACCCACTACGGCGAGTGGCGCTCCAAACGCGGACGCAACGATTCGGCCGTCTTGCATCCAAAAGACACGATCGGCGGCTTCCGCCACATCGTCGTTGTGAGTGACGAGCAAGATCGTCTGTCCGTCGGCGTGCAGGCGCCGGAAGAGCTCGAGCACCTCGAGCCCTCCCGCAGTATCGAGCGAGCCCGTGGGCTCGTCTGCAAGGAGGAGCGTGGGCTCGTTCACGAGCGCTCGCGCGATCGCCAGTCGCTGGCGCTGGCCACCGGACAGGGCACCGGGAAGGTCCCGCGCCTTTCCGCCTAGGCCAAGCAAGTCGAGGAGGTCGTAGGCCCTCGACTCGGCGCTCCGGCGACCCGTCCCCGCGACGAGGGCAGGCAGGACGACGTTTTCGAGCACCGAGGCGTCGTCGAGCAGGTTGAAGAACTGGAAGACGAGGCCGACGTGGCGCCTGCGCAAGTGGGCAAGCTCCGTTTCGTCCTTCAGCGAAAGCGTTTCCCCGGCGAGAACGATGTCGCCGTCACTCGGGATATCGAGGCCGGCGACGAGGTTGAGCAGCGTCGACTTGCCACAACCCGAAGGGCCCATGACCGCGACGAACTCTCCCGCCGCGAGCGCGAGATCGACGCCACGCAGAGCGCGCACGGGGACACCATCGGACGCGAACGTCTTGTAAAGGCGGACCGGCCTCAGTACCTCGGTCGCGCCGGCGGTCGAGAGAGGCCCGGGGCCAGCCATCAAGACACTATGGACCCCTCGCGGCTAAGTAGGCAACCGCGCCACCCATGCCGTCCAGACGGTGGTTACCACCCCTGCGGATTCTCGGGGTGCCCCGGTTGTCGCGCCCGCATGCGAAACCTAGCGTGGGCGGCATGAGTCGAATCCGCCTCTCATCCACTCTCACCACCGTCGCGGTGCTCGCCATGATCGCCGCGGGAGCAGTGGGAGCCGGCACCGGCCACGGACCGCAGCCGCTCCAGCGCTGGAGCAAGAGCGACCGAAGCGCCGCCAACTTCATGGTTGCAATCGTGCGCCAGAAGATCGGCGATCAAAATGAGCTTGCCTGGCAGCAGTTGTACCCCCTCCATCGGGCGGTCGCGCCGCTCGGCATCTTCATCGCGTGCCAGAGCAGCATCCCGTTTCCAGGGACGCTTCTGCAGGTGAGGGCGCTGCGCGTCGTCACCGAAAACACCCCCGTTGCCGGGGTAGCGACATCGCTCTCGAGCAAGGCGATCACCCTTCGCGTGAAGGTGCGCGTCGACTTCTCCCCTCGCCCGCTCGTCGTCCTTACGACGCTGCATGCGGTTCCCGTGCGGGGTCATTGGGCTTGGATCCTCAGTGCAGCGCAGTACGGCGCGTACAGCGCCGGCGAGTGTCCCTAGACCCAACGCGTTCCGCCGAGAGTCGCTTCCTCCCCGTGCGGCGTCCGGCTCGTTCTAGCGCGTTCGCGCTGGAGAAGCGTCCGTGCCACGGGTTGTCTGCCGCCGGTTGCGCCGCCGCACCTTGCGAATCGTCTCCTCCGCCCATCGCACGACTGCGTGGTTTCGTTCGATGCCAAGTTGGATCGCGAGCAGCGAATAGAACTCGTCATCGTTGTCGGCCAGCGTCTCGGCGAGATCCTCCAGATCGAGAATCCGTTCACGAGCCTCGTCGCGACGTGCTTCCAGAACGTCGATCAGCGCTTCCTGCGACAAATAGTTGCCGTAGGCAACCTTCAGGAGTGTCGCGTCTTTGAGCGTTGACGGAATCTCGTTGGTGAGCCCGTCGCGGAGCGCTCGCTCTCCGGCCGGCGTGATCGAGTAGAGCTGTTTGTCCGGCGAGCCGGACTGTTCGACCAACCGAACCGTGGCGAGCCCGCGTTCGACGAGCTTCGGGAGGATTGCGTAGACCTGCGTGCGTGCGGTCGTCCAGAAACCGCCGGCACCGCGGTGCACGGACTTGTTCATGTCATAGCCGGAGCGCTCGCCCCACGTCAGCATTCCGAGAACCAGACACTCCGTGCCCGTCAGGCGATCTCGCTCACCCTTTGATTCCCCGGTCGAGCTCACGGGAGCGGCCCGACGCGAGAGCGGAGCCAGCCGATCATCTCGTCGAAGAGGCCTGGCGCGAAGCGCCGCGACGCGCCGATCTCTGTGTTGAGCCCGTTCGGCGTCTCGAGAAGGGAATGACCGGCACGCGGAAACACGATCGAAGTGAAGTCTGCACCAGTCTCAGACCGGAGACGCTGAATGATCGCGACGCTCCGGTGAGTTGGGATGCTCCGGTCTTCCGCGCCGTAGACCCATAGGACAGGGATCCGGAGCGAGCGGATCGACGGGATCGGGTCGAAGCCGCTCGGGGCGGTCTCGCCGAGTTGGGCTTCAGCCTCCGAGGCGGTCAATCCGCCTACCTCTCCGTCGTTGGTCAGGTCGGAGTAGAAGCTTTCCTCGCCGACGGTCACGGTGGGGCCAACACCGATGACGGCGAAGGCAACCGGTGCTCGGCTTGCAGCGAGCGGAATGATCCATCCCGCTTGGCTCGCGCCCCAGAGTCCGATCCGTCGCGCATCGACGTCGGGCTGCGCAGCCAGAAAGCGGACCGCCGCCTCGGCATCGCGCGCTAGGCGGTCTATCCCCGTCTCGGTGGCTCCTCCGGGATAGGCGCCGCCTGACTGACCGACTCCGCGCTTGTCGTACGCAAGCACAGCGATCCCGTGGATCGCGAACCAAGCCGCGAAGATCTGGGACCCTGCGCGCGACGCGCGCCCCGAGCCGTGAACGATCGCAATTGCGGCGTGTGGCGCTGCACCCTCCGGGAGCGTCAGCGTTCCGGCGAGGGTCGCGCCCCCTGCGCGGAAGCGAACCTCCTCTTGCCGGAACGGGACGCGAACGGCGCGTTCACCCGACAACCTCAAGGTGCGACCGTCGGTGGAAAAGACAACCTCCCCTTCGACCGGATCGGCGATGCCAAAGGTCGAGCCGACGCGATATCGCGTGGCGCTGCTTCGAAAGAGGCCGTGGATGTCGCCGCTGGCGAGATCCACGAGGCGGAGTCCGCCCAAGTCGACGATGCCGATCGTTCGTCCCGACGGAAACCGGTACGCGCCCGGAGCGCTCTCCGGCAGTGGCGCGGCGGTTGAACGCGCGAGCCCGAACGTTCCACGGACCGCGCCCTGAACGACCGTGCCCGAAATCGACCGCGGCGTGAGCTTGCCGTCGAACGCGACGCTGCTGGGACGGCCGGGGAGTCGGAAGCGAACGTGATCCCGGCGCCGTTGTACAGGCACTGAGCGAACGCCGGAATAGCCGCCCGGCAGAGCGACCAAGGCACGACCGCCGTCGAATGCGATCGCCAGGCGAACCGGTTGGGCCGACCGTGGAAGGTGATAGCTGCCGCGCCATGACGCCGACGAAGGCGTGCCTGACGCAGCGCGAGCCGGCGCGAGCGCCAGCACGAGAGACGCGATGGCGAACCCCATTACGCAAAGAGCCGCAGTAGTCCGTCCCAGACTCCTTTTGGCATGCTTGTTGTTCTTCATGGCGCTATATGATAGTACTAAACGGACTATGAAGTTGCTAGTGCGCATCGCCGCAGTCATCTCCCTCGCCACCACAGGCGGCACTGCCGCGAGTGCGCATTTCGACGGGAGCCAACCGTCCGACGCTCAAGTCACCCGCTCGTACACCGACGCTCGGGGAGAGGACACTGCTGCGGCCGACATCGTCGATGCCCTGTTGGACAGCGA
>Ga0126311_10000910_pt1 | contig 13903 bp, 14 predicted proteins | sample Plot61_FD_92539 | JGI IMG/M metagenome (GOLD analysis project Ga0126311, IMG submission 92539) | Serpentine soil microbial communities from UC McLaughlin Reserve, CA, USA - Plot61 | ecosystem: Environmental > Terrestrial > Soil > Grasslands | place: USA: UC McLaughlin Reserve, Lake County...
CGTCGCTGGAGTGGGCCACCTCGTGCCCGCCGCCGCGGCACAACTTCGTCGTCCTGCCCCGGATCCGCTCCGAGCGCCCCGCCTTCGACCTGCACCACCCCGACGTCGCCCACCACGACGCACCCACTCCGGACCAGAACGTCCTGGACAAGGTCTTCGGCGAGCCGGACATCGAACACGAAGGCACCGGCCAGGAGCCACCACAGGCACCGGGGCGAGGCCGGCGCCGCTGATGCACCGCGACACCGTGTCGGAGCGCCCTGACGGCTTCCCGGTGCTCGTCACGGACCAGCGGATCACCGCAGAGGACGTCCGCAGCCTGGACGACGAGGAGTGACCCGCCTCCTCGTGGCGCTGGCCTCCGGCGCACGCCACCACAGGGGCGCGCACGCGTCGCGGGCAGCAGGCGGACTTCCGCTTCGCGACGGGACGCCCTAGCTCTGCGCGAGCGCGGCGACGAGCGTCGGGCTGAGCGGCAGCAACGGGATCAGCGTCGCCTGCAGCGCGTGGTAGACGTCCGGCTTGCCTGACCAGGTGCCGGAGGAAGGGCGGTTCTGCGGGTCCAGCTCGTGGTGCCACGACCCGTGCTCGCGGTCGAGCAGGTGCCGGTCGGCGTACGCCCACCAGCGGCGGTACCACTCGTCGTATTCGTCGTCGCCCGTGGCGCGCACCAGGGCCGACGCTGCCCCGAGCCCCTCCGCGAGCACCCAGTGCAACCGTTGGCGCACGACAGGACTGCCACCGAAGTCGACCGTGTAGACGAAGCCGTCCTGCCCGTCGACCGCCCAGCCATCGCGGATCGCTGTGGCGAACAGCGCGCGGGCGTCGTCCACCAGCCAGTCCGGCGCCGAGTCCCCCAGAGCGGCGCGCAGGTGCAGGCACAGCCGCGACCACTCCAGCAGGTGGCCGGGGGTGACGCCGTACGGGCGGAAGGCGTGCGCCCGGTCGTCGGTGTTGTACTCCGGCACCGGCCGCCAGGACTCGTCGTAGTGCTCGGGCAGCCGCCAGCCGTGCTCGCGCGCCGACCCGTGAATCAGCAGCTCGGTGATGCGCAGGGCTCGCCGGCGCCACTGGTCGTCGCCGGTCGCGTCGGACGCCGCCAGCAGCGCCTCGACCGTGTGCATGTTGGCGTTCGCGCCGCGGTACGGCTCCAGGTCGGTCCAGGTGCGGTCCCAGACGTCGGCCATCGCGCCCCGGTCGTCGTCCCAGAACCGCTCGCCCAGCACGGCGAGCGCCTCGTCCAGCAGCTCCCGGGCGCCGGGGCGGCCGAGAACGGTCGCACTGGCGGCCGCCAGCACCACGAAGGCGTGGCTGTACGCCTCCTTGGTCGAGCCCGCCGGGCCGTTCGCGTCGACGGACGCGAACCAGCCCCCGTGCTCGTCGTCGCGCAGCCGGCCCTCGAGCGCCCGCAGGCCGTGGTCGACGAGCGCCGGCGCATCGTCGTCCCCCAGCAGCGCGGCAATCGCGAACACGTGGGTCATCCGGCAGGTCTGCCAGGTGTGCACAGGCTCGTCCAGCTGCGGAGACCCTGTGTTGTCGAGCATCGCGAAGCCGCCGGACGGGTGCACCGACCCGCGCGCGAAGCCGATCAGCCGGTCGGCTTCGTGCAGCAGCCGTTCCGCGGCGGGCTCCGGCGGGACGGCGGTCAGGGCGGCCCGAGGGGCGAGTGGTGTCATGCGGCCTCCGCTCCAGGTGGTGGCGGTCAGGCTAGCCGTGCGGCGGGGTGTCAGCCGTTCGAGGCCACCGCGGCCGATGCGGGCCCAGACCCCTGCGTCATTCTCGGAGGATGGCGTGGGTTCGAGGAGCCGCTTGGCCTCAGCACGGGACGGCCGCACTGCGTCGCGCCGCCGTCCGGTTCGCCGACCGGGTGCGGCGCCGCGGCCGAGCGGCCGCCTGGCGGACGATGCGGCTCACGGTGCCCGCGGTTCTGGCCTACGTCGTCGCCCGGGTGGTGTTCCCGCACACCCAGCCGCTCACCGGCCCGCTGACCGCGCTCCTCGTCGTCCAGGTCAGCCTGTTCGCCACGCTGACCACCGGGCTGCGCCGCGTGCTCGCGGTCACGTCCGGCGTCGTGCTGGCCGTCGTCCTGTCCTCGCTCGTGGACCTCACCTGGTGGAGCCTCGGCACGATCATTGCGCTGGCGATCGTGACCGGCCTGGTGCTGCGGCTCGGAGAGCACCTGCTGGAGGTCCCGATCAGCGCGATGCTGGTGCTGGGGGTCTCCTCGGCCGGGTCTGCCGCGGCGTCCCGGGTGGTGGAGACGTTGATCGGCGCGGGGGTGGGCGTGGCCGCCACCGTGCTGTTCCCACCGCCGGTGCAGACCCGCACCGCCGGCGAGGCGGTGGAGCTGGTGGCCGTGCGCATGGCCGAGGTCCTCGACCGGGTGGCGCGCGAGCTGCCGGAGACGACGTCGGCGGACCAGACCAACGAGTGGCTGGAGGAGGTGCGCCGGCTGAGCCGGTACGTCGCCCGCGCGGACCGGGCCCTGAGCGAGGCGAGCGACAGCCGCCGGCTCAACCCCCGTGCGGTGGGCACGACGGACCGGCTGCCGATGCTGCGCCGCGACCTCGACGCCCTCGAGCACAGCGGCGTCGCGCTCCGGCAGCTGTTCCGCGCCGTGTCGGACGCCGTGGGCGGTGGGATGACGGAGCCCGGCGTCGACCCGGCAACGGCTGGAAAGGACGGCAATCCAGGTGCCGCGGTCATGCCTTACGACGCCGACGTACGGGCCGCGTTCGCCGCGCTGCTGACCGAGATCGCCACGGCGCTGCGCGCCTTCGGTGCGCTGGCACGGGTCGAGGCCGACGCAGGCCAGCAGACCGCGGCGGTGAAGCTGGCGGCGGCGCTCGAGGCCCTCGGCGAGGCGCGGGCCATGCTGACCGAGCTGCTGCTCGTCGACCCGCACGACGACCGCACCCAGTGGGAGCTGCACGGCTCGTTGCTCGCCGCCGTCGGGCGCGTCCTGGGCGAGCTCGACCTCGCCGAGCGCGACCGCCGACGCGAGCAGTGGCAGCGCCAGCTCGGCCAGCGCTCGCGCACCGCGCAGGCGGTGGGTCGGCTGCGCGACACCTCCCGGCAGGTGGCCGAGGTACCCCGCCGCCAGCTGCGCCGGCGCGACGCCCGCTGAGCCCTCCCGTTTGCTCACGAGCAACGCCGTTGCTCCCGAGCCACGCCACGATCCGCGCCCCGGCGCCCCGACTTTGGCGCTCCTCGTGTGCAACGGCGCTGCTGGTGTGCACGTGCCGTTGGCGGGTTCGGGCGGCTACGGTGACGCCAGCGGCGACAGGAGTGGTGATGCTGGGACTTCCCGAGGGCGTCCGGGCCTGTCTGTTCGACCTGGACGGCGTCCTGACGGACACCGCCAGCGTGCACACGGTCGCCTGGAAGACGATGTTCGACGAGTATCTGCGCCGGCGCGATGGCAAGGGCTTCCAGCCGTTCGACGCCGAAGCGGACTACCGCCAGTACGTCGACGGCCGCACCCGCCAGGACGGCGTTCGGGCGTTCCTGTCCAGCCGGGGCATCACCGTGCCGGAGGGCGCTCCGGACGACCCCCCGGACGCCGATACCGTCAACGGTCTCGGCAACCGCAAGAACGAGATCTTCCTCGAGCGGGTGCGCGAAGACGGCGTGCGCGTGTTCGAGGGCTCGCGGCGCTACCTGCGGGCGGCCGTCCAATCGGGTCTGGCGACGGCGGTCGTCTCGTCCAGCGCGAACACGGCCGACGTGCTGGCAGTGACCGGCCTCGCCGAGTACGTGCAGCAGCGCGTGGACGGCGTGACGATCCGCGAGCGGCACCTGGCGGGCAAGCCTGCGCCGGACTCCTTCCTGCATGCGGCCGAGCTGCTCTCGGTCCACCCGCGCGAGGCCGCAGTCTTCGAGGACGCGCTCGCCGGCGTCGAGGCCGGGCGGGCGGGAGGCTTCGGCTTCGTCGTAGGCGTCGACCGGGTCGGGCAGGCGGCGGCCCTGCGCGAACACGGAGCCGACCGTGTCGTCTCCGACCTGGAGGAGCTGTGCACCGATGATCACTGAGAGCTGCTTCCCGGTCGAGCCCTGGCAGATTCGCGAGACCAGGCTGCAGCTGGATCTGCTGGCCCAGTCGGAGTCGGTGTTCGCGCTGTCGAACGGCCACATCGGCCTGCGCGGCAACCTCGACGAGGGGGAGCCCTACGGGCTGCCGGGGACCTACCTGGCCTCGTTCTACGAGACCCGGCCGCTTCCTTACGCCGAGGCGGGCTACGGCTACCCCGAGGACGGCCAGACGCTGGTCGACGTCACCAACGGCAAGCTGTTCCGGCTGCTCGTGGACGACGAGCCGTTCGACATCCGGTACGGCGAGCTGCGGTCCCATGAGCGGATCCTGGACCTGCGGGCGGGGACGCTCGAGCGCCGCGTGGAGTGGGTCTCACCGGCGTCACAACGAGTGCGGGTGACGTCGACCCGGCTGGTGTCCTTCGCCCAGCGGAGCGTCGCGGCGATCGAGTATGTGGTGGAGGCGGTCGACCGCTTCGTCTACGTGACGGTGCAGTCCGAGCTGGTGGCCAACGAGGACCAGCCCACGCCGTCCGAGGACCCTCGGGTCGCTGCAGCCCTGCAGTCCCCCCTGGAGCCGGTCGGCCACGAGGTGAACGGGGACGGCGCCACCCTGCTGCACCGCACCAAGTCCAGCGGGCTGCTGATGGGCGCGGGCATGGACCACGTGGTGGACGTCCCGGGTCGGGTCCAGGTCGAGACCGCGGCCGGGCCGGACTGGGCCCGCACCACCGTGACCTGCGGCCTGCGGCCCGGGCAGCGGCTGCGCATCGTCAAGTACCTGGCGTACGGCTGGTCCGGCCTCCGCTCGCGGCCGGCGATCCGCGACCAGGTGGCGGCGGCGCTCACCGGCGCCCGGTATGTGGGCTGGCAGGGCCTGGTCGACCACCAGCGGGCGTACCTCGACGACTTCTGGGACGCCGCGGACGTCGAGGTGGACGGCGACCCCGACCTGCAGCAGGCGGTGCGCTTCGGGCTGTTCCACGTGCTGCAGGCGAGCGCGCGGACCGAGCGCCGCGCCATCGCGGCGAAGGGACTCACCGGTCCGGGCTACGACGGGCACGCCTTCTGGGACACCGAGGGCTTCGTGCTGCCGGCGCTGACATACACCTGCCCTTCCGCCGCCGCGGACGCCCTGCGCTGGCGGCAGTCGACCCTGGACCTCGCCCGCGAGCGGGCGGAGTGCCTGGGCCTGCGCGGCGCGACCTTCCCGTGGCGGACCATCCGTGGGCAGGAGTGCTCGGCGTACTGGCCCGCCGGGACCGCCGCGTGGCACGTGAACGCCGACATCGCCGCGGCGTTCGAGCGCTACCGCGTCGTCACCGGCGACCAGTCGCTGGAGCGCGAGTGCGGGCTCGCCGTCCTGGTCGAGACCGCCCGGCTGTGGCTGTCGCTGGGGCACCACGACCGCGATGGGATCTGGCACGTCGAAGGCGTGACCGGCCCGGACGAGTACACCGCGGTCATCAACGACAACATCTTCACCAACCTGATGGCCGCCCACAACCTCCGCACCGCTGCACAGGCTTGCGCCCGCAACTCCGAGGCGGCGCGCGCGCTCGGGGTCAGCACCGAGGAGAGCTCGGCCTGGCTAGACGCCGCCGACTCGGTGCATCTCCCGTACGACGAGGTCCTCGGCGTCCACGAGCAGTGCGCGGGGTTCACGCGCCTCGCTGAGTGGGAGTTCGAGGACCGCCCCGAGGAATACCCGCTGCTGATGCACGCCCCGTATGTCCGCCTCTACCGCTCCCAGGTGATCAAGCAGGCCGACCTCGAGCTGGCCATGCACTGGCAGGGGCACGCGTTCACCGCCGAGCAGAAGGCCCGCAACGTCGACTACTACGAGCCGCGCACCGTGCGGGACTCCTCGCTGTCGGCCTGCACTCAGGCCGTGATGTGCACCGAGGTCGGTCACCTGCAGCTCGCGCACCACTTCGCCTACGAGGCGGCGCTGATCGACCTGCGGGACCTGCACCACAACACCCGCGACGGACTGCACATCGCGTCGCTGGCCGGGGCCTGGATCGCGCTCGTGCAGGGCTTCGGCGGGCTGCGCGACGACGAGGGCGTCCTGGCCTTCGACCCGCAGCTGCCGGACGGCATCGAGGGGCTGACCTTCCGGCTGCGGTGGCGTGGCGCACGGCTCACCGTCGCCGTCAACCACAGCGCGGCCACGTACACGCTGAGGGACGGCGAGGACGTCAGCCTGGCCCTGCGGCACGCCGGCCAGCAGGTGACAGTGACGACGGGAGAGCCGGTGGTGCGGCCGTTGGTCAAGCGCGTGCCGCTGCTGCCGGCACCGCAGCAGCCCCCGGGTCGCGAAGCCGCCTCCCGGCCTGACTGAACAGCGCGCCTGGCTGAGCATCGGCGCGCGCCGGACTGTGCACCGGGGCGCGCAGTCCGGCGTCACGGCGCCGCCGAGAGCACCACCTGACCGTCGGCACGGAGCACCTCGACCCGGGAGATGCCGTCCCGCCGCAGCGAGGTGGCGGCGGGGACCCTGAGGGTGCGTCCCGCCACGGCCCTCCAGGTGGCCACCTGCTGCTGCTTGCCGGCCCGGTCGCTGACGACGAGGGCGAAGCCGGAGCCAGGTTGGTAGGGCCCGGTGGCCGTGGCGTAGGCGCAGGTGAGCTCCATCCTGGTGCCCCAGGCGACCGACTCCATCCGGACCGCGGCCGTGATCGGCTGCCGGCCCACCGGACGCAGCACCACGGGCGCGGCAGTGGCCGTCGCAGTCGCGGTCGGCCTGGTGGTCTGCTGGGCCTGCGGGGTCGGGCCACCGGTCCGCTCCTGCACCGTGACCGCGACGACGACCACGGCAGCGGCCGCCGCCGCCACGGCCAGCCCGGTCCCCACGCGCCAGCGCCTACGGCGACGCTGCGCGTCCTCGGTGACCTCGCCCGCGCGCTGCAGCAGCTCGGGGAGCAGGGACGATGGCGGCTCCAGGTCGTCCTCCGGAGCGGAGGGGTCGTCGTGCTCGCGGCGCGCGGCCAGCCGGCGCACCTGCTCGGCCGGCACGCGGTCGAGCAGCGCCGGCAGGTGCGCCAGGTCGGCGACCGCGCGGGCGCAGGCGGGGCACCGCTCCAGGTGCACGGAGAAGTCCGCGGTGTCCTGCTCGGACAACGCGCCGAGAACGTACGCGCCGGCGTGGTGCTCGAACGGGTCCGTGCTCACCTGCCGATCCGCCGCACTCACCCCTGGACTCCCATCTCCTCGAGCACGAGCCGCAACGCCCGGAGGGCGTAGTGCGTCCGCGACTTCACCGTCCCCTCCGGGATGCCGAGGCGTCGCGCGGCCTCGGCAGTGGTGCACCCGCCGTAGAAGCACTCCACGAGCACCTGGCGGTGGGGCACGGACAGCCGGCGCAGGGCGTCACCCACCACCCACGCCTGCAGCACCCGGTCGGTCTCGTCCTGCACCGAGGCCGAGTCGGGAGCGTCCGCCCAGAGCACCTCCCGACGCGATCGGGCGGTCCGCCACTCGTCGATCACCAACCGCCGCGCGACCGTGTACAGCCACGCCCGGGTGGCGCCGTGCGAGGCGTTCAGTTGGGCGGAGGACCGCCATGCTCGCAACAGCGTCTCCTGGACGACGTCCTCGGCGCGCCCGCGGTCACCCCCGGTGAGCGTGAGCGCAAAGCGCCACAACGCGTGCACGTGCTCGTCGTGCAGCGCCTGGATGTCGTCGACCTGATCGTTGGTCAGGACGTCCCTCCCCGTTGAAGGCCCCTGGTCACCCGGCGACCACTGTGCCGCCCTCGACCTTCACCGGGAAGTCCGAGAGCGGGCGCTGCGCCGGGCCGCGCAGCACCTTGCCGGTCAGCGCGTCGAACTGAGAGCCGTGGCAGGGACACTGCAGCTTCGCGCCGGACGGCGCCACGGTGCACCCCATGTGGGTGCACTTGGCGCTGAACGCCACAGCCTTCCCCTCCGACGGCTGTGCGACGATGATCGGCTTGCCGTCCGGAGCCTTGGCCGACACGGCGCCCCCCACCGGCACCGTCGACAGCTCGACCAGGTCACCTCCCGCACCGCCCGAGCCGCCACTCGCGCTGGAGCTGCTCGGGCTCTGGGCAGGCGCCGCGGAGTCCCCGTCGTCGCCGCCGCACCCCCCGAGCATGGCCGCGGCGGCCAGCGCCCCACCGGCCGCGAGCACCGGCCGGCGGGGAACGCCCCCGAGCTCTCCCCCGCTGACGGTCACTCCTCGGTCCCCGTGATGCCGATGAAGGCCTTGGCGTTGCCGTTCGGGTTGAGCATCACCACGGGTGCGATGCAGCGCTTGGGCACCTTGACCCACGCCTTGATCCGCGCGTCGCCGGACCGGCTGAACGGCACCTGCCGAGTCGTTGCCACGACTTCACCGTTGCAGGCCAGGCTTGCGGAAAGCTTGGGAACCGGGTTGACGTTCTGCATGTCCGGCGGTGGAATCACCAGGCCCTCCACCCGGACCTCGAGCCGCCCGTCGGTCCGCACGCGTGCGCTGCCGCGGTCGATGACCCACGGAAGCCCCCCCGGCGAGACACCGAAGATGTCATCGTCGCTCGGGAGGCTGCCGGCGATCGGTGCCTGAAGCAGGGTGCGGGCCCGGTGGTGGGAGGAGTGTGAGTCGTGGGCCACGGCCGACGACGCGGGAACCAACGAGGCCGCGGCGACGGCGGCGAGGACCATGGAGCGACGGGTGGGGCGCATGGGTCGACTTCTCTCGTCCGTGAGGCCTGGCTGACCTCCTGCCTCCTTGACGGAGGACCACGCCCGACGGTTCAACGGTGGGTCACAGCGGTCCACCGGTCGCGACGCCTACGACCACGCATACGGCGCGGGGACTCCTCGCGCTAGCGCCCCTGCTCAGGCTCCGGCAGCCGCCCACCGGCGGGCAGCTCGCTGCCGGCCGCCACCTCAGCAGCCCGCCCGACGAGGGCGATGTCACCGTCGCCGCCCACCGAGGCGCGCTCGCCGACCACCACACCGTCGTCGAGGACGGCCCTCGTCACGGTGGCGCCCGCCCGGACCCGGACACCCGGCAGCAGCACCGAGTCGACGACCCGGGCACCCTTCTCGACCACCACGCCGGGTGAGAGCACGGACCCTTGCACCGAGCCCGCGACGCGCGTGCCACCGGACACCAGGCTCTCGTCCACCTCGGCACCGCGCAGGATCCGCGCCGCGCTGTGCCGGCCGCCGCGGGTGTGCACCTCCCAGTCCGGGTCGTCCAGGTCGAGCGGCGGCTCCGGCGACAGGAAGTCGCGGTGCGCCTGCCAGTACGCCTGCACGGTGCCGACGTCGCGCCAGTACCCGCCCAGCGGGAACGCCCACGCCTCGCCGTCCTCCGCCTGGGCCGGCAGCAGCGCGTTCCCGAGGTCTTCCAGGCCCTCCTCGCCGGCGTCCCGGCCGAGCTGGTCGAGACGGTCCAGCGTGTGCGTTGGGCTGAACACGAACACCTCGTTGGTCGCCGTGGTGCCCTTCGGCTGCTCCGGCTTGTACGCATAGCTGCGCACCCGGTCGCCGTCCACCTCGACGATCCCGTACCGGGAGGCCTCCTCGGGGTCGACCTCGGTCGTCACCATGGTGACCTCGCCGCCGTGCTGAAGGTGGGCATCGACGACGGCCCGGTAGTCCAGCTTGTAGACGGCGTCCGCGCTCACGACGACGAGCGCGTCTGCTTCGAAGTCCCGGATCAGAGCCGAGTTGCGCCACAGTGAGTCGGCCGTCCCGGAGTGCCAACCCTCGCGCTCGTCGCCGCGGTACGGCTGCAGCGTCATCAGGCCGCCGGTGGTGCGGTCTAGGTCCCACGGCCGGCCGTTCGCCAGGTGCACGGCCAGGGACGTCGGGTTGAACTGGGACGACACCCAGACGTCGGACACGAGCGAGTGCTCGCAGTTGCTCAGCGGGAAGTCGACCAGGCGGTACACACCGGCGAAGGGGACGACGGCCTTCGCCCTCCGCTCGGTCAGCAGCTCCAGCCTGCTGCCGGCGCCACCGGCAAGAACGAGGACGAGGACGCGGGGGACGGTCATGGTCGTGGGTCTACCAGCCCTGCGCCGGTCCCGCATGGGCACGCCGCCTGCGCGATCCTGGCCGGATGAGCCACGGGACGGCGGTGGTCCGGGTGACGCAGGAGCTGCGCTTCCTGCTCGCCCCGCGGAACCGCCACGGCGAGGTGCGGGTTGCGCTCGACGGCACGTCGTCGCTCGGGCATGTCGTGGAGTCCCTCGGGATACCTCGGACCGAGGTCGGCTCCCTGGCCGTCGGCAGGCACGAGGTCGGTGTGGCGTACCGGCCCAGGGACGGCGACGTGGTGGACGTCCGGCCGGTGCGCCGGCCGCAGCCGGTGACCGCGCATCGGTACCTGCTCGACGTCCACCTCGGGGCGCTGGCACGGCGGATGCGACTGGTCGGCGTGGACACCGCCTATCGGAACGACGCGGACGACCCGGAGCTCGTCGAGCGGGCCGCGGCCGAGGGCCGGGTTCTGCTGACCCGCGATCGCGGGCTGCTGCGCCGACGGGTGCTGATCGCCGGTGCCTACGTCCGGGGGGACCGAGCGGACGACCAGCTCGCCGACGTACTGGACCGCTTCCGGCCGGACCTCGCTCCCTGGACCCGGTGCCTGGAGTGCAACGGCGTCCTCCAGGCCGTGCCGGTCGACCGCGTCGCGCACCAGCTGGAGCCCGGAACGTTGCGGACGTACACGGACTTCTCGCGGTGCCCGGGGTGCGGACGCGCCTACTGGCGCGGAGCGCATGCCCGGCGGCTCGCCGCGGTTGTGGACCGGGTCACCGCCGGGCGTGCGCGCTGACCCGGCAGACACCTGCTTCCCCGGCGACCGCGGGCGGCCGTCGTGCTCGCGTGGAGTCCGGCCCTCGCAGCCGGGACTGAACGGCCCGTGGGCCCTGCCGTAGTGAGGGCCATCGCCAGCAGAACGCTCTGCCGCAACGCCCTGCGCAGGACGTAGCGGCCGAGGAAGCTCACGGCGACGCCGTCAGGTCGGCCGTGGTTCGGTAGGCGCCCGCATGGTGGACCAGCGGCGTGTGGGGCCGGGTCACCACCGCCTCCACGATCCGGGCCACCAGGATGTCGTGGTCACCGGCCGTCACGCGTTGCTCGATCTCGGCCTGCAGGTACGAGGGTGCGTCGTCCAGCCGCGGATGGCCCTCGGCCGTCCGGGACCAACGGGTCGGCGCGGCGAACCGGTTGATCCCGCTGGTGGCGAAGCGGTGCGCGAGCCCGGCCTGCTCGGCGTCCAGGAAGTGCACGAGGACACTCCGCGTCGCCGCGAAGGTCGGCCAGGTGGAACCACCGCGCGAGATCCCGAAGGACAGCAGCGGCGGCTCGGCGGCGACGGAGGTCAGCGATGTCAGTGTGAGCCCCGCGGGGCCGTAGCCGGCGTCCGCGGTGACGACGACGACCCCACCGGGGTGGTTGCCGAAGACCTGCCGGAAGGTCGGGCGGTCAATGCCACGGGCGGGCGCCGGGGCAGGGCTGAGCGCCGGGGTGGGGCTGACCGCCGGAGCAGGGCTGAGCGCCCGGGCAGGGCTGAGCGCCGGGGCAGGGCTGAGCGCCGGGGCAGGGCTGAGCGCCGGGGCAGGGCTGAGCGCCCGGGCAGGGCTGAGCAAGGACATGGCTGTGCCTTTCCGCGCAGGAGGGAACGACGCCGCGGCGGTCGGGCGCACGCGGTGCGGGACGGTTGAGGCGGGGCGCGACGGGCCCCACGGCCTACTGAAGAGGTGGCGCCGAGATCAGCGCAGGCAGGCCGGACACGACGCGCCGGCCACCCGGCACAGGTCGATGTGGCGACGGCAGGTGCCGCGGTAGGGGGCCAAGACGGTCGTGCCCATGCTGTCCTCCATCGGTCCTGGCGTTAGCACCCGCACCCGTGACCGGGGGGTTGCTGCGACGTCGACGAGCCAGGTCTCTCGGTCGCTCCTGATGGTGCGTCGACGCTAGCAGCGCCCACCCGACCGTTCTCGTCATCCATCGGACTTCTCACATCCCGAGACGGGGCGGGGCCGACGGTGTCCTACCGCTTGTCGAGCAGCAACCTCGCGGGGTGAGCTGTGACGTCGGCTGAGGCCCGATCGAGGCGACGACCCGTCCCCTGACGTGCGCGGTTGCCTCGATCAGGCCCGAGGCGCAGTATCCGAAGCGGTTGTCCGAAGCGGCTCTCCGAAGCCGCCCTTCGAAGGAGGCCGATCCGATGAGCGTCGAGGCTGTGGGCTGTGAGGACGCCCCGTCACCGAAGGCCCCGCGGTCCTCGCGCGTCGGCCTGATCGTCCCCAGCTCGAACACGACCATGGAGACCGAGCTGCCCGAGCTCTTCGCTCGGCAGACCGCGGCGAGCGGGCACCGCTACACCTTCCACTCCGCTCGGGCGACGATGAAGCGGGTGACCAAGGACGAGCTCGACGCCATGGTGAGCCGGGCGGCCGACTGCGCGGTGGCCGTCTCCGACGCCGACGTCGACGTCATCGCTTACGCCTGCCTGGTCGCGGTGATGGCGCAGGGTCCGGCAGCGCACGTCGACTCCGAGAAGGTGCTCGCCGAGGCTGCGGCCGGCAACGGTCATCCGGCCGCGGTGGTCAGCAGCGCCGGTGCGCTGGTGCGGACCCTGCGGACCATCGGGGCCGGCCGGGTCGCCGTCGTCACTCCCTACCTGCAGGCGCTCACTCGGACCGTGTGCGAGTACATCGAGGGCGAGGGGGTTGAAGTCGTCGACGCGGTCAGTCTCGAGGTCGACGACAACCTCGCGGTGGGGCGGCTCGACCCCTCCCGGCTGCCGGACATCGCTCGCGGGCTGCGCCGCGAGGGCGCGGACGCCGTCGTCCTGTCCGCCTGCGTTCAGATGCCGTCCCTCGCCGCGGTCCAGCGGGTCGAGGACGAGCTTCGGCTGCCGGTCGTGACCGCCGCCACCGCGACCACCTTTGAGGTTCTGCGGGCGCTCGGCCACCAACCCGCCGTTCCGGGTGCCGGACGGCTGCTCACCGGAGAGCTCTCGCGCTGACACGCGACGTTCGGGCGCCCGGCGTCCTGGCCACGAGGGTGCGGTGTCCCGACCTGCCGGGGAAGGCGGGCCGGGACGCCGCACCAGCCGGCACGGGCGTGCGGACGCCGACCGGTCGGTCTACGGTCGCGCCATGACGTCGGTCCACGACCTCGACGACGAGCAGCTGCGGGCGGAGCTGGAGCGGACCCGAGACGCGTACGCCGAGTACGTCCGGGACGTCGGAGAGCACCCGACGCACTCGACGCGCGACCTGGACGACGGGGCGCGCCGGCACCTGGACGTCCGTGAGGAGCTCGATCGGCGTGCGGCCGGCCACCGCGACGTGCCGCTGGACCGAGACGCCGGTGGGCAGGCGGGTGGCGGGCACGTCGACCCCGCCGAGCTGGAGGCGTCCCGGCAGGCGTCCTACGACGACGCGGGTAGCCCGGACACCGCAGCCGCCTGGTCGGTCTCCGGTGGCTCCGGCAGCGGCGGGTACGGCAGCGGTGGCGGCGGGTCGGACACCGGCGGATCCGGCGGCGGCTCCGACGGCCGCGGGGGCAACGGCGGATCCGGCGGCGGGAAAGGCGGCCCGAATGGCAACGAGTCCGGGGCCGACGCAAACGAGGACCTGCCGGACAAGCTGGACCCGGGCGAGATCGAGCCCTACGCCTGAGGCGCCCCACGTCTGACGACCTGCGGCTCAGCCCTTGAGCCGCACGTCGCTGCGGCCGCGACGCGCTGACGAGGGACCGTCAGCCGTGCTTGGCCAGCGTCGCCCGCAGAGCGGCCGCAGCCTCGCGCGCCGCCCGTGCGGCGCGTTGCTCGGCCCGGTGCGCGGTCGCCGCTTCGCGAGCGGCCACGACCGCGTCCTGGCGCGCCTGAGCCAACC
>Ga0126311_10000912_pt1 | contig 13899 bp, 4 predicted proteins | sample Plot61_FD_92539 | JGI IMG/M metagenome (GOLD analysis project Ga0126311, IMG submission 92539) | Serpentine soil microbial communities from UC McLaughlin Reserve, CA, USA - Plot61 | ecosystem: Environmental > Terrestrial > Soil > Grasslands | place: USA: UC McLaughlin Reserve, Lake County...
CGAAGGCCGTTTCGAGACCCTTCATGATCAGCTCGCCGTTCGGGCCAAGCGCCTTCACAATCTTCGCGCGAATCTGCGCCCACGTAATACCGAGCACGCTCAAGGCGAGTTTGCCGAACTCAGGCAGCGTCAGCGCCTTCGGAATGTAGACGCCTTGCAGCGATCCCGTGAGCCAGTCGATAAGTCCCTTCTTCAAATGCGTGAGGAAGTTCGCACCGAAGTTTGTGAAGCCAAGCTTGGCGGCCTTCACAAGATTTCCGACAAACGGCAACGGGTTCTGGAAGATGCTCTTCATTGCCGAGCCGGTCTGCTTCACGTAATCAAGCGCGCCGGGACTCACCACGTCAAACACGATCTCGAGCAGTTTGAACATCGCGTCGACGCCCCAGCTCACAAACTTGCTGATGAAGCCGCCGAATACGGCAGCAAGCTTCGCGAACGCTTTAGGAACGAGAATGATGTCTTCGAGCGTGAGCGCTTTAAATGCTGACAGAAATAGCGTCGGAATCTCGCTGACGAAACCGATCAGTTGCGAAAGCGTGGTCTGGAACCACTGCCACGCACGCGGAATCGCGTTCGCCTCCTGCATCTTCTGCCAAACATCACCGAGACCGATCATCTTGAGTAGTGGCCCAAGCAATGTTTCGGCACTGCGATCGACCGATTCGCCTGTGATCGGATCTTTACCGAGCACGCCCTTCAGCAGGTTGTAGCCTTCAGTGCCTTCCGCAAGTTTTGCGATCGGTTTGAGAATCGCGTCTTTGACGATCTCGATAATGCCGGTGACGAGGTTGATAGCCGTCGTCTTTATCTGATCGATTGGGGCAGTGAAGATTCGTTCTGCGCGTGCCCATGCAGCGCCGGGGTTCAGCAGATCACCGGGCAGACTGAGGCTGCTGATGAATTCGGTAACGGCAGACTTGATTGCGGAACCGGTGAGGCCGAGCGCGTTGATCTGTTCTTCGACGAAGGCACCGGCCTTCTCGAAGACGCCGTTGTTGTCGAGCGCCTGCGTGACGAGCCCGCCCCCAGGCATGATTTCGACCATCGCGCGCAGGATATTCGCGGCGCTGCGATCGACGGGGCTCATGTTGATCGGATTCACGCCGAGCACGATCGTCAACATGCGGAAGCCGGGGATGATGTTCGCCTTGCCCGCGAGCCAGTCGAGTGGATCGGGTATGCCGAGATCGATACCAAGCAGTCCCTGTGGTCGTGGTGATGTGCGCTGTTGCACTGTGAACTTGTCGCCACGCATCACTGCCGAAGACGCGCGCTCGGCTTCATGTTCGAGCGCATCACCGTGACTGGTAGTGAAGTGCTGCAACACTGCGCCACGGCTTTGTTGGACCACGTGCGCGACTTCGTGCGCCATCAGGCGCAAGTCGGTTGGCGACTCGCCTGGTCCAAGAAAGATGTTGTGCCCGTAAGCAAATGCGCGTGTGTTGAAACTTCTGACGGTGAGTTGCGCACGTGCATCAGTGTGAACGCGGATCGGTGTGAGGTCGACGGAGAAGCTGCGCGACAGCGGACTCTTTACTGCAACAGGAAGTGGCGCGCCTGTGCCCGTGATCGTTGTTGATTCGAGTTTTTTGAGCGTGTGGTCTTTGAGTACCTGGCTCGCCGGACGACCCAGCGTGATCGTTGGCGGCGCGACGTCAGCGGGAGGTTGGACGGTCTGAATAAGAGCATTCCGTGTTTCGCTCTTATTCATGGTGAGGCTCACACGTGTAGAAGGATTCTCCCGCAGCGGCGTAAAGGCGCAAAGCCTGCCAGGCTCCAGGTGCGGTGTTCTTTGCGCCTTTGCGCCTTTGCGTGAGACGTTCTTCGATTCAGCAGACCTGCGCGCAGGCTGAGCCGCAGTCCGGTTCTCAACCGGGGCCGGAGCTTTTGCAGTTGTGCGTGGCGCAGTTGTTGACATTTTAGTTATTGATGATTGTCGACGTTTCCGCCCTGAATGTTTGCGTTACCTGAACGTACCCGAATGTTTATCGTGAAGCTCTCAGCGAGATAGAGCCGGGCCGCATGCTGGAGAATCTGCGGGTAGTAGATACGCTGGAATTCATCTACGCTAACTCCAAGGGCCCTTGCGGGCGGGGTCGACATGACAGGAAACCACCGCCGAAATACACGCATGGGTAAATCTCCACGCTCTCCGATCATGGTGAAGATCCAGACGCCGATCCCATCAAAGTACCGGGGCTGTATCCTGTCGCGGAAAGTTTCACGTATCCAGTTTTCAAGCAGGGCGGGCCCGTTATTTTCGTAATTACAGATGACCTCGTAACGCACCACGAGTCGTGGGTCAGGAAGCTTGCCACGCGGTCTGAGCTTATCCGCAACGGAATCTTCGAATGTGCCGAAGCGGGCGTTGGTGGCTGAGGAGATGGCGGCAAGATTCGCCGCAACAAATGGCCCGCCAAGGTTGTGGGGCAACAAGTGGCCATCTTGATATCGAGGCAGCAGATACTTGCCGGCGGCCGTTCCTCTTGGCACCCGCGGCTGGTTTCTGAGAACGGAGTTGAAGGTTAGAGGATCAGCATACACCCGGGTCGCACGCCCGAAACTCAGGCCAGCGGCGTAGAAAGTCGTCGGTCTCGGTATTTCGTAGTCCTCAAACTTGATCCCGTAGGTCCGGGCAAGGGTAATGAGATGCTGGGCGATGGCGGCGACACCTGCCACGGCACGGACGTGACGATCGTCCGGGTTTGAGATTTGAGCGTATTCGCCATCGAGTCGCTGTTCCAAGCGCTGGACTGCGGCTAAACTTGTGGTGAGTCGTTCACCTTGCCGTCGGATCTCGGGATCCTGCGACGACCTCCAGAAAGCAGCTTCTTCAGTTAACTTTTCGCGGAGTTCCTTGCGGCGGCTGGCGATGAATAGCCGAAGCGTGGTCCGATGTCCCACTGCTTCAAGGGTATGGTTTGCACCCTCCAGAGAGACAGGGGTCGTAACCCTGTCGTCCGAAATCTGCTCGCGCGTAGCGCCACGGCGGCTGAGTAGCCGCCGCGCCTGCGTGACGATCCAATCGACCACTCGATCCAGCGCGCGGTCGATAGGGGCGCGGATGCGGTTGACGACTCTGATGACGGCGTCGCTGACGCGGCCGAGTCCCACCAGGCGCGCGAGGAAACTGATCACAAGCGTCAGCAACCCGGCCATCGTCTGCTCGACGCGGTTCGCGGCAGCAGTAATATTTCCGCTCGCGATCGCTGCCATCGAGTCGATGAACGACATCGCCACCTGTGTGATCTGGCGCAGTCGTTCGATGAAGAACATGACTGTGTTGTAGATCGCGATCACGGCCTGAATGAACGCGCCCGCGGGATTGAGACTCGTGACGAGCCGCGTGATCGCTGCTGTCACGATCCGATCGCGCACGAAGGTCATGACTTGCTCCATGACCATCTCGCGTAGATTGGTGATACCTTGCTGGATCTGTTCCCATGCGGCTGCCGGACCTTGCGTGACGAGAGTGACCACGAGCTGAAAACCGGTTTCGAGCACGCGCACTGCCGTCTCACCAATCGCGCGCACCAGCTTCGTGCGAATGTTCTGCCAGGTGAGGCCGAGTACGCTCAGTACGAACTTGACGATCTCGCGAAAGTTGAACCCTTGCGGAATGTAGATGTTCGCGCCGCTCATCGCGCCCGTCAGCCAACCGATGAGTGACCCGCGCAGGTGCGTGAGGAAGTTTGTGCCAAACTGGCGAAAGCCTTGAATTCCCGCGCGCACAAGGTTTCCGATAAATCCAATCGGATCGCGGAAGATCGTGCGCAACGCGCTCGTCGCACGCCGGATGTAAGGCATCGCGAGCGGCGCCAGCACTTCGAAGATGATTTGCAGCAGGCTGAAGACCTGCTCGCCCGCCCATGAAATGAACTGGCCCACAAAGTTGCCGAAGACGCTGCCCACTCGCACGAACGCGCGCGGCAACAGGACAATGTCCATCAACTCGAGCGAGCGTAGCGCCTGCACGAACAGAGTCGGAATTTGAGAAACGAAGTTGAGGAGCCCGCTAAGCGCGCCCTGGAACCATGCCCACGCACGCTCCACCGCACGCGCACGCTGAAGGTTGGTCCAAACTTCTTCCTGCCCGATCAATCGCATGAAACCGCCGATGAGTGTTTCGGCGTTGCGCGGGACGGCCTCACCCGTTATCGGATTGCGGCCGAGCACGGCAATCAACAGACCCCAGCCGCGTGTTTGGCTGGCGAGACGTGCCAGCGGCATCAGGATCGCGTCTTTAATGAATCCGACGATTCCCGTGACGAGCCTTCGTCCGAGGCTGATGATGCGATCGATCGGCGACGTGAAGATGCGAACAGCGCGATCCCAAACACCACCGAGATTCAGGATGTCACTGGGGCTTAGTGACGAGATGAACTCAGTCACAGCGTTTCTGATCAGCCCGGCAGTCATGCCGAGGGAGTTGATCTGCTCCTCAACAAAACCACCAACGCGATCGAAGATGCCGTAGTTGTCGAGCGCTTGCGTGATTAGCTCGCCGCCGGGAATGAACTCCACCATCGCGCGCAGGATGTTCGCTGCGGTACGTGGCACATCGGCACCGTTGACCGGGTTCATGCCGAGGATGATCGTCAACATGCGGAAGCCGGGAATGCTGTTCACGCGGTTCGCCAGCCACGTAAGCGGGTTCGGCAAGCTGATACCGAAGAGTCCCTGCGGTCGCGGCGTGGCACGTTCCTGAACGTTGAATTTGTGGCCGCGCATGGCGGCGGCGGAGGCGCGTTCGGCTTCCTGTTCGAGCCTGTCGCCGTGACTGGTGGTGAAATGTTGCAACACGACGCCGCGGCTCTGTTGGACCACGTGTGCAACTTCGTGTGCCATGAGGCGCAAGTCAGTGGACGACTCACCAGGACCGAGAAAGATGTGATTAGCGTAAGTAAACGCACGCGTCTTCAAACGTCTGACGGTGAGCTGTGCGTGGGCGTCGGTGTGGACGCGAATGGGAGTCAGATCGATGGAGAAGCTGCGCGACAGAGGGTTCTTTATCGCGACGGGCAATGGCGCGCCGCTGGTAGTGGTGATCGTTCTCGCGTCGAACTTGTTGAGCGTGTGATTGTTGAGTACCTCTCGTGCAGAGCGGCCTATTGTGATCTTGGGCGGCGAGATCCTGGGGGAAGGATTCTCACGCAGCGGCGCAACGGCGAAAAGGAAGTCCGGGGTTTTCCGTTGCGTCTTTGCGCCGTTGCGGGAGACATTCTTGCGAACAGGCGGGACCACCGGTCGGTTCTGTGCCGGAGCCTTTGGAATAGCCGTGCGTGTAAGTGTTGCCGACATTTCCTAATACAGCTTGACCCACTTATTGTTCTTCAACTTTTCGACCGTATCGTCGCCGATACCCTCTGCACCCGTCAGATCGTCGTAAGTGTGAAACGGACGACCGAGTTTGTTTCGGAGTTTCACTATCCGATCAGCGAGTACTGGCCCTACGCCTTCGATCAAGTCGAGTTGCGCTCGACGCGCCGTGCTGAGGTTCACTTCTACATGCACGGTCCCGATCGCCACGTCGGAGGGCAAGGTGTTTGGAATCTCCTTGTCCTTGATCAGCGAGGGACCATCCTTTTTCCAAGTGCCATCGCCCTCCTCGAGCTCGACAGCGTTTATCACCATCTTCTCGGGAAGCTCACCCTCTTGCGGGATGTGCTTGCGGGTGCCCTGTTTGCCCTTAGCTTTGACAGTGAAACGAACCACCTTGCCCTCACCAATCACAGCTTTTTTAATGACGTGCTCCGCCTGCTTCTCCATTGTGGTGTTGCAGGAGCCTGTGATTGGCACAAGGTTTCTATTTTCGCCTGGTCCATGCACATGATGATTGAGCAGGTGCCCGCGAACATACTCATGCGGGCGTTGATTGACGGCTACCCAGAGCTTGGTCTCCTGGTGCGGCCCGCTACCTGAGAGACCGCCGGGATCGATACTCAGCGGGTTCGCCACCATCTCGTTTCCAACCTGATCACCGGTAACAGTCCTCGTACCGAAGTCCACTTTGGTTTTGGGCACAGCGCTAAGACCGGCGGTGGCGAGGTTTGCGGCGATGATGGTGAGCGACTGCATGATCTCCTGGCCGGCGGCCTGGCCGAAGCTGTCGCCCTTTTCGTCCTTTATTTTGTTGATCTTTTTGGCGTGAGATTCGATCGTCTCAATTGCTTTTAGCTTCGCCCCTTTAGGACTTCCCCTGCGCAGCGTGCCGATAACCTTTTCCAGAATCTGTGGCGTGCTCTTTACGATCAGCTTAGCCGATTTTTGCTCGCCCTCCAGGTACAAGTCGTGCGGCTCCTTGCCGATCTTGAAGGCCTTACGCATCTTCCACCACTGCACTACTGCCGTCGCTCCAGTCTTGACCGCACTCACGCCTTTGCTGATCAACGCCTTCGCCTTCGTCGCGATCCACTTCGCCACTTTCCGCAACACGTCGTCAACCTTCGTGCGTATCTTCTGAATCGCATCACGGATCTTCGCGGTCACGCCGCTGAGACGAAGCAGAGCGGCGAGAAAACTAATTACCAACGACAAGCCACGCGCGAGTCCTGCCTCCATCGCTTCCGCCGCCGCGCCGATATTGCCCGCTGCGATGTCGGAGATCGAACTCAGAAAGTTGCTGATCATCTTCATGATCTGCTTCGCTTTCTGGATGAAGAAAACGACGATGTCGTAGATGCCGATGATGGCTTTGATAATTCCCGCGCCCGGAATTAGGAGACTCGCGATCCACTGGATTGCCTGCTCGACGATCTTCTGCTTGATGTAATCCTTGATCGCGTCAACAAACGCGTCGCGCATCTCAGCAGCCATGTCTTTCAACTGGTCCCACGCGGCCATCGGACCTTCGGTGATCAGCACCTTGACGAGCGTGAAAGTCTTTTCGAGACCGGAGACGACAGGCTCAGTCATCACATCCACCATGTGACGGCGAATGTTTGCGTACGAGATACCAATCATCTGAAGCGCAACGCCGATGATCCCTCTAAAGTCCCACGTTTGCGGTAACTGGAGTCCTTCGAGCGATCCGGTGAGCCACTCGAAGAGCGCGTCTTTAAGATGTTTGAGGAAGTTCTTGCCGAAGTTTTTGAAACCGGTGATGGCGGCGTTCATCAGGTTCTTCACAAACCTGATCGGCTGCGTGAAGATCGCCTTCAGCACAGCGACGCCCTTGTTGATGATGCCTTCGATCTCCGACAGCGAGAAGCCAAACTTCTCCAGTGCCCACGTGAAGAACTTCTTCGCAGCCCACAACAGCAACTTGCCGAGTTTCGCGAGCGCACCCGCCATCGCCTCTTTCATCTTCTCGATCTTCTCGTCGATGGCTTTGATCGCGGCGGTCTGCTTGTCTTTGAGCTGGTTTTGTAAATCTTCTTCTTTCTTCGCGATGAACTTGTCCATCTCGTCGAGCTTCGAGTTCATCTCCTCGGCGGCTTTGTTGCCGATGTCCTTGAGACTCGGCCCCAGTTTGTCGACGTAGTCTTTGATCTCAGTGCGTGCTTTTTGTAGCTCGTCTTTACACTCCTGAATCACCATCTTGTTGTCGGCAGTGATGTCTTCGACGAGCTTGTTGATAGTGGAGACAAACTTCTCGCGATTGCGATCGAAGATCGCTTTCACTCCCGGCAACTCATCCATGCCGAGCAGCCAGTCTTTGGCTTTTCTGGCCCAACCAAACACGCCGGAGTAACGATCGGCCTTGAATTCTCTCAACTCGCTGTTGACGTTGTCTTCGAACTGCTGTGTGGCTTTAGCGTTGCCGTCGTCGAAACGCTTCATGGACGCGGTTTCAAGATCCGCGAGCTTCTTCTTAACTTTGTCCTGCGCGGCGGTGTAGATGCCGTTGATCTTCGCGGCGACTTCTTCGCGCTTCTTCTCGAGCGAGCTCTTCGCGTTTTTCTGTTTTTGACCAGTGGCACCGAGATTCGTCTTGCGCCTCGTGTTCATGTCCGCGCGCTTCTTCGAATCTTCCTGTTTTAGATCGTTCTCGACTTTCTTATTTTGGTCCTGCGCGAACTTCTGCACCGCGAGCGGCTCGGTTTGCGCAGACTTCTCCATGCCTTTCTTCTCTTTGTTAGCGACAGCGAGGTCGCCGCTATCGACCATGTCGAGCTGCTCCTGCGTGACGCCTTCTTCCTTCAGCTTGCTGTCAGCTTCACTGGTGAATTTGGATAGGTCGGTGTGTTCTTTTTGCAGCGGCGCGATGCCGTCTTTTCCGAGATTGAGGGCGCTGGTGCCGGGTGCGATCTCGGGCGGCGGTAATTGTTCGGGTTCAAACTCACGCGGTGCGGGCGGCGGCGTGTGGCCCATGTCCTGAAACGTCGAAACGACGGCGCTTTTGTCCACCTGGACTACCTTCAACACTTCAGCGCCGGTGTGTTGTGCTTTCTTGTCGCGCTTGAAGTTATCAACGTCTTCAATCGACTTCGGAACGTTGTCTTTGAGTGTCTCCTGGAGTGTCTGTTTGCCTTTGCCCGGATCGACTTTGGGCGCGGGACGATCGCTGACGACGGTGACCTGACCGGAGTTGCTCTTCGATTGTCCTTCGCTGTCGGGAATGACGACCGCTTGTTCCGACTGCGCGCGTTTCTCGTCAGCGCTGTCGTGCTTCTGCTGGTTTTGTCGCAGTTCATTCAACTTGCCAAACCCTCTCGCGACGACGGGCGCGGCCTTCGTCGCAAGATATTGCGCGACTTTGCTCGTACCTACAGCTTTCATCATCGCGCTGGCTGCGCCGCCGCCACGCGCAGCCTTCCCTTTGCCGCTGCCGGGCTTCTTTTTCGGCGGCGGCTTGAGCTGCGTTTTCTTGTCTTCTTTTTTGTCGAGCTTCTTTACGTCGGGGACGGGTTGAGGCGGTGGTCCTTTGCCGATCTTCTTTTGGGCGGCGAGTGCTTCGGCCTCGAGCTTTGCGGCTTCTTCAGGCGTGATGTCTTTCGGCAGCTCAATAATCTTGCCGTCGTGAGTGCGGAAGAGGCCTTTGCCGAGAACGCCACTGAGACGCACCGCCGGTGGAGCGGTAGATGTTGATGGCGTCGACATTGAGGGCGTGGGAGTAGTTTGACGCGCAGGCGGCGGCGAACTCGCGGTCGGTTTCGTTGTGCGGATGTTTGCCGAGATAAATGTGCCTCAACTTGGAAGAGGTCAGTACCACCCGCGATAGCGGGTGGGTGCGTCAGCGCTCCCGCACCCACCCGCTACCGCAGGTGGTACTGACTGCGTCCAACAAAGATCTCTTACCGTCCTTGGAAAAGGTCCAGTACGAGCAATAGAACAAGTCAGGAAGGGGGGCTTGCCCCCGCTTGCGGCAAAACAGCGGGGGCAAGCCCCCCTTCCTGACTTGTTCTATTCACGTTTCGCATTTCAGTTCCGACGCAGGGGACAAACGTCGCCCGCCTTTCGATACTCGCGCTCGATCGCGTCGCCGATCATCGCGGACGTGACGATGCCGCCGTCTTCAAGTGCAAGCAGCGACGCGTGCAGCGCAGCGTTTTTGATCTGCCCACCGGAGAGCACGCAGCGCCCCGCCACTTCTTCCAACAACGAATAATCGATTGCATGATCGGGTGGTAAGTGAAGCTGCCAGATGGTCCAACGTTCCGGCGGCGAAGGAGGCGAAAACGAGATCACGACATCCATGCGACGCTGGAACGCGTGATCGATTCGCTCGCTCGCGTTTGTAGTGACGACGAGAATGCCTTCAAACGTCTCTAGACGTTGCAGCAAAAAATTCGTCTCTAAGTTGGCGTAACGATCGTTTGAGCTTTGAACACCAGTGCGCTGTGTCAGCAGCGAGTCGCCTTCGTCGAGCAGGAGGATGACGTCGAGCTCTTCGGCGCGCGAGAGGATCAGATTTAAGTTCTTCTCTGTTTCGCCGATGTATTTGTTTACAACGCTCGAAAGATCGAGGCGGTAAACATCCATCTGGAGAGTTGACGCGAGCAAGCGTGCGGCGAGAGTTTTGCCGGTGCCGCTGCTACCACTGAACAGAGCGCGCACGCCCGCGCTCGCTTTCGTGCCGACTTGCGACTGCAAATGCTCGCGATGGCGACAACGACTGACGAGGTTTTCCAACTCGCGCCTTGTTTCTCCACCGACAGCGAGCTGTGTCCAGTCGCCCGATGCTGACAAACGGATCGCGAGTGCATCGAGAACCTGGCGGTTCAACGAGCGAGTCGCGCGTTGTGCATCTGCGAGCGTGATCTCGGTGCGCTTCGCCAACGCCGCATACGATTCAGCCAGCCGCGCCACGCGATGAATGTTTCCCGAAGTGATCCGGAAGCGCTCGCTGACGGTGTCAGGATCGCGGAGTTTGCTTTCGTTACACGCGCGCTGCCAGTGTTGCTTACGCAAGCTTGCATCGGGCATGTCGAGAGTGATCACGAGGGCGCCTTCCGCTCCCTCGCCACTGACGCCGCCTTGATTGCCAAGGACGATGCCGCCCGGCGAGTTGCACGCAGATAGACGTGGGATCTCGATGCTTTCGCGTGGCTCGAGATCGAGCACGATCACTGGCAGTGCGTTGAGTGCGGTAGCGAGTGGTCCGGCGACGCGGAAGCGTTCATCGTGTGGACCGGTGATGCCTTTGATTTCGAGCAGTCCGAGATTGAGCTCGCGTGCAATCGCGCTAAAGATCGTGCGCCGGCCGTTGCGATAAGCGCCACGCACGATGAGCGTTTGCGCTTCGCCGGCGCGGAAGAGCCCGGGGATCGCGCGCACTTTTTCATGCACGTCCTGCGGCAGGATAAGATCGTCCATCCCCGCCAGCTCGACCGGCTTGCGGTAACGCATGCCCGGACCCGGCACTTCGTTCAGATCGCCGCGCAACGCATCCCACAACGCGCTCGGCACTTCCAGCGCCCATTCCAGACGCGGCGACTCCGGATTCGTGACGCGCACTAAACCGAGCTCGCGCATCTGCCGCAGGTTCGCCCGCGCATCGCGCCAGTGTGCTTCATCGCGTCCCCACGTGTTCAGCAAACTCGGCGTTGCGCGATGCTGGCCAGGCGAGCCCTGCATGGTTTCAAACACCTGGCCGAAGCGTAGATCTTCTTCAATCAGACCAACTGTCGTCAGCAGCATGAGCGCGGAGTGGTCCAGGCCAGCGGCCTTGCGGACTGATTGCAACGGCAGGTGACCCGTTGCTTTGTCTTCCCACGCTTGGAGTGACTCGAGCCACCACGAAACCGCTTCAGTTGAATGGACACCGGCGAGACCGCCGTCGGCGAGCTCATTGTTGTAGCCGACGAGAAATGGGAACTCCTTGAACGCCGATTCACTCGAGCCGTACACCTGGACCACATGATGAAAGAGGCTAAGGACGGCTCCATAGAAGTAGAGCTTGAAGTGCTCAGCCGGAGTCGGCTGTAAACCGTCGAATAGATTTTTTCGCATCTTTTTAGTCATAGTGAAAAGCGATGAATCTGCCGGCAGCGGGAACCCAGCCGGGATTGCGATCCAGACCTGAGAGGCGTAGTTCGATGGGATGATCGGCGAGGGAGAAAAAGACGTCGAGATGTGTGGGGGTGATGGTTACTTTAGCGTAATGATGAAGGAGGATTTGTGCCAGAGAATCTTCGGTATCGAGGCCCAAAGCCAAAACTAAGCGCGCTTTTATATGGGGGAGCAGGTCTGTTAGCCAGGTTGGTTTGTTGACAGGATTTTCAAGATTTACAGGATTTTCATGATTCTGTACATCTTGCAAATCCTGTAATCCTGTCCAAATAGGGTCGTCGAGATCGCGACCTCCATTGATTTCACTACCAACAATCATCACAAAATCCCAAATGCTCAAGTCGTCGTGAAACTTCTCAACTGGGCTCATAAAATCACTATAGATTTCCAGGAAGATCGCGAGGTTGATCAGGTAGAAGAGTCCGCCAAGTTCTGTTTCAATCGTGAACGCTTCGATCGGCACGCTTTGACTCAAGAAAGCTTCTGGCGCTGGGGGTTCAACAATAGGCTCACTTTCAGTTGCAGGCGGCGGCTCACTAATCGGTGTGACCGTTGGTTCAATCGCAACCGCAGGCTCTTCGTACGTGAACACCGCGTTTGCAATCTTAACCGCGGATGACGCGGATCTTTGGCGTGGCGGGTCCGTTGTGAGTTCCACTGGTGGCGCCTGAATCGGATTTACGCTGATCAGAGCCAAGGTTTCGGAGGACTCAGGAGGAGCCGTGCGTTCAGTTATGGGCTCGACAATTATCTCGGGCGCGTCTGACAACTCGACAATCGGTTCCCGAGCCCAGCGTTCAACCTCACGCGCGAAGCTCAACGTCCGCACACGCGACGGCGCGCGATGGACCATCAACGCAACACCAACAAAAAGCTGCTGCACCGATCGTAGCCGCGGTGTGTCAGTTTCCGGCACGACATGCCTCCACGGCATCTCACTTCCCACGTGTAGTTTTTGTTGAACCGCACCAACTTCAGGCCGCAAATCCGCGCCTTTGATCTGTGTTATCTGTGTTACCTGTATTTTCTGCAGCGCATGTAGCCCAAACACACGCACCACACCCTCAAAAATCTCCTGCACTTCACCATCACTCAACCTACTCACAAATTCGACAACCACACCCTTCCTAACCAAAAACTCCAGCGCCGCCGGCACATACTCAATCTGCTCGCGCCAGAATTGCCTGATCATCTGCGCCACATCACCGCGCTTCATCAATGCTTTCCACCACCACCTCGTCATCGCAAAACCACTGCACCAATCAGCAGTCAAACTCGCCAACAGCTCCGCGTAGTCGTAAAACACGACCGACTCCGCACTGTCAGCAACCAACCCATGCGCCGGACGCGCCGCACTCGACACGAGCTGATCGAACCTCGTCTGAAACGCATGTCGCCACGCCTGCGGTGCGCGCGCGTGTGGACTGTCGAGTTGAATCGATCCCGGTAACGGATCGTCGAGTTTGCGAATGAAGAGAGTGGCGGAAGGAGGAAGACGAGGTTGCAGTGAAACATCACTCAGCACGCTCTCCAAACGTCCACGCAAGGCGAGCGGGTCAAGATCGCTGCCCTTGACCCGCAGCCTCAGAATCGTGGAATCGTTAAGAGCTCCAAGCATCACCACGCCTTACTTGAGACCTAACAACTTCCAAAGCGCTAACAGGCAACCCTTCCTGTCTTCAGGGCCTGGTTTGATACCTCCGAAGCCCCTATCCCGGATCGGATCTTCCGGTATGCGGTCCTGGCCTTTTTCGACGGCCTGCACACGCACCTTGATCTTCGCAGTACCGTCGTTTGGCACTTGCATCTGGTAAACGTTGCCGGAAATACGGTCTGCGCCCTGGATGCTCGTTTGCCATCCTTCCAGCCCGTCTTCGTGATACATGTAGAGCCCGAATGATGATTGGGCACGCAGGACGGGTTTCTCCTCACCGTTTTCTTTTAACCGTTCACCGGTGTCGTGATACACGTGGATGCGGAACGTTGGAAATACCTGGTCCAATTCGTCATCGGTCAACCCCGCCTCGGTCAGTATGTCGACAAGAATGTCCAGGCGTTGTTTTGCATCCTTAGTTTCCTGGTCCATGTTTCTGATGATGCCGAGCACCTTCTCCAGTTTCTCGGCGAGAGGTCCGCCCCTTCTGATCAATTTGAGCATGCTGGAAGTCAGGAACTGACCTTCATCTGCGCCCGGCGTATTCTGGGGCATGTTGATTGTTTCAACAGCGAGGTAAACGTCTCGGGGATCCGGAGCAGAATCTTTCAGGCCAATGATGTTGATCTCAGCTTCACGTTCCAGGGTCGAAGCGTGATCGTAGTTCATGTTTCTGAACACACTGTCCTGAAGAAAGTTCATGGCCGGGCCGGTGCTCGACAAGTTGCACAAAACGCACTGGTGAATACTCTTGTTCGGAGCCAGCGTCATCGTTACGGGCTGTGCAA